>Ga0075518_1000194_pt1 | contig 11628 bp, 10 predicted proteins | sample NGEPerA_2_FD_76970 | JGI IMG/M metagenome (GOLD analysis project Ga0075518, IMG submission 76970) | Arctic peat soil microbial communities from the Barrow Environmental Observatory site, Barrow, Alaska, USA - NGEE PermafrostAB136-A | ecosystem: Environmental > Terrestrial > Soil > Wetlands >...
GACACGAGGTTCGTCCCCCGCCGCTCTGAGCTGTTCACCCGCAACACAGGGCTCCTCGAAGTGTCGGCCCTTGCCGACAAGAAGGTCGTCATCGTCGGCCTTGGAAGTGGCGGTTCCCCCATCGCACTGGAACTGGCCCGCGCAGGAATTGGCCATTTCACTCTCATGGACTTCGACCGACTCGAGCTGGGAAATATCAGCCGCCACGTGTGTGGTATAAACGATCTCGGGAGGTACAAGACGCTCGCGGTGCGGGACCAGATGCTGCAGAAGAACCCGTATGCCGACGTCTCGACCTTGGAGATCAACGTCAACCAGTCGCTGAGCCAGGTCGAGGATGCCGTCGCGGCATGTGACCTGCTCATTGTCGCCTCTGACAATGACCAGAGCCGTTTCAATCTCAACCAGATGTCCCTCAATAACAACAAGGTCGCCTTGTATGGGCGGGCCATCACGCGCGCCGCAGGCGGCGATGTCCTCCGTGTACGACCCTGGAAGGGCCCCTGCTACAACTGCGTGTTCTCCTCGGGCCTCATCGACGGCAGGGAAGAGGAGATGTCACAAAAGCGACAGGCTCTTGCCGTATTGCCCGCCTACGTCGAGGAAGGCAAGATCAACACCATGATCCAGGTCGGGCTGTCCTCTGACATCGCCCCCATCGCGAACATGATGGTCAAAATGGCACTGGTGGAATTGTCACGTGGCATCGAGACCGGGATGAGCACGGTTGACGAAGACCTCGCCTCGGATTTCTACGTCTGGGCAAACCGGCGCGAAGAAGCCTATGCGAACTGGCCCCGCATGGGCTTCAAGTGGACACACCCGAGTATTCTTCGATGGTATGGCGCCCATATCGACCGTGATCCAGACTGTCTGGTGTGTGGTGGCCATCTGGAGGAAGAACCAGCGACATAACGTCACGCCCAAACATGACCAAAATGGCCCACCCCGTGGGGTGGGCCATTATCATATTCTGCGTGCAGGACACGTGCTAGAAGAAGTCGTTGCGATCATCCACCCTCGTGTTCAGCAAGCGCAGTACAACAAACAGGATACCAAACACGATACGGACGATAAGCCAGATGACACGCCCGGCCACGGCCCAGCCGCTCAGGTCTTCCTGCGCACGCTGATCCGGCACGTTGGCCCAGACGTCACCGAACGGACCACTCCTGGCACGCTCCTGGGCGCGCATGGCCTCCCACATTGCCTCGGCTTCGGCCTGCCGCTCACGTGGGTCGGTGGACGTGTTGCCCCACTGCTGGTTCCACGTGGACTGCGGTCCCGCTCCGGCATCAGGTCTGCCATAGGCAGACTGCCCGTAACTGCTCGGAGCAGTGGCACTACCCCGGCTCTCCGACGATGCGCTGATCTGCCCGTCATATTGCTGTCGCTCGCCCGGGTTCCCGAGGACGTCATATGCCGCATTGACCCGCTCCATCATGAGCGCAGCGTTCGCGTCCCCGGGATGCAGGTCCGGGTGATACTTCCTCACCAGGACCCGGTATTGGGACAGGATCTGTTCCTGGGACGCCGACGGGGTTACGCCCAGGACGCCGTACAGGTCGTTGTCAGGCGTCACTGTCCTCGTCCTCCGTGTCCGCCGGGAGCCCTGCCGCTTCCGCAAGGTTCCGTTCCTGTGCCGCTCTCACAGCGTCGCCCATGGCATCGCACGCCACACTCATGGCGAAGTGGAGCTGCGCCCGTACCTCGGGATCCGATAACATCACCTCGAGAGCCAAACCCTGCTCATACTGGCGGATGGCCTGTTCGTGCTCCCCTGCTGCCTCCGAGACATCTCCGACCGCCCGCATGGCCTCGGCCTCGAGCAGACTGTCACTGCACGAGTGAGCCAGTGAGAACGCCCCCATGGTCTCGCTGCGCGCAGACACCAGGTCCTGCCGGGCAAGGCTGACCTGTGCAAGAGCAAGCAACGCATTGATCTGCCCGGCACAGTTGTCCGTGGCGCGTGACACTTCGAGAGCGCGGCTATCCTCGTACATTGCCTTCTCCCAGTCTCCCACCTCCGCGTACATCGCTCCCAGGTCGGAAGAGATGTGGTAGACAAGTTCAGGGTCTGGCTCCAGGTGAGCCGCCAGTTCCTCAGCCTTCCTGGAGAACCTGATGCCGCGCGGGATATCTCCCGTCTGGGCAGCGATCGGACCCATGTTGGCGTACAACTGAGCAACCTCTTCGAGACGAGACTCCTCCTCGTACATTTTCGCTGCCTTGTCCCAAAGCTCCAAAGCGCCAATGGCCCTGTCCTCGGAAGCAAGCGACGCGCCCATCTCGTCCAGGAAGCCTGCGACATCACCGTCTGGCGGTACAAGCGCTTCGACTGCGCGTACGAATGCCCGCAGGTCCTTGCGATTCGCTTTCAGCAGGGCGACCACACGCTCTTCGACCGTCTGGCTGTTCCTGTCATTCATTTTCGTCTCCTTTGGGGTCAGCTGGTAATTACGCCTCATGATGGTACATTCGTCGCTCCAGCCGGGCCGACATGTCCATTATTGTAGCAGAACACCCGGCGACAACCATGACCATGCCACGGACATCGTGTCCAGCAGGCATGAGCCGCTTTTCACAACTTTCGCGTATGGTCTTGCTGCATGAACGGGCGAAGTGCCTCTCAGTCGACGAGGCCGGCTGTTTCCTGGACGTCCACCACGATGGCCGTGCTGTTGTCCGGTCCTCCACACGCGTTGGCAAGGTCCACCAAGTGGTGCGCGGCCTCCTCCGGAGATCCCCCTGTCAGGCTGGTCTTGAGGCCGGACTCGGAAATCGTACCCCACAGCCCATCCGAGCAAAGGAGATACCGGTCACCGGCGCGCAGCTCGTCTGACACGACATCGACCTCGACCCTCGCCGCAGTCCCGAGTGCCCTGGTCAGGATGTTCCGTTCGCTGACGTTCTGCGCATAGGCCGGGTCCAGCAGTCCCTGGCGTATCATGTCCGCCGCCATGGTATGGTCCTCCGTCAGCTGAGTCAGTACGTCGCCCCGAAGGCGGTAGCACCTGCTGTCACCGACGTTGCAGATATACGCACGCTCTGCGTGCGGCACGAACCCCACCAGTGTCGTCCCCATGCCCGCCAGTTCCTCCGACGAAAGCGACAGGCGATAGACGACCACATTCGCTTCATGGACGGCGAGCCGCAGGCGCTGTTTCGTGTCTTCGGCCGACAACTCCCGCGAGGACCATGCCGCGACAAAGGTCTCCATGGCCGTACGCGAAGCGACCTCTCCTGCCTGTGCTCCGCCGAGACCATCACAAACGACATAACAGGCTCCCTGACGCTCGACCTCCTTGCCTTCCTGAACGACGGCAAAGCTGTCCTCATTGGTATGACGCTGCAATCCGATATCTGTCCATCCAGCCCCGGTGATTCTCATGGCCACCTCCTGACACTGAGTATATTCTTCCCTGGAGGCGATGGCAAACTCGTGCGATTCCTCCCAAATGAATTGCGACACCGTGGCATGCTTGTACCAGATGCACACAACCAACCCAACTCTGGAAATACTATAATGGTCGGGCTACCAACGGCGGCGGACTTCTCGCAATGCGGAAATGAGAAGCGCTGGTCACAGCGGTGCAGAATCTCCTTCCTGCTTGCCTGTCGCTTCCGGGAACCCATCCGAGGTGCTGGCCAGTTTCGCCGCCCACGTGCCCAATCTGTTGGCGAGCCAGTCCTGCTGCAGCCAGAACCAGTCGGCCCATTGCGTAGTATCCTTCCGGTGCCAAGAGGAATAAACAAGGAAGCATGTCATGGCAACGTAGCAGGAAACGAATGCCCCTTGTAAATTTCTGACAGTATGCATAGAATGCGAACAGGATGGCCATAGAAAATGAAGAATTCTACACATTTTCTATGGACAATTCTCTAAGGTGAGGAGAAGAAGAATGAAAAAGTTTTTGGCACTGATTCTCGTTCTGGCAATGACCCTGAGTCTGGTCAGCTGCGGTACATCAGGCAGCAGTCAAAGCAACACAAGCAACAAAACGCTGAATATTGGTGTGTTCGAACCGGCCTCCGGCGACAACGGCGCTGGCGGCAAGCAGGAAACCCTGGGTATCCAGTACGCCAACTCCGTGACCCCCACCGTTGAGATCAACGGCGAAACCTACAGCGTGGCCCTGAAGATTGTGGATAACCAGTCTGCCACCGACAAGGCCCCTACCGCTGCACAGCAACTGGTGTCCGATGGCGTGTCCGTGGTGCTGGGCTCTTACGGTTCGGGCGTGTCCATGGCTGCGGCGCCTATCTTTGAGCAGGCAAAGATCCCCGCCATCGGCGCTAGCTGCACCAACCCCGCCGTCACGCAGAACCGTCCCTATTACTTCCGTGTGTGCTTCATCGATCCTTTCCAGGGCAGCGTCATGGCCAACTTTGTCAAGGACCAGTTCAATGCCAAGAAGGCATACGTTCTAAACATGTTAGGCGAGGACTATGGCAGCGGACTGGCCACTTACTTTGCCAACGCGTTTAAGAAACAAGGCGGCGAGGTCAAAGCGGAAGCGTTCCCCGAGGGCACCTCTGACTTCTCCGCGTATATCCAGAACGCCATCTCCTACGGTGCGGACGTGATCTTCGCTCCCTCCGCCACCACATATGCCTCCCTGATCATCAGCCAGGCGGCATCCGCCGGCTGCAAGATCCCCATCACGGGCGGAGACACGTGGGAGTCCTCCGTGATCCTGGATGCGCAGAAGGGCACCAATCTGAAAGTATACGTCTCCACCTTCTTCGACGAGAACGACAAGTCCGGGGTGGCCGCAACCTTCGTCACGGGCTTCAAGGCATGGCTGAACGCCGATCCTCAGCGCAAGACCGACAACGGCGGCAACGACATTGTTGCAGCTGTGTCTGCTCTGGGCTATGACGCTTATATGACCGCCATCGAGGCCATCAAGACAGCCAATTCCACCACGGGCGAAGACATCAAGAATGCCATGCCCAAGGTCAGCTTTGACGGAGTGACGGGCCACATCAGCTTCCCGAATGGCGGCGATGCAGCCAAGAGCGAAGCCTTCATCAAGCAGGCAGACAATGGCGCCTTCAAGTTCATCAAGCGGCAGTCTAGTACAAGCTGATAGGTATCAGTTGTAGAGTAAGGCAAGGTAAAGGAGCGCCGGCGGGGGTACCCCCGGCGCTTAAACATAGGCTTTGGAGGTTCCCCGATGTCTAGAATATTGCCCTACTTACTGGGCGGCATCTCCGTAGGTGGTCAATACGCTCTGATTGCCATAGGCTACACGATGGTCTACGGTATTCTGCGACTGATCAACTTTGCCCACGGCGATATTTTCACCGCGGCCGGCTTCTTCATGGTATACGCCACCGCCAGCCTTCCCCTATACCTGTCTATTCCCTTGGTGATTCTGCTGACCATTTTCATGGGTGTTCTGGTGGAAAGGGCGGCATATAAGCCCCTGCGCTCGGCGCCTCGCATGTCTGTCATGATCTCTGCTATCGGCGTGAGCTATCTTCTTCAGAATGTGATGTGGTATATCACTGGCGGCCTGGCCAAGCGGTATCCCGTTATACCTTGGATCAGCGACTCCGTCACCGTTCTGGGCTACACCACGAAGCGCGTGACCATCATCACGCCATTCTTAACGGTGATCCTGGTGATAGCGCTGGTCATCCTGATTAAAAAGACAAAGATCGGCATGGCCATGCGTGCCGCATCCCGTGATTTCGAGACAGCTCAGCTTATGGGAATCAAGATCGACAACGTCATCAGCTTCACGTTTGTCGTCGGGTCCGCACTGGCGGCGGTGGGCTCCATGCTGTACTTCTCCAATTACGCCACTGTCACACCCGTAGTGGGCGCCATGCCCGGCCTGAAGGCCTTCGTGGCCGCAGTGTTCGGCGGCATCGGCTCCATCCCCGGCGCCGTGCTGGGTGGCTTCATCATCGGAATCTCCGAGACCTTGATCAAGGGTGCCGGCCTGACCACTTTCTCCGACGCCGTCACGTTCGCTCTGCTGATCATCATTCTGGTAGTCAAACCCACCGGCCTCTTCGGAGAAAAGCCGACGCAGAAAGTGTGATGGCATGAAAACAAATAGGATACCTCAGTCGTTCAAAATTGCCGGCGCCTTTTTGCTTTTACTTGCGGTCGTGCTAATGCTGGACAACGTCCCCGGTATTTCCGTCATGCTACTGATTGTCTTGCGTAAGGGCGCGATCTACGCGCTGGTAGCCGTGTCCATGAACCTTCTGAACGGCTTTACAGGCCTGTTCTCCCTGGGCCAGGCGGGCTTTATGCTGCTGGGCGCGTACACCTACGCCATCCTGACCATTCCGGTGGGGAACCAGGCGTTGGTCTATCAGCGCTATCCGAACGGCGGCATCGGCTTTTCTGTCACGGAGAGTCTCGGTAGAGTTCTGGGCCAGCAGCCGGGACTGCTGTTGGGCGTTATCATCTGCCTGATTCTGGGAGGCATCGTGGCGGGCCTCTTTGCATATCTGATCGGACTGCCAGTGCTAAGACTCAAATCCGACTACCTGGCCATCGCCACCCTGGGCTTTGCCGAGATCATCCGCGCCGTGGTGCAATACGAAAAGCTGGGGCCCATCACGAACGGCTCCAACCTGCTCAGCAACTTCACAAACTTTTCGAACTTCCATCTGGGCTCTCTGAAACTGGACACCGTGATGCCGTTCGTCTTCGCGGGCGTCTGCATCTGGGTCATTACTTTGATAATCAACTCCACCTATGGCCGAGCGTTCAAGGCCATCCGGGACGACGAGGTAGCCGCCGAGGCCATGGGGATTAATCTGGCGAACCACAAACGCATGAGCTTTATCATCAGCTCGTTCTTCGCCGGGATCTCTGGCGCCATGTTGGCCATGTATCAGGCCAGCGTCCAGGCTACGATCTTCAAGGCAGCCATGACCTATGAAATCCTGCTGATCGTCGTCCTCGGCGGCATCGGCTCCATCTCCGGCTCCATCATTGCCGCTTTCCTGTTTGTCGGCTCCTCCGAGTGGTGGCTCCGCTTTTTGGACAACACGACTGTGTTGCCCAACTTCAACGCCAAGCTGCTGTTGGCGATTATCTTCGCTGCCGTCGTGGTGGGCGTAGTGTCTCTGGTGGCATACAAGCAGAATAAGGCGCAGAAGGGCCGCTCTGCGGCTGTCGGACGCGGCAGAAAGCTACTGGCGCTCAAGCCATCTGGGGTCATCACCATCGTCGTGGGGGCACTGGTGCTCCTGGGAGATCTTCTTTTCCTGATCAGCCCGGATCTGCAGCTGCCTCTGCTGCGCTCCGGGTTCCGGATGGTGGTCTTCTCCGTTGTCGTCATGATGGTCGTGCTGTTCTTTAGTAGGGGACTGATGGGCGACAAGGAGCTGCCAGATCTGTTCCGCACACGACACAAAAGACTCTGAACGTCCAGGGGATGACTGCAAATGAGCGAAAACGTACTGAAGGTTGAGAACGTTACCATGCAGTTCGGCGGCGTGGTCGCCGTGGATAGTATGAACCTCGAGGTCAACGTGGGAGAGATCATCTCCCTGATCGGGCCCAACGGTGCTGGAAAAACCACGGCCTTCAACGTCATCACCGGAGTATACCCCCCAACCAATGGCGTGGTGTACTTCGAGGACCAGAAGATCGTAGAGAACTATCCTCACGGGAAAATGAGAAAACTGTACAAGACTGAGAACAACGGAGCGTACACCCATGTGATTGAGCCTACCCCTGACAAAATCACCCGGATGGGTGTGGCCCGCACCTTCCAGAACATCCGCCTGTGGTCGTCTCAGACGGTGTTTGAAAACATCCTGATCGCCAAACACTGCCGCGTCACGGCGGGGTTATTGTCCGCCACCTTCCGCATGAACAAGCTCGAGGAACGGCGCCAGTGGGAGGAGTGCGACGAGCTCCTGCGAATTCTGGGATTGGAGGGGGTCCGTGATGAACTGGCAATCTCACTGCCCTACGGCCAGCAGCGCCGCGTGGAGATCGCCCGGGCACTAGCGACTCAGCCCAAGCTTCTACTCCTGGACGAGCCGGCCGCTGGCATGAACCCCCAGGAGACGCAGGAACTGACCGCCTTTATCGGCCGCATCCGCACTGATTTCAAACTAACGGTGTTTATAATCGAACACCACATGGACCTGGTCATGGACATCTCCGACCGAATCTATGTCCTGGACTTTGGCAAGCTGATCGCCAGCGGCACACCCGCCAAGGTTCAGAACAATCAGCGCGTCATCGACGCATATCTGGGGGTGAGCGAGGATGCTTAAAATTGAAAATCTCCATGTCTCCTACGGAGGCATCCGCGCGCTTCGCGGTATTTCACTGGAGGTGCCCGACGGCAAAATCGTCACACTGATCGGCGCCAACGGCGCTGGGAAATCGACCATGCTGCGCACCATTACCGGTCTGGTCAAAGCGGAGAGCGGCTCCATCCGGTGGAATGATCACGAGCTGCTGGGCCAGCCTACCGACCGGATTATCAGTGCGGGTATCGCCATGTGTCCTGAGGGCCGCCGCGTCTTTGCCGACCTGACCGTTCTGGAGAACCTAAAGATTGGGGCCTACCTTCGCAAGGACAGAGTTGGCATCGAAGAAGACCTCCAGTTGGTGTACAACCTGTTCCCCCGCCTGAAGGAGAGGGTCTGGCAGCTGGCAGGCACGCTATCCGGTGGCGAACAGCAAATGCTGACCGTAGGCCGCGCCCTGATGAGCCGCCCGCAACTGCTGCTTCTGGATGAGCCCTCCTTGGGCCTGGCGCCCCTGGTAGTGCAGGACATTTTCTCTATCATCAAGAAGATCAACAAGCAGGGCACCACTCTGCTCCTGATCGAGCAGAACGCGAATATGGCATTAAAAACGGCAGATCTGGCCTACGTGCTGGAGACCGGCAACATCTCCATGTTCGGCACCGGCGCCGACCTGATGGCCGACGAAAAAGTGAAAGAGGCTTATCTCGGCAAGCACAAGAGCTGACTAGAATGGGGAGCGGTATCTCGCTCCCCGCTTCTGTAAATTACGACAGAATCCTCACGTTTCGTTGGATTCCCCGGCTTGCGCTCAGTCCGTCACAAACGACGTAACAGGCACCCTGACGCTCGACCTCCTTGCCTTCCTGAACGACGGCAAAGCTGTCCTCATTGGTATGACGCTGCAGTCCAATGTCGGTCCAACCCGCTCCAATGACCCTCATGGCGACCTCCTGACTGAGCCTATCCGATCCCGTCAACAGTCACAAGTCCAGCACGTTCCTCGCGGACGAACCGGTCCTGCATCACACGGCGTATACTGCGATGGCGGCAGTCACCGCGAGCAGAGCGTCAGCATGAAACTCGACGAGGCCGCTTCCAACGCATCGTTTCGATGCCACGCACGCGACGGAACAGCACAGTGACACCCCGCACACGACGGCCGATGCCAACGGGCCTGCGACGTGTTCCCGCTACTGCGTCCACGATGACACTTCCAGCCCTCCAGGCAAGCAGTTCATCCATCGATGCCTCCGCACGATCTCAACAAATGTCCCTTCCTATTAAGTGTAGTTCGCAGAAGATAAACTCAAAGGGCAGGGACAAACCGGATAAGAATTGTACTTTTGTCAGCTAAAGTATAATTTCAGCGCGACAAATTGTACCTTCATACACAACGAGGTGGTCGGGTTGCCGGCCCTCTCAATGAACAAACGTGGCATGGCAAGAGGGTAACCAGAGCAAGTTTGCTCACAAGCCGTTGCGCATTAGCACGCGATTCCATAATCAGCTAGCCTGCTGCCTACTCGGAGACCACAAGGGTCTTGGTGGCCATGCACAGCCGCGCAGGCATGGGATACTGCAGCTCCCACACGATGTTCATTGGATGACTACCAGTAGATTCCACGAACGTCGCAGGACCCAAGTAGTAATATGGTGCTCCAATTCCATGTAACTGCTTGTTCTCTCGAACGAACAAGAGAACAGTGCATTTCCGCTCACATTGATGGATATACCTCTGTCCTGTGATCGATGTCTCTGACGTGGTGCTTTGTGACTGCCAGTGGAACAAGCGATCGCTGATGGCGTAATCTCGATACATGGTGGACTCGGAGTAGTCCTTTTCGGACTTGTTCAGCGTAACCAGGAACACGTCACAATCCTTGTCCTTCAAGCGAAGCACGCCTTCCCGCTGGGATGGCTGTCGCTTCCATGAATAGTAGCCGAGACCAGCTAGAAGCTCATCACGGAGATACAGACGATGGAGCTCCAAGACGCTCCCGAACGGAAGCTGCATTGGCTGCGAACTGATGCTGACGTGGTCAAGGCACCACGTTGCCAGTTCCACATATTCACTTCGCATGGTGGGGTTCCTGGCGAAGACTTCAGCAACCCGGTGCCATGAGGGGCACATGGCTCGATCAGACGACGTTTGCCATACGTCGCACCACAACATTACTGCCAGTGGATTCTCCGATTGTGAGAGCTCCATATCGCCTTCAAGAGCGTCGATGATGAAGTGTAGAAAAGAGGGAGAATCAATATGTACAAGTCTCAACAACCCCTTAGTGAGACGATCCTCCTCAGGCTCCCCCCATGCTAACCTCTTGCCTGCTTCAGAGCAAAGTCGACTCCAGGACTTCCCTGTCTCATAGATACTGTAAGCCTCCAGTTGGTAGTACTCAAGGAATGCGGTCATCGTGAGAGGCTCTTGGGCTTCCTCTTCGAACTCAGCGATTCGCTGGACCATCCGGCTACGCCCACTTCGTACTGCGGACCTGATGTTCTCCAGTACACTCTCCTTGGCTACTCGCTCAAGTTGTATACTGCACCCTCTGGGAAGAAAGGGAAAGTCATCATCAACTTCTTTCTGGACTGACCGGGACGTATGGCCAAGGAGTGCTTGAAAGCGAGCCTCAAAACTGTAGTTCTGTTGTGCCTTACCGATGAAATCGAGCACAGTGAGGCACTCTTTTCCTTTGTCGATTCGCAGCCCTCGCCCGAGTTGTTGAAGAAACACTGTGAGACTCTCGGTCGGTCGAAGAAATAGGACCGTGTCGATTTCTGGGATGTCGATTCCCTCGTTGTAGAGGTCTACGGCAAAGATGAAGTTAATCTCCTTGTTACGGAGCAGACTTTGAGCTGCAATACGATCAGTTGGGGTCGTTTTCGTTGAGACTGCGACAGAGGGAATGCCTGCACGTCGGAAGAAATCGGCCATAAACTCTGCGTGCTCGATACTCACACAGAAACCCAATCCGCGTACGTCCTCTGCCCTTCTACAGTAGCGTTGGACAGCGTCTACTACGAGTCGTGCCCTGCTCTCGTTTGCCGAATAGGCTTGATTCAACTGCTGGACATCATATCCGCCGCGACTCCATCGGAACGTGTCCAGGTCAACGACGTCAGTCACACCGAAGTACTGAAAAGAACATAGCAGTCCTCGATCAACGGCCTCCGGCAACCGAATTTCAGCTGCTATGCGACCCCCAAACCACTTGAGTATGTCTTTGCCATCCATGCGTTCTGGTGTTGCCGTGAGTCCAAGCAGAATATCCGGCTGTGCATATTCGAGAAAATCGCCATACGTCGGCGCTTCAGCATGATGGAACTCATCTACCACGACGTAGTCGTATGCCGTGGGATCGCGAAGAAGCGTTTCCACAC
>Ga0075518_1000195_pt1 | contig 11597 bp, 10 predicted proteins | sample NGEPerA_2_FD_76970 | JGI IMG/M metagenome (GOLD analysis project Ga0075518, IMG submission 76970) | Arctic peat soil microbial communities from the Barrow Environmental Observatory site, Barrow, Alaska, USA - NGEE PermafrostAB136-A | ecosystem: Environmental > Terrestrial > Soil > Wetlands >...
GCGCGCCTGCTGGTCGAGGACGGTCTCGAGGGCGTCGCGATCCGGACGGCGTCGGCGTGGACAGGCGAGGGCGTCCCCGAGCTGCGGGACCGGCTCGCTGCGGTCGTCGCTCGACGCAGCGTCGCGGCCGAGCGGGCGGGGGCCGAGCTCAACGACGCGGCCACGCTGCTCGGGAGCCAGGTCGCCGGACGTGAGCCCGGCTCGGCTCGGCTCGACGTCACCCACGTCGTCGACGTGCTGACCGAGGCGGCCGGCCTGCGGGCGATCGCCGACGCGGTCGGCGCGGTCGTGCGTGGGGGAGCTCGGGCCGTGCCGGCGTTCGGCCTGGTCCAGACGGACACGGTCGCGCTGGCGCGGGCGGGCTGGCTCGCGTCGGTGACGCGGTCGGTCCCGGTGCGGTGGCAGGACGCGATCGCCGCGCGGGTCGCGTCGGCGGACCAGCTCCGGCGTGAGGTCGACGACGTCCTTGCCCACGTGACGGTCGCCACGCGCCGCTCGCGCCTCGCGGCGGGGCTGTTCGGCTCGGCACTCGTGCTGTCCGGCTGCGCGCTCGCGGCGGGGTCGATCGCTCTGGGTGCGCGGCTCGGCGGCGGGGCGGGCACGTCCGGCGAGACCCCGTGGGCCTGGCCGACGGCGGGGGCGTTGCTCGTGGCCGCGGTGCTCGTCGCTGTCGGTGCGCAGCTGGCTCGGCGGAGCTCGGCCCGACGACGCTCGGAGCGCGTGCTGCGCGAGGGGCGCGCCGCACTCGAGGGTGTCGCGCGCCGCCTGCTCGCTGACCCGACGGCCGAGGTCTTCGCCGAGCACCGCCGCGTTCGTGAGCTCGCCGACTCCGTGACCGCCCGCTGAGGCTGTGGCCCGCCCACAGCCCCGCACCGTGCCGCGCGCTTCTACAGCGGCGGCCGCGCTCCCCGCGTGACGACGGCGCTCAGCCCCACGCTTCCTCCCCTGAGCCGGCACTCGCCGGCGCTCGACGAGGAGGACGCATGAGCACCAACGAGCTGACCCTGACGCTGGTCGGGTGGCTGGGCACCGAGCCGCGGCACTACCCGGGCACCAGCGGCGCCACGCCGTTCACGACGTTCCGGATGGCGAGCACGCGCCGCTGGTTCGATCGCGACAAGGGCGTGTGGGCGGACGGACGCACGGAGTGGTTCACCGTGAAGAGCTGGCGCAGCGCTGCACGCAACGTCGCCGAGTCGCTGCGCAAGGGCGACCCCGTCGTCGTCCACGGTCGGCTCTCGACCGAGGAGTGGACCGGTCCCGACGGGAGCCGCACGACCCTCGTGCTCGACGCGATCGCGATCGGCCCGGACCTCGCCTACGGGTCGGCCCGCTACTCCCGCACCGTGCACGCGAGCGGCACCGGACCGGACCGAGCTGAGGGCGAGATCGCGGTGGGCGACGACGAGCTCGTGCCGGACGACCTCGCCCCCGACGAGCTCGACGACGACGTGCTCGACGGCGAGACGGACGAGCCCGACCCGCTCGACGTGCTCGCGGAGCAGGCCCTCTCGCTCGCCGGTGCGAGGTGATCGCCTAGGCTGGGGGCCAGGACAACACCGTGCCGGGTCGCCCGGCTCGCGCTGCGCCGTGTGCGCGCGCAGCCGGGTCGACCGGGGCGGCGTCACCCCGACCAACCCCCGAGCACCGAGGCGGACGAAGAGCCAGTGGCTGAGTTCATCTACACCATGTACAAGACGCGCAAGGCGCACGGCGACAAGGTCATCCTCGATGACGTCACCCTGAACTTCCTGCCGGGTGCGAAGATCGGTGTCGTCGGCCCCAACGGTGCCGGCAAGTCGACGATCCTCAAGATCATGGCCGGGCTCGAGCAGCCGTCGAACGGCGAGGCGCGCCTGAGCCCGGGGTACACGGTGGGCATCCTGATGCAGGAGCCGGCGCTCAACGAGGACAAGACGGTCCTCGGCAACGTCGAGGAGGGCGTCGCCGAGATCAAGGGCAAGATCGACCGGTTCAACGAGATCTCCGCGCTCATGGCCGAGCCCGACGCCGACTTCGACACGTTGCTCGAGGAGATGGGCGTCCTGCAGGAGGCCATCGACGCGGCCGAGGCGTGGGACCTCGACGCGCAGCTCGAGCAGGCCATGGACGCGTTGCGCTGCCCGCCGCCGGACGCCGACGTCTCGGTCCTGTCCGGTGGTGAGCGTCGCCGGGTCGCCCTGTGCAAGCTCCTTCTGGAGAAGCCCGACCTGCTGCTGCTCGACGAACCGACCAACCACCTCGACGCCGAGAGCGTTCTCTGGCTCGAGCAGCACCTGTCGGCCTATCACGGCGCGATCCTCGCGGTCACCCACGACCGGTACTTCCTCGACCACGTCGCGGAGTGGATCTGTGAGGTCGACCGCGGTCGCCTCTACCCGTACGAGGGCAACTACTCGACGTACCTCGAGAAGAAGCAGGCTCGGCTCGAGGTCCAGGGCAAGAAGGACCAGAAGCTCGCCAAGCGGCTCGCGGAAGAGCTCGCGTGGGTGCGCTCGAACGCCAAGGGGCGCCAGACCAAGTCCAAGTCGCGGCTCGCGCGCTACGAGGAGATGGCGGCCGAGGCCGACCGCACGCGCAAGCTCGACTTCGAGGACATCCAGATCCCGCCAGGCCCGCGACTCGGCGGTCTCGTCCTCGAGGCGAACGACCTGCGCAAGGGCTTCGACGACCGTGTGCTCATCGACGGGCTCAGCTTCACGCTCCCGCGCAACGGCATCGTCGGCGTGATCGGCCCGAACGGCGTCGGCAAGACGACGCTCTTCAAGACCATTGTCGGTCTCGAGCCCCTCGACGGCGGCGAGCTCAAGATCGGCGAGACGGTCAAGATCTCCTACGTCGACCAGTCTCGCGGCGGCATCGACCCGAAGAAGACCCTGTGGGAGGTCGTCTCCGACGGCCTCGACTACATCAAGGTCGGCAACGTCGAGATGCCCTCGCGGGCGTACGTCGCGGCGTTCGGGTTCAAGGGCCCGGACCAGCAGAAGGCTGCCGGGATCCTCTCGGGCGGCGAGCGCAACCGGCTCAACCTCGCGCTCACGCTCAAGGAGGGCGGCAACCTGCTGCTCCTCGACGAGCCCACCAACGACCTCGACGTCGAGACGCTCGGCTCGCTCGAGAACGCGCTCCTCGAGTTCCCGGGCTGTGCCGTGGTCGTCTCGCACGACCGGTGGTTCCTGGACCGGGTGGTCACGCACATCCTGGCGTACGAGGGCACCGCGGAGGACCCCGGGAGCTGGTACTGGTTCGAGGGCAACTTCGCCTCGTACGAGGAGAACAAGGTCGCGCGTCTGGGGCCGGACGCCGCCCGTCCGCACCGGGTGACGTACCGCAAGCTGACCCGCGACTGAGCGGGGGCCCGGTGGACGAGCGGCGGCACGGCGAGATCCTCGACGCTCTCGGCGTGCTGCGCTCGCGCGTGGCTGACGTCCACCTGGCCCTCGACCTGCCGTCCGCCGTTCAGGGCCGCCGCGACCGCGCCGAGCTGCTCGACCAGATCGACGACTACCTCCTGCCGCGCCTGCGGTCGGACGCCGCACCGCTGCTCGTCGTGGTCGGCGGGTCGACGGGGGCGGGGAAGTCCACGCTCGTCAACTCGCTGCTCGGCGCGTCGGTGAGCCCCGCGGGTGTCCTGCGACCGACGACGCGCTGGCCCGTGCTCGTGCACCACCCGCTCGACGAGCGGTGGTTCAGCACCGACCGCATCCTCCCTGGCCTCCCGCGCCTCATGGGGGGCCACGGGACTGACGCGAGCGACCAGGCGCCGGGCGTGCGGACCGGGCTTCGGCTCGTCGGCTCGGACGCCGTGCCGCCCGGCCTCGCGCTCCTCGACGCACCGGACATCGACTCGGTCGTCGAGGAGAACCGCGTCCTCGCGACGCAGCTCCTCGGTGCTGCCGACCTGTGGCTCTTCGTCACGACCGCGGCACGGTATGCCGACGCCGTCCCGTGGGAGCTGCTCGAGGCGGCTGAGCGACGCCGCGTCCACCTGGCGATCGTTCTCGACCGCGTCGACGCAGGCGCGGTGACCCCTGTCGCCACGCACCTGCGCCAGATGCTCGACGCGCACGGCCTGCGCGACGCGACGATCCTGCTCGTTCCGGAGATCGACCCGGTCGACGGTCTGCTCCCGGAGCGGTCGGTCGGTGCGGTCGCCGACTGGCTCACGGCGCTCGGCGGGGACCCGGCGGCACGAGCCGCCGTCATCACCCGCACGCGCGACGGAGTGACGCGCGACGTGCTCGCGCGCGCCGGCGCCGTCGCCGCGGCTGCCGACGACCAGCGCCAAGACGATGCCCGCTTGCGGGCGGCCGTCACGGCGGCGTACGCCGACGCCACCGACCAGGTTCTCCGGGCGACGTCCGACGGCACGCTGCTGCGCGGTGAGGTGCTCGCGCGCTGGCAGGACGTCGTCGGAACGGGGGAGTTCCTGCGGGCGGTCGAGCAGAAGGTGTCCCGGGTGCGCGACCGGCTCGTCGCGGCTGTGCGTGGACGGCGGCCTCCGGAGCCTGCGCTCGCGACGGCCATCGGGCACGGCCTGGAGGCGGTTGTGCTGGACGCGGCCGAGGAGGCCGCCGAGCGCGCGCACGCCGTGTGGCGGAACGACCCTTCGGGTGCGGGACTGCTCCAGGGTCTGGATCTCTCGCGCTCGTCGAGCGAGCTGCGCGGGCAGGTGGCCGACCAGATCCGCGCGTGGCAGTCCGACGTTCTCGCGCTCGTCGAGCACGAGGGCGCGGGCAAGCGCTCCACCGCACGAGCGGTCTCGTACGGCGTCAACGGGCTCGGCGCGACGCTCATGGTGGCGGTCTTCGCCTCGACCGGCGGGCTCACGGGGGCCGAGGTCGGGATCGCGGGCGGGACGGCTGTGCTCGCCCAGCGCCTTCTCGAGGCCGTCTTCGGGGACGAAGCGGTCCGCCAGCTCACGAAGCGGGCGCATGAGCGCCTCGCGGAGCGGGTCGGTGCCGTCCTCGCCGGGCAGGCGGCGCGGTACACCGCGCAGCTCGACGCGCTCGGGACAGCCGAGGCCAGTGGCGACGCCGTGCGCGTGGCGGTGCGTGACGTGGCGGCGTGCCAGGACGCGCCGACGGTCGCGGGCGTCGCCGAGCCGGCGGACACGGTCGGCTCGTCCGGTCTGGGTCAGGGCCACCTGCGCGGTGCCGGGCTGGACCCCGCACTGGTCGACGACGCCACGCTGCGAGCCGCCGTCGCGGGCGCTGCGGGTGCGCCGGGCGACAGCGGGAACCGGCTGCGCGCCTGGTGGCGCAGGGTCGTGCGCGGCGACGAGTCGCACACGTGACAGCCCGCCGCAGGTCGCCGGGCAGCGGGCTCGATCTCGCAGCGCGCATCGAGGCGCTCGACGACGCCGTCGTGGCCGCGCGCGGGCGGCTTCCCGACGCGATCCTCGAGCCCGCGACCGTCGTCGTCGAGCGCGCTCGACAGCGCATGGCGCTGTCCGGCGAGTACACGGTCGTCGCGCTGGCAGGGTCGACAGGCTCGGGCAAGTCGTCGCTCTTCAACGCGCTTGCGGGCGCCGATCTTGCGGTGCCCGGCGTGCGCCGACCCACGACCGGCCAGCCGATGGCGGCCGTGTGGCCCGCGCCGGCGACCACAGACGCGTCGGCGGGTGCGGTGCGCGGTGCGCGGCGATACGCACCGCCGGGGAGCGTGATGCGTAGCGGGGGAGCGCACGCGCTGCTCGACTGGCTCGAGGTTGACGTGCGGCACGTGCTCGAGGTGCCGGTCGCGGGCGCCGAGCAGGGGTCAGTCCCTGCGGGAGTTGCGACGGGACTGGTGCTGCTCGACCTCCCGGACCACGACTCCGTAGAGATCGCCCACCGGCTGCGCGCCGAGCGCCTGTACGAGCGCGTCGACCTGCTCGTCTGGGTCGTCGACCCGCAGAAGTACGCTGACGCCGCGCTGCACGTGCGGTACCTGCGCCCGCTCGCCGCGCACGCGGACGTCGTCGTGCTCGTGCTCAACCATGCCGACCGGCTCACGCCCGACGAGCGCGAACGGTGCCTGGCCGACCTCAGCCGCCTTGCCGCGCAGGACGGCCTGGGAACCGTTCCCGTGCTGGCCACCAGCGCACGCACCGGTGAGGGCATCGCGGACCTGCGCGAGCGCCTCGTGGACGCGGCGCGGCGACGAGCCGCGGCAACCGACCGCGTCCGTGCCGACGTGCGTACTGCCGCCCGGTCCGTCCTGGCGGCCTGCGGGGCTGGTCCAGCGCCCCACGTCGAGCGTGATGTGCGCAAGCGGCTCGTTGACGAGCTCGAGCAGGCCGCAGGGATCCCCGCGGTGGTCGAGGCCGTGCGCCGGTCGGTCACGCGTCGCGCCCACGTCGCGACCGGGTGGCCCCCCACGCGGTGGCTCGCCTCGTTGCGCGCGGACCCGCTGCGCCGGCTCGGGCTCGGCGCGGGGCGCGGGATTCCCGGTCGGCCTGATCTGTCCCGGACCTCGCTGCCCCCGTTCGGGCCTGTCGCACGCTCGCGCGCGTCGAGCGCGGTCCGGGCCTACTGCGACGCGGCCATGTCCGGGGCACCGGACTCCTGGGTGCTGAGCGCGCGAGCCCGCGCCACCGCCGTCGGCCTCGGTGACGCGCTCGACCAGGCGGTGGCGGGCACCCGGCTCGTCGCCGCGCGGCCACCGGTGTGGTGGCGAGCGCTGGGCTGGCTGCAGTGGGCGCTGCTCGGTGTCGTGGTCGTGGGACTCGTCTGGCTCGGGCTGCTCGCCGGGGCGTCGTACGCGCGCCTACCGGAGCCGACGACGCCTCTCTGGTGGGGCGTCCCGGCCCCGACGGTGCTGGCGATCGGTGGTGTCCTCGTGGGCCTGCTCGTCGCGCTGACCGGTCGGTTGCTGGGCGCAGTCGGCGCCCGTCGTGCTGCGAGCCGCGCGCGTCGGCACCTGCGGCTCGCGGTCGAGGTCGTCGTCGGCGAGCGCGTCGTCGATCCTGTCTCCGCTGAGCTGCTGGCTCTCGCGCGGTGCCGCGACGGCGCCCAGCGCGCCGCTGCGTGACCTGGCGCGCAGGCCTGCTGCACCGGCAGGGTAGCGTCGCGGCCGAGGTCGACCGAAGGAGAGACTGGCATGGCAAGGCTCGAAGTCACCGTGCAGCTGCGGTGGTCCGACATGGACGCCTACGCGCACGTGAACAACGTCGAGATGCTCCGGCTCCTCGAGGAGGCCCGGATCGAGGCGTTCTGGAGCCACCCGCCGGCACCCGACGGCACCGCGGTCGAGAGCGCGTGGCCGACCGCCGTGCTCGACGCCGGGCCGGGGGCTGCGCTGTCGACACTCGTCGCGCGCCAGGAGATCGAGTACCTGCGCCCGCTCGGGTACCGCCGGGCACCCGTGGTCGTCGAGATGTGGATCGGGCATCTGGGTTCCGCGAGCGTCGACGTCTGCTACGAGGTGCGGGACGCCCCGTCGGTCGACGGCGGCACGGTGTTCGCACGTGCCATCACGACGCTCGTGCTCGTCGACGCGTCGGGCGCGCCGACGCGCATCGGGCCCGACGTGCGTGCTGCCTGGGAGCCCTACGTCGAGGCCCCCGTCGAGCTGCGCCGCAGGCGCTGAGCGGGCAAGAACGTAGTGAGCGGCCCGAGCGTCAGCTCGACGGGACCCGCACCATGCCCTCCTGGGCGATCGACGCGACGAGCGCGCCGTCGCGCGAGAACACCTGGGTCGCGCCGAGTCCGCGGCCACCCTGCGCGCTCGGACTGGACTGCGCGAACAGCAGCCACTCGTCGACACGGACGTCACGGTGCCACCACATGGCGTGGTCGAGGCTGGCGATCGAGAGGCCACGGGTCGCCCAGCTGTGACCGCTGCGGCGAAGGACCGGCTCGAGCATCACCTGGTCGCACGCGTAGGCGAGCAGGGCGCGGTGCAGCAGCTGGTCGTCGGGGATCGGGTTGCGCGACCGGATCCAGACGAGCTGACGGCCCGAGGTGTCCGCGTGCGGCCCGAGGTAGATCGATCCGTTCACGTGCCGGACGTCGAAGGCGCTCTCCTGGGTCCAGAACTTCGCCACGGGGTGGTCGATCCCGGCCAGGACCTCGTCCGTCGAGCCGACGTCGTCGGGGTCCGGTGCCGACGGCATCGGGTCGGCGTAGTCGAGGCCGTCCTGCTGCACCTGGAACGACGCGACCATCGACAGGATCGGGACGCCCCCCTGGAAGGCGTGCGTGTGGCGAGCGCTGAACGAGCGACCGTCGCGCAGGCGCTCGACCGCGAAGTCGATGGGCTCGTTCGCGTCGCCCGCCCGCAGGAAGTACCCGTGCAGCGAGTGGGGGAGCCGTGCCTGGTCGGGAAGGGTCCGACCCGCAGCGATCAGCGCCTGGGCCAGGACCTGTCCGCCGAACACGCGCCCGCCGGGTCGCGGCAGGCTCACGCCGCTGAACGTGTCGGGCTCGCCGGGGTACGGGACCAGGTCGAGGGCCGCGAGGAGTGCTGTCGTCGGGTCGGAGGTGGCAGGCACGAGGGTCATCGGGTGACGTCCGGCGAGGTCGGGAGGGCACGGGGAGTCATGCGGCCAGCGTCTCATGCGAGCGGCCGACGGCGCCGCGTGGCCCGGTCAGTCGTCGAACGTGTTGATCATCGAGTGCGCGGCGCGCTCGAGGTAGTCCCACAGCTCGGCATGGTGCAGCGGCGCGAGCCCGAGCGAGTCGACCGCGACCCGCATGTGCGCGAGCCAGCGGTCGCGCGCGTCGGGGTTCACCTCGTAGGGCGCGTGCCGCGCGCGCAGGCGGGGGTGGCCTCGCTGGTCGGAGTAGGTCGTCGGTCCGCCCCAGTACTGCTCGAGGAACAGCGTGAGGCGCTCGGCGGCGGGGCCGAGGTCCTCCTCGGGGTACATCGCCCGCAGCGCGGGGTCGGACGCGACCCCGCGGTAGAACTCGTCGACGAGTCGCACGAACGTGTCGTGACCGCCGATCACGGCGTAGAAGGAGTCGGTGCGCGTCACCGCCTCAGTCTCGCACCGGTGACCAGGCCCACCTCACAGACCCAGCTCGACGAGCACCGGTAGCTCCGCACGGACCGTCGCGCGCGCGGCAGCGGCGCTGTGGGTTGCGAGCGCGAGCCGACCGAGTCGGCGGCTCTCGTCGAACGTCACGGTCGCGAGCACAGCAGCGACGCCGGCCAGCGCGCGGGGGGCCATGGACAAGGTCGTCGCACCGAGGCCGACGAGCACGACGGCGAGCGCCGGGTCGGCCGCTGCCTCACCGCACACGCCGACCGGGCGATCCTGCTGCGCGCCACCCGCGCAGGTCGCCGCGACGAGCTGCAGCACCGCGGGCTGCCACGGGTCCGACAGCTCGGCGACCGATCCCAGCAGGCGGTCCGCGGCCATCGTGTACTGCGTGAGGTCGTTGGTCCCGATGCTCGCGAACTTCGCGCTCGCGAGGATCGGGCCGGAGAGCAGCGCGGCGCTCGGCACCTCGACCATGACACCCGCCATGTCGAGCCCGTGCCGGGCGCACGCCGCGACGAAGTCCTCGGTCTCGTCGACGGTCGAGATCATCGGCGCCATGACCCAGGGCTGCGCGTGCTCGGCTGCGGCGGCTGCGGCGATCGCCGTGAGCTGGTCGTCGAGCACGTCGGGGTGCAGCCGCGCCGTGCGCAGGCCGCGGACGCCGAGCGCGGGGTTCGCCTCGTCGTCGCTCGCGAGGAACGGCAGTGGCTTGTCGGCGCCCGCGTCGAGCGTGCGGATGATGACCTCGCGGCCCGGGAACGCGGACAGGACGAGCCGGTACGCCGCGATCTGCTCCTCGACGGAGGGCGCGTCGGTCCGGTCGAGGAACGCGAACTCGGTCCGCAGCAGCCCGACGCCCTCGGCCCCGCTCGCGGCGGCTGCGGCGGCGTCGTGCGGGTCCCCGACGTTGGCGAGCAGCTTGACGCGGTGCCCGTCGGCGGCCTGTCCCACCCCGTCGAACGTGCGCGTCCGCGTCGCGTGCCCGCGCAGCGCGGCGACCTCGGCCTCGTCCGGGTGCACCGTCACCGTGCCGGCGGCTCCGTCCACGAGCAGGAGGTCGCCCGTCCGGATCGCCGTACCGGCGTCGCGCGCGGCGACGACCGCGGGGATGCCCCGTGCCCGCGCGAGGATCGCGGTGTGCGACGTCGGTCCGCCGGCGATCGTCACGAAGGCCAGCACATTGCGCGGGTCGAGCGTCGCGGTCAGCGCCGGGGCCAGGTCGCTCGCCACGAGGACGAACGGCTCCGTGCTGGTCGGGATGCCCGGGGCAGGCATGCCGGTCAGCTCGGCGACCAGGCGGTCGCGCACGTCCGCGATGTCCCCGGCCCGTTCCGCGAAGTAGCCCCCGAGCGCTGTGAACTGCGCGGAGACGGCCTCGGCTGCATCCCAGACCGCCCGCTCGGCAACGAGGTTGTCGGTCGTCACGCGCCGCTCGGCGTCGGCGACGAGGGACGGGTCGGCGGCGATGGCCGCGGTCGTGCGCAGGAGGTCCTGCGCTGTGCCGGTCGCCGTGTCGGCCGCGAGATCGAGGGCCTCGCGGACCCGTTGGGACGCGGCGTGGATCCGCTGGGCGGCGACGACCACATCCTCGCCCGGTGCGAGCCGTCGGCCCGACGGCGGCTCGGGCGCCTGGTCGGGCATCAGCACGCACCGAGCGACCACGCGGCCCGGGCTGACACCGATCCCGGCGACGATCGTCGGCGTGTGCGAACTCACAGGGGACCTCCCAGTCGTCGTCTCTGCAGTGTTGCTCGCCTCGCTGTCACACGCCACTTGCGGGTGCGCGGTCTACTCTGGTGAGACCGTGCGCCGGGTAGAAGAGCTGGGGAGTTCGATGAGCAAGGCAGAGCAGATCCTCGCAGCACTGGGTGGGGACACGAACATCGTCGACCTCGAGCCGTGCATCACGCGCCTGCGCGTCGAGGTGACCGACCCCCTGCTCGTGGACGAGGCGGCGCTCAAGGCGATCGGTGCGTTCGGTGTCGTGCGCTCGGGTCGGATCGTCCAGGTGATCGTCGGCCCCGAGGCGGACAACCTGGCGGCCGAGCTCGACTCGCTGCGCTGAGCCCGGCGTGGCGTAGAGCTGCGTGTGGAGGCGCCCGTCCGCGGTGCGTCTGCGGCGGCGTCGCTGCGGATCCTCGGTCCGGTGCCCGGCACGGTCCGCGCGCTGGCGGACGTCCCTGATGTCGTGTTCGCCGAGGAGCTCGTCGGCCCCGGCCTGGCGATCGAACCTGTGGCCGCGCGAGAGCAGGTCGTGCTCGCACCCGCCGACGGGACGGTGGGTGCGCTCCATCCGCACGCCTTCGCCCTTGAGCTGACCGGTGGGCGCTCAGTCCTGGTCCACCTCGGGATCGACACGATCCGGCTGCGCGGCGAGGGGTTCTCGCTGCACGTCACGGCCGGTCAGGTCGTCGCCGGTCAGGTGCTCCTGACGTGGTCGCCGGTCGGCGTCGGTGCGGCCGGGCTCGCGACCATCTGCCCGGTCGTCGCGCTGCAGGCCGACCCGCACGTGCTGACCCGGCTCGTCGAGCCCGGCGCACACGTCGAGGCGGGCGACCAGCTGTTCGAGTGGGCCGGCTGACGCTCGCTCGCGTGGTCGTCAGTCCTCGTCGGGCTCCGGCGCCGGAGC
>Ga0075518_1000197_pt1 | contig 11565 bp, 11 predicted proteins | sample NGEPerA_2_FD_76970 | JGI IMG/M metagenome (GOLD analysis project Ga0075518, IMG submission 76970) | Arctic peat soil microbial communities from the Barrow Environmental Observatory site, Barrow, Alaska, USA - NGEE PermafrostAB136-A | ecosystem: Environmental > Terrestrial > Soil > Wetlands >...
GATTGCTGCTGAAGACTCCATCGATCCTCCTGTGGCTTGATGCCTGAGATCAGGCTACGCTGACTATACCCATTTGACGCGGAAGTGTGGCATTGGATTCAGACGCCCGGCGGTGACGCCATTGGTGTTGCCGGCGGCCGGACAGCTCGCTTTGGCCGTTGTGTAAGTGCAGCCGATAGCGGTCATTGCCAGCGCCCTCTTCCATGGTTTTTACATGATGGGATTGCCCGTTGTTTCATCAGGCCGATGCCTTGCTTGATTTTTATCTAGTTTATTGTTTGAGTCAGGATGGTGCCAGAAGCGGTGGTACTTTTTCTTTATTTCCGGCCGCGGGCCGTCTCGATCGCCGCTTTGATATCCCGAGGCAACGGCTTATCGGCCACAATAAATTCGTAGAGCTTGTCGGCCAGTTGCGGCGAGCGGTAGAGCTCGCGCTGCAGGCTCCTCTGGCGAAATTCGAAGAAGTGTTCCGGCTTCACCCGCAAGGCCCTGGCGATGACCTTGATGACTTGCTCCGCTGGCACAGGTCTGGTGCCACAGGCGAGATGGTTCAGATACCCGGCGGAAAGTTTTGTTCTGGTCGCCAGTCGCCGGTAGCTGATATTCCGAAGTGCCAATAGCCCGCGTAAAGTCTCCGGAAAGTTTTTTGTCGAGTTCGGTATATCCTTGTTAGCATCTGATATCAATTGAGCACCTCGTTGACTTCTTTCAGGAATTTCACAATTGTCCGGCAGCCATCACCAATATCGGGAGCCTCGTCAAGCATACTGATCAGCCTGCTGCCAATTATGACACCATCGGCGAATCTGGCTACCTCGGCCGCGTGTTCGGATGTGCTGACGCCGAAACCGACAGCCAGCGGCACATCGGTCCTGGCACGCACCCGCCCCAGGAAATCCGGCAGCTGTTCAGACAGCGAGGTCCTCGCGCCTGTCACACCTGCCACGGATACACAATAAATAAATCCGGAGGCGCTTCCGGCGATCAGCTCGATGCGCTCGTCCGGACTGGTCGGCGCCACCATCAGGATGGCATCCACCCCCCGCGCACGGCAGGCGTCGATGAACTCTTCTCCTTCGTCAACCGGCAGGTCGGGCACGATCAGGCCATCGACCCCGGCGGCGGCCGCCGCCTCGACAAACCGGTCCACGCCGTAGGCGAAGACGCAGTTATAGTAGATCATCAGAACCACCGGGACCCTGCTGGTGAACTCCGACGCCAGTTGCAGCACGTCGTCAGGCGTCACGCCCTGATCCAGAGCCTGCTGCGTCGAAGCCTGCACCACCGGGCCGTCGGCCAGCGGGTCGGAGAAAGGGACGCCCAGCTCGATCATGTCGGCGCCGCCGGCGATAAAGGCTTCCAGCACCTGCCGGCAGTCTTTCACAGTCGGGTAGCCCCCGGTCGTGTAAGGCATCAGTAGTGCCTTCTTGCTGCGCCCTTTAAAGAGTTCCTCGAGCCGGCTCATGCCGCGGCTCCTGGTTTCCGCACATAATCGGTAGCTATCATCATTCCATTATCCCCAGCGCCCGGGCGGCCTGGTGCACGTCCTTGTCGCCACGGCCGCTCAGATTGACGATGACGACGCCGTCTTTCCCGTAATCCTCCGCGTGTTTCACTATCCAGGCTATTGCATGGGAACTCTCCAGCGCCGGAATAATACCCTCGGTTTCGGAAAGCAGGGTGAAGGCGGCAAGCGCTTCGGCGTCAGTCACGGAATCGTAGCGGACCCTGCCCTCGTCGTGCAGCCAGGAATGCTCCGGGCCGACGCCGGGATAATCGAGTCCCGCCGAGATGGAATGGGCCTCGATGATCTGCCCGTATGCGTCCTGCAGGATATAGGACATGGAGCCGTGCAACACCCCGCGTTGGCCGCGCTCGATGGATGCCCCGTGCTTGCCGCTATCGAGCCCCTCCCCCGCCGCCTCAACGCCTGTCATGCTCACCTGATCATCAAGAAAGGCTGCGAAGAGCCCCATGGCGTTAGAGCCGCCACCGACGCAGGCAACCAGCTCGTCTGGCAGCCTGCCTTCGGATTCGAGCACCTGCCGGCGGGCCTCCCGCCCGATAATACTCTGGAAATCGCGCACGAGCGCCGGATAGGGCGCCGGCCCCGCTACGGAGCCGATCACATAATATGTGTGTTCGACGTTGCCCACCCAGTCGCGGATGGCATCGTTCATGGCGTCCTTCAGCGTCTGGCTGCCTGAACTGACCGGCACCACTTCAGCGCCAAGCAGCTTCATCCGCACCACGTTCAGTTCCTGGCGGGCGATATCCTTGATCCCCATGTAGATGACGCAGGGAATGCCGAACAGCGCCGCCGCCGTAGCCGTAGCGACTCCGTGCTGGCCGGCGCCGGTCTCGGCGATGATCCTCTTCTTCCCCATCTCCGCGGCCAGCAGCAGCTGGCCCACGGTATTGTTGATCTTGTGAGCGCCGGTGTGGCAAAGATCCTCACGCTTGAGGTAGATGCGTGGGCCGCCCAGCTTTTCCGTCAGCCGCCCGGCGAAATACAGCGGTGTCGGCCGCCCGACAAAGTCCTTCAGCAGTGAATTGAGCTCGGCGCGGAAACCGGAGTCGTCCTTGAGCCGCTCGTAGGCGGCGGCCAGCTCGTCGAGAGCCGGGATAACCGTCTCCGGCACGTAACGTCCGCCATAAGGGCCAAATCGCGACTGTATGGTCATAAAGCTTCCTTTATCATCCTGATCGTTTCCGGTTCATCCAATTTTTATTGGTGCCTTTTTCCGTTTGGCATTCTTCCGATGCCCGGTGGTACTTTTTCCATTTGGAATTAATCCATTCCCCGTTGACGCCTTTTAAGCATGAATTCTTCCTATGCCCGATCGTGCCTTTTCCCGTAGACCAGAAAGACTACGCGTTACTCAAATTTTCAAAAAACCGGCGCAGCTTTTCGGAGTCTTTTACGCCCGGCGCTGACTCCACGCCGCTGGAAACATCCAAGGCAAAGGGCGACACCACGCGCGCCGCTTCCAGGCTGTTATCAGGATTGAGGCCGCCGGAAAGTATCAGCCTGCCGGAGCGGACAACCTCCGGAAGCGAAGCAGTCAGACTCCAGTCGAAGACCTCTCCCGTACCGCCCCGGCGTCCAGGATCATAAGTATCCAGCAGAATGTACTCGGTGTCAAACTGGACAACACGCTCCAGCGCCTCCGGCCCGGCGACCCTCAGAGCCTTGATGACCGGAACGCCGGCTCGCTTCCGGATCTCGAGGCAGTGATCAGGGCTCTCCTCACCATGGAGCTGTACGGCGGTAAGACCGCAGGCAGCCACAGCCTCGGCAATTTCGTCGGGTTCGGAGTTGACGAAAACACCTACGCGCTCCACGGCACCCGTCGTCCTGGCATCACGCCCGGCGCCCGCCGCTCCCACCGACCGCGCGGCGCCAGGTTCGGCGTCCGCCGCCGGCTCCAGCACCTCGGCCGCCCGCTTCAGATCCAGCCACCGCGGGCTCTCGGGCGCAAAAATGACTCCAAGCGCCCAGGCACCCAGCTCCAGGGCCAGCGCCGCGTCTTCCGTCCTGGTCAGGCCACAGATTTTTACGCGCACGGACAACATCTCAAAAATTCCCGACTTTCATTTCTGGCGACGCCAGGGCCGCCTGTTCCAGCGAATGATTCAAAGTTGCTACCTGTATTTCCGCGTCTGGAAAATGATGATCATCACCATTGAAACCACCGCCATGAACAGCAGGCTGCCCCACATCCATATCCGGCTACCCACCGGCAGTCCAGCGAAGTTCATCCCCCAGAACCCGGTGATAAAAGTGAGTGGCATGAAAATAGTGGCCACCAGCGTCAGCCGTTTCATGATCTCGTTGAGCCGGTTGGACACCGCCGAGAGGTGAACGTCCAGGGCACCGGTCAGGATGTCGCGATAAGAATCGAGCATGTCCGATAGGCGGATCAGGTGATCATAGACATCGCGCAGGTATGGCAGCGTGCCGCTGGTCACCAGGGGGAAGTCCCGCGAGGTCATCTCGTTGATCGCCTCCCGCAGCGGACCGGCCTTTTTGCGGAAATGGATCAGCTCGCGTTTGAAATCAAAGATCCGGTGCACCGTAGCCTCGTCAGCCTTGGGATCGACCACGGCATCCTCGAGGGAATCGAGCTCGTCCTCAATCCCGTCTATGGTATCGATATAACCGTCGACCACCGTATCGAGCAGGAAGTAGGCCAGCATGTCGGAGCCACAACCCATGATACGCGGCCTGCGGTCGGCGTCTCGCCAGACCTGGCTGATCTCGGGCGGGTCGCCGCGGTGGATGGACACCAGGTAACCCTCTCCGACGAAAAGGTCGATCTCGTTCCATTCGAGCACCAGTCCGCCGTCGCCGGCAGCCGGGGAAACCGAGTGCATCACCAGGAAGAAATGATCGTCATACGGCTCCACCTTCGCCCGCTGACCGTCCGGCTTGGATGCATCCTCCAGCGCCAGCTCATGAAAATTGAAGGGAGACTTTCCGAGCAGTTCTCTCTGCTCCGCGGTTAGGGGGCCAGCGATGTCGAGCCATACCAGCCCCTGCTCCTTGCCCACCAGGGCGACAGCTTCTTCCAGGGAGACGGTTTGGACTCCCGCTTCCTTTGAGTGACATACCTTGGCCTGCACAAGCATCACCGCCCGTTGGCGAGGGATTGACGGGAAACAAACAAGCCCGACTGTCGCCGGACCTAACTGGTCATATTCTGCCGCGCCTCCAGGACTACCGGCCTCTCGGGCCAGAAGTCCTACTCGTGGATGCGTATCGGCGTTCCGATCGGGGTCCAGTCATAGACATGCTTGGCGGTCTCCACCGGCAGGCCCACGCAGCCGTGGCTGGAACGGCGTCCGAAAGAAGTCGCCCAGTAATTACCGTGCATCGTGTAGTCACCCTTGAAGACCATGACCCAGGGAACCTTGGGGGCGAAATATCCCGGGCCCCTCATATCAATCGAGGCCATCTTGGCATAGATCGTATAATCTCCAAGCGGCGAATCGGTGCCCACGGCGCCGGACGAGCAAAGGAAGCTTTCCACCGGCGTGCCGTTCTCCAGCAGGGTCACCGTCTGCTCGGTGATGTTGACATCGATGGACTTTGCCGGCGCCGTGGTGAAAGTGCTGGAGGCGTCGGCCTCGACAAAACCGCCACCGATGCCGCGCAGCGCCGCCGGCCCGGCCTTCAGGTGTATGGTCACGTCCTGCAGATGATCCCAGGGAGCGGTCGGCACGAACTCGAGCTTGTTGGGTTCCGGCCACTTTAAACTGCCCTCCACCTTCGGCTCCACCGTCACCAGCGTCTTCGCCTGGTCGGGATTGGAAACCGGCTCGCTGAAGATGATGGTGGGATAGGCCTCGGTGCTGGCGCTGAGGGTTCCATCGGCGGGGTCGAAGGTCGCCGTCAACGCCGCCGCGGTGGCCGCCTTGGTGATCACGGGAGTCTTCAGTTCGCGCCCGTTGTTCGAGGTAGCGCTGGTTATCTTGAGCGGATACTCCTTGCCCTGCTCGAACTTGGCGAGGATGATGCGGGCAACACGGCCGTCTTCATCCAGCCTGGAAGTGCTCTGGATTCCCTCGAGCTGGTATTCGAAATTGCTGACGGGGATGTTCCACTCCACCCTGAGATCCTCGCCGTACTTGACCTTCAGTCCATCCTTGGGGACTATCGGCATGGGCGTGGTTACAGTAGTGAAAGTGTGGGTCTGCTCGGAGGCGAGGTCATTGATGCCGGAAAGGTCGAACTCCTTGACGGTGCCGGTCACGGTGACCGTGTATTCAGCGTCGGAAACCAGTGGATTGGAGCCGTCCTCCAGAACAAACCGGCCATCCTGAAGATGGCCGCTGAGCAGGCGCTCGTTTTCACGTGTACCGTCGGGAGACACCTTTGCCTCCTTGACGGCGACCGTGGACAGGCTGGCGCCCCAGCGGCTGGTGTTGATCTCCAGCCATTCCCCGTCCGGTCTGATCTCGGAAACGCCGTCACCGGGGCTTACGGAGATACGCGGCGGCATAACCACCACGAGCAACAGCGTCGCCAGAACCGCCAGCGCTACTGCCGCGCCAACGATAATGACCGCAAGTTTTATGCGTGACGCCAACGGCTTGATGCGCGGCGCCGTTAATTCCTTGGCTGCTTCCCTGCCCAGCTTGACCGTCCTGTAGTCTTCCCGAGTTTATAGTTTGGGATATACGATACCCGGGGGGAGTCCGCATAAAACCACGCCGCCGGGGTACGCATCCCTTCGCCGGGTGCGGCGGCGATGAGCGAGCCGCCAGACCCATTCAGAATAGAAGAAGTATAACAAACAGTAGATGCCTGTTTCCAGATAAAATTTCAATATCGGCGTTTTATCTGCTATTTTGCTATTGCGACACTCCGGAGTTGTCCCAGGGTTGCCGGCCCCGCGAAAACCATCCTTATGACAAAAAAACGCAAAGCAATAGCGCTGCTCTCGGGCGGCCTCGACAGCCGCCTGGCGGTAAAAATGATGCTGGAACAGGGCATCGAGATCGAGGCGCTCAACTTCGTGACCGTTTTTTGCACCTGTACCGCCAAAAGCAGCTGTAAATCAGAGGCGAGGAAAGCTGCCGAGGAATACGGCATCCCGCTCAAGACGCTAAACGCCACCGAGGAAATCCTTGATGCCATACGCGACCCGAAGCATGGCTTCGGCCGCGGCCTCAATCCCTGTCTTGACTGCCGCATCAGCATGTTCCGCCGCGCCGGCAGGTACATGGAGGAAACCGGCGCCGACTTTCTGGTGACCGGCGAGGTCTGGGGCGAACGCCCCATGTCCCAGCGGCCCGACGCTCTCAGGACCATCGAAAAGGAATCCGGCCTTGCCGGGCTGATCGTGCGCCCGCTGTCGGCCCACCTGTTCGAGCCCACCATCCCCGAACGCGAGGGCTGGATCGACCGGGAGAAGATGATGGCCATCGAGGGCCGGTCCCGCAAACCACAGATGCAGCTCGCGGCCGAGCTGGGTGTCAATGATTACCCCTGCCCCGCCGGCGGCTGCCTGCTTTGTGACCGGAATTTTGCCGCCCGGCTCAAGCACCTGCTGGCCGATGACCCCCATCCCGCCATCGCCGAGATCCAGGCGCTCCGGCTGGGGCGGCTGATCTTTTCATCCGAAGGCAAGCGGATCATGATCCCGCGCAATGATGAGGAAACCAAACGCCTGGTGGCGCTGGCCCGGCCCGGCGACCTGCTGATGAGCACCGATGGCCACATGGGCCCAACCACGGTGATCAAGGGTGCGGGCATCGAAGATACGACCCTGCGCGAAGCGGCGGCACTCACCGCCCGCTACGGCCAGGGGCGCGAGGCGGAGCTTGTGACTGTTTCCTGGTGGCCGGTTCCCGCAAAAGGAGCTGCGGACACTGCCGATCAGAATGCGGACAACGGTAATGCTTCCGCGAATGGTATTCCGCCGGCGGCCGAAGAAATCTGCCGTTCCGGCGGCGTGGAAAACGCCACGCGCCAGACCCTCGAAATCTCCCCCGCCGGCGGCTGGCGCCTGGCCGACTCCCTTGAACGGGAATAGCGCCAAGAATCCTTATTACCCCGCTGGCATCTAAGCTAATAGCATTGGCCCTCCGAAAGAAGTACTGGTTTTTCTCGTGGCGGAGCGCAAACTACTCAGGAGGTCGGCAAGTTGTCATTCGGCGAATATATAGAAATAGAAATACCCGTCTTCGGGTCTCGTTACCTGGATTCCTGCACGGGCGGCTGAGGCCCGAGCTGGTCTCTGGAAGAGATCACCGTCACCATCAATCGGCAACTGGAAGTGGACTTCGGCGGCATTGCCCGCCTGCATTATGTGGACTTCGACTCAGAAGAGCTGGCCGAATACCCCGATGTTTACCATCGAGTCGTCGAGAGCCGCGACCTGGAACCAGGATCGATCAGAATGGATGGCAAGCTGGTTCCCATTTGGGATGTGCCCTACTCGAAACTGGTCCAGGAATTCGAAAGCCTGGGAGCGGCGCGGGTGCGTAAAGCTTCATAAAACCGCCATCCCGTCGACTACTTTGCCAGCACCCCGAGAAGCTGCCAGAGATCAAGATCGAGTTGCTTCTTGTTGGCGGCCACTTCCTCCAGCGGTGTAAAGGCAACGGCGCCGTCGATCCATCCCGCCAGCTGGCCACTACCGCCTCCGGCCAGCAGCTTGACCGCCGCCGCACCCAGCCTGCTCGCGAGAATCCGGTCATAAGTGGAAGGCGCCCCGCCCCTCTGAACATGCCCCAGTATAGTCACCCTTAACTCATAGCCGATCTCGTCCTCACGCGCCTTGAAATACTCCAGACAACGCTGCGCATTATTTTTGGCGCCATCGGTGACCACGGCCAGGGCGTAGCGCTTGCCCCGGGCATGCGCCGCCGCCAACTGCTGCTCCACCTCGGCGGGCGCGATGTCAAACTCGGGCGTGACGATCACGTCGGCGCCGCCGGCGAGGCCGGCAGCCAGGGCCAGGTAGCCACAGGTCTTGCCCATCACCTCGATCAGGAAGGCACGGTGGTGAGACTCCGCGGTCGTGCGGATCCGGTCGATGGATTCGATGATAATGTCGAGCGCAGTGTCAACGCCGATGGAGATATCGGAGCCGTAAAGGTCATTGTCCACCGTTGACGCGACACCGACCACGGGAAAACCCAGCCTGGTCAGTTCCCAGGAGCCGGTCTGGGAACCGTTGCCGCCGATGACGATCAGGCCACCGATGCCCTCGCCGCGCATTTTTTCCATCGACTGCCGCCGGGCATCCACACTGTCGCGAAACTCCCGGCTGCGCGCCGTGCCCAGGAAAGTGCCGCCCAGGTGCAGTATCTCCCCGACGTCGCGGTTGAGCAGCGGTAGAATATCGCCCGCGATCAGACCTTCGTAACCGTTGCGGACGCCGCACATCTCCATCCCCATGTCGGTGCCCACGCGCACAATAGCCCTCACCGCCGCGTTCATCCCCGCCGCGTCGCCGCCGCTGGTCACCACCGCTATGCGTTTCATCTTACTCCCCTGATCATGCGCATACCTTGCGCGATAAATGACGACACTGAACTCACTCCCTTAAAACCCGTACCCCTACAGGAACAGCTGGTAAATCGACCCGGGCAGGAACAACTGGTAAATCGGCAGAATAATGCTATAGAGGACGTTACCGAAGTTAAGCATTATCAGGAGCAACGCCATGATAAAAAACTGTCCATACTGGTCCAGTTTAATCCACTTGATATATGACCGGGTTGTGAGAAAGGCGCCAACGACGCGTGAACCATCGAGCGGCGGCACCGGGATCAGGTTAAAGACCATCAGGATGACGTTTAGCTGAAAAATGCGCAAGATGGCAAACGGCAGCAACCCACCGTGGAAATCCGTGTAGAAAATGTTCAGGACGAGCGCCGAAATCCCTGCCAGCAGAAGGTTCGCCGACGGTCCGGCGAGGCCCACCCAGGCCATGCCCCGCTGGTGGGACTTGAAGTTGCCGGGATTCACCGGCACCGGCTTGGCCCAGCCGAACATCATGCCGCCGTTTGAAAACAGGAAGGTGGCCACCAACATCAGCGTACCTAGCGGATCGAGATGCTGTATGGGATTAAGCGACAGTCGCTTGAGGTTTTTTGCCGTCTTGTCTCCCAACCGGTAGGCCATATAGCCATGTGAAACCTCATGAAAAGTCATGGAAAAGAGCAACACAGGCGCAGTCACTGCCAGCTGCAGTAGCAGGTCATTCACGAATTACCTCTATCAGTCGCATCGGTTCGCCACGGTCAGCCGGCGCTCCCGATATTATTATTTTTTTTCATCCGACTCAGTATCTGTTTAGCGGCGCTCATCTCCGAATCGCGCCCGTCGACCTTGCCTTCCAGCTTCAGCAGTTTGACCTGAGTCAGTACCCGCCCCACTTCCGGTGATTCCTTCAGGCCGAGCTCCAGCAGATCCCTGCCGCTGATGCTCAGTGAAGTATAACGAAGTTCCTTGATGAAGAGCTCGATTGCCTCGCGCGCGCGCCCCTCGCCGGCTTCCGCCCAGGCCAGCAGCAGCCCTTCGGCGGGCAGCCGCGCCAGCAGCTCGTAAAGTGCCGGGCGCGACATCACAGCGCCTGCCATGCGCTCAAGCACCTTGCGCGCCAGAACCACTCCGCCGGCGATGACCGCCGCGTCGGTATTGCGCAGCTTCAACCGTTCGGTCCAGCTGACCAGTTGCTCCGGCTCCAGCGCACGGGCCATGCAGATCAGCCGCAACCGCCAGAACCGGACCTCTTCGCGCATATGAAGCTCCCTGACTGCCCGGTCGGCGCGAGTCACCAGCTCCGCGGTCTCCTGGTCGGCGGCCAGGGCCGGGTGAATCGAAGGAGCGATACCCAGTTCGCCGATCCTCTGGATCGTATGCTCGACCTTCGGCTCCGACAGTAGCCAGATCAGCTCGTCACGCAGCCGCGCCGATGAGAGATCGCCAACCAGGTTCATCTCCACGCAGCCCCGGGCCAGCCCCAGCGTGTGCGAGTTCATGCGAAAGCCGAGCCGGTTCTCGTAACGGATGGCCCGGAAGATCCGCGTGGGGTCCTCGATGAAGCTGAGGTTGTGCAACACCCGGATGACCTTCTGCTCGATGTCACGCAGACCGCCGAAGAAGTCCAGCAGCCGCCCGAAGTCATGAGCCGCCAGCGAGACCGCCATGGCGTTGATGGTGAAGTCGCGCCGGTAGAGATCATGCTTGATGGATGAATGCTCGACCGTCGGCAGCGCCGCCGGGTAATCGTAGAATTCGGTACGGGTCGTAGCCACGTCGACACGCAACTCCGGCTTCAGCTGGTCGAGGATAACCACGGCGGTGTGAAACTTCTGGTGCGCCCGCACCCGGCCGCCCAGCTCCTTCCCCAGATGCTCGGCGAAATCGATGCCGTCGCCCTCGATCGCGATGTCGATGTCGTAATTGGGCTGATGCAGGATCATGTCCCGCACGAAACCGCCCACCAGGTAGACGCCGCGGTAATCCGTGCTTAGCTTCTGCACCGCCTCGAAGACCGGCGCAATATTGGGAATCGCCGCCAGCCGGTCGCGAAAGTCGGCCTCATGCAAAACCGCCTCCCCCACTCCCTCCTCGATCATCGAGCTGTGCAGCGTCCTGAGCACGTCGGTGCGGGTAACAATTCCCGTCACCTGGTCAAAGGGCACCTCGCGCCGGCCTTCCAGGCCCAATACCACCACGGGCAGCCGGCCCACATCGCTTTCCGCCATCATGCGGCGCAGTTCATGGACGGTGGTCACCTCCGATACCGTTCTGACGCCCCGGGACATGATGCCCTTCACCGGAGCATGCTTGAGCCTGTGGCCCACGGCCTTGTCCATATCCTTGCGTGAGACGATTCCCACCAGCATCTCTCTGTCCTTGACGCAGACACCGCTATGCCCGTAACGCTGGCAGATTAGCAGCGCCTCTCCTATAGTCGTGTGCGCCTCGACGAAATAGACCGGGTGCGACATGATATCCCTCGCCCTGACCGGCTCCTCCAACACGTCTGGCAGACTGTCCAGAAGGAGGCTCCGCGTATCCTCCAGGCTCTTGCCCTTGAC
>Ga0075518_1000198_pt1 | contig 11506 bp, 8 predicted proteins | sample NGEPerA_2_FD_76970 | JGI IMG/M metagenome (GOLD analysis project Ga0075518, IMG submission 76970) | Arctic peat soil microbial communities from the Barrow Environmental Observatory site, Barrow, Alaska, USA - NGEE PermafrostAB136-A | ecosystem: Environmental > Terrestrial > Soil > Wetlands > Peat...
GGCTCGGGCGGTAGTTGAGGTCGTAGGAGACGACGGTGCCGTACTTCTTGGCCACGGTGACCGCCTCGATGACCGTCTGCGCGGCGGACTCGGAGAGCGCGGCGAAGATGCCTCCGGTGTGCAGCCAGCGGACCCCGAGGTCACCGAAGAGGTGATCCCAGTCCACATCGCCGGGCTTCAGCTGGGAGGCCGCCGTGTGGCCGCGGTCCGAGACCCCGACAGCGCCGCGGACACCGAAGCCGCGCTCGGTGAAGTTCAGGCCGTTGCGCGCGGTCCGGCCGATCCCGTCGTACGGGACCCACCGGATGAGCTGCGTGTCGAGGCCGCCGGTGAGGATGAGGTCCTCGACCAGTCGACCGATCTCGTTGTCTGCGAGGGCCGTGACGATCGCACCGCGCAGGCCGAAGGCGCGCCGCAGTCCGCGCGCCACGTTGTACTCGCCACCACCCTCCCAGGCACGGAAGGACCGGGCGGTGCGGATCCGCCCCTCGCCGGGATCGAGACGCAGCATGACCTCACCCAAGGACACGGCGTCGTACCGGCACTCCGCGGCGGGACGGATGGTGAGCGCAGCCATCGTCGGACTCCTTCAGCTCAGGCGATCGAGGTCACGGGCCGGGCAGCCAGCGCGACGGCGGCGGCCGTGAGCCGGGTGATCCCGGCGAAGTCACCGGACGCGATCCGGTCACGCGGCACCATCCACGAGCCGCCGACGGCTGCCACCGAGGGCAGAGCGAGGTACTCGTGCAGGTTCGCGGGCCCCACCCCGCCGGTCGGCACGAACCGGATCCCGCCGAACGGAGCCGCGAGTGCCGCGATCGCGGCCGCGCCGCCCGAGGTCCCGGCAGGGAAGAACTTCACGATGGTCAGACCCAGCTCGAGCGCGGCCTGGATCTCCGTCGCGGTCACGACCCCGGGCACGGCAACCATGCCCAGCTCCTGGCAGCGCTCGACGACGGCACGGCTCAGCCCGGGTGAGACGACGAAGCGCGCACCGGCGGCGACGGCCTGGTCTACCTGGGCGACGCTCACCACGGTGCCGGCGCCGACCAGGACGTCGCCCCGCTCGGCGATCGCTCGGATCGAGTCCTGCGCAGCGGCGGTCCGGAAGGTGACCTCCGCGACGGGCAGGCCCCCGTCGACGAGGGCGCCGGCCAGAGCGTCGGCGGCCGACGCGTCATCCAGCACGACCACAGGGAGCAAGCGCGCGGCACTCAGCGCCGACAGGACGTCCATGGTGACCATTTCGCTAGGCGCAACAGCAATATCGCTGTACGAAACGTAGGATGACACATGCAGTGGTGAAGCTCAAGACCGACACGTCCGCGGGGCGCAGACAGCGGTCGCCCGATCAGCCGACGGGCAGGGACAACCCGTCGGTCAGCAGCTCAGGGAGCAGCGCGCGCATCTGCCCGTGCAGCCAGGCGATCCGCTCGGGCGTCATGCGCTCCGCCGGAGCGGTGATGCTCACGGCCGCGATCGCCGAGCCGGACCGCAGCAACGGCACGGCCACACAGCTGATCCCCGCCTCGTTCTCCTGCTCCTCGGTCGCGTACCCGCGCGTGCGGGTGAGCTCCAGGACCGACCACAGCTGGTCGACGTCCAGCTCCCCCGGGCTCCCCGCACCCGGCAGGTAGCCCGCAAGCCTCGATCGGTCGGTGCCGCGGAACGCCAGCAGCGCGCGTCCCAGAGCCGTCGTGACCGCGGGGATGCGACGCCCCACGGCAGAGAAGACTCGGACCGCCCGCTCCGGTTCGACCTTGTCGAGGTAGACCACGTGCGCGCCGCTCAGGACGCCGAGGTGCACGAGCTCGTCGGTCGCACCGCACAGGGCGACCAGGGCCGAGTGCAGCAGGACCGGCAGGTTCTCGTCGCTGAAGTACGCCTCCGCGAGCTGGGTCGCGGACGGCCCCAACGCGTAGTCCCCCGACGCCGGGTCCTGGACCGCGAAGCCGCGGAACCGCAACGCGGCCAGCGCCCGGTGGACGGTGGTCTTGTTGAGCTGCAGCGCCGATGCGAGCTCGGCGAGTCCCGTCCCCGCCGCACCCGCACGCGCGAGAGCCTGGAGGACGAGCAGCGCCCGGTCGATGCTCTCCACCGGTGACGCATCGAGGTGTGACGCATCGACCGGTGCAGCGTCAGCCATGGCTCTCCATCCCCGTTCACACCCACGTGGTCCACAGGGTAGCCACCCGCGCGATCAGGAGCTCTCGAGCTCCTGCGCCTGCGCGAGGACGGCCGCCACCAGGGCGTCGTCGCCCGCCAGCTCGGGGTCCAGCACCTCGAGTACGCGGCGGACCGCATCGGGCAGCGGACCGGTCGCGAGCGGCAGGACCTCGGCGGCACGCGCATCGGTCACCGCCGCCCCGTGACCGCGCAGATGACACACCCAGGCGGCCACCGGTCGCGTGGCTCCTGGCGGGATCCGACCGGCGGCGAGCTCGCGGCGGAGCGTCGGGAGCGTGCGGATCGGCAGCTTCTGCGACCCGTCGAAGGCAATCTGGTCGAGCCGGTGCCGCATGCGCGGGTTCGCGAAGCGCTCGGTCAGCGCCGCGCGGTAGGCGGTGATGTCCGCGGGCGGCAGGGTCAGGTGGGACGACGCCGCGTCCCACCACTCCTCGAGCCACGCGCGGCACGTCGTGTCGCGCATCGCGTCGGCCACGGTGACGTGCCCGCGGAGGGAGCCCGCATAGGCGAGCATCGAGTGCGCCCCGTTGAGCAGCCAGAGCTTGCGCTCCTCGAACGGGACGATGTCGTCGGTGAACCTCGCCCCGGCGTCCTCCCACCGGGGCCGACCGGCGGCGAACGGTCCGCTCAGCACCCACTCGGTGAACGGCTCGGTCACGACCGGAGCGCGATCGTGCACGCCGGTCTGCGCCTCGACGGTGGCGAGATCCTCCGCAGTGGGCTCGGGGGTGATCCGGTCCACCATCGTGGTCACGAAGCTCACGTGGTCGGCCATCCACGTGGCGAGCCCCGGGTCGACCATCTCCGCAAGGTCGCGCAGAACCCGGGCGACCGCCGAGCCGTTCTCGGGAAGGTTGTCGCACGGCACGATCGTCAGGCCCCCGACCCCCGCCCGGCGGCGGGCAGCCAGTCCCGCCACGAGCTTGGCGGGAGCAGTCCGCACGAGAGCGATCGGGTCGCGGCGCAGCGTCGCGACGTCGCCGACGATCTCGGGCCGGTCGACGTCGAGCCCACCGTCCGCGCGGCGCACGTAGCCGGCCTCGGTGACGGTCGTGCTGACGATGCGGACCTCCGGATCGGCCAGGTACCCGAGGAGGGCTGCCTGGTCGTCCGCTGCGTGGGGCCGCGAGAGACTCCTGACCAGCTCGAACCGGTCGCCGTCCGCGGCGCGCGTGACGAGCGTGTACAGACCGTCCTGCGCCGCGAGCGCCGTGGCGAGATCGGGCGAACGACCCGTGAACGCAGCGATCCCCCACTCGGCCGCGTCCCCCGCGTGCTCCGTGTACCAGGCCTGGTGCGCGCGGAAGAAGTTGCCGAGCCCGAGGTGGACGTGGCGAACGGGCGGGGCGCTCGCGGACCTGCTGAGCTCGGTCACAGCCCGAAGACCGCGCGGGGGCGACCGCTGACCAGGTCGACCGCCGCCGCGAGCGCCTCGTCCTCGTCGAGGCGGTGCTCCGCCACGAGCTGAGCGAGGTAACCGCTGTCCAGCCGGCGCGACATGTCGTGCCGCGCGGGGATCGAGCAGAAGGCCCTGGTGTCGTCGATGAAGCCGGATGTCCGGGAGAATCCCGCGGTCTCGGTGACCGCGGCCCGCCACCGTCGGACCGAGTCCGGGGCATCGAGGAACCACCACGGTGCGCCGATGTACACGGACGGGTAGAAGCCGGCGAGGGGCGCGAGCTCGCGCGAGAACACGGTCTCGTCGAGCGTGAAGAGCACCAGCCGGAGGTTCGGGTGGGTGCCATAGCGCTCGAGCAAGGGCCGCAGCGGTTCGGTGAAGTCGCCGCGCAACGGGATGTCGTGGCCGGTGTCCGGCCCGAAGCGCTCGTTCGACGGCCCGTGGTGACCGCGCAGGACGCCCGTGTGGAGCGTCATCGTCAGACCGTCCTCGGTCGACATCCGCGCCATCTCGAGCACCATGTGGCGCCTCAGGGCGACGGCCTCGACCGGCGTCGCCGTGCCGACCAGCGCCGAGCGATAGATCCGCTCGGCCTCGGCCGGGTCGAGGGGCGCAGTGCCGGCGTCGACGTGGGCGTGGTCAGCGGACCTGGCGCCGTGCTCGATGAAGTACTGGCGGCGGTTCTCCATGGCCGTGACCCAGCCCGCGTACCCCGACGTGTCGACACCCGCGGTCGCCCCGAGCCGCGCGACCGCAGCGGGCCACCCGGGCTCGGAGGCCTCGAGGTAGCGATCCGGGCGGAACGTCGGGATGACGCGGCCGCCCCACGTCTCGTCCGCGACGAGCGCCGTGTGCACCGACAGGTCGTCGCACGGGTCGTCGGTCGTCGCGAGCACCGCGATCTTGAACCGCTCGAACAGCGCGCGGGGACGGTAGGCGTCCTGGCTGAGCCGTTCGGCAAGGTGGTCGTAGATGAGGTCGGACGTGTCGGCCGAGGGCCGGACCGTCACGTCGAAGATCTCCGCGAGCTCCGACTCGAGCCAGTAGCGCACCGGGGTGCCGCGGAAGACGTCCCAGCGTGAGCACAGGTGGCGCCAGACCTCGCGCGCGGCAGGCTCCGACAACGGGCCCTGGCCGACGCCGAGCTCCTCGAGCGGGACGCCCGATGCGTGCAGCAGACGGGTGACGTAGTGGTCCGGCGTCACGAAGAGCTGCGCGGGATCCCGGAACGGCACGTCGTCCAGGAGCATCCTCGGATCGACGTGACCGTGCGGAGAGATGATCGGAAGGTCACGCACCGCGCCGTACAGCCGCCTCGCGATGTCGCGCAGGGCAGGGTCCACGGGCAACAACCGGTCAGGGTGCAGAGCGAGCGGGGCTGGCTGGTGGGACATGGTTCCGTTCTCTTCACGTGGTCGGACGGGCGGCGATCGTCAGCGGGCGTCGGTCAGGTGACGGTGCCGAGCTGCCAGGGGACGAACTCCTCCTGACCGATGTCGAGGTCTTCGCTCGCGGTGAGCTCACCGGACGCGACCGCGATGATGCGCTCGAAGATCTCGTCACCCACGTCGGTGAGGCTCGCTGTCCCGTCGACGATGCGACCGCAGTTGATGTCCATGTCGTCGCTCATGCGCTCGAACATCTCGGTGTTCGTCGCGAGCTTGATGGACGGGGTCGGCCGGCAGCCGAAGACGGAGCCCCGGCCGGTCGTGAAACAAACCACCGTGGCGCCGCCGGCCACGATGCCTGTCACGGACACGGGGTCGTAGCCGGGTGTGTCCATGAACACCAGGCCCCGCTCGGTGACCGGTTCCGCGTACTCGTACACCGCGGAGAGGTCGGCCTGGCCCGCCTTCGCGACCGCTCCGAGGGACTTCTCGAGGATCGTGGTCAGTCCGCCGGCCTTGTTGCCGGGTGAGGGGTTGTTGTCGAGGGTCCCTCCGCCGGCCTGCGCGTAGCCCTGCCACCAGTCGATCCGGTCGAGCAGCTTGCGACCCACACTCTCGGAGACTGCTCGGCGCGTGAGCAGGTGCTCGGCACCGAACACCTCGGGGGTCTCGCCGAGGATCGACGTCCCGCCCGCGGCGACGATCCGGTCGGAGGCGTAGCCGAGCGCAGGGTTGGCCGTGATCCCCGAGTAGCCGTCGGAGCCCCCGCAGTTGAGGCCCAGCACGAGCTCGCTGATCGGGGCGGGCGCGCGACGGCGCGCCTCGAGGACCGGGAGCATCTCCCTGATGCGCTCGACCCCGGCCCGCACCGTGGCGCGCACACCGCCGGTGTCCTGGATCGTGAGGGTCTGGACGAGCGTGTCCGACGGCAGGTCGAGGCCGTCGACCAGCGACTGCACCGGCACCATCTCGCAACCCAGACCGAGCACGAGCACGCCGCCGAAGTTCGGGTGCCGGGCATAGCCCCGCAGGGTGCGCAGGAGCGTGTTCGCTCCTTCGCTCCCTGGCACGAGCCCGCACCCGCTCTGGTGCGTCAGGGCGATCACGCCGTCGACATTGGGGAAGGCGTCGAGGGCCGCCCCACGGAACTGGTCGGCGATCATCTTGGCGGACGACGCCGAGCAGTTCACCGAGGTCAGCACGCCGACGAAGTTGCGGGTGCCGACCCGACCGTTCGCACGGTGATACCCCAGGAACGTCCGCTCGGGGCCGAGCGGAGCAGGCAGCGCCGTCCGCCGGGTGCCGAACTCGTACGCGCGCTCTGTGCTGTCCATCCCGAGGTTGTGCACATGGACGTGGTCCCCCGCGACGATGTCGACCGTGGCCAGGCCGATCGATTGCCCGTACTTGTGCACGGCCGACCCTGCGGGCATGTCGCGGACCGCCAGCTTGTGGCTGCGCGGGATGTCGTCGCGCAGCACCACCGCTCCGGTCGCCGTGACGACGCGTGTACCGGCGAGCAGCTCGCGTGTGGCCACCACGACGTCGTCATCGGCGCGCATGAGCAGCGCGCAGTCGGCGAGCGCGATCTCCGGCGCATCCTTCGGCGTCATGGCTCGTGCCTCTCCTTCGTCGGCCGCACCGGTGGGGTCCACCGGTGGTACGTCGCTGCTCACCCGGCTCACCAGTCGTGCATCGTGCCGTCGAGCAACCGGTTCACCGGCAGGTAGGCCGGTGTGTACGCGAAGGCCTTGGCCGCCTCGAGGTCGAGCTCGACGCCGAGTCCGGGCCGCTCACCGGGGTCGAGCAGCCCGTCGACGAACGTGTAGCTCGTCCGGAAGACCTCGAGCGTCTGGGTGTTGTGCTGCATGTACTCCTGGATCCCGAAGTTGTGGATCGCGACGTCGAGGTGCAGCGCGGCCGCCATCCCGACCGGCGACACGTCCGTCGGGCCGTGGAACCCCGACTTGATCTGGTAGATCGCCGCGAAGTCCATGAGCTTGCGCACCGCAGTGATCCCCCCGGCGTGAGTCACGGACGAGCGCACGTAGTCGATCAGCTGCTCGGTGATCAGCGTCTGGTAGTCGAAGACGCCCGTGAAGACCTCACCGATGGCCAGCGGGGTCGTGGTCTGCGACCGGACCCGGCGCAGTCCTTCCTGGTTCTCCGCGGGCGTGCAGTCCTCGAGCCAGAACAGGCCGTAGGGCTCGAGCGAGCGTCCGAGCTGCGCGCTCTGGTTGGGCGTGAGCCGGTGGTGCGCGTCGTGCAGCAGCGGGAGCGCAGGTCCGAACTCCGCACGGACAGCCTCGAAGACACCGGGGATGTGCCGCAGGTACGACCCCGTGTCCCAGCTCTCCTCGGCCGGGATGGCGACCCGCCCTGCCGGCTCGTAGTCGTAGCGTTCCCCCGCGGCCAGGTCACGCCCGACGCCGTAGACCTTGCCCAGGCCGGGCACGCCGGTCTGGACCCTGATGGCCCTGAAGCCGTCGTCCAGGTTGGTGCGGATCGACCTGAAGAGCGCCTCGAGCGTGGTTCCCGAGGCGTGCGCGTAGGCGAGTGCTCCGCGCCTGCTCCGGCCGCCGAGCAGCTGGTACACGGGGAGGCCCACGACCTTGCCCTTGATGTCCCAGAGCGCCATGTCCACGGCGGCGATGGCCGCCATGGTGACGGGGCCGCGCCGCCAGTACGCCCCGCGGTACAGGTACTGCCACGTGTCCTCGATGTTGTGGGCCTCGCGGCCCACGAGCAGAGGTGCGACGTGATCGCGCAGGTAGGACGCGACGGCGAGCTCGCGCCCGTTGAGGGTCGCATCACCGAGGCCGACGACTCCGTCGCTCGTCGTCAGGACCAGCGTCACGAAGTTGCGGCCGGGGCTCGTCACCACGACGTCGACGCTCTCGATCTTCATCGGACGCTCACCTCGGCACCTGGCCGCAGACGTGTTGTACGGCTGACATTCCGTCTCCTCATCGAAACAGTATGAGCGTCTCTGCAACGCTCCACAGAGGCTAGCACTGGACGGGCGTCGTGGATCGATATGGCCTCTGACCTGCACTGTTACTGATCGGAGACAGTGTGGGTCAGGGTCCACCGAAACTCGCGCTGAGAAGGTCTTGACGTGATCCCGCATACGTTTGCATACTGTCGGGTGCCACGCTGCGGTGGCCGATGACGCCGATGGAGGTGGGCGCGTGGCCGTGAACGCCCGCGACGTCGCTCGGGTTGCCGGTGTGTCCGTCTCCACCGTCTCTCGCGCGCTCGCCAAACCGGACGAGGTCGCCCCGGAGACTCTCGCCCGCGTCCTGGACACGGCCCGGGGTATGGGCTATCGCCCCAACCTCACAGCACGCGGCCTCATCACCGGTCACCGGGGCGCGATCGGCCTGATCGTCCCCGACCTCGAGAACCCGTTCTTCTCGTCGGTGACGAAGGGTGTGCAGAACCGAGCGCGTGCCTCTGGATATGCCTTGATGATCGCCGACTCCGACGAGGACCCGAGCCAGGAGGCCGAGCTCGTCCGCGAGATGAGCCGGCACGTCGACGGCATCGTGCTGTGCTCTCCCCGCGCACGCGACTCCGTGATCGAGGAGCTCGCCCATGAGTGCACCATCGTGCTCGTCAACCGGCGGTGCGGCGACCTCCCCGCGGTGCTGATCGACAACGTCGACGGGGTCAGGCAGGCGATGGCGCACCTGCGCGCACTCGGACACCGGACGATCGCGTACGTCGGCGGACCGAGCACGTCCTGGTCGAGCCAGGAGAGGCTCGCGGCCGCGCGCACGGTCGCGGCGCAGCACTCCGACACCGAGCTGATCGACCTCGGCTCCTTCAAGCCCTACGTGTCCGGGGGCGTCGCCGCGGCGGACGTCCTCATCGCGAGCGGCGCGACCGCGGTGCTCGCCTACAACGATCTCGTCGCACTCGGTCTGCTCGAGCGTCTGCGCCAGCGCGGTGTCGCGGTCCCCGACGAGATCAGCGTCGTGGGCGTGGACAACATCCCGATGTCGGCCTTGAGCTCACCGGCCCTGACCAGCGTCGGGATCCCCCTCGTCAACTGCGGGCGCGCTGGTGTCGACGTGCTCCTCGGCCTCATCCGAGACCCGTCCGCGCCCGCGACCCATCATCACGACCTGTCGTTCCAGCTCGTGGTGCGCGAGTCCACCGGTCCTCGGGCGGCCGAGAGAGACCTGCGAAGCACGGCCTGAGCGTCACCTGTGCGGCCAGCGGTCCGGGCAACGGTGCCCAGACCCAACCAGAGAGAAGGCTGTCAATGAGAATCTCCCGACCACTCCAGCTCGTCGCCGGTGTTGCGGCGCTCGGTGTCGTCCTCGCCGCATGCAGCGCACCGAACTCGGGCGCGACCGCCAAGACGGCGGACAGCGCCGCGACCGGGTCCGCGAGCGACGTGCCGGACAAGCCCTCGGCTCCCGTCAGCCTGCACATCCTCGATGTCGCGGGGAACCAGAAGCTCACCGGTCCGATGGTCGACGAGTTCGTCAAGGCCCACCCGGACATCATCTCGTCCGTGTCCTGGGAGAGCGCCGGCGCACCGGACCTCGTCGGGACCATCAAGCCGCAGGTCGATAGCAAGAGCTTGTCCGTCGACCTCGTGATGACCGGTACCGACGGTCTGTCCGCGGGCGTCGGGCAGAACCTGTGGACGCCGATCGTCAAGGACTACGGCGACCGCCTGTCCAACATGAAGAACTACCTCGACCCGGCCGCGAAGATGCAGGACCTGGCCGGCGACTTCGGCGTCGTGACCACCTACTACCCGTCGGGTCCGCTGCTCCAGTACGACCCGGCCGTCGTGACGGACGTGCCGAAGACCCCGGAGGCGCTGCTCGCCTGGGCCAAGGCCCACCCCGGCAAGTTCGGCTACGCGCGTCCGGCCAACTCCGGCCCCGGCCGGACCTTCCTCATGGGCCTGCCCTACCTGCTCGGCGACAAGGACCCGAGCGACCCGGTCAACGGCTGGGAGAAGACGTGGGCCTACCTCAAGGACCTCGGTCAGTACGTCGACAACTACCCGACGGGGACCGGTCCGGTCATCTCGAACATGGCAGACGGCACCTGGAGCCTGATCCCGACCACGACCGGCTGGGACATCAACCCCCGAGTCCTCGGCACCGAGCCGAAGACCATCGAGGCCGCCGCCTTCGACAGCTTCACGTGGGTGACCGACGCTCACTACGCCGTCGTCCCGCAGGGCCAGACCCCCGACAAGATGTCGGCGATCCTCCAGCTCCTGCAGTACATGCTCACCCCTGACGTCAACGCCATGGCGTACGACAACGGCTACTTCTACCCGGGGCCGTCCGTGAAGGGCGCCACGCTCGACAAGGCGCCGGCGGCGAGCCAGACCGCGATCAAGGACTTCGGCCGCAGCTGGTACGACGCCCTCATCGAGAAGATGCCGAAGGCGACCCCGCTCACGCCCGCCAACCTGGTCACGGCGTTCGACATGTGGGACCGCGAGATCGGTACCGGAAAGTACACGGCGAAGTAAGCCATGTCGACGCCGACCAGAGCATTCCAATCCCTCCGGTTGAAGAATGTCGGACGCAGCTTCGGTGGTCAGGACGCCCTGGTCGGCCTCGACCTGACGATCCGGCGGGGCGAGTTCATCGCCCTGCTCGGACCGTCGGGCTGCGGCAAGTCGACGGCGCTCAACTGTCTCGCCGGACTGCTCCCGCTCACCCATGGCGAGATCCTCATCGACGACCAGCGCGTCGACCTGCTCCCGGCCGAGAAGCGCGACTTCGGCATGGTCTTCCAGAACTACGCCCTGTTCCCGCACCTGACGGTCGAGAAGAACATCGCATTCGGGCTCGAGATGCGGAAGGTCCCGAAGTCCGAGATCAAGCGCCGCGTGGCCGAGGCCATCGCCCTCGTCAAGCTCGAGCAGCACGCGACGAAGCTGCCCGGACAGCTCTCGGGCGGTCAGCAGCAACGCGTCGCGATCGCGCGAGCCGTGGTCGTCGAACCGCGGCTGGTCCTGATGGACGAGCCGTTGTCGAACCTCGACGCCAAGCTGCGGCTGGAGATGCGCACCGAGATCCGGCGCCTGCACCAGTCGCTGGGCCTGACGACGCTGTACGTGACCCACGACCAGGAGGAGGCGCTGTCCATGGCGGACCGGCTCGTCGTCCTGCGTGAGGGCCGCGTCCAGCAGATCGGCACTCCCGAGGAGCTCCACAACAACCCGGCGAACTGGCACGTCGCCGACTTCATGGGCTACCGCAACCTCGTCGACCTCCAGGTCACCGCCGTCAACGGCGCGTCCGTCACAGTCGGTGCGCCCGGATTCACGCTGCGCGGGACCGCGGCCCAGCCGGTGACCGTCGGCGAGAACGTCCGGGTCGCGATCCGCCCTGAAGACCTCGTGGTGGTCTCCCCCGCCGTCCCCGTGCACGCAGGGAACTCGGTGACAGCGACGGTGTCCGTGGTGGAGTACCACGGTCGCGAGTTCGCTGTCGGCGTCACGGGCCCCGACGGCCGGAACCTTCACGTGCGCTCGGACCATGCCCCC
>Ga0075518_1000199_pt1 | contig 11503 bp, 12 predicted proteins | sample NGEPerA_2_FD_76970 | JGI IMG/M metagenome (GOLD analysis project Ga0075518, IMG submission 76970) | Arctic peat soil microbial communities from the Barrow Environmental Observatory site, Barrow, Alaska, USA - NGEE PermafrostAB136-A | ecosystem: Environmental > Terrestrial > Soil > Wetlands >...
GCGCGACGAGAAGGAGCGCATAGTCGACCGACGCGCCGACGACGAGGATCGACATGATGCCCTGCGCCTGGCCGTTGAGGGTCAGCCGACCGGCGTCGGTGAGGTGGTAGACCGCGAGCGCCGCGGCGCAGAGCGCGAACACCGACGAGAAGATCACCACGAACGGCAGGAAGGGCGAGCGGTACACGACGACGAGGATGAGCAGCACCGCACCGAGCGCGACGAGCAGGAGGACGCTGTCGATGCCCCCGAACGCGTTGACGAGGTCGGCGACGAAGCCCCCCGGTCCGGTGACCCATGCCTGCAGACCCACGCTGCCTGAGCCCTGGGCGGTGGCTCCGAGCTGGCCGTCGAGCGTGTCACGCAGACCCTCGACGACCGCGCCGGTCACACCGTTGTCGTCGGCGAGCACCTCGCCCGCTCGTGCGCCGTCGAGGGACAGCGGGACGAGCAGCGCCTTCCCGTCCTGGGACGGGACCACGACTGCGGGGCCGACGAGCACGTCGGCGAGCGTTCCGGGGTCACCGGCCGCTGCGTCGGCGCCCGGGAGCGCCATGTTCCCGATCTCGACGACGAATCCCCGCACGGCGGCGAGCTGTGCGGGCGTGACCGCGGTACCGTCCTCCGGCTGGAGCACGACGAGCACCGGCAGCGTCTCGACGTCGACGAAGCTCTTGCCGGCGGCTCCGGCCCGGGCCGACTCGGCCGATGCCGGCAGGAACGCGGCGGCATCGTTGGTCTGGACCTGCGAGAGCTTGCCCTGCGCCATGCCGCCGAGCCCGCCGACGGCCAGCCAGGCGAACAGGACGGCGACGATGACCACGGCGCGCAGCACGGCAGCACGAGATTTACTCAGCATGCTGAGTATCATGGAGCACAGCGGCAGCGCGCGCAAACGAGAGGCGGTGGAAGGGCGTGGCAACCGAGCAGCCAGGGGCGCCTGAGGGGCGGTTCCCGGCGCGCGCGACGTCGACCGACCCCGCGGACTGGCCCGTCGGCCGGCTGCTCTCCGCCGCAGCACGGCGCGTCGAGCGCGAGTGGAACGCACACCTGGCCACCTGGGACCTCAACCACGCGAGCATGCCGGTGCTCCTCCATCTCCTGCAGCGCCCGCGCTCGCAGCGTGAGCTCGCGAGCGCGTGCAGCGTCACCGAGCAGACGATGAGCCGGATCTTGGCGCGCATGGAACGCACGGGCTACATCACGCGCGCGCCCGACGAGGTCGATCACCGCAAGTACGTCATCGCCATCACCGACGCCGGGCGCTCGGTCGCGATGCTCGCCGCCGACCCGCGTCCCGCCGAGGCCATGACCACGCGCGGTCTCACCCCCGAGCAGGTCGACCAGCTGCGGGTCCTGCTGGCCATCGTCGCCCGCCCGCACGACGACCGACCGGTCAGATCGCCCATCGTGCGACCCCGGGCCGACGACGAGGCCGACGAGGCCGAGGGTTAGCCTGACGCCATGCAGATCGTCGAGCTCGACCTCGGGGTCCGCCGGTTGGCGTACCAACCGACCTGGGACCTGCAGCGCGAGGTGCACGCCCAGGTCGCCTCCGGTGAGCGCGAGGACACGACGCTGCTGTGCGAGCACGAGAGCGTGTACACCGCGGGACGGCGGACCGCGTCGTGGGACCGCCCCGTCGACGGCACACCCGTCATCGACGTCGATCGCGGTGGCCGCATCACCTGGCACGGCCCCGGCCAGCTCGTCGGGTACCCGATCGTTCGGCTCGCGTCCCCGATCGACGTCGTGCGCTACGTGCGGGCGCTCGAAGAGGCGATCATCAGGACCTGCGCCGACCTCGACCTGGTCGCAGTACGCGTCGAGGGCCGCAGCGGGGTCTGGTTCCCCGCCGACGACCCGTCCGCGACCGGCCCTGCCCGACGCGACCGGAAGGTCGCCGCGATCGGCGTCCGGGTGGCCCGCGGCGTGACCATGCACGGGTTCGCGCTCAACTGCGACCCCGACCTCACGGTCTTCGACCGCATCGTCCCGTGCGGCATCCCTGACGCGGACGTGACCTCGCTCTCGCTCGAGGCAGGCCGCCGCGTCACGATCGAGGAGGCGCTCCCCCTCGTCCGCACGCACCTCCCGGCGGCGCTCGCCACGGTCACCGCAGCGAGCGTGGCCACGGCACCGGCCTCCGCCGTTCCGGCCTGAGCCTCGGCCCTCCGCAACACCCCGCGGCAACACCCCGCGCCGTCACCGGCGCGGCGGTCTCCCGGCGAGCTGGTCCGCGATCGATCCCGTCCAGTCGCGCACGGCGTCGAGGTCACGGAAGTCACCCTCCTCGGCGTCGATCATCGCGACGAGCGCGCGCTCGGCGAGCCCGAGCTGCTGGCGGTCGAGGCGGCCCGCGAAGCAGCGCGGCGGGTGCGCGCCGGTCCGCGTCGCGACCGTGGCGACGTCGTCGGGCTCGGCCGGCGGCACGAGCGGGTCGCCCACGGGACCGGACCAGAACAGCCAGACAGGTCGCGCCGCGAGCTGGCCCGCCTCGCGGTCGACAAACTCACGCAGCGCTGCGGCGAGCCGACCCACGTACACCGACGAGCCGAGAACGACGGCCTCGTACGTCGCGACCGTCCCGACGTCGTCGAGGTCGAGCTCGTCGACGTCATGGCCCGCCTCGCGCAGCACCTCGGCAACGACCTCGCCGATCTCGCGTGTCGCACCATGGCGTGACGCCACCGTCACCAGGATCCGCATCTCGAACCTCCTCGGGGCGTGCGCGAGGGGAGCTGTCCCGTGCTCCGTCTCGCCATGCTGGCCCCCGACCTGCGCTTCCGCCTGGGCCGGAGGTCCCCTTGCGCAAGCGGCCCCGACGTGCAGGTCCCCGGCTCGCGTAGGGTGAGGAATGTGACGATCGCTCCTGAGGGCCGCCGGATGCTGCGCGTCGAGGCCCGCAACGCCGAAACCCCCATCGAGAAGAAGCCCGAGTGGATCAAGACACGGGCGACCATGGGGCCCGAGTACTCCGAGCTCAAGGGGCTCGTGCGCCGCGAAGGGCTGCACACCGTGTGCGAGGAGGCGGGCTGCCCCAACATCTTCGAGTGCTGGGAGGACCGCGAGGCGACGTTCCTCATCGGCGGCGACCAGTGCACGCGACGGTGCGACTTCTGCCAGATCGACACCGGACGTCCCGCGGACTTCGACGCCGACGAGCCGCGACGGGTCGCCGAGTCGGTCCAGGCGATGGGCCTGAAGTACGCGACGGTCACGGGGGTTGCTCGCGACGACCTGGACGACGGCGGCGCCTGGCTCTACGCCGAGACCGTGCGGCGGATCCACACGCTCAACGCCGGAACCGGTGTCGAGCTGCTCATCCCCGACTTCAACGCGGTCCCCGCGCTGCTCGACGAGGTCTTCGGGTCGCGCCCCGAGGTCCTCGGTCACAACCTGGAGACCGTGCCGCGGATCTTCAAGCAGATCCGACCCGGCTTCCGCTACGACCGTTCGCTGTCGGTCCTCGCGGCCGCACGCGCGGCCGGGCTGGTCACGAAGTCGAACCTCATCCTCGGGATGGGCGAGACGAACGACGAGGTGGTCGAGGCGCTGCAGGCCCTTCATGACGCCGGCTGCGACCTCCTGACGATCACGCAGTACCTGCGGCCCTCGGTGCGTCACCACCCCGTGGACCGCTGGGTCAGGCCCGAGGAGTTCGTCGAGCTCTCCCAGGAGGCGGAGCGCATCGGCTTCCTCGGAGTGATGGCCGGACCGCTCGTCCGCTCGTCGTACCGCGCCGGGCGACTGTGGGGTCAGGCGATGCGTCGCCGCGGCGAGGAGATCCCGGCCGCGCTCGCCCATCTCGGCGAACCCCGGACGTCCCGGCAGGAAGCCGCGAGCCTTCTCGCGCGGTAGGCACGACGACTCTCTGCGATCGGTAGACTTCCGGCTCATGGCCCGTCAGAGCACTCCCTCCCCCGCCTCGCCGCCCAAGGTGAAGAAGACCCGGTGGTACCACCAGGTGTGGCAGGCATACGCGATGACCCGCAAGACCGACCCGGCGGTCACGTGGTTCGTGCTCGGCGCGTTCTTCGGCATCCTTGCGGTCGGGCTCGTGATCGGCCTGATCATCGACAAGTGGCTGTACATGCTGCTGCTCAGCCTCCCGTTCGCCGTGCTGGCGGGCATGTTCCTCCTCGCACGTCGCGCCGAGACGGCTGCCTACGCGCAGATCGAGGGGCAGCCGGGTGCAGCCCGTGCAGCGCTCGGCACGATCCGGCGCGGCTGGACCTTCCCCGACGAGCCGGTGGCCGTCGATCCCCGCACGCAGGACCTCGTGTTCCGCGGCGTCGGCCGCGCGGGCGTCGTGCTCGTCAGCGAAGGGCCGCCGAACCGCATCGCGAAGCTGCTCGAGTCCGAGCGCAAGCGCACGGCGCGCGTCGTGTCGGGCGCACCGATCACGATCATCCAGGCCGGCGACGGCGAGGGTCAGGTGCCGCTGCGCAAGCTCCCGCGGGCCGTCCAGCGCCTCAAGCCGACCCTCACCAAGCAGGAGACCACCGAGGTCATCAAGCGGCTCAACGCGCTCGGCGCTGTCCGGCTGCCGGTCCCGAAGGGCGTCGACCCCATGCGAGCCCGTCCGGACCGCAAGGGCATGCGCGGCCGCTGACAGCCCCGGCTTCCGTCGACATCGCTCGAGCTTCGTCCCGTGGCGTCCCGAGTGCGATCGTCCTGGAACCACAACACGCACTTCCACCCGCTCGTCCTGCGCGGGCTCAGGCCCGGCGCCACGGCGCTCGATATCGGCTCCGGCGAGGGTCTGCTGACGCGCCGGATGCTCGCCGCGGGAGCCGGCCACGTCACGGGTCTCGATGTCTCCGCGCCGATGGTCGAGCTCGCACGTGCGCTCGCGGCCGGTGAGCCGAGATCGGCGGACGTCGGCTACGTCGTGGCCGACGTCCTCGACGCCATGCAGGAGCGCACCTTCGACCTGGTCGCCTGTGTGGCGACGCTCCACCACCTCGATCTCGACCGCGGGCTGGAGCGTCTGCGCGAGCTGACCGCACCGGGTGGACGCCTCGTCGTCGTCGGCCTGGCTCGCCCCTCGACCCTGCTCGACCGCGCGCTCAGCGCATGGAGCATCCCGGTCAACCGCGTCGCGACGGCCGTGCGCGGCTACTGGGAGCATCCCGCGCCCCTGCGCGATCCGGACGAGACCTACGCCGACGTGCGGGCCGCTGCGGCTCGCGTCCTGCCAGGGAGCACGTTCCGAGCCAGGCTGTACTGGCGCTACACCATCGAGTGGCAGGCGCCTGCCTGACGCCGCTCCCCTATCGGCGGACGATGACCGTGCCGGCGAGCCGGTCGTGCATGCCACGACCGTCCGCGTCCCACACCACGGCAGGGATGACGAGGCACAGGAGCACCGCCCGGACCGCACCCGCGAGCAGACCGGGCGGCCCCGCGCCCGTGACCGGCTCGGTCGGCTCGGTGTCCGCCCGGACCACCCGGATGACGCGCAGGCCGAGCAGGCGGTGACCGAGGGTCGTCCCGAGCGTGCCCACGAGCACGACGTTCTCGATCGCGAAGACCCCGAGCGTCGCCATGGCGTCGCCGTCGAAGAACGCCGCGGAGATCGCGAGACAAGCGACCCAGTCGACGACCAGTGCGACCAACCGGCGGCCCAGCGGCGCAAGGGCCCCGGACCCGGTCGCTGCGAGGCCGAGCCGTGAGCCGCGAGATGCGCCGCGCTCGCCCGAACCGCCCGTCGGAGGACCTTCGAGCCAGCCACCCATGCTCGCGCGCATCTCCACCCCGCTACCCTAACGAGCGAGAGCGGGTCCGCCCGGACACGGCTCCCCGTCGACAAGCACGGCTGCGCGGCCGATCGTGACACAGCCGCGCGCCACGTAACACCACCGAAACATTCGGTACACGACTGGGAAACCGTCCGGGCCTAGCCTCAAGGCGCCCGATCAGGGCACATCGAACCGAGGAGCAGCGGATGTTCAGCAAGCCGGAGGAAGTCCTGGCCTATATCAAGGCCGAGGACATCAAGTTCGTCGACGTGAGGTTCTGCGACCTTCCCGGCGTGATGCAGCACTTCAACGTGCCCGCGTACTCGCTGGACCTGGACTTCTTCACCGAGGGCCAGATGTTCGACGGTTCGTCGATCCGCGGGTTCCAGGCGATCCACGAGTCCGACATGAAGCTGATCCCGGACATCGCAACGGCGTACGTCGACCCGTTCCGCGTCGAGAAGACGCTCAACATCAACTTCCACATCGTCGACCCGTACACCGACGAGCCCTACAGCCGCGACCCGCGTCAGGTCGCCGCCAAGGCCGAGGCGTACCTGCGGTCGACCGGCATCGCGGACACGGCGTTCTTCGCCCCCGAGGCCGAGTTCTACATCTTCGACGACGTGCGCTTCGAGACGAAGCAGAACGCGTCGTACGTCTACATCGACTCGATCGAGGGCGCCTGGAACACGGGCCGCATCGAGGAGGGTGGCAACCTCGGGCACAAGACGCCCTACAAGGGTGGCTACTTCCCCGTGCCCCCGGTCGACATGTTCGCTGACATCCGCGACCAGATCTCGCTGCAGCTCGACGCTCTGGGTCTCCAGGTCGAGCGGGCCCACCACGAGGTCGGCACCGGCGGCCAGGCCGAGATCAACTACCGCTTCGACGAGCTCGCCAAGTCGGCCGACAAGGTCCAGCTCTTCAAGTACGTCGTGAAGAACGTCGCGCACGCCAACGGCCGCACCGCGACCTTCATGCCGAAGCCGCTCTTCGGCGACAACGGCTCGGGCATGCACGTGCACCAGTCCCTCTGGAAGGACGGCGTGCCGCTGTTCTTCGACGAGAAAGGCTACGGCGGCCTGTCCGACATGGCGCGCTGGTACATCGGCGGTCTGCTCAAGCACGCCCCGTCGCTGCTCGCGTTCACGAACCCGACAGTGAACTCCTACCACCGCCTGGTCCCCGGCTTCGAGGCCCCGGTCAACCTGGTCTACTCGGCCCGCAACCGCTCCGCGTGCATCCGCATCCCGGTCACCGGTTCGAACCCGAAGGCCAAGCGCATCGAGTTCCGCGTCCCCGACCCGTCGTCCAACCCGTACCTCGCGTTCGCCGCGATGCTGATGGCCGGCCTCGACGGCATCCAGAACCGCATCGAGCCGCCCGAGCCGGTCGACAAGGACCTCTACGAGCTCCCCCCGGAGGAGCACGCGCTCATCCAGCAGGTCCCGGCCTCGCTCGCCGAGGTGCTCGACAACCTCGAGGCCGACCACGACTTCCTCACGGCCGGCAACGTGTTCACGCCCGACCTGATCTCGACGTGGATCGACTACAAGCGCTCGCACGAGGTCGACCCGATCCGGCTGCGTCCGCACCCGCACGAGTTCGAGCTCTACTACGACTGCTGACCGCAGTGGTGCTGTGACCTGCACTAACGCTCGACCTTCCCGACGCTAGTCCGCAGAGAGTCCGCACGCGCCGCCATCGCTGCTCCGACAGCGGCGCGTGTGGACTCTTCTGTGTCCGGCCACAGATGGGCGTAGGTGTCGAGGGTCGTCTTCGCCGAAGCGTGCCGGAGCCGCGCCTGGACGACCTTCACGTCAGCGCCGGAGGCGATGAGCAACGAGGCGTAGAAGTGCCTGAGATCGTGGAACCGAAAGCCCTCAGGCAGCGCCCCGGCCTGTGCCGCGTCGACCTCGGCGGGCTTCGCCTTCGGCTGCCGCGCAGCATCCTCGGCCCTCGCATTGAGTTCGGCTCGTGCCGCGCGGACGGCCCGATCGATCTGCCACGGGCCGACCTGCTCGCCCACGCTCGTCTCGACGATCCACTTGCGCCCACCCGCGCCGTCCGCAAGCTCGAGCACTAGCGCCTGCGGGATCGGAACCGCCATGCGACCCGTCGCCGTCTTCAACGGCTCCTCCGGATACTGCACCGCCGGGTTGATGACACCTCGCATGAAGTCCACGTCCGTGACCCGGAGCCCACATACCTCAGCGACGCGCAGGCCGGCGAACGCGCCTAGCAAGACCGCCGGCCGCAGGTGCTCCGGCACGGCGTCGACGAGCGCCCACAGCTGCGTCTCCGTGGCGACGTAGGCCCGTTGCCGGCCCGCGCCCGGCGAGGTGCGCCGCGAGCAGGGCGAGCGCGGGATCACGCCGTCGTGCACCGCGTCGGCCGTGATCTGCGCAAGGCGGGCGTGCAAGGCGTAGACGTAGGAGTCGGCCGCGCCCTCGGACTTGAGCTTGGCCGTCCATGCCTTCACGTGTGAGGGGCGCACGTCCCCGAGCCGCTTCGGCCCGAACTCTGCCACGATCCGGGCCACGTGCACGCGTGCCTGGCGGACCGTCGAGGCGCGCCGAGTGCCGTAGCCGGCCAGCCACGAGGTGCACCACTCCTCCACCGTCGTGCGCGCCGTCTTCGGGTCCACGTAGGTGCCCGTCACCACAGCCGCGGTGACCTCGTCCAGCCACCGCTGCGCATCGACCTTGCGCGGGAAGTGCTTGGCGTGCTCGCGGCCCGCGTCGTCACGGTACCGGGCCCGCCACACCCCGTCAGGACGCTTCTTGATGCTGGCCACCGTCAGCCTCCCCCACCCGTTGCGGCACTGGAGAACTCGACAGCATACGAGGGGACCGGCGGGCCGAGTCCATAGGAGAGTCTGTTGCTCACTGACCGAACCCCATCCCTTCAGTGCCTGGCCGCTCGGTGTACGCGACGGTGTTAGCTCGCTCTGCGTAGGTGCGGCCCGCGAGGCGAGCGGCCTCCGCGGGACTGGCCTCGGCGTGGCCCGGCACCGTTTGGATGATCCGCTGCGTCGCGCTGCGTCGGGCACTCTCGTGCAGCTCGTCGAGCAGTCGGTCCCATTCCCCCGACGTGTCGATCGGTGCGTCGACGAACTCGACGACGATGGTCACGCCGCGTGCGGCGAGCGACTCGCGGATGTCGTCGGCGTAGACCGCACGGTAGGCGACCTTGTCGTGCTCCCACAGCTCTTCGACAGCGTCGCACGCGGCCATCGCCTTGGCATGAGCTTCCACCACAGGGCCACCGGCGATCTGAGCGCGCTCGGTGACCGCTGTCACGATCGCCCACGCTTCGTCTGCAAGCTGTGCGGCGCGCTCCCGCTCCAGCTCGGCAGCGCCGCCTTCGCCGAGCAGTTCAACGGTTCGCGAACGGATCTCCGCGATCCTCACCTGCTCCTCGGGCTTGGCGAAGTCCATGATCATCATCTCGTGAGCGTGGTTCTTGCGCCGGGCGGCGGCGTCCGCCGCGTCCTCGTACTGCTGCTCCAGGCCGAGGTCGGCGAGCTCGGACTCGGTGTCGAGGACGAGTCTCAGGGGTTCGGTGCGCCAGCGCAGCAGTGCCTCGATGCTGTCGCCGGCGGTGCTCAGAACAATCTGGCGGACGTAGTCCGCCTCCCACGAGTTCGGCCGCCCGGAGAGCAGGGTCTCCACGCCACCGATGTTGGCCGCCGCGGATGTCAGGACTTGGCAGGCGATCTCTGCGAAGTCGACCGGCTCGGCGTGCTCACGCGGAGTGCCGGCTCCCACAGTGCGCCGGCTGCGGGCGGCGGCGGTGAAGGCAACGACCGCAGCGTCGATCAGGTCGGGATCCGTAGGCATCGCAATTCCTCTCGGTGGTTCATCTCCGAAGGCGTCCGTGCGTCGCCTCGTGCTCCGGCATCGGGCGTTTCGACAGGTCGTTTGGTCACGAGGCGTCCTGGCCTCCCGTCGGCGCTTCGAGGAGCACGGCCGTCAACGCTCGCAGCCGTAGCCCGGGCCGGGTACTGGCGGGATGCCGACCGCGCGCTCCTCGTGGGCGCGTCCGTTCAGCAGCGGACCGGCCGGGCTGATCTCGCGGTTCGCACCCAGGAACGTGCCGGCCGAGTCGGCCCGGACGGCCGCGGCGACGACGTCGGCGCTGCGCTCGGCCAGCGACTCGCGGAGGGCTTCGGGGAGGGCCACCGGACGGTTGGCGTGCACGTCCCGGGCGTCGACCCAGGCTGCATCGGCGGGCTGGACGAGCAAGAGCGTGCACGCGGCCTGCACACCGCGGGCGGGGGCAGTGAGCTCGGGATCGGTGACCACGTCACGCAGGACGTAGCCGAGGTCGACCGCTGCGACCAGGCCCCGTTGCACATCCAAGCTCGCCGCTCGCAGGTCGGCGCGCTCCGCCATCGTCGCCGGGCCGGCATGCCCGCCGAGATCGGCGGTGATCTCCCGCAAGGACGCGCGCAGTTCCGCACCAGAGCGCAGCAGCTCGGGGTCGACTCTGCGGGCGCGTCCGGCAATCTGCTCGAGGTCGCCTCCCAGCCGCGCCCAGGCCTCGTCGAGCGAACCGAGCGCCGGCTGCAAGCGCTGCGCGTGCTGGTCGGCGTCGACGGCGCCCAACTGCGCGGCCGCGGCGACAATCCTGCCGCCGGTCACGGTGAGGTCGCGTTCGACCTTGACCGTGAAGAGCACGTTCGCTGCGGTCGGCGATGCCGCCAGAGTCCGACGAGCCTGGACGTCCCAACGGGCGACGGCCTGCTCCAGGCGGTCCGGCTCGACGGGGTCGCGATGCTGCCCCGTCAGTCCGGCGGGCCAGCGACCCTGCAGATAGGACGCCGCCAGCTGTTCGGCGGTGCCCACCCGCACCATGAGGTTGTGCGACCCTTCTATGTCTTGTCAAGCCGGGCTGGGGCTGGTGACGGCGGCGTTGAGGGTTCGGTAGATCTGACGGGCGAGGTACCGCTTGAGGATGCGGCGGATCTCCTTGATCGTGCGTCCTTCGGCGCGTCGCTTCTCGACGTAGGTGCGGGTCTCAGGATCGTGTGTCATCCGGAAGATTGTGGCCATGTGCAGGGCGCGGTTCAGGCGCCTGTCTCCGCCGCGGTTGAGCCGGTGGCGGGTGGTGTTCCCCGACGAGGCGGGGATCGGGTTGACCCCGGCGAGGCAGGCGAATGCCGCCTCCGACCGCACCCTGCCTGGGTGGGACCAGGCGGTCAGCGCGATCGCGGCGGTCATAGGCCCGATGCCGGTCTTCTCCAGCAGCACCGCGGCGCGGGACTGGCGGACCAGGACGGTCATGCTGGTGGTATTGCTCTTGAGGTCCTCCCCGACCTCCACGACGCGCTTGGCCAGACGGACAGTTTCGGCGCGGGCTGTTGCGGCGCCGAGCTCTTCGTCACGGGTGCGCCAGCGAGAGACTTCGAGGACCTTATTGCTGGTCAGCGGCTTCCGGGCGTCGATGCCGAGGTCGGCCACGCGCAGCAGCGCGATGAGCGCGTTGACGTTGGCGGTGCGCTCGGCGGTCATGTGGTCACGGGCAGTGACCAGGACCTGCAGTGCGGCGCGCACGCCATCGTCCTGACGGGGGTGGCGCAGCTCGTCGGAATCCAGTGAGAGAACGGCGGTGGCGATCCTTCGGGCGTCGAGCGGATCGGACTTGCCCAGGGGTATGAGGAACACTGGAACGGAAAGTCACGGTAGCGACTGGCCAACTTCGCATTCAACAGTCCCGATGCAGGTCGGCGTGGGTACACCCAGGCGCCAGCC
>Ga0075518_1000202_pt1 | contig 11473 bp, 10 predicted proteins | sample NGEPerA_2_FD_76970 | JGI IMG/M metagenome (GOLD analysis project Ga0075518, IMG submission 76970) | Arctic peat soil microbial communities from the Barrow Environmental Observatory site, Barrow, Alaska, USA - NGEE PermafrostAB136-A | ecosystem: Environmental > Terrestrial > Soil > Wetlands >...
GCCACATCGTCCCCGTCCGGCCGTTCGCCGTGCTGCCCGCTCCGCTGCCCTGCGTGCCCAACCTGCTCGCCATGCTGCCTGCCACCCTGCTGCCCCCTGCCGACCGCTCGGACGCCTCGCGAGTGCGCGCGCCGGCCCGCATCGCGACGGGCAACAGCCATCCTGCCCGACGACGCCGGTCGGCATGAGTGGATTAGTGGATCGGTTCGATCCCGACGCGCGCCGCGTCCGCCGACCCGGTCCGGCAGCGGCCCGGCCGGGGCGCCGGCGTCAGTGCTGTGCGGCCGGCGGCGGCGTGGGCGAGCCGGTCACGGTCGTCAGCAGGAACACCGAGTCCTCGAGCGCGAGCACCGCGTGGCGCTCGTGCGTGAACAGGTGGAGGGTGCCCGTTCCGAGCTCGTCGTCGCCGCTCGGGGACGTGACCCGGACACGTCCGTGCAGCACCTGCAGGGTCGCGGCGTGCGGTGCATTGTGCTCACCTAGCTCGGTGCCTGCCGCGAGGCCGACGACCGTCTGCCGCAGGTCGCCGTCGTGCACGATGCGGCCCGCGCTGCGGCCGTTCGGTGCGGCCTTGGCTTCCTGGAGGTGGGACCACGTGAGGCTGAGCAGGTCGAGCATGGCAAGCTCCCTCGGTTCGACGGCGGGCGCTCCTCAGCCCGCGCTACTCACACTCTGCCAGGGCTCCTCGGTGTTCGCCCCGATCGCCGTCGGCCCCGTCGTGGACGGCTCCCCCAGGCGCGCATGCCCCGCGAGCCAGGCGAACATGACCTCGAAGTACTCCTCGCGCGCCGGCCGCGCCGACAGGGCCAGGTCGTGGATCCCGTCCGGGATGGGCGCGTACGTGACGTCGGAACCGAGCAGGTGCGCCCGCACGGCGATCTGGCGGACGTCGAGCACCGTGTCGGACCGGCGCAGGTCGGGGTTCTCCTCGGTGTTGGAGCCGCTGCGCTGAGCCGAGCACACCAGCACGGGCGCCGTGATCGCGAGCCCGCGTGACAGCCGGGCGTGCCCGCGTCGCGCGGCACGCACCCAGCCGGCGCGGCCCGGGAAGCCGTCCGGCGGCTTGAGGGTCAGGTCGTAGTCCCACTCGCCGCCGTGCGAGACGTGCAGGCTGCGGGAGTACGCCGACGGTCCGTGCGAGACGATGCGCATCGGGTCGATCGATCCGAGCGCCTCGAGCACCTGCGTCTCGACCATGCGCCGGAACCAGTGCGCGTTGAGGTCGAACCAGGGGCTGTTGAGCACGAGCGCGTCGACCACACCGGTGCCCCGCATGCTGTGCGCCCACAGGCTCGCGGTCAGCCCGCCCGTCGAGTGCGCGTGCACGACGAGCGTGTCGTGGCCGAGCTCGTCCCGCACGATCCGGGCGGCCGTCGTGACCTCCTCGGCGTACTCGCGCAGGTCGGTGACGTAGTGCGGCGTCTGCCACGGGCGGATCGAGCGGCCGCACTTGCGCAGGTCGAGCGCGTAGAAGTCGTACCCGTGGGCCTCCCACTGCTCGGCGAGGTGGGTCTGGAAGAAGTAGTCGTTGAAGCCGTGCACGTACAGGACGGCGCGGCGGTGCGGCGCGGGGTCGCCGGGCTCGCGGGCCGCGCCGGGCTCGCGGCGCACGAGGGTTGCGACGACCGGGCCCTCGGCGTCGTCGGGCAGCGCGAGGGTGCGCGCCTGCCAGCCGGGCCCGAGGAGGTCGGGCCGCCACACGTTCATGCGCTCATCGTGCACCGGAACGGGCTCCGACGGGCAGGCGAACCACCAGTGCGAGCCCGACGGCCAGCACGAGCATGATGCCCAGAACACCCCAGTACTGCCGACCGGTGAGCGCGACGAAGGTCGAGAACGCGAACGGCGCGAGGAAGCTCGCGGCACGTCCCGTGGTCGCGTAGAGGCCGAAGATCTCGGCTTCGCGTCCCGGGGTGGCCAGTCGGGCGAGCAGCGAACGGCTCGCGGCCTGCGCCGGGCCGACGAACACACAGAGCATGAGGCCGAAGACCCAGAAGACCGGCGCACCGCCGTCGTGCAGCGCGAAGACGGCCACACCCGCGACCAGCAGGCCCACGAGCGACCCGACGATGATGCTCTTCGCGCCGAGCCGGTCGTCGAGGTACCCGCTCGCGAACGTCGCGACCCCGGCGACCACGTTCGCGGCGATCGCGAACACGATCACCTCGCTCGCGGAGAAGCCGAACGTGCCCGACGCGATGACCGCGCCGAACGTGAAGACACCCGCGAGCCCGTCGCGGTACACCGCGCTCGCGACGAGGAATGACAGCGTCGACCGCTCGGTGCGCCACAGCCGCGCGACGTCGACGCCGAGCTTGCGGTATGACGCGACCAGCCCGCGGGCCGATGCAGGGCCCGCGGCGTCCGACGTCGGCACGGGGATGTCCGGCACCGCGACGAGCACCGGCACCGCGAACACCCCGAACCACACCGCAGCGACCAGCACCGCGACCCGGATGTTCAGGCCGCCCTCCCCGGTGACCCCGAACCACCCGACGTCCGGGTTGATGAACCCCACGAAGAGGATCAGCAGCAGCACGATCCCGCCGATGTACCCCGCACCCCACCCGATCCCGCTGATCCGCCCGATCGTGCGCGGCGTCGAGACCTGCGTGAGCATCGCGTTGTAGCTGACGGCCGCGAGCTCGAAGAACACGTTCCCGGCCGAGAGCAGGAAGATCCCTAGCAGCAGGTTCTGGTCGAGCGCCGCAGGGTCCGGTGTCACCAGGAACATCGCCGCGCAGATGACCACCGTGATCGCGGTGTGCACGCCGAGCCACGTCCGGCGGCGACCGGTCGCGTCGGACCGCGAGCCCGTCACGGGTGCGAGCAGCGCGATCACGAGACCCGCCGCGGTCAGGCCCCAGCCGAGCCACGCCGAGTGGTCGGCGAGGACACCGTCGAGAAGCGCCGTGGCCGGACCCCCGGCGGCGCCCTCGCCGTCCGCCGCGGCGACCGTGGCGGCCCCGACGAACGCGTCGCTGGTCAGCCACCGCGTGAACACGAACGTCGTGATGACCGCGTTGAACGCGGCCGAGCCCCAGTCCCACAACGACCAGGCCACGACCTGTCGTCGGCCGATCCGCGCGGACGTCGTCGTCTCGATGGTCAGCTCAGGAGTCACGCGCGCAGCGTAGGGCACCCTCATAACCACAGGGTGAACACGAGATGGCGGGTGCGGGGGTCGAGCCGCCCAGCTCAGCCGTCCCAGGGCTCAGTCGTGGCGCGCGTGCTCGTGGGCGGCGTGCGACGACGGCTCCAGCTGGAACGTCGAGTGCTCGATCGAGACCGGGAAGTGCTCCGCGACGCAGGCCTGCAGGTCGTCGAGCAGCCGCGCGGCGTGACCGTCCAGGAAGCACTCGTCGTCGATCACGACGTGGGCCGTCAGGACCGGCAGGTCGGACGCGATCCGGCTCGCGTGCAGGTCGTGGACCTCGACGACGTGCGGGACGTCGAGCAGGTGCGCGCGCACGTCGTCGAGGTCGAGACCGCGCGGTGTCGACTCGAGGAGCACGTCGATCGTCTCGCGCAGCAGGGCGAGCGTGCGGGGCAGGATGAGGACGCCGATGAGCAGGCCGGCGACGGCGTCGGCGCGCGTCCAGCCCGTGAGCTGGATCACGACGGCCGCCACGATCACCGCGACAGATCCGAGCGCGTCGTTGACGACCTCGAGGAACGCCGCGCGCCGGTTGAGCGTCCCCGACCGGCCCGGCGCCAGCACGATGATGGCGGCGACGTTGCCCAGCAGCCCGACGACGCCGAACACGAGCAGCTCGGGCCCGGCCACGTCGGTCGGGGCGACGAGGCGCCGCACGCCCTCGACCAGCACGTACACGCCGACGACCAGCAGCACCGCCGACTGCGCGGTCGCCGCAAGGACCTCGGCGCGGCGCAGGCCCCACGTGCGGTGCGTCGTCGTCGGGCGCGCGACGAGCGAAGCCGCGACCAGCGCGACGAGCAGGCCGCCGACGTCGGTGAGCACGTGCGCCGAGTCGACGAGCAGCGCGAGGCTGCCGGTGAGCACCGCGCCGACGACCTGCACCAGCAGGATGACGGCCGTGATCCCGAACGCGATCGCGAGGCGCGAACGGTCCTGGCCGGACCCGTGGTCGTGCACGTGGTCGCTGGACATGTCTCGACCCTATGGCGGTGGCGGTAGGGCGAGCGCGAAGTGTCCTGGACGACCGGCCCCGAGGTCACGACCGGTCGGAACCCCTGACGCGCAGCGCCGCCGGGGCACCGGTGGGGACGGCCGGGCTCGTCGGCGGGACCGGGTCAAGGCGGCGGTACGGCTCGGACTGCGCCGGGCGCGGGTCCGGCTCGCCGAGGTTGGGCCACAGCGAGACCGCCCGCTCGGCCTGCGCGGTGATGGTCAGCGACGGGTTCACGCCGAGGTTCGCGGTCACGGCCGCGCCGTCGAGCACGTGCAGCGTCGGGTAGCCGTGCACCCGCTGGTACGGGTCGAGGACGCCGTCCGCCGGGGTCGCGCCGATCGCGCAGCCGCCGAGGAAGTGCGCGGTCATCGGCATGTTCACGAGGTCGCCGAGCTGACCGCCCGCGACGCCGCCGAGCTCCTCGGCCAGGAGGGTCGCGGCCCGGTGGCCCGAGGGGATCCACGTCGGGTTCGGCTCGCCGCTGCCCTGCCGACTGGTCATGCGACGCAGCCGTGCGGGCACGGGCACGCCGAGGCGGCGTGGTGCGAGCGACGTGGTCAGGGAGTTGTCGAGCGCCTGCATGACGAGCGCGATCGTCGTGCGCTCGCTCCACCGGTAGGGCGCGAACGCGCGCAGGGTCGCGATCGGCCGACGCCGCAGGTCACGCGCGTACGAGCCGAGCACCGACGACCAGCGCCGCCAGGTCGGGGCACCCGGCGCGAGTGCGATCTGCAGCAGCGCCATCGCGTTCGATCCCTTGCCGTAGCGGACCGGCTCGACGTGGGTCATGTCGTCGGTGAAGAACGACGACGTGATCGCGACGCCCCGCGAGAGGTCCCGCGCCGGGTCGACGCGCGGGGCGCTCGCGCCGAGCAGCGCCTCCGAGTTGGTGCGCGTCAGCTCGCCGAGCCGCGGCGAGAGTCCCGGCAGGCTGCCCGTCGCCTTCATCCGGTGCAGCAGCGACTGCGTGCCGTAGGTGCCGGCTGCGAGCACGACGTGGTCGGCGCGCCACGTCGTGCGCCCGCGGACGACGCCGGGCAGCGCGGGTCCGGTGCGGCGCGACGTGATCGTCCACCCGCCGTCGGGCCCGGGCGTGACCGCGGTGACCGTCGTCATCGCCTCGATGCGCGCTCCGGCCCGCTCCGCGAGGTGCAGGTAGTTCTTCGTCAGGGTGTTCTTCGCGCCGACCCGGCAGCCCGTCATGCACGACCCGCACTCGGTGCAGCCCGTCCGCGTCGGCCCGACTCCCCCGAAGAACGGGTCCGGGACGTCCCGACCGGGCTCGCCGAACAGCACGCCGACGTCGGTCGGATGGAACGTGTGCTCGCGGCCCATGCGCGTCGCGACCTGCAGCAGCAGCCGGTCCGCGGGGGTCGTGGACGGGTTGCGCGTAACGCCGAGCATCCGTGCGGCCTGGTCGTAGTGCGGCGCGAGCTCCGACTCCCAGTCGGTGATGCCCGCCCACTGCGGGTCGGTGAAGAACTCGCGCAGCGGCCGGTAGAGCGTCGTGCCGTAGACCAGCGACCCGCCCCCGACGCCCGCGCCCGCGAGGATCAGCGAGTCCTTCAGGACGTGGATCCGCTGGATCCCGTAGCAGCCGATCGCGGGGGCCCACAGGAACGTGCGCAGGTGCCACGACGTGCGGAAGTCCTCGTCGGCGAACCGTCGCCCGGCCTCGAGCACCGCGACGCGATACCCCTTCTCGACCAGGCGCAGAGCGGCGACCGAGCCACCGAAGCCCGAACCCACGACCACGACGTCGTACCGCTGGTCCACCATCTGCGCATCGTGACACACGTCGGAGCGGGCTCGGCCGGCGGACGCGCCCCGCCGGTGCTCAGTGCGAGCCGAGCAGCTCGGCCAGCTTGTCGAACGAGGTGCCCCGGCCCTGCTCGACCCCGGCGTACTCCGGCCGCGGGTCGGTGTCGGCGCAGTGGAAGGTCATCTCGGTCCCGCCGTGGACCTCGGCGAAAGTCACGGTGTTGACGGTCTCGCGGCCGTCGAGCCGACCGGGCTCGCGGTCCATGAAGATGATCCGCTCGGGCGGGGTGATCTCGCTGTACGTGAAGCTGCAGGGGTACGGGAGGCCGGTCGCGTCGTCGACCATCGTCACGTTCCACCGGCCGCCGGGGCGCGGGTCGTTCGTGACGGCCTCGGGCGGCGCACTGAGCCCTGATCCGCCGATGAGGTCGCGACGGTGGGTGGGTCGTGAGACGCGAATGCCCTTCTGACCTGGGACGATAGGACTTGTCGAGGGTCGTGTTCGAGCCTGGAGAAGGGCATCCGGTAAGTGCGAGTCCAGTACCGTTCGGCGCACACGCCTACCACTGGGGAGGCGGCCGGCGCGTCGCGTCAGAGAGCCCCGCATCGCGCCGGGCGCTGAGCCAGTGTTCGAGCTCGGCTGCGGGGACGGGCCGGGACATGAAGTAGCCCTGTCCCTGGTCGCAGCCGAAGCGCTTCAGCTGGTCGTAGGCGACCGAGGTCTCGACGCCTTCGGCGACCATGCGCATTCCGAGGCTGTGGGCCAGTGCGATCGCGGCGGCGACCAGTGCGGCGGCGCGGGCGTCGTCGGCCATGGCGAAGGTGAAGGAGCGGTCGAGCTTGAGCTCGTCGATGGGCAGGTCGCGCAAGTAGGACAGCGAGCTGTAGCCCGTGCCGAAGTCGTCGATGGAGATCTGGATCCCTGCCTGCCGCAGCCGAGCCAGGGTGCCCCGCGCCCGGTCGACGTCGGCCATCAGGAACTCCTCGGTGAGCTCCAGCTGCAGGCCGCGGGGCGGAACTCCCCGGGCAGCGAGCATGGAAGTGACCTGTTCGAAGAGGGTCGCATCGCTCAGCGCGCTGGCCGAGAGGTTCACCGCGACGGTCAAGCTCCAGCCCTGCTCCTCCCAGACCGCAACCTGGTCGAGCGACTGGGTCAGCACGTTGCGGGTCAGGGCCGGCATCAGCCCGGAATTCTCGACCACGTCGATGAACGCGTCGGGGTAGAGCAGATCGCGGGTGGGGTGGTCCCAGCGCACGAGCGCCTCCACGTCGTGGACCTCGCCGGTCTCCAGGTCGACCTTGGGTTGGTAATACACGACGAACTGATCCCGGTCCAGTGCGGTCCGCAGCTCCTGCACTATCCTCAGCCGGGCCGCGACCTCGGCAGGGTCGGCACCGCCATAGTGCTTCGCGAGGTAGAGCGCGTCGTCGGCCTCGGTGAGCATCGCGCGCTGGTCCTTCCCGGGGCCCGCCAGCGCGTGACCGACGCTGCCGCTGGTCCGCAGCTCGACGCCGCCGTGGAGGATCGGCTCACTCAGGGCGGAACCGATGGCGGCGCTCACCGCCTCGGTCGCCGAGGCGGGCCGCACCAGCACCGCGAATTCGTCGCCGCCCATCCGGCAGACAACGCTTCGGGAACCGGAGACCTCCTGCAACCGCCCGGCCACGGTCCGCAGCACGTCATCGCCGGCAGCGTGGCCGAATCCGTCGTTGATCTCCTTGAAGTGATCGAGATCCACCATGAGCAAGGCGAAGTCGGGATCGGGCTCGTCGAGTTCGGCCCGCAGCTCCTGCGCCAGCAGGGCGCGGTTGCCGACACCGGTGAGCGCGTCGTGCAGCGCCTTTCGCTCTCCCTCTTCGGCGCGCTCCCGGAACTGCCCTTGCTGGCCGACGATCACCCCCCAGCACAGACCAGTCGCCGAAATGGCGACCGCCAGCGCTGTGGGCGCGAGCAGCCAAAGGTCGTGCACCAGCGCGTGCTGTTCCGTCGCGGCCCGGGCAGCGTCCTGCGCGGCGCGAGAAACAGCGCCGTCCACGAGGTTCTGCATGGCGTCGAGGGCGGGGCCTACTTGAACAGTGAGCGCGGCGGAGTCCGGGCCACCCTGCCACAACGAGGATTGCACGAGTTGCTCGTAGCGGGCGTTGAGAATGAGCAGGTAGTTGGCCGCGCCGTTGTCGCGCGGAGTATTCAGCCCATACACCGCGGTCACCGAGGCATTGAGGTCCGCGATGGTCGACACGACGCGTGCTCTCGACACCTCGCTCGGCTCTCGCCGATAGGCGGCCTCCGCAAAGGCCTCGGTCGCGATGGCTCGCTGCACGGTCTGGTAGGCGCTGAGAGCACCGACCGACTTGTCCACGGCCTGGGCCCGGGCCGATACCCCGGCGATCGCCATCAGCACGCCGGCCATCAGTCCGCCGAGAACGACGACCAGCACGATGGTGCCGAGCACTGCGACCCGTCCGCGCATGCACCCTCCTTCAAGGGCGACCGCGAGGTGAACGCCACGCCCCGAGGCGCGGCCTCTTCCACAAGACCATCGCAGCGGCGTCGATGCCGGTCAAGTCCATGGACGTGGTGCAGCGGGTGATCCTTCGGTCTGGGGTCAGAAGAGTGGTTGTCCCGGTTCGGGGATGACGTGGCAGGTCTCGGTCCTCCAGCTCTCGGGGAAGTCATCGATCTTCCCGAGTCCGGAGTGTCTGCGCATCGCGGGAACACGCATCGACCCTCACCCAGCAGCGCAGCCCGTCGGCGCACGCCTCCGCCCCCGCTGTGCGCACCGGCCACGCATCCCGGGTCATGGCGATCCTGCGCTCGACCGCGATCAGCGTCCTACGCCTTGCCGGGGAAACCAGCATCGCCGCAGCCGCCCGACGCCACGCCCGCAACGCCGCCCGACCCGTCGAGCTACTGCTGACCTGCTCAAACACGACTGTTCCGGGACCCTGACGTCGCCGCGCCCTCGAGGGAGCCCGGGGGTACGTTTACATGCATGCACGGAACACCCGAAACTGCCGGGTCTCGCGTGAACCGCCGCTCCGCGTGGAGGTACCCGTCCCGTGCGACGTCGCTCCTGGCCGCGGTCGTGCTGCTTGCCATGGCCCCGCTGTCCGGCTGCGGCCCGACCCACCAGGACACGCAGGCCACGCTCGGACCGATCCAACTCACGGTGTGGGCGACCACGCATGCGGATTCGGACGAGGGCCGCATGAGGATCGCGCAGGTCAAGAGCTTCGAGGCGGCCCACCCTGGCACGACGGTGGAACTGAAGCAGATCAGCGATTCAGGGCAGGACGACTACAACGACAAAGTCCAGGCCGCGATCACCGCGGGGAACATGCCCGACCTGCTCCTGGTCGACGGACCCAACATCGCCTCGTACGCCTACCAGGGCGGGCTCACCCCACTCGACGGTCTGCTCGACCCGCAGGTCCGCGACCGGATGCTGCCCTCCCTCGTCGCACAGGGCACCTGGAACGGCCACCTGTGGGCCGTCGGCGCCTTCGACTCCGGCCTGGCGATGTGGGCTGACCGCACGGCACTGGTGCGCGCCGGGGTACGCATCCCCACCGGCCCCGACGATGCCTGGACAGCCACCGAGATGACCGACGTCCTGGCGGCCCTGGCCGCCAACGACCCCGACGGCAAGGTGCTCGACCTCCAGCTCAAGGACGTGTCGACCGAGTGGCTCACCTACGGCTTCGCGCCACTGCTCTACTCCGCGGGTGCTGGCCTCCTCGACCCGGCCACCGGCCGGGCGACCGGCACCCTCGACAGCCCCGACGCCGTCCGCGCCATGACGACTCTGCAGGACTGGACGGCCTACATCGAGCCTCCCGAGGCGGATGCGAAGGCATTCCCCGACCGGCGGGTGGCGCTGTCCTGGACCGGCCACTGGGTCTACCCCGCCTACCACGCCGCGCTCGGCGACGACCTCATGCTGATCCCGCTGCCGGACCTCGGAAACGGGACCAAGTCCGGCCAGGGCTCCTGGGCCTGGGTCGTCGGAGCCGGCACCGCCCACCCGGCCGAGGCGGCATCCCTGGTCGACTGGTTCACCAACGACGCCGCCGCTACCGCGATCGTGGCCGTCAACGGCGCCGTGCCGGGCACCCTCGCCGCACTTGCAGACTCGGACCTCTACGGCCCCGGCGGACCGCTGAAGCTCTACGGCGACCAGCTCAAGCGCACCTGCGGCGACGGTCCCTTCACCAAGGCGTGCGTCACGGTCCCGCGTCCGGTGACCCCCGCTTACCCCACGATCACCGCGGCATTCGGGACGGCCGTGCTGGCGGTCCTGCAGGGCGGGGACCCCCAGCAGGCTCTGTCGAAGGCGGCAAGCACCATCGACGCGGCCATCGAGCTCAACCACGGCTACACCCAGGCGCCACCCACGCCCTGACGTGGCGCCAGGGGGTCAGCTTTCACGCAGCATCAACAAGGCACACCACCGCGACCACGCCATCGTCGAACAGGTCATCGCCGACCTGAAGAACGGACCCTGGCCCACCTGCCCTCAGGGTGTTCACCACCAACGCCGCCTGGACCACCCTGGCAACGATCGCGTTCAACCTGACCCGCGCCGACGCGACCCGCGCCGACGCGACCCGCGCCGGCGTCGGCCTGGCCAAGGCGACGGCCGCGACCATCCGCCGGCACCTGATCCACGTCGCCGCACGCGTGGTCACCACCGCCCGACGCCTGGACCTACCCGCGACCTGGCCCTGGGCGGCAGCGTTCACCAACCTGTTCGAAGCGACCTGCGGACCACCATCACCAGCACCTTCGACCTGACCACCGCGCCGACAACGGCCCCAGGAACGACCCCGCAGTGGAAACGCCTGGCACACCGGCGAACCTTCCGCGCCCCTACGCCCGAACCGACACGAAGACCGAACCGCGGCCCCTCACGAAAACACCCCGGCGGATCCGGGCCGAAGCCGCGCGGGCCGAACCAGGCGGAGATGCGGACCGGGTCGATCCACGCCTCGAAGACGAGGTCGCGCGGGGCGGCGAAGGTGCGGACGGTCGTGAACTCGCGCGGCGCGATCTTCGGGACGAAGCGGCTCAAGGCGTGTCCTTCCGCGGGCCCGTCGCGGCCTGCTCGGGCTGCTCCCGGTCGGTCCAGCCCTCGCGCAGCAGCCCGCCGAGAGCGCCGAGCGCACCGGGGACGGCCCTGTAGTACGCCCAGACGCCACGCTTCTCACGGCTCAGGATCCCCGTGTCGACGAGCACCTTGAGGTGATGCGACACGGTCGGCTGCGCGAGCCCGACGACGTCGTTGAGGTCGCACGCGCACACCTCACCGCGGCTCGACGCGATGTGGGACACGAGCTGCAGGCGGGCCGGGTCGGCGAGGGCCTTGAGCACGCGAGCCAGCGCCTCGGCATCGGCGCGCGCGAGCGGCTCGCTGTCGAGCGGCGCGCAGCAGGCCGTGACGTCGACGACCGGAAGCAGGGCGGGAGAAGTCGGCACCGAACCAGTGTCGCCTAGATATTGACATCTGTCGATCTTCGGGGCATTCTCCACGCATCGATGTTCATCAATGTCTACTCAC
>Ga0075518_1000206_pt1 | contig 11400 bp, 12 predicted proteins | sample NGEPerA_2_FD_76970 | JGI IMG/M metagenome (GOLD analysis project Ga0075518, IMG submission 76970) | Arctic peat soil microbial communities from the Barrow Environmental Observatory site, Barrow, Alaska, USA - NGEE PermafrostAB136-A | ecosystem: Environmental > Terrestrial > Soil > Wetlands >...
AGGATGTCGTTCGCCACAAGCTCGTGCAGAAGATCGTCGCGGCTTACAAGCAATATACGGGTGGACAACGCCAACAGGTATAAGTGATTGATAATGAATACTCCTTCCTTACTGGGCCGCAGCATCAATAGAACCCGGGGTTTCTTCAACACTGTCGATCTCAGGATCTTCGGGGTGGTGCTCGCCCTTGCTACCTGGCTGGCCGTCTGGCTTCTCGTCGGCAGCGCCTTTCTGCCGGCGCGTTATGACCTGACTGCCGGGGACGTGGCTCCGGACCTGATCCACGCGTCACGCACCCTGACCTTCGAAAACCGCGCCGAGACAGAGCGGCGCCAGCAGCAGGCATCCGAGGCGGTCCCGAAGGTATATGTTTTTGACGCGACGGTTTTGCCACGGGTGACCAGAAACGCTAATGCATATTTTGACGGCGTGACCAGGATCGTCGCCGAAGAGAGAGCGCTGGCACAGGCGACCTCACAGCCATATGATGCCGCGAGGACGGCCAAGCGCATTCGGGAGCTGCCCGGGCAGCCGGCTGTCGGCGAGGCCACGGCGGGTGTTCTGTCATCGCTTGACGATGCCAGCATGGCGCTGGTGCGGAGCAGCGTCATCGAGAGCGTGAAGAGAATACTCGAGGGCAATGTCACCGAAGCGACGCTGGCCACCGACAGGGATCGTCTCAAATCAGTAATCGGGACGATGGCCCTGACGGCGGAGGAGGTTGCCGCCGCCGGGGATATAGCCAGTGTCCTCCTCGAGCCCAACAACCTGTATGGCGCGGAAAAAACCCAGCAGGCGCAGGAGCGGTCCGCGGCCGATGTTCAACCGGTGATTATCACGGTTCGAAATGGTGAGACTATTTTATCCCCCGGCCAGGTGGTAACCGACGAGAACGTCGCGATCCTGCAGGCGTTGGGCCTCAATCAACAGGGGCGAAAGTTCGGAACCCTGGCGGGGCTGGCCTTGATCGTGGCTATCGAGGTACTGTTCCTGGTTATTTATATCAACAGCTTTGAGAAACGCATGCGTGGTTCCCGTTCGTTGCAGTTCATTGCGGCGTCGCTTTTGACCCTGTTTGCACTGCTGGACCGCATTTCAGCCATTTCACCGCTTACACCCCTGATAGTGCCGATGGCGGCCCTGGGCATGCTGGGGACACTGATCCTGGGGACGCGCATGTCCGCGATTCTGGTGATTCTCTCCAGCGTCAATCTGGCGATAGTCGGCGGCTCTGACCCACAATATATCCTCGTCGGCCTGTTCGGCGGCCTGGCTGCGGTATTTCTGGTCACTCATGTCTCCCAGCGCCGCGACCTGATGCGGGCGGGACTGGTTGCCGGCCTGGTGGTGATCGCCACGGCGGTGGGCGCCAGCCAGATCAGTGAAAGCTCCTTTGCGAGGCTGACCAGCGGCACAGCCTGGGGCGCGGGCAACGCGGCCCTTGCCATCGTTGCCACCATCGGGCTGTTGACCATCTACGAAATGGTTTTCAACCTGCCGACGCCACAGAAACTGCTGGAGCTGGCCGATCCCACGCGGCCGCTGCTGAAGGACCTGATGATGAAGGCTCCCGGTACTTACAACCACAGCATTATCATGGGAAACATCGCCGAGGCGGCCGCCGAGGCCATAGGCGCCAACCAGTTGCTGGCACGGGTCGGCGCCTACTATCACGATATCGGCAAGCTCAACCGTCCTGACTATTTCATTGAGAACCAGTTCCACATACAGAACCCGCACGACCGGCTGACGCCGGGACTCTCCCGGCTGGCGATAACAGCCCACGTCAAAGACGGGGTGGCGCTGGCCACGGCGGAGGGGCTGCCACCAGATATCATCGATATCATCAAGGAACATCATGGTACCACGGTATTGTCATATTTCTACCATAAAGCAAAAGAGAGCACCCGTGAGGGAGTGGTGGACGAGGAGGCATATCGCTATGCCGGGCAGAAGCCGGTTTCGCGTGAGGCGGCAATCATCATGCTGGCGGACTCTGTCGAGGCCGCGGTGCGATCGCTGAATAATCCGACACCCCGCCGCATCAAGACCCTGATCAGGGACATCTTTGACCAGCGGTTGCATGACGGGCAGCTGAGCGAAAGCCGCATGACCTTCGGCGATCTGGAAAAAGTCCGCCTAGTCTTCGAAAAGTGCTTACAGGGTTTTGGAGCGATGCGGATCGCTTATCCCCAGAAAGAAAAAAAAGGGCGCGGTTCCGGCGCCGGTGAGGTCACGCGGAGAAGCGGCGGTAGCCGGTGAGCCTGCCGGAGGTCCAGGCCGAGGATCGCTCCGGTTACGAAATAGACACGGTTCACTCAAGCGGTCTTGCGGCGGCGGTGCTGGTCCGGTTGGGTTATTCCGGGGGTGAGCTGGGAGTAACCTATGTTACAGCCGGTGAGATGGCTCAGCTGAACCACGAATACATGGGCCGTGAAGGCACCACCGATGTGCTATCCTTCCCGCTGGAAGCGGGTGCCGCGGAAGTGGAAGCCGGTTTTCTGGCGGAGCTGGAGGCTGAGGAACAGGTGATCCTGGCCAGCCTGATCTCCAGTCCGGGCAGCGTCAGCGACGAGGTGCCACTGCTGCTGGGGGATGTCGTCATCTGCCCGGAAGTGGCGGCAGAGCAGGCGGCCAGACTGGGCAACACCATGGCTCAGGAACTCTGCCTGTTGCTGGTTCATGGAATTCTCCATATCGCCGGTTTCGATCATGAAGCGGACGACGGCCGGATGGAACAAATGCAAAAAAAGCTGTTTGACGAAATGTGCGTGGAATAGATGTACAGACGCAGCACACTCAAAAGTTTTACCTTCGCCTTCGAGGGCATAGTCTACGTACTGCGCACCCAGCGCAACATGAAGATCCACTTCACCGTGGCTTTTCTGGTCATGGGCGGCAGCCTGTTCTTCGATCTGTCGCGAACCGAGCTGATCGCCCTGATGATGAGCATCACTTTCGTGCTGGTGGCGGAGATGGTCAATACCGCGGTGGAAGCGGCCATCGACACCTTCGGCACCGCCTTTGATCCCATGGCGAAAATCGCCAAGGACGTTGCCGCCGGCGCCGTGCTTATTTCGGCAACCAACGCGCTGGCCGTGGCCTATTTGATCTTCTTTGACCGCATAACCGAACCTTCGCAGAATGTCATCCATCTGGTGCGGCAATCACCCACGCATCTTTCAGTTATCGCGCTGGTGGTGGTAGTGCTTTGCGCCATTGTCGCGAAGGCGGTACTGCACCGCGGCACGCCGTTCCAGGGTGGCATGCCTTCGGGGCACGCCGCCGCGGCTTTTGCCGGCTGGACGGCGATCACCTATGTCTCCGCCTCGCTGGAGCACGGAATCCTGATCTCCATACTCGGTTTCATGATGGCCTTTCTCGTGGTACAGAGTCGTGTCGAGTCCGGCATCCATTCAATCCTGGAAGTGTTTTTCGGAGCGGTCCTGGGGATCCTGGTGACGACGATCCTTTTCCAGCTCTGGGGATGAGCGCTGCCGGTAATCATGAGTTGATGGGGGAAAATGGCTGAAATAACACCAGAAAGGCAGGCTTTGCTGGAGCAGGCGCGATGGGCGGCGCGTAACGCTTATGCGCCGGCCTCGGCGTTCCGGGTGGGGGCGGTCATCATCTCAACCTCTGGACGGATGTTCACCGGCGCCAATATTGAGAATGATTCCTACGGGCTGTCGATCTGTGCTGAACGGGTCGCGCTGTTCAAGGCGGTCAGCGAGGGCGAGCGTGAGTTCTCCGAGCTGGCCGTGGTTGCCGAGACGGACACGGGTGAAGAGGACGCGCCGCCCTGCGGCGCCTGCCGCCAGGCGCTCCAGGAATTTTCCCCTGGATTGAGGATCACCTACAGGAGAGACGGCGAGCATGTCACGCGATTGCTCTCGGAGCTGCTCCCCGACCCTTTCGGCCAGGATGGAAAAGATGTCTGATATCCCCGCCGGCCAGCTGGTTGTGCGCCGGCTGACGCATCTGGAGCCGGCCCTGCTGGCGGCACTGGTCGATTATGGGCGTTCCGCCCTGGGTGAATCGGCTCTGGACGAATGGATGCTGCCGGTCATAGCCAGTTGTGGCTTGCTCTATGTAGGCAGGCTGGGCGACGAGATCGTCGGTTCCGCGGAGATCATTCGCTGTCTCGACGGCGATGATCTCTACCTGGAAGGTCTTTACATCCGCCCCGAATTTCAACGGCAGGGTTTTGGAAATGGACTTTTGACGGTGGTCGGTGAGCTGCTGTCGCCTGACGAATTCAAGCGGCTGCTGGTGACGGTGTCGCCGGAGAATGAAGCCGGGCTGCGGCTTTACGAAAAGGCCGGCTTCCGCGAGATAGATTATCTGCCGGACCGGTTTGGACCTGGCCGCCACCGTCTGTTGCTGGCAAAGCCGTTGCCTGGTCCGGCGCAGGCATGAACGTGAGGACTGGATGAGAGGATCCGGCGCTAAGTTGAGGACGACATGAAAGCTACCGGTACTGACGGCATCGACGGCGATACTTTCCGTTCGGGCTTCGTCGCCGTTATCGGACGCCCCAACGTGGGCAAGTCGACGCTGGTCAATGCGCTGGTCGGTGAAAAGGTCGCCATTGTTTCCCGGGTGCCGCAGACGACGCGCCACCGCATCGCCGGCGTCCTCAATGGTAGCGGCTGGCAGGTGGTGCTGCTCGACCTGCCCGGTTTCCAGAAACCACGCGACCTGCTGACGGAGCGGATGCAGACGGCGGTCAATACCACCCTCAGAGAGGTGGATCTCATCCTGCTGATGCTGAACGCCGCCGAGGGAGTCGGCGCCGGCGACCGCTTTGTGGCGGAGGCAGCCTTCGGCATGGGAACGCCGGTGATCATAGCCGTCAACAAGACCGACCTGGTCGGGCCGGACCAGCTTCTGCCGATGATTGAGCAGGCCGGGGAGCTCGGCGACTACCAGGAAATCTTTCCCATCAGCGCCCGCAAGGGCTGGAGCCTCGGCGAGTTGAAAGATGCGATTCTCGCCAGGATGGCCGAGGGTCCGCAATACTTTCCCGAAGACGCTGTTTCCGACCAGCCGGAGCGGGTAGTGGCGGGTGAGCTGATCCGCGAGCAGGCGCTCAGGCTGACGCGTGAGGAGATTCCCCACGCGGTAGCCGTCAATGTCACCCACATGGAACAGCGGGAAAAAGGTGACCTAGTGGATATCGAGGCGATGATTATCGTCGAGCGGGAATCACAAAAAGGCATACTCATTGGAAAAAAGGGGAAGATGATCAAGGATATCGGTTCTGGCGCCAGGGGTGAAATCGAATCGCTTCTTGGTTCGCAGGTCTTTCTCAGCCTGACCGTGCGGGTGAAAAAGAAGTGGCGGCAAAACGAAAGAATGCTGGGTGACCTGGGGTTATAGGGGCCGCTGGCTGGTAGCGGCGTCAAGCCGCAAAGCCATGCCGCACCGGTCTGGCGGCTTGCGCCCTGTGATAAGATAAGACACATCCCGCGAGGGGAATGATGACAACGACCGGAGGCCGCGAATGGCACTGAGAATAGAAGAACTGGCGAAGACGATCGACCATACGCTGCTGAAGCCTGACGTGACGCGCGCCGACATCGAGCGGCTCTGCGAGGAGGCACGCCAGCACCACTTCGCGTCGGTCTGCGTCTTTCCTTATTACGTGCCCCTGGCGGCGACGCTGCTGAAGAGCCACGACGTCAAGGTCTCGACGGTCATCTCTTTTCCCTTTGGCGGTGACACCACCCGCACTAAGGTCAGGGCGGCGGAAAATGCCGTCGGCATCGGCGCTGACGAGGTCGAGTTCGTGATGAACATCGGCGCCATGCTCTCCGGCAACTTCCGGCTGGTCCGTGACGAGATCACCTCGGTTGTTCGCTCCGTGCGGATGAAGAGCGTTAACGTCGGCAAGGGCCTGGTGCTGGTCAAGGTCATCATGGAGACCGCGTACTTCGACAAGAAGCTGAAGAAGCTGGCCTGCAAGATGATTGAGGACGGCGGCGCCGATTTCGTCAAGACTTCCACCGGCTTCGGTCCCGAGGGCGCTACGGTGGCTGATGTGGAGCTACTGCGCGATGAGCTTTCCGAGAACCTGGGGGTCAAGGCCGCCGGTGGTATTCGCACCTCCGAGGACGCCGAGATGATGATTAACGCCGGCGCTGCCCGACTGGGCACCAGCCACGCCGTCGAGATTATGAACGAGTTCGCCACGCAGAAGGAATAATTATTGCCGGAGCCGATTTCAATAACCGAGCTCACCTTTGACGCCCAAGGCCTGATCCCCGCCATTGTGCAGGACTGGCTGAGCGGCGAAGTCCTGATGATGGCTTTCATGAACGATGAGTCTGTGCGGCTCACAGTCGAAAGCGGCCGTACCTGGTTCTGGAGCCGTTCCCGGCAGAAACTCTGGAACAAGGGCGAGACCAGCGGCCACTTCCAGTTCGTGAAATCTTTGCGCTATGACTGCGACCAGGACTGTCTGCTGGTGCTTGTCGAGCAGCGTGGCGCGGCCTGTCACACCAACGAACGCACCTGCTTTTACCGGTCCATGGACGGCGAGCCGCTGAAGCCCGCCGTTTATGAGGCTCTGGTGCGGCTCTATGAGCTGATCAACGAGCGCAAACGGCTGATGCCGCCCGGTTCCTACACAACCAGTCTGTTCGAGAAGGGCACCGACACCATTCTCAAGAAAGTGGGGGAGGAGTCGGCGGAACTTATCGTGGCCGCCAAGGGCGGCGAGCGCGAAGAGATCACCTACGAGGCGGCGGATCTTTTCTACCACGTGGGGGTGCTGCTGGCGAAAGCTGATCTGCCGCTCACCGATGTCCTCGAGGAGCTCCTCAAGCGATGGAAATGACCGGGTCGCAGTCCGGGCCGTCCCGCCTCGAGATTCGTCCTTCCCTCGAAGAGGTTCGTGACCTCGGCAAAAAGTATAACCTCATACCGGTCTATCACAGTTTCATTTCTGACCTGGAGACGCCGGTCTCGGCTTTTTTAAAGCTGGGTGCGCGCCAAAATTCCTTTTTGCTGGAGAGCGCCGAGCAGGGCGAGCGCATCGGCCGCTATTCCTTCCTCGGCTGTGATCCGCGGGCAATCGTCACTTTCGAGGATGGCGAGCTGAAGATCCGCGAGGGCGGCGACCAGACGGTCAGCGCCTGCGACGACCCCTTCGGCGCCATCGAACAATACATGTCACGCTATCGGGCGCCGGAGCTCGAGGAGCTGCCGCCCTTCATTGGCGGCGCGGTCGGCCTGTTCGGCTACGACCTGGTGCGCTGGATCGAGGAATTGCCGTCGCCAAAGGCCGACCTGATCGGACTGCCGGACATGGCTTTCCTGGTCAGCGACTCCATCGTCATCTTCGATCATCTCAAGCACTCGATATTGCTGCTGGCCAATGTGCTGGTCGAGGATGGCATTGATCCGGCCGCCGCCTACGAGGTTGCCTGTGAACGCGTGCGTTCGCTGAAGGAGCTGCTGTCGGCGCCGCTGGCCAAGCCGGAAGCGCGTCGCCGGCGTCCGCTGGAGCAGCCGGTTTCGAATTTCCGCCGCGAGGACTTCGAGGATGCCGTGGAAAAGGTCAAGGAGTATATATTCGCCGGTGACAGCTTCCAGACCGTGCCATCCCAGCGCTTCCAGGTGGACGCGGAGGTTTCCGCCTTCGGAATCTATCGGGGGCTGAGGACCGTGAATCCCTCTCCCTACATGTATTACATAAACTTTGATGATTTCGCCCTGGTGGGTTCGTCGCCGGAGCCATTGATCAAGGTCAACCGCGGCTGGGTGGAAACACGCCCCATCGCCGGCACCCGGCCTAGGGGCGCCACCCCCGACGAAGACAAGAAGTTGGCCGAAGACCTGCTCGCCGACGCCAAGGAGCGGGCGGAGCACATCATGCTGGTAGACCTGGGCCGCAACGACCTGGGCCGTGTTTGCGACCCCGGCACGGTGGAGGTGGTGGACCTGATGCGCATCGAATATTATTCTCACGTCATGCACATTGTTTCGGTGGTGGTTGGCAGGTTGCAGGAGGGGATGAAGGCCACCGACGCCCTCAAGGCGGCCTTTCCCGCGGGGACGGTCTCCGGGGCGCCCAAGATCCGCTCCATGCAGATCATCAACGAGCTGGAACCGTCGAAGCGCGGTCCCTACGCCGGCGCCATCGGTTACCTGAGCTTCAACGGCGAGCTGGACACCTGCATCTGTATTCGCACCATCGTGGTCAAGGATGGAACCGCATATGTACAGGCCGGCGGGGGCATCGTCGCCGACTCGGTGCCGGCTCTCGAATACGAAGAGACCAGGAACAAGGCCAGGGCGCTGTTCACCGCTATCGAGCTGGCCCAGGGGCAGGAGGAATGGGAATGATGTCGGCAGACATGCAAGAGTTTTTTGAACTGGGGCGGGCCGGATGAAGGCGCGGGTGCTCATCATCGATAATTACGATTCCTTTACCTACAACCTGGTGCAGTTTCTGGGCGAACTGGGAGCGGAGATCGAAGTATTCCGTAACGACCGGATCAGTGTCGCCGAGATCAGCGGCCGCCAGCCCAGCCACCTGGTTGTTTCGCCGGGGCCCTGTACTCCCAACGAGGCTGGCATCTCCATGGAAGCGGTGCGTGACCTGGGAGGCAAACTGCCGATCCTCGGCGTCTGCCTCGGCCACCAGGCCATCGGCCAGGTCTTCGGCGGCAACGTCACTCGCGGCGAGGCTCCGGTGCACGGCAAGGCCTCGCCGGTCTTCCATGATGGAAAAACGATTTTCGCAGGCGTGGAAAATCCGTTCACGGCGACCCGCTACCACTCGCTGGTTCTGGCCGAACCGATCCCGGATGTTCTGGAGTTGACCGCCTGGACGGAAGACGATGTTGTCATGGGCGTGCGGCACAAGACCCTGCCCGCCCTGGAAGGTGTGCAGTTCCACCCGGAGAGTATCCTGACAGAGCGGGGTAAACAAATATTGGGGAACTTTCTGAAAATGAGCGTTTGAAGTTAGCTTTACCACGGGCGGTTCGGTCGACCACAAGCAAAGGCCAGTTTTCAGCCAGTGACCGAGTGATTCAAGCAAAGTTTCAAGGAGAAAAGATGCCCAACGACATCCTGACATACGCGATTGACCGCCTGGCCGACGGCATCGACCTCACAGAGGCCGAGGCCGCGTCGGTGCTGGAACAGATCATGTCCGGCAACGCCAGCGAGGTGCAGACAGCCGGCTTCCTGACAGCTCTGCGCGCCAAGGGAGAGACCGTCGAGGAGATCGTCGGCCTGGCCCGCACCATGCGCCGTTTCTCCGTGGGAGTGGAGGTGCAGGGTGTCAGCCTTGTGGACACCTGCGGCACCGGCGGCGACAAGTCGCATTCCTTTAACATCTCAACCACGGCCGCTTTTGTAGTGGCGGGCGCCGAGGCCCAAGTGGCAAAACATGGCAACCGCAGCGCCACCAGCCAGTGTGGCAGCGCCGATGTGCTGGAAGCGCTGGGCGCCAATCTCAACCTTTCCGCGGATGATGTTGCGCGCTGCATCAGCGAAGTCGGGATCGGTTTCATGTTCGCGCCGCTGCACCATGAGGCGATGAAACACGTGGTGCCGGTTCGGCGCGAGCTGGCCGTAAGAACCATCTTCAATTTCCTTGGTCCCCTGACGAATCCCGCCGGAGCCGAATACCAGCTGATCGGCGTCTCCGACCGCACCTATGTCGAGGTCATCGCCTGGGCGCTCAAGGATCTGGGTTGCCGCCGCGGACTGGTGGTGCACGGCTCCGATGGGCTGGACGAGATCACCATTACCGGCCCTACCGACATCGCTGAGATACGGCAGGGCGCTGAGGAGATCGATCTGTATACCATCACCCCGGAGGATTTCGGTTTCGAGCGGGTAGCCGGCTCTGACATGCTCAAAGGCGGCACGGCGAAGAAGAACGCCGAGATCCTGAAAAGCATCCTCGACGGCGAGTCCGGTGTGCGCCGGGAGATCGTTCTGATGAATGCCGGCGCGGCGCTGTACGCGGTCGGTGTCGCCGAAAGCATATCCGAGGGCGTCAGCCAGGCGGCCGGGAGCATCGACAGCGGGGCCGCCCGGGAAAAACTTGCCGCGTTCATCAAGGCCACGGCGACAAAGGCATAAGTGGCGGAATTTCTCGAGAAGATCCTGGCTTCTACCCGCGAGGACCTGGGGGTCCGGATGCGCCGCCGAAATCTGGCGGCGGTAAAAAGCGCTGTCGAGGAACTTCATCCCAGACCCAGACCCAGATCGCTGATCGAGGCGGTCCGTGCGCCCGGCATGTCGGTCATCGCCGAGGTCAAACGGGCCTCACCCTCCAAGGGCGACATCCGGCCCGATCTGGATGTGGCCGAGGTCGCTTCCCTGTATGAGCGAGCCGGTGCCAGCGCCATCTCGGTGCTCACCGAGGAGAGGTACTTCAAGGGCAGCCTCGACGATCTCAGGGCGGCCAGGCAGGCCTGCGGCCTGCCCGTTCTCAGAAAAGATTTCATTATCGATCCCTATCAGATATGGGAGGCGGCCGAGGCCGGCGCCGACGCGATTCTCCTGATAGTTGCCGCCCTTTCGCCTTCCCAGCTCGATCATTTGCTGGAAGAATCCGTTGTTGCCGCCGTCGATTGCCTGGTGGAGGTGCACAATGCCGAAGAACTGGAAATTGCGAAGCTGGCCTTGGGCAGTGGGCTCCCGGCAGCGATCGGAATCAACAATCGGGATTTGAGAACTTTTGAAGTTCATTTGGAAACCACCCTGAATCTGATAAAGTCTGTCCCCGAGGGGATGTCTGTTGTCAGCGAGAGCGGCATCAGGAACCGTGAGGATGTCGACACCCTGGCAGCCGCCGGCGTGAAGGCTGTTCTGATCGGCGAAACGCTGATGCGCAGCCCGGATCCAGGCGCCAAACTGCGGGAGCTATTGTCCTCTTTAAGTAAGCCCGGCAATTAATCGTATCCTGAAAGTAGCGATTGCCCGTGTTTGCCGGAGGTTTGACTGGTCGCGCAGGAGGGGAGAAAAAATCGCGGTAGCCCTGGTGTTCAGTATGCTGTCGACGTCGCGCTTAAGAAAAATGGTACTCTGGCCGTTAAGGGAGAAGAGTTTGACCAGAAACGAAGCCAGATCTCAGCTGAAAGCAGATATGGGATGCTGGAAAAAGCCCAGTGGAGCTATAAAGGAAATAATGTCGCCGCTGTCGAAACTTATCCCCAGCCCTTTATCCGGTAAGGCTATGCCTGCCTGAACAATCAATATGGCGAGCTTCTTCAAAAAGCGGTCTGATAAAGACAAAGAGCAACAGTCCGGGCAGCCTCCGCAACCGGAGGGCGGCGATGGTATGGCTATGCCACCCCCTCCGCCCATGAAAAAATCCAGCCTCTTCGGCATGAAGGGTCCGCACAAGCCAAAGTCTGACCGTGAGGAAAC
>Ga0075518_1000207_pt1 | contig 11358 bp, 8 predicted proteins | sample NGEPerA_2_FD_76970 | JGI IMG/M metagenome (GOLD analysis project Ga0075518, IMG submission 76970) | Arctic peat soil microbial communities from the Barrow Environmental Observatory site, Barrow, Alaska, USA - NGEE PermafrostAB136-A | ecosystem: Environmental > Terrestrial > Soil > Wetlands > Peat...
GCATCTCGGACTGGGGGCACGACTTCCGACCCGACTACCGGCGCATCCGCACGCTGCTCGCGGACCTGCCCGACGGCATCCCGGTGCTCGCCACGACCGCGACCGCGAACGCGCGCGTGACGGCCGACGTCGCCGAGCAGCTGGCCGTGACGGGGCACCGGCCCGGTGCGGCATCCGGGTCGGGTCTCGAAGACGTTCTCGTGCTCCGCGGCGCGCTCGATCGCGAGAGCCTGCACCTGTCGGTCGCGCTGCTGCCCGACACGTCGGCCCAGCTCGCGTGGCTCGCGCACAACCTGCCCCGCATCGACGGCTCGGGCATCGTGTACTGCCTCACGGTGGCCGCGGCCCAGCAGGTCACCGAGCACCTGCGGGGCGTCGGGCTCGACGTCCGCGCGTACACGGGGCAGACCGACCCGGCCGAGCGTGAGACGGCCGAGGCCGACCTGCTCGCGAACCGCGTCAAGGCCCTCGTCGCGACCTCGGCGCTGGGGATGGGCTTCGACAAGGGCGACCTCGCGTTCGTGGTCCACCTCGGCGCGCCGCCGTCGCCCATCGCGTACTACCAGCAGGTCGGGCGGGCCGGTCGCGCGACCGAGCGCGCCGAGGTCGTCCTGCTGCCCGGTCGTGAGGACCACGCGATCTGGGACTACTTCGCGTCGATGGCCTTCCCGCCGCAGGCCGAGGTCCGTGCCGCGCTCGCCGCGCTCGAGGCCCGCGGCACGCTCTCGACGGCCGCCCTCGAGACGCACGTGAGCCTGCGTCGCAACCGCCTCGAGCTCATGCTCAAGGTGCTCGACGTGGACGGTGCGGTCCACCGCGTCAAGGGCGGCTGGCAGTCGACGGGCGAGCCGTGGCAGTACGACACGAATCGCTACGAGCGGGTCGCCGCCGCGCGCCAGGCCGAGCAGCAGGCGATGGTCGACTACGTGCGCGGTGACGGGTGCCGGATGGCGTTCCTGCGCCACGCGCTGGACGATCCCGAGCTTGCGCGGCCGGGGGGCGACGCGTGGCGGTGCGGGCGGTGCGATCGGTGCGGCGGCGCGTCCGCAGGCGCGGTGCCCGACGAGCGCGAGGTCACGGCGGCCCGCGAGCGCCTCGCGGTGCCGGGTATCGAGGTCACGACCCGCACGATGTGGCCGTCCGGGATGGCGACGCTCGGTGTCGAGCTCCGTGGCCGGATCGCGGCAGACGAGGCGGCCTCGACCGGCCGTGCCGTCGCGCGGCTCGACGGCATCGGTTGGGGCGGGCTGCTGCGCGACCTGTTCGCGCCGACCGCGGGCACCGGGGCACCGGTCGACGAGCTGCCCGTCGCGCTGCGTCAGCCCGTGCTCGACGTCCTCGCGGCCTGGAACCCCTCGCCGGCGCCCGCCGGGGTGGTCGTCGTCGAGTCGGCGACGCGGCCGGGTCTCGTGCGCCACCTCGCCGAGGGCGTGGCGCGTCAGCTCGGGGTGCCCGTTGTCGGGTCAGTGCGACCCGCGGCCGGCTCCGCGCCGGGGCGGCACGACGTGAACTCCGCACAGCGGCTCGCGGGTGTCACGCAGCGGCTCGAGCTCGACCTGTCCCCCGCGGCCGCGGCCGGGCTCCCCGGCAAGGCTGTCGTGCTGGTCGACGACCGCACCGACTCCGGGTGGACCCTGACGGTCGCGGCCAGGCTGCTGCGGCACGCGGGGGCGTCCGCCGTGCACCCGTTCGTGCTCGGCGTCGGCTGACCTGGTCGCAACGGCAGCCGCAGCCGCAGCCGCAGGACGATGGTCCGGCGCGTCCCCTGGGTGAACAGCCATATGTTCGAACCACCCGGGGCCGCCACTCATGGCCCCCTTCGAGGAGGAACCATGAGCAGCACCATGAGAGCCGCTGTCGTCCACTCGTTCACCGAAGGCCTCACGATCGACGAGGTCGCCATCCCGGCGCCTGGCCTCCACGAGGCCCTCGTGAAGGTCGAGTACTCCGGTGTGTGCCACACCGACCTGCACGCCGCGCACGGCGACTGGCCGGTCAAGCCCACCACTCCGTTCATCCCGGGCCACGAGGGTGCAGGCACCGTCGTGGCCGTCGGCGAGGACGTCACGCGCATCAAGGTCGGCGACCGGGTCGGCAACGCGTGGCTCGCGTCCGCCTGTGGCGAGTGCGAGTACTGCGAGACGGGCTGGGAGACGCTCTGCCCGAACCAGAAGAACAGTGGCTACGCGGTCGACGGGTCGTTCGGCCAGTACATGATCGTCGACTCCCGCTACTGCCCGGTGATCCCTGACGGCGTCGACATGGCCGCCGTCGCACCGATCCTGTGCGCCGGCGTGACGGTCTACAAGGGTCTGAAGAGGACCGACACCAAGCCCGGCGAGTGGGTCCTGATCTCCGGCATCGGCGGGCTCGGCCACATCGCGGTGCAGTACGCCGTCGCGATGGGGCGGCGGGTCGCAGCGGTCGACGTGGACGACGCCAAGCTCGACCTGGCCCGGCGGCACGGCGCCGAAGTGGTCGTCAACGCGAGAACCGAGCCCGACCCTGCGGCGAAGATCGCCGAGCTGACCGGTGGCGGCGTGCACGGCGCACTCGTCACCGCCGTCAACGCCCATGCGTTCCCGCAGGCCGTGGGCGCGCTGCGCCGTGGCGGCACGGTGGCCCTCGTGGGGCTCCCGCCGGAGAAGTTCCCGCTCGACATCTTCACCACGGTCCTGTTCGGGCTCACCGTGCGCGGTTCCATCGTCGGGACTCGCAAGGACATGGAAGAGGCACTGGACTTCTTCGCACGCGGCAAGATCGACCCCACGTTCACGATCCGGCCGATGGCCGACATCAACGCGATCTTCGGCGAGATGGAGGCGGGCGCGATCGACGGTCGCGTCGTCATCGACATGCGCTGACGCTCGTCGTAACCCCAGCCTCACCGCACGACAGCAGCGGCGGCCGCCCCGGCCAGGTCGGGGCGGGCGCCGCTGCTGTCGTGCGGTGGCGGCCGGTCAGAACCGAGCGCGGACGGCCTCGCCGTGCGCGGGCAGACCCTCGGCGTCGGCGAACGCGACGATCCGGTCCGCGACCTCCTTGAGCGCGGCAGCGTCGTACTCGATGACCTGGACGGCCCGGACGAACGAGTGCACACCGAGGCCGCTCGCGAAGTGCGCACAGCCGCCCGTCGGCAGCACATGGTTCGACCCGGCCATGTAGTCCCCGAGCGAGACGGGCGAGTGGGGCCCGACGAAGATGGCGCCCGCGCTCGTCACCCGGTCCGCGAGGGCCGCTGCATCGGCGGTCTGGATCTCGAGGTGCTCGGCTCCGTACGCATTGACGACCTCGAGGCCGGCTTCCAGGTCGTCGACCAGCACGATCGCCGACTGGGTCCCGGACAGCGCAGTCTGGACGCGGGCCGAGTGCCGGGTCGCAGCGGCCCGATCGGCGAGCTCCGCCTCGACCGCTCCCGCGAGCTCGACGGACGGCGTGACCAGGACGGCTGCGGCGAGCGGGTCGTGCTCGGCCTGCGAGATGAGGTCGGCCGCGACGTGGACCGGGTCGGCACCGCCGTCCGCGAGGATCGCGATCTCTGTCGGGCCCGCCTCGGCGTCGATGCCCACGACGCCGCGCACGAGCCGCTTGGCCGCCGCGACCCACACGTTGCCGGGACCGGTGATGACGTCGACCGGCTCGCACAGCGTCTCGCCGTCGACGTCCTCAGTGCCCGCGGCGCCGTAGGCGAACATCGCGATCGCCTGCGCACCGCCGACCGCGTACACCTCGTCCACACCGAGCAGCGCGCACGTCGCGAGCACGACCGCATCGGGCAGCCCGCCGACGGACTTCTGCGGGGGTGACGCGACCGCGAGCGAGCCGACGCCGGCCTCCTGGGCGGCGACGACGTTCATGACGACCGACGACGGGTAGACCGCGAGGCCGCCGGGCACGTACAGCCCGACGCGGCGGACCGGGATCCAGCGCTGGCGGACCTGCGCGCCGGGCGCGAGGTCGACGGCGAACCCCGTCGGGCGCTGCGCCGCATGCACGGCCCGCACCCGCAGGATCGTCTCCTCGAGCGCCTCACGCACGCGGGGATCGAGTGCACCGACCGCCGCGGTGATCGCCTCCGCGGGGACCCGCAGGTGCTCCGGACGGACCCCGTCGAACCGTTCCGCAAGGTCCCGCAGCGCCGCAGCACCGCGTGCGCGCACGTCGGCGAGGATCGGCGCGACCGTCGCGGTGGCGGCCTCGACGTCCACCTCGGCGCGCGGGAGGGCCGCGAGCAGCTCACGGCGGGACAGGGTGCGACCGCGCAGGTCGATCCGGGAGATCACAGGCCCCAGTCTACCGACCGACCTCGTACGGGTGCAGGCCCGCCGACGACCCGGCCCGCTCGGATCGGACGCCGGGACGCGCCGTCCGGGACACTGTCCTCATGAGCACAACGCCGCCCTCGCCCGATGACGTCACACCGATCTCCGACGAGTCGATCCGACTCGGCCAGTTCCTCAAGCTCGCGGGTCTCGCCGAGTCGGGAGCGCAGGCGCGTGAGCTCCTCGACGACGGCGTCGTGACCGTCAACGGCGAGGCCGAGTTCCGGCGCGGGCGGCAGCTGCACCGAGGCGACGTCGTGGTCGTGGATCAACCGAACGGACCTGTCCGGTCCGTCGTCGGCTGAGCCCGCGGTCTACCTGACCGTGCCGAGCACCCGGTCGACCGCCAGGTGCAGCACGATCCGCTCGGCCTGGAACTCGAGCCGGCGATACCGCACCGCGTAGGCCTCGACCGCCTCGGCGACGTCCGCCGGATCGCGCGAGAGCGTGATGCTCCCCTCGAGGGTCAGCCATCGCTGGCCGTCGAACTGGCACACGGCGGCCCGCGCCAGTCCCCCGCCAGCTGCGGCCCGTTCGACGTTGCGGGCCTTGACCGAGGTGACCCTCGTCGTGATGCGCGCCCGACCGGCCCCGGCGTCCCACGTGAACGCGACCGGGACCACGTGCGGCGAGCCGTCTGCGCGCAGCGTCGTGAGCGTCGCGAGGTGGCGTTCGGCGACGAAGGCCAGCTGGTCCGCGGAGAGCACGAGGCGGGGGCATCGGTCGGCCCGGCCGGGCACGTCAGCCCGCCTGGAGACAGCTCGCGCCGAGCAGCGCCTTGAGGTCCCCGAACAGGGCGGGTGAACGCTCGACGCGCAGACCCTCGTCGAGTCGCATGACCGTCGCGCGGCCGGGGCTCGTGAGGCGCAGGTGCACCTCGGTCACGCCGGGGTGCGTCGACAGCACCTCGCGGAGCCGCTCGACGACGGGCGGCGTGCACCGCGACACGGGCATCGAGACCGTGATCGGCGCATCAGCGACCGCGGTGATGTCGGGCAGCGAGACCTCCATCGCCTGCAGCTGCATCGTCTCGTCGCGTCGTCGGACCCGTCCCCGCACGACGACCACGGCATCCTCGGCGAGCACGGTCGAGTAGGCGAGGTACGTCTCGCCGAAGAACATGATCTCGACCGAGCCCTCCATGTCCTCGATCGTGACGGCGGCCCACGGGTTGCCCTGCTTGGACATCTTGCGCTGCAACGACGTGATGAGACCGGCGACGACGACGGTCGAACCGTCGGGGCGCGCCTCGTCCGCCAGGAGCGTCGCAATCGAGACGTCGGCCGCGGCCGCGAGCACGTGCTCGAGGCCCGACAGCGGGTGATCCGAGACGTACAGACCGAGCATCTCGCGCTCGAACGCCAGCCGCTGCTTCTTGTCCCAGTCGGGCAGGTCCGGGATCGTCACCGAGAAGCCCGAGGACCCGTCGTCGTCGCCCATGAGGTCCGCGAACAGGTCGAACTGACCCTCGGCCTCCTTGCGCTTGACGCCGATCACGGAGTCGACCGCTTGCTCGTGCACGAGCAGCAGCGCGCGCCGACCGTGGCCGAGCGAGTCGAACGCACCCGCCTTGATGAGCGACTCGATCGTGCGCTTGTTGCAGACGACGGCGGGGACCTTGTCGAGGAAGTCCGTGAACGACGTGAACGCGCCCTTGGCCTCGCGGGTCCGCACGATCGCGTCGACCACGTTCGCGCCGACGTTGCGGACGGCGGTGAGGCCGAACCGGATGTCGTGACCGACTGCGGTGAAGTTCGCGGACGACGAGTTGACGTCGGGCGGCAGCACCGTGATGCCCATGTGCCGGCACTCGCCGAGGTACAGCGCCGACTTGTCCTTGTCGTCGCGCACGGAAGTGAGCAGGCCGGCCATGTACTCGGTCGGGTAGTTGGCCTTGAGGAACGCCGTCCAGTACGACACGACGCCGTACGCCGCCGAGTGCGCCTTGTTGAACGCGTAGCCCGCGAACGGGACCAGCACGTCCCAGACCGCTTGGATCGCACTGTCGGAGTAGCCGCGCTCACGGCAGCCCGCCTGGAAGGGCACGAACTCCTTGTCGAGGATCGACTGCTTCTTCTTGCCCATCGCGCGGCGCAGCAGGTCGGCCTGGCCGAGCGTGTACCCCGCGAGCTTCTGCGCGGCTCGCTGCACCTGCTCCTGGTAGACGATCAGGCCGTGCGTGATACCGACGACGTCCTCGAGGGCCGCCTCGAGCTCGGGGTGGATCGGCTCGACCTTCTGCAGGCCGTTCTTGCGCAGCGCGTAGTTGATGTGCGAGCTCATGCCCATCGGACCGGGGCGGTAGAGCGCGATGACGGCGGAGATGTCCTCGAAGCTGTCGGGGCGCATCTGGCGCAGCAGGGACCGCATCGGACCACCGTCGAGCTGGAAGACACCGAGTGTGTCGCCGCGGCTCAGCAGCTCGTAGGTCGCGGGGTCGTCGAGCGCGACGTCCTCGATGCGGATGGCCCGTTTGCCGTTCATCACGATGTTCTCGAGCGCGTCGTCGAGGATCGTGAGGTTGCGCAGGCCGAGGAAGTCCATCTTGATCAGCCCGAGTGCCTCGGCGCCCGGCTGGTCGAACTGCGTGATGATCGCGCCGTCCTGCGGCCTGCGCATGATCGGGAGGATGTCGATGAGCGGCTCGCTCGACATGATGACGCCTGCAGCGTGCACGCCCCACTGCCGCTTGAGGTTCTCGAGCCCCCGGGCGGTCGCGAGCACGCGCTGCGCGTCGGGATCCGCCTGCACGACCTGACGGAACGTCTCCGCCTCGGCGTAGCGCGAGTCGTCCGGGTTGTAGATGCCGGCCAGGGTGATGTCCTTGCCCATGACCGGCGGCGGCATCGCCTTGGTGAGCTTCTCGCCCATCGCGAACGGGAAGCCCAGCACACGCGACGCGTCCTTGAGCGCCTGCTTGGCTTTGATGGTGCCGTACGTGACGATCTGGGCGACGCGGTCCTCGCCGTACTTGTCCGTGACGTACCGGATGACCTCACCGCGCCGACGCTCGTCGAAGTCGACGTCGACGTCGGGCCAGGAGATGCGCTCGGGGTTGAGGAACCGCTCGAAGATCAGCCCGTGCTCGAGCGGGTCGAGCTCGGTGATGCCCATCGCGTAGGACGCCATCGAGCCGGCCGCAGACCCGCGCCCCGGACCGACGCGGATGCCCTGCGCCTTGGCCCAGTTGATGAAGTCTGCGACGACGAGGAAGTACCCCGAGAACCCGAGCTGGGTGATGACGCCCGCCTCGTAGTCCGCCTGGACCCGCACGTGCTCCGGGATCCCGTCCGTGTAGCGGCGGTGCAGGCCGGTCTCGACCTCCTTGACGAACCAGGAGTCCTCGTTCTCCCCGGCGGGGACCGGGAACCGGGGCATGTAGTTGGCGTTCGTGTTGAACTCGACGTCGCACTGCTCGGCGATGAGAACCGTGTTGTCGCACGCCTCGGGGACCTCGGCCCACGTGCGCCGCATCTCCTCGGAGGTCTTCAGGTAGAACTGGTCGGTATCGAACTTGAACCGGTCCGGGTCGGCGAGCGTCGAGCCCGACTGCACGCACAGCAGCACCTCGTGGGCCGTGGAGTCCTCGTGGCGCGTGTAGTGCAGGTCGTTCGTCGCGACGACTGGGGCACCGATCACCTCGGCGACACGGCGCAGGTCCTTGATGACGCGGCGCTCGATGTCGAGACCGTGGTCCATGAGCTCGACGTAGAAGTACTCCTTGCCGAAGATGTCCTGCAGCTCACCCGCGGCGCGCACGGCCTCGTCGAACTGGCCGAGCCTCAGGCGCACCTGCACCTCGCCCGACAGGCAGCCCGTCGTGGCGAGCAACCCCGCGGAGTAGCGGCTGAGCAGCTCGCGGTCCATCCGGGGCCACTTACCCATCTGGCCCTCGAGCGAGGCGAGCGAGGACATCCGGAAGAGGTTGTGCATGCCCTCGGTCGTGCGCGAGAGCAGCGTCATGTGGGTGTACGCGCCGCGCGCGGACACGTCGTCCGACGCCTGGTGCGCCTCGCCCCACTTGACGCGCGTCTGGTCGAACCGGCTCGTGCCCGGCGTGACGTACGCCTCGATGCCGATGATCGGCTTGACGCCGTGCGCGCGGGCGCGCGACCAGAAGTCGAAGGCGCCGAACAGGTAGCCGTGGTCGGTGATGGCGAGCGACCTCTGGCCGATCCGCTCGGCCTCGGTCAGCAGGTCCTCGATGCGGGCGGCGCCGTCGAGCATCGAGTACTCGGTATGCGTGTGGAGGTGAACGAAGTCGGATCCCCCAGCCGGTGCCATGCGGGCCAGTCTAGGTTGCCCCGCCGACATGTCCGCCGCCGACGCGGGCCTAGCGGTACGCGTCGCGCAGCGTCTCGAGGGCCGACGCGAGATCGTCCGGATACTGGCTGGTCAGCTCGAGCCAGGACCCCGTCGACGGGTGGGTGAACCCGAGCCGCATCGCGTGCAGCCACTGCCGCGAGAGGCCGACGCGCGCCGCGAGTGCGGGGTCTGCGCCGTACATCAGGTCGCCGACGCACGGGTGGCGCAGTGCCGCGAAGTGCACGCGGATCTGGTGCGTGCGGCCGGTCTCGAGGTGGACCTCGACGAGCGAGGCCGCCGGGAGCATCTCCAGCACCTCGTAGTGGGTCACCGACGGCTTGCCGTCCGCGACGACGGCGAACTTCCAGTCGGAGCTCGGGTGCCGCCCGATCGGAGCGTCGATCGTGCCCGTCGTCGGCTCCGGGTGGCCCTGCACGAGCGCGTGGTAGACCTTCTCGACCGTCCGCTCCTTGAACGCGCGCTTGAGGAACGTGTACGCGTGCTCGCTCTTGGCGACGACCATGAGCCCGGACGTCCCCGCGTCGAGCCGGTGCACGATGCCCTGCCGCTCGGCGGACCCCGACGTCGAGATCCGGTAGCCCGCTGCGGCGAGCGCGCCGACCACGGTCGGACCGGTCCAGCCCGGCGACGGGTGCGCGGCGACACCGACGGGCTTGTCGACGACGACCACGTCCTCGTCGTCGTGCACGATGCGCATGCCGGGAACGGGTTCGGGCACCACGGCCGGCGCGCCGTCCCCTGAGTCGGGGAGGTCGACCTCGAGCCACGCACCGGCGACGAGCCGGTCGGACTTGCCCATCTGGCGCCCGTCCACCCGGACCGCTCCCCCGGCGGCCAGCTCCGCCGCCGCTGTGCGCGACAGACCGAGCAGACGCGCAAGACCCGCGTCGACGCGCTCACCTGCGAGGCCGTCCGGGACTGGCAGCGACCGCGTGTCAGTCATCGGCGGGAGGCGCCTCGGGCTTCGGTACGGCGTGCTCGCGCGTCCCGTCGAGGCGGACGCCGCGCAGCGCCTGGAGCACGACCAGTCCTGCGGCGGTGACGATCGCGATGTCCGCGACGTTCCCCACGAAGACGTTGGCGTAGGCGATGAAGTCGATGACGTGACCGCGAGCGATGCCCGGTTCGCGGATGAGGCGGTCGACGAGGTTGCCGAGCGCCCCACCGAGCAGAAGGCCGAGGGCGATGGCCCAGCCGGTCGAGCCGAGGCGACGGGACACCCGCACGACGACGACCACGACAGCGCACGCGATGAGCGTGAGGACCCACGTCATCCCGGTCGCGATCGACAGCGCCGCGCCGGGGTTGAAGACGAGCCTCAGCCCGAGCAGGTCACCCAGCAGCGGCCGGCGAGCCGCCTCGAGGAGGTTTGCCAGCGCCCATGCCTTCGTCGCCTGGTCGACCAGGAGCACACCGGCCGTCAGCACGACCACCAGCACGACCAGTCGACGACGCGGACCGTCCCGCCTCGGGGCAACGGTCAGCTCGTCTGCTGGCATGGTCGACATCGGTGACGAGTCTACGGGCGCGTCAGCGACGCTCTTCGCGCTGCTTGCACTCCACGCAGAGGATCGCGCGCGGGAACGCCTGGACGCGCGCCTTGCCGATCGCCTTGCCGCACGACTCGCAGGCCCCGAAGGTCCCCGAGGCGATGCGCGTCAGCGCGTGCTGCGACTGCACAAGGAGGTCGCGCGTGTTGTTGACGAGCGTGAGCTCCTGCTCGCGCTCGAGCGCGCTCGAACCCGAGTCCGCCTGGTCGTCGCCCGCCCCGTCACCTGAGTTGCGCAGCAGCTCGGAGAGGTCGGCGTCAGCCGACGCGAGCTCTGACCCGAGCCTCTGCACATGCCCGATCAGCTCGTCCGCGATCGCCCTCACCTCACGAGCAGTCCACGGCTTCTCGCCGTCACGGACCGGGAACTGACGGACCGCCTTCGCGAGGTCGGGAAGGTCGTAGGCGCCAGGCTCGGCGCTGAGCGAGTCCTTGATGGTCACGGGCACCCTCTCTGTGGGAGTCACGTGAGGGTAGGTGACACCGCGATGTGACACAACACACCACGCAGGAGATTCCTGTGTGGTGTGTTGTGACGTGGCTGCTCGGCAGCCGGTCGATCAGATGCGCGCGCCGTCACCGGACGGCTGCGTGTTCTGCCCGCTGCGGGCCGGGAGCGCGCTGCCGCGGTTGTCGAGGTCGCCGAGAAGGTTCTCGAGGTAGCTCTTCAGACGCGTGCGGTAGTCGCGCTCGAAGACGCGCAGCTCGTCGATCTTGCGCTCGAGGAGCGACCGCTCCTGCTCGAGCTGACCGAGCGTGCGGGCGGACGTCTCCTCCGCCTCGCGGACGATGCGCGCACCCTGCGACTTGGCCTCGGAGATGAGCCGGTCGCTCTCCTCCTGGCCGCTGCGCACGTAGTCGTCGTGCAGCTTCTGCGCGAGCGCCAGCATCCCGGTGGCGGACTCGGGCTCGTTGGTCCGCTGCGGCGCGACCTGGGCGACGACGACGGGCGTCGGCGCGACGACCGCCGGCGACACGACGCGCTCCGGCTCGTGCACAGGCTCGGGCTTGGGAGCCGGAGCCGACTGCTGCGCACCTGCTCGGCTGAGCTCGGCGATGCGCCGCTCCGCCGCGGCGAGCTTCGTCTTGAGGTCGTCGTTCTCGCCCTGGACGGATCGCAGAGTGTTGACGACCTCGTCGAGGAAGTCGTCGACCTCGTCC
>Ga0075518_1000209_pt1 | contig 11267 bp, 10 predicted proteins | sample NGEPerA_2_FD_76970 | JGI IMG/M metagenome (GOLD analysis project Ga0075518, IMG submission 76970) | Arctic peat soil microbial communities from the Barrow Environmental Observatory site, Barrow, Alaska, USA - NGEE PermafrostAB136-A | ecosystem: Environmental > Terrestrial > Soil > Wetlands >...
ATGTACTGATTGGTATATGCCAGAACGTAGCAGATACCGATCGGTATATAGAAGGGGTCTTCGGCGTATGATCTCCCCATGGCACGCTCCAGCTGGCACGACGACACCCGGCACGACGACACCCGGCACGGCGACACCCGGCACGACGAAACCCGGCACGACGACCAGCCCGCGCGCCCGGACGACGACACGGTCGGCGCGGCGACCCGCGCCATCGCCGACGCGACCGCGGCTCTCACCAAGCTGCTCGGCAACCAGCTCGCGAGTGTCAGCACCGAGCTGGGCGACGCGATCGCCACGAGCCTGCGCGACGCGGCGCGAGGTCTCGCCGACGCGTCCGAGACGGTCGAGCGCCGGTCGGGAGGCCAGCGCGCCGAGGAGCGTCGGCGGGCCCGCGTCGACCGCACCCGCGCCGACCTGCTGGCCGCGGCCGGTCGAGTCTTCGCTGCGCAGGGGTACGAGGGCGCCTCAGTCGGCGACATCGCGGCCGAGGCCGGCTACACCAAGGGCGCGCTCTACGCGCACTTCGGGTCCAAGAGCGACCTCTTCGTCGCCCTCGCTCGCGAACGCCTGGACTGCGACCGACCGACCGCCCCCACCGCCGGCTCAGCGACCGGCGACCTCGCCGACGAGCTGTCCGCAGGCGTGGCCGCCGCGGACGACGACCCGGCGATGCTGCTCGCGCTCGAGATGCTGGCGTACGCCGTCCGTCACCCCGAGGCGCGCGCCGAGCTCGGCGCGCTGTTCGACGCGTCCCTGCAGGGACTGGCCGAGCGCGTGCGCGACGACCGGCTCGCCCGGGACCGCAGCGCAGGTCGCGAGCCCGACGCGACCCCGGGCGTGACGCGCGACGACCTCGACACCGCCCTCGGGCTCCTCGCGGTCAGCAACGTCGCCGCGATGCTGGCCGCGATCACCGCCGCCCCGCGGACGGTCGCGTCCGCAGGCGGCCGCCTCATCGCGCGGCTCCTGGCACCCTGACCGGGGCACCCGGCCCGGCCGTCAGTCCCGGCGCCGGGCACCCGCGATGCGGGAGAGTTGAGCCATGCGCCTGCTCCTCGTCCGCCACGGCCAGACCACCGCCAACGTCGCCGGGCTGCTCGACACCGACGAGCCCGGCGCCGGACTGACCGACCTCGGGCTCGAGCAAGCCGGCGCCCTGCCCGAGGTCCTGCGCGACGAGTCGATCGAGGTGCTCTACGCCTCGACGCTCGTGCGCACCCAGCAGACCGCCGCGCCGCTCGCGTCGTTCCTCGGCCTCGAGGTCCGCGTGCGTGAAGGGCTGCGCGAGGTCCGCGCCGGCACCCTCGAGATGCTCGGCGACGACGCGTCGGTCGAGACGTACCTCGGCACGACGTTCGCCTGGAGCTCGGGCGACGTCCACGTGCGGATGCCCGGGGCCGAGTCGGGGGCTGAGGTGTTCGCCCGGTACGACGCCGTCGTCGAGGAGATCGCCGGCTCGGGCGCCGGGACGGCCGCGATCGTGAGCCACGGCTCGGTCATCCGGGCGTGGACGGCGGCGCGCGCCCAGAACGTCACGGCGGACTTCGTCGCCCGCAACGCGCTGGCCAACACGGGCGCAGTCCTCCTCGAGGGCAGTCCGCGCGACGGCTGGCACGCCGTCACCTGGGAGGGTCGAGCCGTGCGCCACCACGACCCGCAGATGCGGCGATAGGGACGACCGACGGCCGGCTCGAGATCCTGCGGAGACCAGGTGGGCGGCGGTGACGTCCCTTCGCGTCGCGCAGATCCTCGGCGCTGTCGCGGGCGATGCAGCCGGTGCCGCGACACTCCCCCAACGGCTCGTCGATGCGGCTCGTCGCGTGCCACCTGCACACCGGCGGTGCCCTGCCCCCGGAGCTGACGGTCGGCGCGCCGAGCTGACCGGTGCGGGGACCTTCGGCTCTGGCATCGGCCCCCGGCGCAGGGTCGAGTGGCCCCAGGAGGTGCTCACATGTCCACGTGCCGCACATGCAGGTGTCGAACGTGCGCGTGTCGAACGAGGCGACCCTCGAGCTCGACCGCGACGGCGACGCTCACGGCGGCCACGGTCGCAGGCACCGTCGCCGTGCTGCGGTCCAGGTCGCTGCGCTGGGGTGCGACGCGCGCGGAGGTCGATGCGGCGCTGCCGGGTGACGAGCTCATCCTGCACCCCGGCCTGTCGGCCACCCGGGCCGTCACCATCCGGGCGAACGCCGCCGCGGTGTGGCCGTGGGTCGCGCAGCTCGGCCAGGGCCGCGGCGGGTTCTACAGCTACGACGCGCTCGAGAACCTCGTCGGCTGCAACATCCACAGCGCCGACCACGTCGTCCCCGAGTGGCAGTCGGTCGCCGTCGGCGACGAGGTCCGGCTGCACCCCGAGGGTGGGCTGCAGGTCGCGCTCGTCGATCCCGGGCGTGCGCTCGTCCTGCGGGGCGGGGTCCCGATGGGCACGACGCCGCCGCCGTACGACTTCACGTGGACCTTCGTCGTGCAGGACGCGCCCGGTGGCGACTCCCGGCTGCTCGTCCGCGAGCGCTACGGCTACGTCAAGGCCTGGGCGCCCCTGCTCGTCGAGCCCTTCTCGTGGATCAGCTTCCTGATGAGCCGGCGCATGCTGCTCGGCATCAAGGAACGGGCCGAGCGCCCGGCCGATCTCGTGGGTGCGAGCCTCTGAGGGGACGTATCGGCTGCCGCCCCGGCTGCTCCTCCTGGTGTGCCGGCACTCCCGCCGGCAGCCACGAGGAAGAGGAAACTGTGATGGCCCTCACGAGATCGGCGATCAACCTCATCGGTCGCACCCACCCCGAGATCTTCGACATCCTGGGGAACCCCGGCCTCCGCGTCGGGCGCGACGCGCTCGACCTGGTCGCGCTCAACCCGCAGCCGCTGCCGCCGCTGCTCACCGCCGGCGTGCGGGCCGGCCACGAGCTCGTCGGGCTCGCGTTCACCGCGGACCGCCTGCGGATCGGCTTCGAGATCGACATCGACGACTGGTGCGGAACCCCGCCGAAGCGGCCGCCGTTCGTCTGGCCGCCGCAGCCGTGGCCGCCGCGCGGCACGGACCCGAGAGCCGTCGAGGGTCCCCAACCTGAGCCGTGGGTGAGCTATCACCTCGGCCTCGCGGCCTCGCTCGAGCTCACCGCACACCTGTGGGAGGGGCTCGCCGGTGCCGACGGTCTGGCCCGGGTCGCAGAGACGGCGCTCGCGACGGCCGACAAGATCGTCGGTTGACGTGCGACAAGGGCGGGTGTCCACGTTCGCGTGGCACCCACCCGTCGCGCGCCGGTTCACCTAGACTCACCGGGTGATCTTCAAGGCGGTGGGCGACGGTCGGCCTTATCCCGACCACGGCCTTGTCACGTCCAAGCAGTGGGCCGAGGTCCCGCCCCGGCAGGTGCGGCTCGACGAGCTCGTGACGACCAAGGTCACGCTCAACCTCGACACGCTCCTGTCGGACGACTCGACGTTCTACGGCGACCTGTTCGCCCACGTCGTGCAGTGGCGGGGCGTCATGTACCTCGAGGACGGCCTGCACCGGGCCGTCCGGGCGGCGCTCCAGCAGCGCCCCGTGCTGCACGCCCGGGTCCTGGTGATCTCGTGAGCACCGATCCCGACCGCGCCCGGACGCTGCGCCGGCGGCACATGCACGAGCGGCAGGCGGTCATCTTCGGCGTCCTGCTCGCCGGGCTGGCCCTCGCGGGCCTCGGTGCCGTAGCGGTCTACACCGGCACGCTCGGGGTGCCGTTCCTCGCCCGCGGCTTCAGCACCCCGGCGCCCGACGCGGGGGCCTCGGCCGCGCCGTGCCCGCCCGTGGGTGCCGCACCGGTGCCGTACGCGCAGGTCACGGTGAACGTCTTCAACGGCGCCAAGGTCCCCGGGCTCGCCGGACAGACCGCTGCCGCGTTGACGGAGCGCGGTTTCGTGGTCGGCACCACCGCAAACTCGTCCGAGAAGGTGACGGGCACTGCGCGCCTCACGTTCGGGGCGGCCGGTGTCGCCGCGGCGTACACGCTCGCCGCGCAGCTCGACAAGCCCGTCCTCGTGCTCGACGCCCGCGCCGACGCGACCGTCGACATCACGGTCGGCTCCGGCTACGGCGGGCTCGTCTCGGCTGACGTGATCGCGCTCGACCCTGCGGTGCCGTTCGCGGCGACCGCCGGGTGCGTACCGATCACCGAGATCACGCTCGCCCCTGCCCCGGCGACGACCACCGATGCGGCGACCGACGAGCCCGTGCAGGACGGCGCCGAGACACCGGCCCCGGAGGACACGCCCGCTGCCGGCTGACGGATCCGCCACCACCGACCGACCAGCACCGACCACCGCCCGAGCCTGAGCCCGTCAGGCCTTGATCTCGTCGCCACCCGGAACCGACGCCGGGCTCGCGGGCTCCTGGCTCGTCCCGCGCCAGCGCGCCAGCGCGCGCATGAGGTGGTAGAGCCCGATGGCCGCGGCGCTGCCGAGTGCGATGCCCTCGAACCGCAGGTCACCGGCCGAGAACGAGTAGTTCGCGATGCCGATGATCAGTGCGACGGCCGCGGTCATGAGGTTCACCGGGTCGGAGAAGTCGACCTTGTTCTGCACCCAGATCCGCGCGCCGAGCAGGCCGATCATCCCGTAGAGGACGGTTGTCGCCCCGCCGAGGACCCCCTGCGGGATCGTCGCGATGAGCGCGCCGAACTTGGGCGACATGCTCAGCACGAGCGCCGCGCCCGCGGCCACCCAGTAGGCCGCCGTCGAGTAGATCTTCGTGGCGGCCATGACCCCGATGTTCTCGGCGTACGTCGTCGTACCCGACCCGCCGCCGAGCCCGGCGAGCGTCGTGGCGATGCCGTCGGCGAAGAGCGCGCGGCCCACGAGCGGGTCGAGGTCGTGACCGGTCATCGCGGACACCGACTTCACGTGACCGACGTTCTCGGCGACCAGGACGAGCACGACGGGGATGAACAGACCGAGCACGGCGATGTCGAAGGTCGGCGTGACGAACGTCGGGAAGCCGATCCAGCTCGCGGCGCGCACGGAGTCGAAGCTGACCTCGCCGCGGATCGTGGCGACGACGTAGCCGATCACGACGCCGACGAGGATCGACAGGCGCCCGAGGATCCCGCGGAACAGGACCGCGGTCAGCACGATCGCGAGCAGGGTGATGACCGCGGTGACGGGTGCCGCACGGAAGCCGCTCGTGCAGGACGTCGCGATCGCGCCCTCGACGACGGACTGCGAGCACGTGCCCCACGCGATGGGGGCGAGGTTGAACCCGATCAGCGCGACGATGGTGCCCGTCACGACCGGCGGCATGACGATGTCGATCCACCGCGAGCCGGCGATGTGCACGATCCCGCCGATGACGGCGAGCAGCAGACCCGTGACGAGCACGCCGCCGAGCGCGACCGACTGCCCGCCCGAGGCCATCGCGGCCGTGATGGGTGCGATGAACGCGAAGCTCGACCCGAGGTAGCTCGGGAGCTTGTTGCCCGTGATGAGCAGGAACGCGACCGTGCCGATCGCCGAGAAGAAGAGCGTCGTGGCCGGTGAGAAGTGCGTGAGGAGCGGGACCAGGAACGTCGCCCCGAACATCGCGACGACGTGCTGCATCCCGATCCCGATCGTGCGCGGCCAGCTGAGCCGCTCATCGGGGGCGACGACCGCCCCGGGGCTGATCGTGCGTCCGTCGCCGTGCACACGCCATCCGATGCCGCTCACTCGCGGGTCTCCTTCGCCTGGGTCGGTCCGGGCCTCTCCCCTCGGCGTGAAGCGCCGCGGCCCTGTGCGGAAGGGTAGCGGCGGCCGTCGCGGGGGCACGGGAGCCGGCGGGCACGCCGCGTGGCGGGCGGGCGCACAGGGCAGGGCGCTAGTGTGACGCCTCAGCCCGCACGCGTTCCCGGAGGATCCTCTGAGCCCCGATCGTCTCCTGAAGTCCCGCGGCGCCGTGTGGGCGGCGTTCGTCGTCGCGCACGCCTGGATCACGTTCATGGGCGTCCAGCTCATGTTCAACAGCTCGTTCCACGACGTCGACCTGTACCGGTACTGGATGTGGCTCGGTGCACAGCTCGGCCAGTGGCCGGTGCTCAGCAGCGACTGGGTCTACCCCGCGGGCGCGATCGTGCCGATGCTGATCCCCGCGGCCGTGAGCACCACGAACGGTCACACGTACGCGCTCGCGTGGTGCGTGTTCGTCACGGCCCTCGACGCGCTCGCGGTCGTCGTGCTGCTGCGCCACCGCCGCTCGACGGTCGGCACGTGGTGGTGGATGGCGTTCATCGTGCTGCTCGGCCCGGTCGCGATGGGCCGTCTCGACGCGATCATCGTGCCGGTGATGATCGTCGCGCTCGCGGTACTGCTCTCGCGTCCGCGGCTCGCAGCGGCGCTCCTGACGGCCGGGGCCTGGATCAAGGTCGCACCGGGCGCGATCCTCATCCCGTTGGTGCTTGCAACCCGGCGGCCGTGGCGCGACGTCGTCGTCCCCGCGGGCCTCGTGTCGGCGTTCGTCGTGCTCGAGGTGGCCGTCGGTGGCGGCACCTCGCACGTCGCGAGCTTCCTGACGGAGCAGGGCACGCGCGGACTGCAGATCGAGTCGGTCGGCGCGACCCCCTGGGTGCTCGCGGGCCTGTTCACCAGGTCGGTCACGCGCTACCTCAACCAGGAGCTCGTCACGTGGGAGATCACGGGACCAGGCTCGAACCTCGCCGTCGACGTGCTCGGGCTCGCACTCCCGCTCGGCATCGCGATGCTGGCCGGGCTGTTCTGGTGGCTGCACCGGCGCGCGGGGACCGGCATGCACCTGCAGGCGTTCCTCGTGCGCGCGGCGCTGCTCGTGCTCCTCGTCCTCATCGTGCTCAACAAGGTCGGCTCGCCGCAGTACCTCGCGTGGCTCGCTGCGCCCGTCGCGCTCGCGCTCGCGCTGCGGCTGCCCGGGTGGCGCTCGACCGCGTGGCAGGTCGCGACCCTCGCGGTGCTCACGCAGATCGTGTTCCCGCTCGACTACGGCGCGCTGCTCAACGGGCGGGTGCCCGTCTCGCTCGTGCTGGTCGCGCGCAACGTGCTCCTCGTCGTGCTGCTCGTGCAGACGGTGCGTGACCTGGTGCGCGACAGCCGCCGTTCCGCGGAGAGCTACGAGCCGCCCGGGCTCGTGGCGGCAGCGGCGAGCCACGCCAGCAGGTAGGCGCGCGAGTCGCCGTCGTCGATCGCGGTGTCCGGCAGCGACTGCGCGGCCGCCCAGGCATGCTCCGCGTCCTGCGGACCGGCGAGCGCGAGGTACATCAGCAGGTAGTCGCCGAACTGCACGCCGTACCCACCGGGCGCCGCCTCGGCGACGTTGGCCCGGATGCGGTCCGGGTCGCCCGCGAGGTACCCCGCGGCGGGGTTCATCGGGATGAGCTGGATGCCGAGCATCGCGCTCGGCTCGCCGCTGAACCACGTCGCGTAGTCGCGCTTCCCGCCCCACGCGAGCGCGAAGACCTGGTGCCCGAACCCCTGGTACACGGGCTCGGAGAGGTCCGGGTCGGTCCAGTACGCCCGCGCCGTGGCCGCCTCGGTCGACGCGAGCCATGTGGCCTCGACACCGAGCGCGTCCTGGCCGGACGCCTTCGCCCAGAGCCCGAGGCCGTTCCACGCGTTGACCGCCTCGGACGTCGACTCCTGGTTGTTGCCGTCGGCGAACGGCGCCGTGCCCGACGCCCACGAGTGCCCCGCGTACACGTCGAACACCCGCAGCTGCGGGAGCTGCTCGCTCGGGCGCGCCGCGGCCACGTCCTGCGCGAGCAGGTTCATGACCGGGGCGAGCTCGGCCGCGAGCGCGGTGTCGGTGGCCGCGAGGATCCCGGCGGCAGCCAGGAAGTACCCGTAGTGGAAGTGGTGGTCGTTGAACTCGTCGGAGCCGAACGACGGCGTGAGCCCGATGACCCCGTGCGCGGCCGCGTCGTACACGAAGCACCGGGCCTGGCGCTGCGTGCACCCGTCGGGCTGGGCCCACTCGCGCAGGGCCGCGACGACCTTCTCCCGGAGCGGAGCGACGACGTCGTCCGCGCCGAGCGAGCGGCCGAGCGCGACGAGGGTCGCCGCGCGGTACAGCGCCTTGCCACCGAAGTACGTGTCCGACGGGAACGCCGGGGTCGAGGCCACGTCGGCCGCGAGCTGCGTCCGGACGGCGTCGCGACGGTCCTGCGGCACCTGGCTGAGGTCGAGGACTCCGGCAGGGGCGACGACGGGGGCCCAGGACGTGAGCATCGAGCCCGTGCACAGCTCGAGCTCCCCGTACACGCTCGGGTAGGTCGCGAGACCGCAGCCCGAACGCGTGGGCTGGTCGCCCGCGCGCTGGTGGGGCATGGTCACGTAGGCGGTCGGGCCGCCGTGCGCGGTGCGGTAGCCGATGGTCGTGCGCGCGACCGAGTCGTCCACGCCGTACGTCACCTCGGAGCCGATGACAGGGTCCACCGCCGCTGTCGTGAGCGCCGCACGGACGGACCCGTCCGCGCCGTCCGGCACCGCGTACCAGGCGGCGGACTGCCCGGCGCTCAGGCGCACGCCGTCCGCAGCGACCGCACCGTCCGGGGCCACGACTGCGTACTGCGTGCCGTCGACCGTCGCGGTCGCAAGCGCGGAACCCGTCGGGGCACCCGACCCTGCAGCAGCCGTGAACGGCACCGCGAGGGTCAGGTCCGTGTCCGTGACCGCGGTGAAGCTGACGAACGGTGAGCCCTCGGCGACCACGACGCGACCGATCACGCCACCGCCCGCGTCGAGCAGCTCGATCGTCACGGTGACGGCGTCGTAGGCGCTGACGCGCGCCGAGCGAGCACCGGCGCCGACCGTGACGGCCGGGAGGTGCGGGCCGACGATCGCCTTCTCGCTCACGACCGGCTTCGGCAGCCCGAGCGCGAACCCGTCGGCGGTCAGCGCGAACGACAGCGGGAGCGGGAAGACCGGCTGGGGCTGGTCACCGAACACGAGACCGCTGAACCAGCGGTTCGTGGGCGGCACGAGCCCGTCGGCGAGGCGCACCGGCGTGAGCTTGCCCGCAGCGGACTGGTCGATCCCCGCGACGAGCGCGGCCGTGTCGACCTCGGGCAGCGTCGCGTCGGGGGGACCTGCGGCGACGCCGCGCGCCACGGCTGCTCCCGTCGGGTCGGGTGCGCCGGAGGTCACGAGGTAGGCGCCCCCCGCGACCGCACCGGCCGCGACCACGGCCACCACGGCGAGCCCGACCCGCGTGCGGGCCGTCACAGCCGGATCCCGCGGAGGTAGCGCTTCACCGACTCCGCGACTGTGGTCACGACCCCGTCGTTGCGCAGGTGCAGCTCCGCGGTGACCGGTGTCCCGGCCGACACCAGACCGTTGGCCTCCCCCGCGACGAGCTCGTCGCTCGCGACGGTGATCGTCGCCTGCGCCTTGTTCGCGACGGTCGTGACGTCGACGCGCTCGACGTGACCGGCGAGCTTCTGCTGGTTCGGGAGCACGATCGTCACGGCCGCCTGGTCACCGATGCGCGCGTACTCCTTCGGGCTCAGGACATAGTCGGCCAGCACGTAGAGCGTCTCGGACTTCTCGACGACCGCGAGCTGACCGGACGCCTGCACGAACGAGCCGCGGGTCGCCGTCAGCGCGCGCACCACACCGGGGCCGGTCGCCCGGATGACGAGGTGACCGTCCGCGTCGACCTCCGACGCCGGGGACGAGGCCGGGCCGAGACCGATCGCGATGTCGTGCTGCAGTGCGGCGCTGTCGATCACGAAGAGCGCATCACCGGTCTTCACGGTGTCGCCGACCTCGACGGGCTGGTCGACGACGAGTCCCGCGTACGGCGACCCGACGTCGTACGTCTTGGCGGCGATCTGGGCGGACGAGCTGGCCGCGACGGCCTCGGACTCGTTGAGGTGGTAGGTCGCCAAGGCGGCGGCCACGACGACGAGCACGAGGCCCGACGTCAGTCGGATGCGGTTTCCCCAGGTCATGCGGCACCTCCGGGTGCTCCGGCGAACGCGGGCTGGCGCGGTGCGGTGGACCGTCGCGGACGGACGACCACGCGCCGACCGGCAACCGCCGCTCGCTTGGTGCGGCGGCCCTCGCGGGCGGCCGTCAGGACGAATGCGCCGAGGATCACGGTGTTCGTGATGTTCCAGATGAGCGCGAGGCTCAGCGACCCGTGCGACACGTCCTTCCACGCGCCGACCGCCGACGTGAGCAGCAGGAACGCGAAGAACAGGACCTGCGGCAGGATGAAGTTGAAGGGCGATGTGGCCTTGACCTTGCTGCCCGTCACGTGCCAGCTCTGCTCGCGGTGGAACGCCGCGTTGACGAGGGCACGCCAGTAGATCGGGAACGAGACCGTGGCCAGCATGAGCACCCCCCAGCGGAACGACCCGAGCGTGTAGAACGCGACGAGGATCTGCATCCCGTAGAACCCCGCGTAGAACAAGATCCACGCGAGCGGGGTGATGCCGCCCAGGTAGTGCGTCGCGGTGACGAGGTACTGCAGGCGCTGGTCGAGCGTCAGCCGGCGCTTGCGGGACAACGGGTTGTGCGTGAAGAGGATCTCGAAGCCGCCCGTCGCCCACCGCAGCTGCTGCTGCTTGGTGTACGCCTCGATGGTCTCGGGCGTGTCACCGATCGCGAGCGTCGTGGGGATGTAGATCGACCGCCACCCCTGCTCGTGGAGGTGGATCGACGTCCACACGTCCTCGGACTTGGAGTCCGAGTACATCCCGCCGATCTGGTCGATCGCGGCCCGGCGGAAGATGACGTTGGTGCCGACGCAGAACGCCGCGTTGAACCTGTTCCGGCCCGGCTGGATGAACCGGTAGAACACCGACTGCATGTACCCCGCACCGCGCGAGATGAGGTTGTGCAGGTTGCCGTACGTCTGCGGCGTCTGCACGAACGCGACGTCGTCGGACGCGAAGAACGGCACCGTCTCGTGGAGGAACGTGGGCAGCGGGACGAAGTCGGCGTCGAGGATGACGAAGAGCTCCCCGCGCGTGAGCGACAGCGCGTGGTTGACGTTGCCGGCCTTGGCGCCGTTGCTCGTCAGGCGCCGCACGTACCGGGCCCCGAGCTCGGCGGTCAGCTCGCGGACCGCGTCGGAGCGGCCGTCATCGAGCACCCAGGTCAGGTGCTCGCCCTGCATCGCGACCGCCGCGGTGACGGTGCGCCGGATCGTGTCGAGGTCCTCGCCGTACGTCGTGATGAACACGTCGACCGTCACGGGACGATCGCGCAGGTACATGCGCCACCGCTGCGGGGTGTCGTCGATGCGCTGGCGCATGATGTCGGCGACGTCGTACAGGCCG
>Ga0075518_1000211_pt1 | contig 11256 bp, 11 predicted proteins | sample NGEPerA_2_FD_76970 | JGI IMG/M metagenome (GOLD analysis project Ga0075518, IMG submission 76970) | Arctic peat soil microbial communities from the Barrow Environmental Observatory site, Barrow, Alaska, USA - NGEE PermafrostAB136-A | ecosystem: Environmental > Terrestrial > Soil > Wetlands >...
ACACCGAGGCCATGCACGAGGTGATCACCCGGAGATTCCGGCGCTACCTCGCGGAGCGGTCGGCATCCGGCGACGTCGAGCTCGAGCTCGAGGATGAATCGGACGACGACGCCCCGTTGCGCTCGGGGCCCGTCGACCCGAGCACGGGGCGTCCGACGAGGTTCGCGTACCCGCCGAACCTCATCGTGGTGGACGGCGGCCAGCCCCAGGTCGCTGCGGCTGCCGCGGCCCTCGCAGAGCTCGGCATCGACGACATCGCGCTGTGCGGGCTCGCGAAGCGGCTCGAGGAGGTCTGGCTGCCGGGGGACGACTACCCGGTGATCCTCGAGCGGAGCTCGGAGGGCCTGTACCTGCTGCAGCGACTGCGGGACGAGGCTCACCGGTTCGCGATCAGTGCGCACCGCAAGCGACGCAGCAAGGGCATGACCGTCTCGGCCCTCGACGCGGTCCCCGGGCTCGGACCGGCGAGGTCCGCCGCACTGCTCAAGCACTTCGGGTCGCTCAAGCGGCTGCGCCTGGCCTCGGTCGAGGAGATCGCGTCGGTGCAGGGCATGGGCGCGCGGACGGCCGCGACGGTCGTCGCGGCCCTGGGGACCGACGCGGCGCCCGACCAGGCTCCCGAACCGGCACCCGCCACCGAGGAGCCCGGCGCGAACACTGGCATGCTGGGGTCATGAGCGAGGAACCTTCGCCGATGACCGTCCCGTCGGGCATCGCTGCCCTCGAGGCGGCGACCGAGGCGCCCCGGCTGCCGGCCCCGCAGGTCCTGATCATCACGGGCATGTCCGGCGCGGGTCGCTCGCGCGCCGCGGCCGTGCTCGAGGACCTCGACTGGTACGTCGTCGACAACCTTCCCGCGCAGATGCTCACGCACCTCATCGGCATGATGCGTCACGGTGTTGCGGGCGACGGTCAGCGTCTCGCGGCCGTCGTCGACGTCCGCACCCGGGAGTTCTTCGCCGACCTCGCGCAGGTGCTGTCGGGTCTGCGCGAGTCGGGCATCGACTACCGGATCCTGTTCCTCGACGCGTCGGACGAGGTCCTGGTCCGACGGTTCGAGACGGTCCGCCGTCCCCACCCGCTGCAGGGCGACGGGCGCGTGCTCGACGGGATCGCCGCCGAGCGCGTGCTGCTCGCAGACACCCGGAAGCGCGCCGACATCCTCATCGACACCTCCGAGCTCAACGTCCACGAGCTCGGCCGGCAGGTCCGTGCCGTCGTCACGGCCACAGGTGACGACCCGCTGCGGGTCAACATCGTCTCGTTCGGGTTCAAGTACGGCATCCCGCTCGACGCGGACCATGTCGTCGACGTCAGGTTCCTGACCAACCCGTACTGGATCAGCGAGCTGCGGCACCTGTCGGGGCGCGACGCCGCGGTGCGCGACTACGTCCTCGGTCTGCCCGGTGCCCTCGAGTTCGTCGACCGCTACGTGTCGGCGCTCGAGCCGGTGCTCGAGGGCTACCTGCACGAGGAGAAGCGGTACGTCACGATCGCCGTCGGCTGTACAGGCGGGAAGCACCGTTCGGTCGCCATCAGCGAGGCGATCGCTGCCCGGTTGCGGGACCAGGGTCACCGGGTGACTGTCGGCGCCCGCGACCTCGGCAAGGAATGAGGGCCGGGCACCAGCCGGCTCCCGCATTCGTCGCACTCGGCGGTGGTCACGGGCTCTCGGCGACGCTGTCGGCTCTCCGGCTGATGTCGGACCAGCTGACCGCGGTCGTCACGGTGGCCGATGACGGCGGCTCGTCGGGACGCCTGCGCGACGAGCTCGGTGTCCTGCCGCCCGGAGACCTGCGCATGGCGCTGTCCGCGCTCTGCGACGACTCCGAGTGGGGTCGCCTGTGGCGCGACGTGCTGCAGCACCGCTTCTCGTCGTCCGGCGACCTCGACCAGCATGCGGTCGGCAACCTGCTCATCGTCGCGCTCTGGGAGCTGCTGGGCGACACCGTCGAGGGCCTCGACTGGGTGGGCAAGCTGCTCGGCGCGCGCGGCCGGGTGCTCCCGATGGCAGCTGTCCCGCTCGCGATCGAGGCGGACGTCGAGGACGTCGACGGCGGCCACCGGGTCGTGCGCGGGCAGTCCTCCGTCGCCGTCACGACGGCGCGGATCGCGCGGGTGCGCCTCGTCCCCGACTCGCCACCGGCCTGTCCCGAGGCGGTCGCCGCGATCGATGCGGCCGACTGGGTCGTGCTCGGGCCGGGCTCGTGGTTCACGTCAGTCCTGCCGCACCTGCTCGTGCCGGGTCTCTCGGACGCGCTGCACCGGACCGCGGCTCGGCGGATCGTCGTGCTGAACCTGTCCCCGGACTCGGGCGAGACGGCGGGCATGGCGGTCGAGGAGCACCTCGACGTGCTCCATCAGCACGCTCCGGACCTGCGGATCGACGCCGTGGTCGCCGATCCCGCGTCGGTCGGGGACGTCGGGGCGCTCGTCGCGCGGACCGATGCGCTCGGTGCTCGACTGCTGCTCCGACAGGTCGGTGCGGGGGACGGAACCCCGCGTCACGACCCGCTGCGGCTGGCCGCGGCGCTGCGTGATGTGGTCGAGGGGACCTTCGGGGATGTCGGGACCAGCACCGGCGACCGGTAGGTGATGGCAGGATGACGGCATGGCGTTGACGGCACAGGTGAAGGACGAGCTCGCGCGGCTCAAGGTCGACAAGACGTCATGCCGCAAGGCCGAGGTCTCCGCCACGCTGCGGTTCGCCGGCGGTCTCCACATCATCTCGGGGCGGATCGTCGTCGAGGCAGAGCTGGACACGGGCATCGCGGCCCGACGGCTGCGCCAGGCGATCGCCGAGGTCTACGGGCACACGAGTGAGGTCATCGTGGTCTCGGCCGGCGGGTTGCGCCGGGGGAGCCGCTACGTGGTCCGTGTGGTCAAGGAGGGCGAGTCTCTCGCGCGACAGACGGGCCTGCTGGACAACCGGGGGCGCCCCGTCCGGGGACTACCGCCCCAGGTCGTCTCGGCGGGGATCGGCGAGGCGGAAGCCGCGTGGCGGGGAGCCTTCCTGGCCCACGGCTCGCTGACCGAGCCCGGCCGGTCGTCGTCGATGGAGATCACGTGCCCCGGCCCGGAGGCCGCCCTCGCGCTGGTCGGCGCGGCGCGTCGGCTCGGCATCGCAGCGAAGGCGCGTGAGGTCCGCGGGGTCGACAGGGTCGTGATCAGGGACGGCGATGCGATCAGCGCGATGCTCGCCCGCCTGGGTGCTCACGACACGATGCTGCTGTGGGAGGAGCGCCGGGTGCGGCGCGAGGTGCGCGGCACCGCGAACCGCCTGGCGAACTTCGACGACGCGAATCTCCGCCGCTCAGCACGCGCGGCGGTCGCCGCGGGGGCACGCGTCGAGCGGGCCTTCGAGATCCTCGGTGCGGACCTCCCGGAGCACCTGCGCGAAGCCGGCGAGCTGCGCCTCGCGCACAAGGAGGCGTCGCTCGAAGAGCTGGGCAAGCTCGCCGATCCGGTCCTGACGAAGGACGCCGTCGCAGGGCGCATCCGGCGGTTGCTGGCGACCGCTGACAAGCGCGCGGCGGAGCTGGGGATCCCCGACACCGAGGCCGGTCTGTCGCCCGAGTATCTCGATCTCTGACCGTTCGACGTGCAGGTCCGGGCGTTGTTGCAGGGCTGACGGACACACCCGCTGAGCCTGCTTCGAGCGGACCATGGTCCCGGCGTGACCTGCCGCACCCGTGTAGGCTCAACGCATCCGATGGGGCCGCGGTCGGCGAGTTCGCTCGCAGGTCGGACGCCATCGGAGAGGCGCACAGCGGCGTGCGCGCTCGTCTCTGACCGTTACTGTGTGCGCCGGCACTGTCGGCGCGTGCCGAGGAGGGCAAGTGACCATCCGCGTCGGTATCAACGGCTTCGGCCGTATCGGACGTAATTTCTACCGGGCCATCCTGGCGTCCGGGGCAGACATCGAGATCGTCGGTGTCAATGACCTCACGGACAACAAGACCCTGGCGCACCTGCTGAAGTACGACACGGTGCTTGGGCGCTTCCCGCTCAGCGTGTCCTACGACGAGAACAACATCATCGTCGACGGCAAGCCCATCCGCGCCCTCGAAGAGCGCGACCCGGCGAACCTGCCGTGGGCCGAGCTCGGCGCCGACATCGTCATCGAGTCGACCGGCTTCTTCACGGACGCGACGAAGGCCAAGGCGCACCTCACGGCCGGCGCCAAGAAGGTCATCATCTCCGCCCCGGCGAAGAATGAGGACGGCACCTTCGTGATGGGCGTGAACCACACGCAGTACGACGCGGCGACGCAGCACATCATCTCCAACGCGTCGTGCACCACGAACTGCCTCGCCCCGGTCGCCAAGGCGCTCAACGACGCCATCGGCATCGAGCGTGGTCTCATGACCACGATCCACGCCTACACCGGTGACCAGAACCTCCAGGACGGCCCGCACCGCGACCTTCGTCGTGCGCGTGCCGCTGCACAGAACATCGTCCCGACCTCGACGGGTGCGGCCAAGGCCGTGTCGCTCGTGCTCCCGGAGCTCAAGGGCAAGCTCGACGGCTTCGCGATGCGCGTGCCGGTCATCACAGGCTCGGCCGTGGACCTGACCTTCACCGCGTCGCGTGAGGTCACCGTCGACGAGGTCAACGCTGCGGTCAAGGCCGCTGCCGATGGCCCGCTCAAGGGCGTCCTCGAGTACACCGAGGACGACATCGTCTCGAGCGACATCGTGACGAACCCGCACCAGAGCATCTTCGACGCGAAGCTGACCAAGGTCAGCGGAGACCTGGTCAAGATCGTCGCCTGGTACGACAACGAGTGGGGCTACTCGAGCAGCCTCGTTGCGCTCACCACGTACGTCGGCGAGCGGCTCTGACGGCTAGCGCCTGAGCACGCAGCAAGTAGCACGGCCATGCGTCCGCGTGCGCCACGCGGCCTTCGGGCCTCGGGCGCACGCGGACGCTGTCATGTCACTGGGCATTGCGGCGGCCGTGGGCCGTCCTGTTGAGGAAGTAGGACCATGAAGACCATCGAGGACCTCGGGGATCTGCGCGGCAAGCGCGTCCTCGTCCGCTCCGACTTCAACGTGCCGCTCGACGGCACGACGATCACCGACGACGGCCGCGTGCGAGCCGCGCTGCCGACGCTCAACGCCCTGCTCGACGCGGGCGCACGCGTGGTCGTCACCGCACACCTGGGTCGCCCGAAGGGCGCTCCCGAAGGCAAGTACTCGCTCGCACCGGTCGCCACGCGGCTCGGCGAGCTGCTCGGCAAGCCGGTCGTGCTCGCGAAGGACACCATCGGCGAGTCCGCGAAGGCCACCGTCGCCGCGCTCGGCGACGGTGAGATCGCCCTGCTCGAGAACATCCGGTTCGACCCGCGCGAGACCTCCAAGGTCGACGCCGAGCGCGAGTCGCTCGCGGACGACCTCGCTGCGCTGGCCGACGTGTACGTGTCCGACGGCTTCGGTGTCGTGCACCGCAAGCAGGCGTCGGTGTACGACGTCGCGCTGAAGCTGCCCCACGCGGTCGGCAAGCTCGTCCTCAAGGAGGTCGACTCGCTGCGCAAAGCGACCGACAACCCCGAGCGGCCCTACGTGGTCGTGCTCGGCGGCTCGAAGGTCTCCGACAAGCTCGGCGTCATCGCGAACCTCATGACCAAGGCCGACCGTCTCCTCATCGGTGGCGGCATGGTCTTCACGTTCCTCGCGGCCAAGGGCTACTCGGTCGGCAACTCGCTGCTCGAGCAGGACCAGATCGAGACCGTCAAGGGCTACCTCGCGCAGGCGGCCGAGCGCGGTGTCGAGATCGTCCTGCCCACGGACATCGTCGTGGCGGACGCGTTCGCGGCCGACTCGCCGCACGACATCGTCGCCGCCGACGCGATCCCGGACGGGCGCATCGGCCTGGACATCGGCCCGGCCTCGGCCGAGCTGTTCCGGAGCAAGATCCTCGACGCGAAGACGGTCGTCTGGAACGGTCCCGCCGGCGTGTTCGAGTTCGAGGCGTTCTCGGCAGGCACGCGTGCGGTCGCTCAGGCGCTCGTCGACGCCGGCAAGAACGGCGCGTTCACGATCGTCGGCGGTGGCGACTCAGCCGCGGCCGTGCGCATCCTCGGCTTCGACGAAGCCGGCTTCGGTCACATCTCCACCGGTGGCGGCGCCAGCCTGGAGTTCCTCGAGGGCAAGACCCTCCCCGGCATCGCAGTCCTGGAGGCATGACCGTGGCATCGACCCGCATCCCGCTCATCGCGGGCAACTGGAAGCTCAACCTCGACCACCACGAGGCTGTGCACCTCGTCCAGAAGCTCGCGTGGGCGCTCAAGGACGGCAAGCACGACTACTCGACCACCGAGGTCGTCGTCCTTCCGTCGTTCACGGCGATCCGCTCGGTGCAGACGCTCGTGGACGCGGACAAGCTCGAGATCGGCTACGGCGCTCAGGACGTGTCGGCGCACGCGAACGGCGCGTACACCGGTGAGGTGTCCGCGGCGCAGCTCGCCAAGCTCGGCGTGAGCTACGTCGCGGTCGGGCACTCGGAGCGGCGTGAGTACCACCAGGAGTCGGACGCGCTCGTGGCGGCCAAGGCCGTCGCGGCCTTCGGCGCAGGCATCGTGCCGATCGTGTGCGTCGGCGAGGGTCTCGCCGTCCGCAAGGCAGGCGAGCAGGTGCCCTACACGCTGGCGCAGCTCGAGGGCTCGCTGGCCGGGCTCACGGACGAGCAGGTGGCGCGCGTCGTCATCGCGTACGAGCCCGTCTGGGCGATCGGCACGGGCGAGGTCGCGACGCCGGAGGACGCACAGGAGGTCGCCGCGGCGATCCGCGCGCGCCTCGCGGAGCTGTACTCGGCCGGGGTCGCCGAGGCCGTGCGGGTCCTGTACGGCGGTTCGGTGAAGTCGTCGAACGTCGCGTCGATCCTCGGCAAGGACGATGTCGATGGCGCGCTCGTCGGCGGCGCGAGCCTCGACCCGGACGAGTTCGCGAAGATCGCGCGCTTCCGTTCGCACGCAGTCGGGCTCTGACGCCCGCGGGGTGGGGCGCCGACCCGGCGTTCCCACTCCGCACCGTCCGGTCGGCGCACCTGCCCGACCGGACGGTGCTCGAACGGCGGGCGGTGAGGTTCGCCCACATCGCCCGCAGTCGCCTACTCTGTACCGCGGCATCGTGTCGCCGCGCATGCTTGTCAGACCGATCACCGTCAGGTGACGAACCGCCCGAGTGAGGAACCGACGACGACGTGGACGCCCTGCGTATCACCCTCCTGATCCTGCTGGTGCTGTCCAGCGTGCTCCTCATCCCCCTCGTCCTGCTGCACAAGGGCCGGGGCGGCGGCTTGTCCGACATGTTCGGCGGCGGCATCACGAGCAGCGCGGGCAGCTCAGGCGTCGCGGAGCGCAACCTCAACCGCATCACCGTCGGTGCCGCAGTGTTCTGGGCTGTCGTCATCATCTTGCTGGGTCTCATCGAACGCGTGAGCTGAGGGGACGGACGAGCCGTGGCGAGTGGTAGCGCGATCAGGGGCTCGCGTGTCGGTGCGGGTCCGATGGGCGAGGCCGAGCGCGGAGACAGCGCGCCGCGCGTGTGGATCTCCTACTGGTGCGCGAACGGGCACGAGACGCGGCCGAGCTTCGCCGAGGAGGCCGCGCTCGAGGCCCCCGCGACGTGGGACTGCCCCCGGTGTGGATTCCCCGGTGGTCAGGACCAGGAGAACCCGCCTTCGCCGACGCGCAACGAGCCGTACAAGACCCACCTGGCGTACGTGAAGGAGCGTCGTTCCGACGAGGACGGCGAGGCGATCCTCGGCGAGGCCCTCGCCGCTCTGCGCGCACGGCGCGGCGGCTGAGACAGCATCCTCGCCCGGGTGCCCTCGGCGCCCGGGCGTCCTAGGCGGTCGGGCCCGCGGCCGCCTCGGCGTCGAGGAGCCAGAGCGTCAGATCGCGGCCATGAGCGCCTGCTGCAGGGGTGCGATCGACCGGGTCGCCCGCGAGTGCCGAGGCGACCGGTGCGGCCTTCTCAGCCCCCGAGACGACGAGCCACACCTGCTGCGCGGAGTTGATCGCGTCGAAGGTGAGCGACACCCGCTCCGATGGGGGCTTGGGCGCACCGTGCACTCCGACCGTGGGTACGCCGGTCACTGCGAGCTCGTCGTGACCCGGGAACAACGAGGCCACGTGGCCGTCGGGTCCCGTGCCGAGCATCAGGACGTCGAACGGCGGGACGCTCGACCCGTCGGGCGCGAACCGGGCCAGCTCGGCGGCGTACGCCTCGGCTGACTCCTCAGGGGTCCGGATCGCCGGCGTGGTGCCGGGCGCCGGCATGGCGTGCACGTTGGCCGCCGGGAGCGCCTGGCCGAGTGCATCGAGCAGCGCGTCACGCGCCATGGTCTCGTTGCGCTCAGGGTCACCGGTCGGCAGGAATCGCTCGTCACCCCACCAGACGTGCACACCCGACCAGTCGACCGCGTCGCGCACAGGGTTCGACGCCACGGCAGCGAGGGTCGCGATCCCCACGGTTCCGCCGGTGAGCGCGAGGTGCACGGGGGAGTGGGTCGACTGCGCATCCAGCAGACGTGTCAGCAGGCGTGCCGCGGTTGCCGCGACGAGCGTCGGCGCGTCGGGGTGGACGACGACACGGCGCACCGAACCCGTCGGCGGTGCGGCCGTCACGCGGTCAACCTCGCGAGACCCTTCTTGAGGACCTCGCCGTAGACCTCGTCGTCGTCGAGCCGCCGCAGCTCCTCGGCGAGGCACTCGGGCAGCTGGCGGATGGGCATCGCGATGCGGTGCTCGGGCTGGTCCGGCTGGATGAGCGCAGCCGTCTTGCCGTCGGGCCGCTCGAGGATGATGGGGCCGGACGCGCGGTCCAGGCGGACCTGCGTGATCGCCAGCGCGTCCGGGATCCGGTTGATCTCGACCGGGCAGCGCAACGACTGCGCGAGCCACGCGGCCATGAGCTCGACGGACGGGTGCGTGCTCTCGCCGGAGACGACGGCCCGTTGCACCTGTTCGTACGGAGCCTGGTCCAGGGAAGCGGCGATGAGCCCGCGCCACAGCGTCGCGCGCGTCCAGGCGAGGTCGGTGTTGCCCTCGGCGTGCACAGCGGCGAGCTTGCGGAGCGACGCGTTCGGGTTCGAGCAGCGCGTCGTGTCGGTGATGCGGCGCTGGGCCATGCGGCCGACGGGGTGCTGGGCCGGGTCCTCGGGGACCTCGTGCGGCCACCACGCCACGATCGGGGCGTCCGGCAGGAGCATCGGGATGACGAGGGTGTCGAGGTGGTCCGCGAGCTCCCCGGTGGGTCGCAAGATGATCACCTCGCTCGCACCGGCGTCGCCGCCCAGCCGGATCTGCGCGTCGAGCCGGGCGGGGCCCACGTGGTCACCGTTCGCGAGCACGATGATGCGGCACGGGTGCTCGCGGCTCGCGTCGTTGGCCGCTGCGATGGCTTCCTCGGCGTCCTGGCCGTCGACGTCGATGATGAGCGTCAGGACCCGCCCGAGCGCGATCGCGCCGCCCTCGTCGCGCTCCTTGATCAGTCGCCTGTTGATCTCCCGGGTCGAGGTGGCGGGCATGTCGATGATCACGGGATCCTCCAGTGGCGTCCGTCACGGTCCATCATCCGGTCGGCCGACTCCGGCCCCCAGGTGCCGGCCCGGTACTCGTCCGGCGCACCCTTCGAGGCCCAGTACGCCGTGATGGGGTCGAGGATCTTCCACGACAGCTCGACCTCCTCGTACTGGGGGAAGAGCGGCGGGTCGCCGAGCAGCACGTCAAGGATGAGGCGTTCGTACGCCTCGGGCGACGACTCGGTGAACGCGTGCCCGTACCCGAAGTCCATGGTGACGTCGCGGACCTCCATCGCGGTCCCGGGGACCTTGGCGCCGAAGCGCAGGGTCACACCCTCGTCGGGCTGGATACGGATGACGAGCGCGTTCTTGCCGAGCTCCTCCGTCGAGGTGGACTCGAACGGCAGGTGCGGGGCGCGCTTGAACACGACCGCGATCTCGGTCACGCGACGCCCGAGCCGCTTGCCGGTCCGCAGGTAGAACGGCACACCCGCCCAGCGGCGCGTGTCGATGTCCACGCGGATCGCGGCGAAGGTCTCGGTCGAGGAGGTCTCGGAGAACCCCTCCTCCTCGAGGTACCCGACGACCTTCTCGCCGCCCTGCCACCCGGACGTGTACTGGCCCCGCGACGTGTGCTTGCCCAGGTCACGCGGCAGCCGTACGGCCGAGAGCACCTTGAGCTTCTCGGCCCGCAGCCCGCCCGCCTCGAACGAGACCGGCTCCTCCATCGCGGTGAGTGCGAGCAGCTGGAGCAGGTGGTTCTGGATGACGTCGCGCGCGGCACCGATGCCGTCGTAGTACCCGGCCCGGCCGCCGATGCCGATGTCCTCGGCCATGGTGATCTGCACGTGGTCGACGTAGTTGGAGTTCCAGATCGGCTCGAACAGCTGGTTGGCGAAGCGCAGAGCCAACAGGTTCTGGACCGTCTCCTTGCCGAGGTAGTGGTCGATCCTGAACACGTCGTCGGGCCGGAAGACCTTCGAGACGACGTCGTTGAGCTTGCGCGCGCTTTCTAGGTCGTGGCCGAACGGCTTCTCGATGACGACGCGGCGCCACATGCCCGGCTTCGGCTGGGACAACCCGGATCGTTCCAGCTGCTCGCACACGTCGGGAAACGCGCTCGGCGGCACGGAGAGGTAGAACGCGTGGTTCCCACCTGTGCCGCGCGACACGTCGAGCTCCTCGACGGTCTCCCGGAGGCGGTCGAACGCGTCGTCGTCGTCGAAGGTCCCCTGGACGAACCGGATGCCCTCAGCGAGCTGGCGCCAGGTGGCCTCGCGAAACGGTGTGCGCGCGTACTCGCGCACCGAGTCGTGCACGATCTTCGCGAAGTCCTGCGTCTCCCAGTCACGGCGGGCGAAGCCGGTGAGCGCGAAGCCCGGCGGCAGGAGCCCGCGGTTCGTCAGGTCGTAGACGGCCGGCATGAGCTTCTTGCGGGCGAGGTCGCCCGTGACGCCGAAGATCACGAGACCGCAGGGTCCAGCGATGCGCGGCAGGCGGCGGTCCTGCGCGTCCCGGAGCGGGTTGTGGTCCGCCGTGACGCGTGCGGGGCTCACGCCCGCACCCGCGCGAGACCGTCGGCCACCGTCGAGAGCAGCTCGGACCAGCTGGTCTCGAACTTGGTGATCCCCTCGATCTCGAGCGTGTGGGTGACCTCGGCGACGTCGATGCCAAGACGAGCGAGGCCCGCGATCACCTCCGCGGCGGCGTCCTCGGTCCCGGTCACGG
>Ga0075518_1000214_pt1 | contig 11232 bp, 11 predicted proteins | sample NGEPerA_2_FD_76970 | JGI IMG/M metagenome (GOLD analysis project Ga0075518, IMG submission 76970) | Arctic peat soil microbial communities from the Barrow Environmental Observatory site, Barrow, Alaska, USA - NGEE PermafrostAB136-A | ecosystem: Environmental > Terrestrial > Soil > Wetlands >...
CAACCAGCCGGCCGTCGTCGTCCACGACCGGTGCACCGTTGATGCGGTGGGTGACCAGCAGGTCGGCGATGGCCGCGACGGGGGTCGTCGGAGCCACAGTGACCACGTCGTGGGTCATCACGTCTCGGGCGCGCATGGTGTGCTCCTCGGGTCGAAGGGTGACGCGCCGGTGGCCGCTCCGGCCAAGTCATGCTGGAGCAGCCACCTGGGTTGATGTGAAGGGCGACGGAGCTAGTGGATCCTGTCCGACCTGATTCGCTCCGCCATGGTCATCTCCGGGTCGTCGGCGCTGGTGAGGTTCGCGACCGCGCTCGGCGCGACCAGGCGGTCGGCGGCGATCTTCTCGGCATCGCATGGCTTCCGCGCGTCCCGTGCCGACGTGCCTCGTTGATCGGCGGCCACCGTGGTCGTCCTGCCGCTGCGGACAGCTGCACTCGCAGTCATGAGGTGCTCCTTGTCGTGGTCGGTCCCGCCGGTGCAAGCGCGAGCCTTCATGACGGCCGTGCGACTGTCAGGCGGTGCACCGTCTCAACGGCGCACCTCATTATTGCATCAGCGAACTCTGATATCAGAGAGAGTCGATGTGACTTGCGTCACATTCGGCGCGCTGAACTACGTGGGGACCGATGGCCTCAGGACGTGAGCGGTCGAAGCCCGTCGCGACCCACCGGGGCCCGCGGCACCCACGGCACGATGACGGGGGATCGGGGGCTGGCAGCCTCGATCTCGGCGAGCCAACGGTGCTCCTGGGCGGCGCGCGCGCGAAGGATCGGATCGGTCGTGGAGGTCGCCGACAGGGCGCTGTTGGCGACCCAGGAGTAGGGGCGCAGCCCGGCGCGCGCGAGGTCGGCCTGCAGTTCGAGTGCTTCGTGGACGGGGGTGGCCTCGGGCAGGGAGACCAGGATGATCCGGGTGTGCTCGGCGTCGCTGAGCGAGGCGAACAGGTGCGTTGCGGGTTCTCCTGAGGTATCCGCGGCGCGGCGTCCGGCCTGCTGGGCGAAGCTCTGGGAGGACTGCAGGAGCAGCAGCGTGTGCCCGGTCGGGGCGGTGTCGATGACCATGTAGCGGCCGGCGGCGTCGGCGACGGTCCGTGCGAAGGCGTGGAAGACGGCGACCTCCTCGGTGCACGGCGAGCGCAGGTCCTCGGTCAGCAGGTCCAGCGCCGCGCCGTCGAGCTGCGCGCCTGCCGTCGCCAGGACGCGAGCGGTGTGGGCCGCGGTCTCGGCGACAGGGTCGATCCGGGTGATGGTCAGGTTCGCGGGGCCGTCGGGCAGCACCTGCTGCACGTGCGCGGCCGGGTCGGTCGTGGTCAACGTGACCGGCAGGCCCCGGTCGGCCAGCGCCAGGGCGATCGCGGCGGCGATGGTCGTCTTGCCGACGCCACCCTTGCCCATGGTCATGACGATCCCCGGGCCGGCCTGCGCGACGTCGTCGACCAGCTCGGCGAGACTCCGCCCGTGGACCGGCGGCCAGACGGCGGCGCCGTAGGGGCCGGGGGAGACATCGGTCGGGTCGAGAGCTGCGCGGAGCCCGCCAATGCCCATCGGGGCCCGTGCGAGCAGCGGCACCGTGTCGATCGACAGGGCGCGGCTCAGTGACTCGGGCAGGTCGGTCAACACCGCCTGCTCCCGCTCGAACCGTGCGGACGCGATGGCGTCATCGCCCTCGGGGGCGGCCAGGACGCCGTTGATGACCAGGCGCTGGTGGGTCATGTTGAGCGCGGCGAGCTCGTGGGCGGCGCGATCGGCCTCGTCCAGGCTCGCGCGCTCGGCCCGCGTGACCAGGACAACGGTCGTGGTCGCCGGGTCGCGCAGCGCCGCCAAGCTGTCGCTGTAGTCCTCTTGTGCCTGACCCAGGGCCGAGACCGGGCCGACGCACGTCACACCGGCGGTGTTGGTCTCCAGGAACCCGGTCCACGCGGCCGGCAGGCTCAGCAGGCGCAGCGTGTGACCGGTCGGCGCCGTGTCGAAGACGACGTGGTCGTACGCCGCGGAGATCTCGGGGCTCGTCACGATCGCGACGAACTCGTTGAACGCGGCCACCTCGACCGTGCACGAGCCCGAGAGCTCCTCCTCGATCGAGGCCACAGCCGACGCGGGCAGCACCGCGCGATAGGGCCCGACGACGCGCTCGCGATACTCGGCGGCCGCGGCGTTCGGGTCGATGTTCACCACGTCCAGCCCGGCGACGCCCGGCACGGCGACCCGCGCGGATCCGCGCACCGGGGGCATGTCGAAGACCTCGGCCAGGTTGCTGGCCGGGTCGGTCGAGACGATCAGGACCCGGCGCCCGGTGTCGGCCAGGGCGATCGCGGTCGCCGCAGCGCAGGAGGTCTTGCCGACCCCGCCCTTGCCGGTGAAGAACAGGAACGGTGTCGGCGCGGCCAAGAGGCCGCCGAGCACGCGCGTGTCGGGTGCGACCCGTAGGGCCGACGTCGTCCCCGTCATCTCAGCAGCCGCCCGAACCGCCGCAGCACCCACCGGTCGCGGGCTGGGACGCCATCGGCAGCGTCGCCGAGGCCATCTGCAGAGGCGCAGCTTTCACGCCGGCCCACATGGCCAGCTCGGCGCGGTTGGGGTAGCGGCCCTTGGAGGTCAGCACCCCATCCACGACGATCGCGGGCAGCGCGTCGGTCCCGTCCGTGTCCAGGGCGTTGCGCACCGACTCGGTGGCGACGAACTTGGCGGGCTCCTGGGACAGGGTTGCCCGCTCGACGTCCACGCCCTGGGCGGTGAGCCACTCCAGGTCTGCCGCGAACGTCGACAGGGTCGGGTCCACATCGGTACCGCACACCCCGGTTGAGCAGCACATCGCGGGGTCGAACACCTTGACTGTCGCCATCACGCACTCCTTGGATCGATGCCTGCGTCGGACTCGCCGACATCGTTACATCGGCGAACGCTGATATCAATGTACGCCGACGTGAGGTAACCTCGTGTCCATGACCAAGGTCCTGGACGTCGCCATCACGGCCTCGCCGGAGGCGACCGCGAACCTCGCGGCCCAGTTCGCGCTGCTGGCCGACCCGTTGCGCCTGCAGATCGTCCAGGCGCTGTCGCGCGAGCAGCTGTGCACCTGCCACCTCATGGACCTCACCGGCGCCAAGCAGACCACCATCAGCCACCATCTGCGTCTGCTGCGCGAGGCCGACGTCATCCTCGGCGAGGCCGAGGGCCGCTTTACCTGGTACCGCCTCGCACCGGGCGCCTTCACCCGAGCACTGCAGGACCTGCAGGGCATCGCGTCGGGCGAACCGGCACCCAGGCTGCGGCCCGCCTGCGCTCCCTGACCGACGTTCGGCGGCCGGAGGAGCCACATGCATCTCGTTGCCATCGGCGGCAGCGACGCGGGGATCAGCGCGGCGCTGCGCGCCCGCGAGCTCGACCCGTCGAGCGAGGTCACCGTCGTGCTGGCAGACGACTACCCGAACTTCTCCATCTGCGGGCTGCCCTACTACGTGTCCGGTGACGTCCCCGACTGGCACGACCTCGCTCACCGCACCCGCAGCGACCTCGAGGCCGCTGGGCTCCAGCTGCGCACCCGCACGCGAGCCACTGCCATCGCGGCCACCGAGCACAGCGTCGAGCTGCTCGGCCCGGGCGGCCGCACCGAGCTTCTGACGTACGACGCCCTGGTTATCGGCACCGGCTCCGTGAGCGTCGTGCCGCCCATCGCGGGGCTCACCGGCCCGGTCGCGCTCGGACCGGTCGACGGGGTGCACACCCTGCACACGATGGGCGACGTTCACGCGGTCATGGACACCCTCCGCCGGCGCGACGCGGCCACCGCAGTCGTGGTCGGCGCCGGCTACATCGGCCTGGAGATGGCCGAAGCACTGACCGTCCGAGGATGCGCCGTCACCCAGATCGAAGCCCTGCCCGAGGTGCTGCCGACGCTCGACCCCGAACTCGGCGAGCTCGTCCGCGCCGAGCTTGAGGCTCACGGCGTCGAGGTGCTGACCGCCACGACCGTGTCCAGCATCACGCGCGCCCCAGCGTCCGGCCCGGCGCTGGTGGTCCGGGCGGGGGGCGCCGACGGCAGCAGCGTCACCCGCACCGTCGACATCGTGCTGGTCGTGGTCGGGGTCCGCCCCGACTCCGGGCTGGCCGAGAGCGCCGGTGCGCGCCTCGGCGTCAAGGGTGCGGTCGAGGTGGACACGCGCATGGCCACGAACCTGCCAGACGTGTACGCGGCGGGGGACTGCGCGGTCACCCACCACCGCCTGCTGGGCGAGACCTGGCTCCCGTTGGGCACCACTGCCCACAGGCAGGGCCGGGTCGCCGCAGAGAACGCCCTCGGCGGTAACAAGCAGTTCCAAGGAAGCCTCGGCACCCAGGTCGTCAAGGTCTTCGACCTCGTCGCCGCACGTACCGGGCTTCGCGACCACGACGCGGCCGATACCGGGCAGAGTTGGGCGGCGCTGACCGTCGCGAGTCGGGCAGACGACCACAAGGCCTACTACCCCGGAGCGACCACGATCGACCTCCGGGTCACCGGAGACACCGCGTCTGGACTGCTGATGGGTGCCCAGCTCGTCGGCAGGCACGGGGCCGAGATCGCCAAGCGCGTCGACGTGTTCGCCACTGCCCTGTTCAACACCATGACCGTCGATGTTCTCAACGACCTCGACCTCTCCTACACGCCGCCGCTCGGCTCTCCCTGGGATCCAGTCCAGATCGCCGCGCAAGCCTGGGAGCGGGCCGCCGCGCTCAGGTGACGGTCATGGCGGCAGCACCAGGCACAGTCGGTCGGCCATGACGGCAACTTCCCGCTCCACTCCATGCCGGTGGTCGCAGTGATGGTGTTCGGCCGCGTTGCCCATGACCCCTTCTGTGGGGCAAAACAGGTAAGGGGTCATTCTCAGCCACCTCCTTGGGCTCGTGAGCCGCTGACCTGCGAGAACGGTCGGGGGAGTCGGGCCGGCCGGCACAACGCACCCCGCTCGGGCATGTCCGCCGACGTCCGCCGTCGGCGCCGTTGGGGTACGCGTTGGGGTACGGGGGTACAAGAAGGCCGTTCCGGATGACTCCGAAACGGCCTCTGACCTGCACAAACATGGTGGGCGATACTGGGATCGAACCAGTGACCTCTTCCGTGTCAGGGAAGCGCGCTACCGCTGCGCCAATCGCCCGGGGCACTGCATCGACCCGGGTACTGCAACATACGAGGTGGAGATGGGATTCGAACCCACGTATACGGCTTTGCAGGCCGCTGCCTCGCCACTCGGCCACTCCACCGTGAGACCGCAGTTCCTCCGCGGCGCCCTAGGGCAACCGGTCAGGAGTGTCTGTCTCCGAGCGGACGACGGGATTCGAACCCGCGACCCTCACCTTGGCAAGGTGATGCTCTACCACTGAGCCACGTCCGCACAACAGTTCCCCCCGGTTCTCACCGGTGTTCCGTGTGCGTCCCGAACTCTAACTGACGTCTTCGTCGAGAGTCCAACTGGCCGTCGTGACGGCGCGTCGCGGAGGGGCATCGGTAGCGTGGCTGCCGTGCCTCCCACCTCGTCGTTCGGCTTCCCGCCGGTTGCCACCGCATCCCGCGGCGAGGCGTGGTTCGCCGGAGTCCGGGCGGCCGGCGTCCTGGAGTGCATCGACGTCGTGGCGCAGCCTCAGCGGCTCGCGCAGCCCGGATTCTGGGCGGTCGTGGGGGAGTTCGACGGGGGAGTGCGGGCGTGGCGGTTCGCGCAGGTCGATCGGTCGCCACGCGGCGTGCTCGACCGCCAGGGCGCGGCCGACGCGTGGCGCGGTCCCTCGGCTTCAGCCTGGACGTCGTCTCTCGACCGCGCGGGATACGAGCGCGCCGTCGCACGCGTCCGCGAGGAGATCCGCGCCGGGGAGGTCTACCAGGCCAACATCTGCCGGGTCCTGGCGGCCCCGCTGCCGCCCGGCGACGCAGAGCCCGACGCGAGGGCTCTGGCGGGGGTGCTCGAGGCCGGCAACCCCGCGCCCTTCGCGGGCGGGGTGCATGTGCCGGCCAGATCCGGCTTCGAACCGGTCTGGGTCGTGTCGGCGTCACCCGAGCTGTTCCTGCGTATCGAGGGCGGTGTGGTGACCTCCAGCCCGATCAAGGGCACGGCGACGACGGCGACCGGGCTCACGGCCAAGGACGAGGCCGAGAACGTCATGATCACAGACCTCGTCCGCAACGACCTGCAGCAGGTCTGCGTACCGGGGACCGTCGAGGTCACGACCCTGCTGGGCGTCGAGGAGCACCCCGGCCTGGTGCACCTCGTGTCGACGGTGCGTGGCGTCCTGGAGGCGGGTCTGCGGGGTTCGCCCGACCTCTGGCCACGGCTCCTGGCGGCGACGTACCCGCCGGGATCCGTCTCGGGCGCTCCGAAGCTCGCGGCCCTGCAGCTGATCGCCCGGCTCGAGCCGGTCCCGCGGGGCCCGTACTGCGGGACTGTCGGGTGGGTCGAGGTCGCTGCGGACGGCTCTGTGCGGGCCGAGCTCGCCGTGGGCATCCGGACGTTCTGGTGGCGCCCCGACGGTCCCGGCGGCGGGACGCTTCGCTTCGGCACGGGCGCCGGGATCACCTGGGGGAGCGACCCCGGTGCGGAGTGGTACGAGAGCGAGCTCAAGGCCCGCCTGCTCGTCGCGCTCGCGTCGGGCGACGAGCTCGATGGACTCGATGGACTCGATGGACTCGATGGAAGACTGGGCGCATGAGCATCGTGATCTGGGCGGACGGACGGCTCCGCAGCCCGAGCGACCCTGTCGCGACGGCCATCGACCATGGCCTGACGGTCGGTGACGGCATCTTCGAGACCTGTTCAGTGGCCGACGGTCGCGCATTCGCGCTCACCCGGCACCTGCGTCGGCTCGCACGGTCCGCGCACGGCCTCGGGCTGACCGACCCCGACGAGGACGCCATCCGGACGGGAGTCGACGCTGTGCTCGCGGCGGCGGGCCCCGACGTCGGGCGTCTGCGGATCACCGTCACAGCGGGCCCGGGCCCGCTGGGCTCGAACAGAGCCGAGCCTGGCACCGCGCGCCAGACCGTCCTCGTCCTCGCCGGCCCCGCGGCCCGCTCCGACGTCTCTCGTGTGATCCGGGTCCCGTGGGTCCGCAACGAGCGCTCCGCGGTCGCAGGGCTCAAGACCACCTCGTACGCCGAGAACGTCGTGGCACTCGCCGAGGCGTACCGGCACGGCGCCGACGAGGCTCTGCTGGCCAACACCGTCGGAGAGCTGTGCGAGGGCACCGGCTCCAACGTGCTCGTGGAGCGCGGCGGGGAGCTCGTGACCCCCGCCCTGGCGAGCGGGTGCCTGGCCGGCATCACCCGCGAGCTGCTGCTCGAGTGGGCCGAGGCGGACGGGCTCCCGGTGCGCGAGGCACGTCCCGGCGAGCTGCCGTTCGAGGTGCTCGACGAGGTCGCCGGCGGCGTCGGTCACCTGGCGCTGAGCGGTTCGATCCGCAACGTCGTCCCCGTCGTGTCCCTCGATGGCCACGACGTCGTCGCAGGCGACATCAGCGTGGCTGCGCGGCACCTCTTCGAGACCCGGGCCGCCGAGAACGTCGATCCCTGAGGCTCGCGGCGCCAGCCGACCGCACACACAACGACAGAGCGGCCCGTCCCGCAAGGGACGGACCGCTCTGGTGACTGGTGCTGGTGCTCAGGCCGTGAGGAGCGCCGCGATGAGCGCCGAGATCTCGCTCTCCATGCGGTCGCTCTCCTCGCCGAGGGGCACGAGCTGTTCGGTCCGCGCGAGGAACGCCTCGAGCTGACCGGTCGGAGCCGCGAGGAGGGCGCTGCCCTCCACACCGCTCAAGGAGATGAGTGCAAACTCCGGGTCGTCGTCTCGCCACACCTGGACGTCTCCCGTGCCCGCGGGATCGTCGGCGACCGCGAGCATGCCCTGCACCAGGAGCTCGCGCCCCAGGAGCCACGTCGACATGGTCTGCGGCCCGGTGAACACCGCGCGTACGGTGTAAGGGTCCGAGGTGCGGAATGAGAGCTCCGTGCTGACCGGGACCACGCTCGCGTCGGAGCTGATCAGCTGCATGGCGACGACCTCGACGACGTCGTACGACTGCTGCGTCACCGTCGTCCTCCTTGTTCGTGCCGGACTGTCTTCTACATGATGGCAGGCCATGACCCGTTTGGCGCCGACTCGGGGACGTAGTTCACCCAATAGGCCCTAGGACGTCCGGTTCGGCATATCCCTGGACCTTGGGTAGCATCCTCTCGACGTCGTCACGACGAGTGGTCGACAGGTGCTCGCACCTGGCGGCCACCGTGATGCTCAGCTGCCACCGCCGCTGGTGTCCCGGGTAGGCTCAGTGGCGCAGCGGGCGATTAGCTCAGTGGTAGAGCGCCTCGTTCACACCGAGGAAGTCGCTGGTTCGAACCCAGTATCGCCCACCAGCACGGCCCCCGGTCCTGAGACCGGGGGCCGTCGTCGTTTCCGGAGCCGTCCGGGGCGCTTCGGTTGCCGCGCCGCGTCGGACGCTGATCCGTTGCTCGGTAGCATCAGGTGCGTCCGCCGTCACGAGCGGACCCGATGCAAGGAGACAACAGCCGTGCCCGAGACCATGACCCTCACCGTCGATGGCACCACGACCACGATGGAGCCGGGGACGACGGGCACCGAGCTGTACTCCGATCGTCGTGACGTCGTGGTGATCCGTGTCGACGGCGTGCTCACGGACCTGTACCTCCCGCTGCCGGCCGGAGCGGTCGTCGAGGCGGTCACGATCGACTCACCCGACGGGCTCGCGGTGCTGCGCCACTCGGCGGCGCACGTGCTCGCGCAGGCGGTGCAGTCGATCAACCCCGCGGCCAAGCTCGGGATCGGGCCGCCCATCACCGATGGCTTCTACTACGACTTCGACGTCGAGACCCCGTTCACCCCGGAGGACCTCAAGGCGCTCGAGAAGGCCATGACGAGGATCGTCAAGGAGGGCCAGACCTTCCGCCGCTGGGACGTCACCGAGGCCGAGGCGCGCACCGTGCTGGCCGACGAGCCGTACAAGCTCGAGCTCATCGGGCTCAAGGGCCACGCTGGCGACGCCGAGGGCGCCTCGGTCGAGGTGGGGCTCGGCGGGCTGAGCATCTACCAGAACGTCCGGCGCGGTGGCGAGATCGCGTGGCAGGACCTGTGCCGCGGTCCGCACCTGCCGAGCACGCGCCTCATCGCCAACGGCTTCCAGCTGACCCGGTCCGCGGCGGCCTACTGGCGCGGGAGCGAGAAGAACCCGCAGCTGCAGCGCGTGTACGGGACCGCATGGCCGACCAAGGACGAGCTGCGCACCCACCTCGAGCGGCTCGCGGAGGCGGAGCGTCGCGACCACCGACGCCTGGGCGCCGAGCTCGACCTGTTCTCGTTCCCCGACGAGATCGGCTCCGGCCTCCCGGTCTTCCACCCCAAGGGCGGCATCATCCGCCAGGAGATGGAGAACTACTCCCGCCAGCGTCACGTCGAGGCGGGCTACCAGTTCGTCTACACGCCGCACATCACCAAGGAGCAGCTGTTCCGTACCTCGGGGCACCTCAACTGGTATGCGGAGTCGATGTACCCGCCCATGCAGATGGACGAGGAGCGCGACTCCGACGGCAACATCCGCAAGGCCGGGCAGAACTACTACCTCAAGCCGATGAACTGCCCGATGCACAACCTCATCTTCGGCGCGCGCGGGCGCTCGTACCGCGAGCTGCCCATGCGGCTGTTCGAGTTCGGGACGGTCTACCGCTACGAGAAGTCGGGCGTCGTGCACGGCATGACGCGTGCGCGCGGCTTCACGCAGGACGACGCGCACATCTACTGCTCCCCGGAGCAGATGAAGGGTGAGCTGACGAGCCTGCTGACGTTCGTCCTCGACCTGCTCAAGGACTACGGGCTCGACGACTTCTACCTCGAGCTGTCGACCCGGAACCCCGACAAGTCGGTCGGCTCGGACGAGGTCTGGGAGGAGGCGACCCGGACGCTCGAAGAGGTCGCCATGGCGTCGGGGCTCGACCTCGTGCCGGACCCGGGCGGTGCGGCGTTCTACGGACCGAAGATCTCCGTCCAGGTCAAGGACGCGATCGGACGGACGTGGCAGCTGTCCACGATCCAGCTCGACTTCAACCTGCCGGAGCTGTTCGACCTGGAGTTCCAGGCCGCGGACGGCACGCGGCAGCGGCCGGTGATGATCCACCGCGCGCTGTTCGGTTCGATCGAGCGGTTCTTCGCGGTCCTCACCGAGCACTACGCAGGCGCTTTCCCGGCGTGGCTCGCGCCCGTCCAGGTCGTCGCAGTCCCCGTCGCGGAGCCGTTCAACGACTACCTGGCCGACGTCGTCGCGCAGCTGCGCGCCCGCGGCATCCGCGCCGAGCTCGACGACTCCGACGACCGGTTCGGCAAGAAGATCCGGACCGCAAGCACCCAGAAGGTGCCGTTCGTGGTCATCGCCGGCGGTGAGGACGCCGAGGGCGGCGCGGTGTCGTTCCGCTACCGGGACGGCCGCCAGGACAACGGCGTGCCGGTAGCGGAGGCGATCGAGCGGATCGTCTCGGCCGTCCACGACCACGCCCAGGTCTAGGTCGGTTCGATGACGGACGAGGACCGGGCGGACGCCGACCGCGAGAAGGTGGTCGAGGTCGACGACGCCGACGCGTTCGCCGGTGACTCGGACGGGCTGCAGCGACTGTGGACCCCGCACCGCATGGCGTACATCGGCGGCCAGGACAAGCCGACCGACAGTGCGCCCGGCGTGGGCTGCCCGTTCTGCCGGATCCCCACGCTGCCCGACGAGCAGGGTCTCGTCGTGGCTCGCGGACCCGCCGCGTACGTCGTGCTCAACCTCTACCCGTACAATTCCGGTCATCTGCTCGTGTGCCCGTACCGGCATGTCCCGGACTACACGGATCTCACACCCGATGAGGTCGGCGACATCGCCAGTCTGACCCAGACCGCCATGCGAGTGCTCCGCGAGGTCTCCGGTCCGCACGGCTTCAACCTCGGCATGAACCAGGGTGACGTCGCCGGCGCAGGGATCGCCGCTCACCTGCACCAGCACGTCGTCCCGCGCTGGGTGGGCGACTCGAACTTCCTGCCGATCGTCGCGCGGACGCGGGCTCTGCCCGAGCTGCTGGCAGACACGCGGGCCCGGCTCGCTGCAGCCTGGCCCACCGACTCGAAGGGATGATTGACGCGTGCTGAACCGCCTGCGGAGCTTCATGACCACGCTCTGGACCCCGCTCGCCGACCTCTTGCTGCGCCGGGGTGCCTGCCAGCAGATGCCC
>Ga0075518_1000215_pt1 | contig 11193 bp, 10 predicted proteins | sample NGEPerA_2_FD_76970 | JGI IMG/M metagenome (GOLD analysis project Ga0075518, IMG submission 76970) | Arctic peat soil microbial communities from the Barrow Environmental Observatory site, Barrow, Alaska, USA - NGEE PermafrostAB136-A | ecosystem: Environmental > Terrestrial > Soil > Wetlands >...
ATGACTGCAGTTACGCTCTGGGAAGCGTGCTTAATCACGTACTCATGCACCAGACCGTTGTGGGCCTGGAATGCAAACAGCAGATGGAGATCGCCGGGGTCTATCCGGACATCGTCATCGGTTGCATCGGCGGCGGCAGCAACTACGCCGGTCTGGCTTTCCCCTTCATGAAGGACCGGCTGGAGGGAAAGAAAAACGTGGAATTTCTGGCCGCCGAGCCCAGCTCCTGCCCGACAGTCACCAAGGGCGCCTATACTTACGACTTCGGTGACGCCTTGGCTTCGACGCCGCTCTTCATGATGCACACCCTGGGCCACGATTTCATCCCGCCGGGCATCCACGCCGGCGGCCTGCGCTACCACGCCATGGCGCCGCTGATCAGCGCCCTGGTGGATGCCGGCCACATGAGCGCGGTGGCTTATGGCCAGACCGAGATCTTCGATGCGGCCCTGCAGTTCGCCCGCGCCGAGGCGATCATCCCGGCGCCGGAGTCGAGCCATGCCATCAAGGCGGCGATCGACAAGGCGCTGGAGTGCAAGCAGTCCGGCGAGGAGAAGGTAATCCTGTTCAACCTCAGCGGCCATGGGCATTTTGACATGAGCGCTTATGACGCTTACCTTAGTGGCAAGCTGACGGATTATGCTTATCCGGAGGAGAAGATCAGGGAGTCGATGGCTAAGATCCCGAAGATGGGATAAGAGTCAGGGCTCCGTTAGGGAAAGGGCTATACAGGGCCGCTCATTACAGGGCGGCCCTTTACTTGTTGCGCCCATATACCTCGACTCGGTTTCTGCCCGAATCCTTAGCGTGGTAGAGGGCTTCATCGGCCATCACAATGATCCGGTCTTCGTCATCTATCTTCATCGTTTGATCATAGGTGGCAACACCCTGACTGACCGTGATGTGACTGGGCTGGTCGTTCCCGGCATAAAGGAGTCCGGTCTGCATTATGGTCGTTCGGATACGCTCGGCTATCTGCACCGCGGAAGAACTATCCGTCTCCGGGAGGATTATCAAAAACTCTTCTCCCCCGTAGCGGACAACCAGGTCGGTTTCCCTCATAATGCTGGCGATGATGACCGCGATGTCCACCAGCAGTTTGTCGCCAGCGGGATGCCCGTAGGTATCGTTGTATTTCTTGAAATGGTCGAGGTCGAGCATGATGAGCGATAACGGCCTTTTTGTTCTCCGGGCCATGGCAAATGTTTTCCTGAGCTCGATGTTCATGAAGCTTCGATTTGCGAGTCCGGTGAGCGGATCTTGAAGTGAAAGTTCTTTTGTTTTCTCGAACAAACGCGCATTCTCGATTGCGACACCGAGCTGGCCGCCGATCGTGGCAAAGAGTTTCTTTTTGTCATCGTCGACTCTCGTACCCGGTATGGTGTAGAGGTACAAGACTCCTACCACCTTGTCCATGGCCTTGAGCGGTACTACCACGTGACCATGGGGTTTCATTCCCGGGTATCTGATAGTGTGGCGGTCGTCGCAGTCCGAATCCTCCGTGACCAGTATCTCTCCCGTCTCCAAAGCCAGTCCGCAGAGGCATTCACCCATCCCGATGTTCTGGTGAAGGGCAAGAAATGCTTCTGAGTGCCCGATATGAGAGACAAGCGTCAAGCTGTTTTCATTTTCCAGCAGAATGCCGCCCATGTGCTGTACCTGCAGCACCCCACTTCTCATGATTGATGCAAGAGCATGGTCCAGAAGCCGCTGAAGCTCGATTGTATCGCTGATCGCTGATCTAACCTCGAACAGGGCAGAAAACTGGAGCGCTCTTTGTTCCAGCGCTTTGCTCTGGCTGGCGATCTGCTTCTCAACCTGTTTTCGATCGGTGATATCATGGATGATTGCGGTGAAGAAAGTGCCCTTCTGTGCCTGCCAGCGTGATATGGAAAGTTCTATAGGGAACTCGCTTCCATCCTTTCTCAATCCGGAGAATTCAACGGGTTTCCCGATTATCTTTGTTTCTCCAGTCGTGGTGAGACGCTTCATTGCCGCCAGATGACCCTCACGGTAACGATCGGGCATGATAAATGAGATGGTCTGGCCTAAAGCTTCACCCTCTTCGTAACCAAACATATTTGTTGCCGACGAGTTCCAGTAGGTCACCATTCCCTGCTCGTTAATGGTTATGATAGCTTCATTGGCTGATTGTGCCACCGAGCGGAAACGCTCCTCACTCAAAGCGAGAACGGCTTTCTCCATCATTATCTGACGATTTCTCTGTTGGGTATGGGTATACAACAATAGAAGGAGGCCTGTGATGATAGCGGTGAGCAGGCCCGTCAGCGAGATCAGGTAATAAGATGTCCTGCTGCTGCTCTCGGCTTTTTCATGAATGGCAATTGAAGTCTCAGCAGCCATGTCTACTAACCGGTCGAAAAGTGGATCGACTGTTTCTTCGTCGATTACCATTGCTTCTGGCATACGGCCGGCGTCAATTAATTCGAACTCCTCATCAGTCGCTTCTTTATACTTTTCGAAGTCCAGCTGCATGGTCGACAACTTTGTCTCATCAGGGTATAGCTGGATCAGGTCGGCGAGCGACTCATCAATGACGGTCCGCTGTTCTTCGATGATCTCCATGGTCGCTGGTTCAATTTGCCGAAGGGCGGTGGCCTGCCATTCCAAAGCGTTCAGTGATTGGCAGTTTTCTGCTATTACATGTGACAGATGCTCGCCCCTGTCAGCCTCTTCGGCGCTCCGTTGAAGAGAAAAAAAGACAACCAGCATGGCTGTAATCGCAAGCAGAATGGCCGCCATAATAAAAATAGCTAAAATCTGATTCTTGTTTTTTTGCTTCATGACAATTCCTCTCGGGGCTTATGGTCATCCGAAGCGGCGAATGAAAGTTGCCGCTGATGAAAAAACCTAAAGAGCATAGTTTTCCGATTACACTTGTGGGATATATGCCTCTTTTTTCAATTATCTATTCCTGCGAGCGGACTTCTGCCCGGTCTTTCACGCGGTAGATATCTATAGTTTCGATGGGGTCTGAAGAGAGCGAATACGGCAGATAGCCATGGAACTGGTCGTAGAAGCCTGCCGGGCTGCCGGGGTCTTCGATGCGGATGGGCCAGGCAGAGGGATAATCGACGCTTCGTTCGAACTGTAAGCGGTTCTTCAGGTCATCGGAAATGAAATAGGCGATCAGGCCGTGGCTGAGGACTACCTGGTCGCCGGCCGCGGTGCAGGCCACGGCGGCCATGGCAAAACGCGACCATTTGGTTCTATCCCTGAAGACGCCTCGGGCGTAGCTCACGAACATCAGCACCACCGGTGGGAACAGAGGCAGCAGATATCTGGTCGAGGCGTAGGGGAGCAGCAGGATGCTGTAAACCAGCACACCGGAGATCCAGAGGATCAGGAAGATATTGTCCCGGTCCTTTTCCGACCGGTCATTGGCGAAAACCGCGTCCGCACCGGTGTTGAAAAAGCGGTAAACCACCAATAGCCCCGCCGAGTAGAAGACCGCCTGCAGGATTCCCGCGGCCCAGGTGTATTCACCGGACATCACCCTGGTCAGGAAAAAGATGACCATCAAACCGAAAATGCCCGAGAAGGCAAGATACTCTTTTTTCCCTTTCAGCATTCCCATGGCCAGGATCACGGGAAAGACGATGGCGCCGCCGATGACCGAAATCGTCGACAGGATTTTATTGGCAATGAATGTCGGGGCCAGGTTAAGGCCGATGCTGTAGGAGAGTTTAGGGGGCGCACCGGTTTCCAGTAAGTAAAAAACGATGATGCCGGCGAACACCGCCAGGACGATCGCCAGCGGGATCATGGCTCTCAAAGTCAGGCGGCGTCGCAGCAGGGCATAAAGAAACAAAAGGGGAACCAGACTTAATGACTGGTACGTAGTTAAAATAGCCAGCGACATGAAAACCGCCGTGAGGATGAGCAACCTGTTGTCCTCGTGATCAACCGCGTAGACAAATAAAGCTATCGCCGCCAGCCAGAGAGACAGGGCCGGAACGTCAGTCATTATGCTCTCGGACATCACCATGAAGCCCGGAGAAACGATCAAAAGCAGGGCCGCGGCCAGTGGGCTGTCAGTGAACCTCCTGGCGAGAAAGAACATGGAAACGGCCGCCAGCGCCGGAAATATGATGAAGCCGATGTGCAGGGCAACCTCGGATGCCCCTCCTGATATCCAGATCAGCAAAGACAGGAAGGAAGTGAGCAGCGGCGGGTGGGTGTCCAGGTAAAGCGAAAAAAAGTTGCCCTCGTATCCGTGATCGGGGAGTCCGAGAGCGAGAGGGTTTTTCAGTTTCTCCTGTGCCAGCCAGACGAAAAACGTGTCGTCCATATGGAAGGCTTTGAAGATGAAAGGCAGAGTGATGGCGCCGACGACGAATATCAGCAGAGCCAGGCTTGATTTTGTTCCCGCTGTTTTGACTTCTTCCACGCCTGATACATTGGAACGCATGATTGCAGTCGCTTTCCCCATGCTTGATTAATTACTCCAAAAGACCGCAGCAGGTTTCTATGAAACCCAGGTAAACACCACGAACTTCGCCGTGAAGAATCCCAGCAGCGCCACCGAGGTAACCGTGATCATCATGTCCAGCCAGCGGTTCTTTTCACCCCAGATCGCCAGCAGGATGAAAATGGGGAAGGCCGTCAGCATAAACCGTGGCATGGAGAAGAGCGGCACGTAGGTGGAGGGGTAGCAGAGCGGCAGGAGCAGCACCGCGAAGATGTAGGCCACATAGTGGGAAGGCAACCGCTTGATGGCGGCGATGCCGAGCCCGATAAAGCCCACGGTGAAGACGAAGTTCATCACGTTATAGGTGGCCCAGAGCCGCGGGTCGCGGTCGATCACCGTCCAGTAACTCTTGTCAGAAGTGGAAAGAATGTCGCCCATCCCGCTCCAGGCTTCAACGGCGCCACGCCATAAACCGGCCAGCGGCCAGGTGAATTCCCGCAGCCAGTTCCCCTGCGCTGAAGTGAACAGCAGCGCGTCGCCGAACCGCAGCTGCAGGTAGAGCATCCAGACACCCAGCCCCAGCGGCACGAGCAGCATCCCGACGGCATCCCAGCTCACCTTCCGCCAGTTCCAGCCGCGATCCCGCAGGTACATGATCACCAGCGGCACCAGCAGGAGCAGCCCGGGGCTCCGGGTCAGTGTCGCCAGCGCTCCGGCGATCCCGGCGATGACGTACTCGTTTCGCCGCGCCGCGTAGATGCAGCCGATCGTCAGCAGCAAAAAAAGCGATTCGCTATAAATCGTCTGGAAGAAAAAGGCGGTGGGGAAAATCGCCAGATAAAAAACCGAGCGCCGCGCTACATCCCTGCCGAAATCGAGCTCCACCAGCAGGTAGAACAAATAGAAAGCGGCCAGACAGCAGGCCAGGGAGATGAACATGCCCGCCAGCACGCCATTCCCCAGAAAAAGCGGTTTGAAGATGGCGATGAGCAGGGGGTATAGCGGGAAAAAGGCCGTGGAGTTGTCAACCGCGGAGTAGCCGTATTCGGCGATTCGCAGGAACCAGACCGCGTCCCACTTGGCCCAGATATCGAAGAGGTAATGAGGGATCCCGGTAAAAGGATCCGTCACCCGATGATCGACCAGCGGCGGAAAATCCAGGGCGGTAGGATTGATCTTGGGAAGCGTCAGGTAAGCCAGCGGCGCCATCAGGAAGAGAGCCCCACGGGTGATGAGGAATATCAACCCGGCTTCGCGCAGCTGCTCCGGCAGGCGCTTCAGCAAACCCTAGTCCTCCGCTTTCCTCAGGTAAAGGAAACGATCAAGAGGCCGGTTGAACTCGCTCCAGGCATCGTCGGAATCGGCGCGCTTGCGCTCAAAGATGTTGGCCTTGGCGTCGATGTCGTCGGCGTGGTTGAGAATGAAAGCCTCCGGGGTCTTGGGCCGGATGGGCGAGCCGTATTCCTTCTCGCCATGATGCGAGAGGATGAGGTGCAGGAGCTGCAACTTTAGTTCCTCAGGGAAGGCTTCCAGGCGCGCGATGGCGTCGGCGACGATCTTCTCGCCGAGGACGATGTGGCCGAGCAGACGTCCCTGGTCGGAGTAATCGATCGCTGTTGCATAGTCGAACTCAACCGTCTTGCCGATGTCGTGCAGGATGGCGGCGGTCACCAGCAGGTCGCGGTTTACATCTGGATACTGGCCGGCGATGGCGCCGGCTACCCGGCTTACCGATAGAGAATGCTCCAGCAGACCGTGGATGTAGTTGTGGTGGATACCCTTGGCCGCCGGTGCCTGGCAGTAGGCCTGGTACATCTCATCGCTGAAGATCTCGTCGAGCAGCACGACCAGGTATGTATTGGTGATGCTGCCGCGGATAGCTTCAAGCTCGGCCTCCATCTCGCCGAGGTCACGCGGGCTGGCCGGCTGCAGTGAGGCGGGGTCTACTTCATCCGCATCCGTGATCGGGATGATGCCGTCGAGCTCGATTTCCAGCTGGTCGCGGTAGCTGCTTTTCTTGACCCTGCCGGTAGCTTTCACAACCTGGCCTTGCTCAAAAGACTCAACCAGGGCAGCGTCCACGCGCCATTTTACCGCCCCGATGATGCCGTTCGTGTTCATCAGGCGTAGCAGCAGAAACTTGTTGCCGTTTTTGTCTTCGCGAACGACCTTGTTCGCACAAATATAATAATTATCAATCTTCTGATTTTCTACTGGTTTCTCAACCGTGACATTCATATTAATCTCCGTATTAATGGTCATGGCCCGGGCATCATCGTTTTGGCAAATCAGCCAACCGGGTAGGCCGCTGTATATTCTATATCATAGAATACAGACCAGACAGAGAATGTGTTGAACAAGCATCAGCAAGTGATTCAGGAAGGAGATGCAGATGACCGCGAACTTCACTCTGCTCGGCACCGGCGGCTGGATACCGACAGCCCGCCGCGAAACCACCTGCGCCATCCTCAGCCTGCCCGATGCCCTTTTCATCTTCGACGCCGGCACCGGCCTGGCGCGACTGCTCGAGGAACGTTTCCGGCCCGAGTATGAGGCGGCCCGCGAGGTCCACCTGTTCCTAAGCCATTACCATCTGGACCATATCGCCGGGCTGGTCTACCTGCCGGCCATGTTCAAGGGGCGCACGGTCCATCTTCATGCACCGGCGGCCCAGATCACCGGCGAGGATCCCCGCGAGATCATCAGTAACATCATTCGCAAGCCCTATAATCCGCAGGCCCTCGACGACCTGCCGCTGGACCTGATCATCGAGCCGCTGGCTGAGGGGGAGCACGCTATCGGCGGCGCATCAGTGCAGGTTCGCAAACAGATACATGCCGACCCGTCGGTGGCCTTCCGCGTGAACGACTGGCTGGTCTTCGCCACCGACACCGCCGACGACCCCGGCACGGCGACCTTTGCCCGTGGTGCTCGCCTGCTGGTCCATGAGGCCTGGATCGACGGCATCGAGGAGCAAGACCCTGCCACCGAGCAGATCGCCCGCGAAGCCTATGTCGCCCACACTTCGGCCCGGCAGGCCGCCGCCCGCGCCGCCGAGGCGGAAGTGGATGAACTGGTCCTCTGCCACCTCAACCCGCTACGCGGTGACGCCTACCACGAGCGCATGCTGGCGTCGGCGCGTAAGATATTCCCGGGGACGCGGATTCTGGAGGATGGGGAGACGGTGGTTTTATAAAGCTGGCCCGGCGTGAGCAGACGAGTTGACCGGCAACCCCGAATCGCTCGGGATTATTCCTCAACCCTCTGGCTCGCACCGCTCTCGAGTCGCTGCTTCCGCCGCCGGCGCACCAAAAAGACTGAAGCCGCGATAACAACAATCAGCCCGAAAGCGATCGCGCCGCCGCGTCCCGCCCAGGTGCTGATCGCCTTCCAGCTGGCGCCGAAGAAATAACCTAGCGTCAGGTACAGCGTCACGCTCAATATAGAGCCGATGACGTTGTAGAAGAGGAAAGTACCATACGGCATGCGCCCGATTCCGGCGGCCACCGGTCCCAGCGATTTCACCACAGCCACGAACCGCCCGAAGAGGATCGTCTTGCCCCCGTGGGCGTCGAAATACCGTTGTGTTTTCTCCAGGTGGGATTCCTTGAAAAAGAAATAGCGCCCGAATCGGCGGATGAACGTCAGGCCGCCATAACGCCCGATGAAGTAGCCGGCGCTGTCGCCGCAGATGGCGCCGATGGAGGCGATCAGGATCAGCCAGCCGAGTTTGAGAGTCCCCTGGTTGGCCAGCAGCCCGGCAACCAGAAGAGTGATGTCGCCCGGCATGATCAGACCGAGAAAGGCGGAATTCTCCAGAAAGGTGACCAGCAGGACTATCCAGTAGCCCCAGTACTCCAGTTTCGGCAGTAATATGTCAACGATGCTTTCCAGGGCGGGAAGCGCCGCTTACTCGGTGCCGGTTGCTGCTTTCTTATAGGCTTCGTGCAGTTCCTGTTCCTTGGCAAGCTGTTCCGACATGACCTCACGCAGCAGGTCGAACGCCCGGATGATTTTCGGGTTGGCTATCGTATAGAAGACATTGACGCCGTGGCGGCGTGAGTAAACCAGCGACCGCTGCCGCAGAATGGCTAAATGCTGGGATACGGTTGCCTGGGGCAGGTCGAGCCCGCTGGCCAGATCGCCCACGGTCTTTTCGCCGTCGCGAAGCGCGTTGAGGATCAATAAACGCTTGGCATCCGCCAGAGCCTTGCAGATCTGGGCGTGCATTTTATAGATATCTTCTCTTACCTGCGGATCCAATTTGCCCCCTGATTCAGCATGATAACGACTTTCCCAAAAGCAGATAAACAATTTTGAACACTTATAAACCAATATGAATACTCATACATATTATTACAGCCAGTGGCATTCTTCAATAAGCACGGAGTAATTGGCACTCCCGTGATGGTTGTGTGCGGCGAACAAAATGGTAGATGGGGCTGGGGGACAGAAATATTTTCGGCCGACTCATATTTACAACACTGATGTAAAACAATCAGATAACTGCGGCAAATTACTTATTGATATAATAACTTATCGCTAGATCATTATTTTCTAATATATATAACGCTAGCCGGCGTCACATGGAGGTGATGGATTAAACAGGCGGGAGGCAGGCTGCCGCCTCCGGTTGCCGGCTTTACGCCGGCGCCGCTTCCGGGCCCCGGCAGCTTCAATTCGATCGTTACGGTCGACACGGTGGACACTCTTCTGGCGGACAACGCCAACCACGGCAACGCCGTGGCTCCGAACGTCCACATCATCGACGTCCGTTCCTCGTTCGAGTATCTGGGTGATGTCTGCCCCATGCAGATTGCGCTGGGCCTGTCGACTTATTCCGTGACCAACGTCGGCCACCCTTCGTGGAACTGGCCAGGCACGACAACCTGAAGGAGATCATCTTCGAGTGTCCGGAATGGCAGTGCAGCGTGGTGGTACCGCCACCGCCGGCATAAGAAAGGCTGTGCAGCGGGGGGCGGCGCCGAAAGCGCCGCCCCCCTTGTTCCTGTCTTTGAATCCCACCGGCAAATCAATCATCTAAAAAACCAGTGGCTATCTGATAGAATCCTTATTCAGAAAGACCGAGGAAGGCTCTTCAATGACGGAAACATATGATGTGATCATCATCGGCGCCGGGCCGGCCGGTCTCACCGCCGGGCTCTACAGCGGCCGGGCGCACCTGAAAACGCTCATCCTCGAGAAGGCCACCTTTGGCGGCCAGGCGGCGACCACCGACCTGATCGAGAACTATCCCGGTTTTCCCGAGGGTGTCGGCGGCTTCCAGCTGATGGAGCTGATGAAGCAGCAGGCAGTCGAGTTCGGGGCTGAACTCCGTGAGATCGCCCCGGTGGCCACCATCGAGGTCGAGGGTGAAAACCACATAATCAGGACCGAGGACGACTCCTTTACCGCCAAAGCCATCATCATCGCCAGCGGTTCCGAGCCGAAGGCGCTGGGCATCCCCGGCGAGGAAGAGCTTCGCGGCCGCGGCGTATCCTACTGCGCCACCTGCGACGGCGCTTTCTACCGCGACAAGGTCGTGGCCGTCATCGGCGGCGGTAACTCGGCGGTGGAGGAAGCCATTTTTCTGACCAGATTCGCCAGCAAGGTCTATATAGTCCATCGCCGCGATGAACTGCGCGCCGACAAGATTCTCCAGGAACGGGCCGCCGCCAACGACAAGGTCGAGGTCCTCTGGGATTCCCACCTGAAGAAGATCCTCGGCACCGGCAAGGTCGAGGAGATCGTGCTGGAGAACAAGAACACCGGCGAGCGTAGCAGCCGGCCGGTGGACGGGGTCTTTTTCTATATAGGTACCGTGCCCAACACTGTCTTCTGCGGCGGCATCCTCGACATGGACAGCCGGGACTTCATCATCACCGACGAGCGTTTGCAGACCAGCGTGCCAGGCATATTCGCCGCCGGCGACTGCCGCGCCAACCTGCTCAAACAGGTAGCGGTGGCCGTGGGTGAGGGCGCCCTGGCGGCCGTCGAGGCGGAACGGTATATCGAGGAAGTCTGAATCTCAGACAAGCAATGCTGGATTATCCCGCCAAGCCCTATCCAGCCCGCAAGGCCGGATAGTTATAAATTCCGCCAGCTGGGCTATAATACCGACAAAGTTTTTAGCGGATGTTTTTGCTTCCCCACTCCCTGAAGGAGGAAGAGTGAGCGACAAGGTTTCCGAAGTTACCGACGCAAGTTTCGAGGCGGACGTTCTCAAGTCCGCCAGCCCGGTCGTGGTTGATTTCTGGGCCCCCTGGTGCGGACCCTGCCGGACCATGGCGCCGATCCTGGATGAAATCGCTGACGATTATGACGGAAAGGTCCTGGTCAGGAAACTCAACGTCGATTCCAACCAGCTGACGGCGAGCAAATACGACGTCCTCAGCATCCCGACCCTGTTCCTGTTCGAGGGTGGCGAGGTGAAGAAGAAGCTGATCGGCGCCCTGCCGAAAAAGAAGCTTCTGGAAGAACTCGGTCCCTGGCTCGGTTCATGACGCCGGGAAACCTTAACGAGGGAAGGAAGCAATGCCGTTCGTAGAAGTAAAATTATACGAAGGACGCAGCCGCGAGCAGAAGGAAGCTCTGGTTGACAAAATCACTGAGGCTTTCGTGGAAATCGTCGGCACCCCGAAAGAGCACGTCTGGATCGTCTTCCGTGATGTGCCCAAGGAACAGTGGGCGATGAACGGGGAACTGCAGGGATAGGAGCGAGATGACCCGGTGGCGACCAGCCGCTTGGGTAAACATACGTC
>Ga0075518_1000217_pt1 | contig 11134 bp, 11 predicted proteins | sample NGEPerA_2_FD_76970 | JGI IMG/M metagenome (GOLD analysis project Ga0075518, IMG submission 76970) | Arctic peat soil microbial communities from the Barrow Environmental Observatory site, Barrow, Alaska, USA - NGEE PermafrostAB136-A | ecosystem: Environmental > Terrestrial > Soil > Wetlands >...
ACCGACAAAGCTTGCCCCCTGAAGATGGCGACAAACCGAACCTGATCCAGCGCAGCGCTCTGGTAACCAAACTTGAAGGAATCGACCGCCGGGCTGCTTGTTGCCGGGTTCCGGGGATTCCCCATAGGGGGAAGTGGTGTCCCTTTTGGGGAAGTCCGATGGCGGGTGGAGAAGCGGGAATTATGAAAACCTGTTGTTTATCATTTATTTGTCCTGGTCAGACGAGTTGGCACTTTGTATGCGACAAACACTTGCAAGAATTTCAACTACTCCCTCTGAAAGGGGAAACGAAATGAAGAAAATTTTCACGGTAGTGATGGCGGTTGCGTTTGCGTTCTCGGTCGCGGGCTTTGCGGTCGCGGCGGAGAAGGCGGCGGCGCCGGCAGCGGAGAAGGCTGCGGTTTCGGCGGAGAAGTCTGCCGTTTCAGCGGAGAAGTCGGCCGATTCGGCGGAGAAGTCTGCCAAGGCGGCGAAAAAGTCTGCCAAGGCGTCGAAGGGCCAGAAGGTCAGCGGCACGGTCGAGGCTCTCGATGTGGCGGCCGGCACCTTCACGGTAAAGGGGAAGAAGGGGAACGTGGATCTGAAGGCCGGCGAGAAGGTGAAGCTGGATTCCTTCAAGGTCGGTGACACGGTCTACGTGAAGTATGCCGACGGCACCGCGTCGTCCGTGAAGGGCGTGAAGGCGACGGGGAGGGCGGTGAAGAAGGCGGCGAAGAAGGCGGGAGAGAAGGTCGAGGACGCTGTGAAACCCGAGGAAAAGAAGTAACCGGTTTTACCGGGAAGCGGTCCGGCCCCACAAGGGTTTCCGGGACGCACGGGCAGGGGGACACAATCCCCCTGCCTTTTTTTGTACCTCCGATTAAGATGGAAAACACGCATCCACGGAAAGGGCGGGAGACATGATCGATTTCCGGAACAGGACCGCCGTCATCACCGGCGCCGCCAGCGGCATCGGTCTCGCCCTGGCGCGCCGCGCCGTCAAAGAGGGGATGAAACTTGCACTCGCCGACATTGAAGGAGAGAAGCTCAAGGACGTAGCCGCAACCCTGGGTTTACCCGATGACCGGATCTCTCTCCATACGGTGGACGTCAGCAGGGAAGAGGACATCGCGCGGTTGGCGAACGAAACGTTCGATCGTTTCGGCGAGGTGCATCTGCTGTGCAACAATGCCGGCGTCTGCATGACCCGCGGTACCTGGGAACACTCCACGGCCGACTGGGAATGGGTGCTTGGCGTCAACCTCCGGAGCGTCATCCATGGCGTGCACCACTTCCTGCCACGCATGCTGAAACAGAAAAGCGATAGCCACGTCGTCAACACCGCTTCGGTCGCCGGGCTGCTGTCGACTCCCGGATTCGCGGCCTACAACGTGAGCAAGCACGGCGTGGTAACCCTCTCGGAAACCTTATACTCCGAACTGGCCGCCATGAACGCCCGGGTCGGCGTCTCCCTGTTATGCCCGGCTTGGGTGCCAACGGGAATTCTGGAATCCGGTCGCTATCGTCAGATATCCGATGGCGTCCCTGTCCAAAGTTCCAGGACCTCGGCCGATTATGAAGCTCGCATGGCCAAGGCGGTCCGATCAGGCCGGCTGACTGCCGATGACATGGCCAGCGCCGTCTTCGAAGCCGTCGCCGGAAATCGCTTCTACGTCATCCCCCACGCAAAGATCAAGCAGGCCATTGAAGTGCGGATGGAGGACATCATCGAGTCCCGCAACCCGACGCCGATGACTGGACGAAAACCCTCCACGCGCATCCTCTAAAATGGGATTTCTTTCGCGGGACGGCGATGATATGGTATCCGCGTTTTATTTTTGGGGAGTCCGCGATTCATTTACCTTACCGCCGCGATGAGGGGTCGCTGAATCCATGCCGAAAGTCAATTGCTGGGAGTTCAGAAAATGCGGGCGGCAACCCGGAGGGCGGAACGTGGGGAAACTCGGGGTCTGCCCTGCTGCCACGGAGAACGGCCGGGACGGGATCAACGGCGGAACGAACAGCGGGCGCTGTTGCTGGACCGTCGCGGGGACCCTCTGTTTCGGGGAGGTCCAGGGGATGTTCGCCAGGAAGTTGGATGATTGCATGGAGTGCGAGTTTTTCTGGGTCGTCGCAAACGAGGAAGAGGATTTCACGCCGTCGGTGGGGGCCCTGTCCAGTCCTTACCCGGGAGGAAATCCCAACGCGAAATTTTCCCGCCGATGAAAATCCGGCCGCGGGCCGGGGTGGGTCAGCGCCCAGTGGTTTGTGGCTCCTTCCACGGTATCGACGACGGCGGCGATCCCGGCCGCAAGGTCCTTGCCTGCCGGGACGATCTTCTCAATGCCGATTTCCGCGATGAGAATAAGCGCCTCCGGGTCCCTCCGGACGTCGAACGGCAATGACGTGATGGCCGGCTCTTCCCGCATCCCCTCCCGGTAGCGCGTGAACCGGTAGGCGTTCCAGTGCCCGGACGGCGAGAGGTTGAGCTCCCAATACTCCCCGGAATCCGCCGTGCCGAGAAACAGCTCGAGGCAAGTCTCTTCCCACAGTTGATCCTTCCTTCGGGGCGTCTCCGCGGCGGCGGGGATCGACACCTTCGACAGGTCTCCCCGCACCTCGCAGCGAACCGACAAGGTATCCGCGCGGCGCGCGATCGATCCCCCGATCGTCACGTCGGCCGGATTCCCTTCCCCGGGGAATGGTTTCAGAAGAAATCGGGCGGGACCCGACGTCACGGTTCGTACCGGAGGTGGAGTGCCCTTCGCCTGGCGTACGCCCGCTCCTCGCGCGCCCAATCCGCCGCGAGGTCGCGCCACCCCTGGCCACGTTCGATCGCCTCCCGCTCGCGGGACGATCCGCACAGCAGGTCGAACGCCGGGACGCCCTCCACGAATTCGTACGCCTCCGTCCGCCAACGGAAGCGCTCCGGGTCCTGGGCGCGCGCCGCGGCGACGCAGGCGACGCCGGTGCGGAAGGGACGAAACGCCTCCCGGTCGACGACGACGACCTCGACGCCGTGGCAACGCTTGCCGGCATGCTTGTCCCACGTCGGAACGAAGCGGACGGGCCGGAACCGGACCCCCGGCAGACGTTCGGCCACGAGCGTTTCCGAAAGGGAGTCGGCGTCGAGCCAGGGCGCGCCGAACAGCTCGAACGGCCGCGTGGTGCCCCGTCCCTCGCTCAGGTTCGTCCCCTCCAGAAGGCACATCCCGGGATAGACGAGCGCCGTCTCCGGTGTCGGCATGTTGGGGGAAGGGAAGATCCACGGGAGCCCGGTGTCGCGCTGGAGCATTCCCCTCCGCCAGCCATGGCAGGGAATCACCGTGAGCGCAAGGTCGAGCTTCCGCTCCTGCCGGTAGAGGGCCGCCAGTTCGCCGACGGTGAGGCCGTGGCGGACGGCCACATCGTGCACACCGCAAAAACTCCCGAAGCCGGGACGAAGCGCCGGCCCTTCCACGTTGCGCCCGCCGATCGGGTTCGGCCGGTCGAGAACGAAGAAACCGAGCTTCGCATGCGCGGCGGCCTCCATGCAGAAGAGCATGGTGGCCTGGTACGTGTAATAGCGCGCGCCGACGTCCTGGAGATCGAAGACCAGCGCATCGAGACCGCGCAGCGCCCTGCCCGCCGGTCGAAGCGACCCCGGGCCGTTTCCGTACAACGAGTGGACCGGGACCCCGATCTTCCGGTCGCGCCCGCCGCGCGCCGCGGCCATGTACTGGATGTCCCCTCGTACGCCGTGTTCCGGGCCGAAGAGGGCGGCAAGCCGAACGCCACGCGCCTCGTGGAACAGGTCCGCGGCGTGTCGCAGGCGCCGGTCCACCGACGTGGGGTTGCAGACCAGCCCCACGGCACGCCCCCGCAGGGGGGCGAAGCGCTTCTCGACGAGCACGTCGAGGCCCGATGCGACCCTCACTTGATGATTCCCCGCCGCAGGGCGAACTTGATGAGTTCCGCCCGGTTGTGGATGTCGAGCTTCTCCTGGGCGTTGGTGTAATGGGCGATGACGGTCTTCGCGCTGATGTCCAGGAGAGACGCGATCTCCTTGTGGGCGTGCCCCTCGGCGATGAGCTTGAGCACCTGCTTTTCCCTGTCGGTCAGCCGGTCGTACGGGTCCTCGAGGTTGGTGTCCCGCTTGCGGAGGTAGTCGTCGATCACGGAAGAGGTGATCGTCGGGTACAGGTACGATTCCCCCCGCGCGACGGCCCGGATCGCGGCGATGAGGTCCGTCCCCACGGCGTGCTTCAGGATGTAGCCGGAGACACCCGCCTTGAGCAGCCGGTTCACGTACTCCTTGTCGTCGTATTGGCTCAAGACCAGAATCTTGATCTCGGGATGGTTTTTCTTGATCTCCATCGTCGCCTCGAGTCCCCCCAGTCCCGGCATCGCGATGTCCATCAACACGATATCCGGCTTGAGCTTCCCCGCCTTTTGAATCGCCTCCTTGCCGTCCGCGGCCTCCGCCGCCACTTCAAGGTCTCCGTGGAGTCTCAAAATGGCGATGATCCCCTCTCTCACGAGGGCATGGTCGTCGGCGACGAGGATCCTGATCTTTGCCATGGTTCCCCTTCAGGCGGGCACCGGCACGTGCACCGATATCCGCGTTCCCTGGCCCGGCTCCGATCGGACCGTCAGTGTCCCGTCCAGCAGCGAGATGCGCTCCCCCATGCCGATGAGCCCAAGCCCGACGTGGTGATCCTTCCGGAAGGCCCCGTACATCGACTCCGTATCGAACCCCTGCCCGTCGTCCCGGATCTCCATGTCGATGGCCGATTCGCCGAACACCATCGACACCGCGACGTTCCTGGCGTCGGCGTGCTTGCTGATGTTGATGATCCCCTCCTGGGCGATCCGGAAGAGAACGAGCTCCAGTCTCGCAAAATCCACCGGGCTCCCCGCGCGGTCCTTCAACTCCTCGCTGTTCCCCGTCGTCTCGAAGCCGTACCGGATCCCCCTCTCCCCGATGTGCTTCTCCAGGACCCACTTTATCGCGGATTCCAGTCCCAAATCGTCGAGGATTGGCGGGCGGAGGTCCTTGATCATCTGGTGGACCCCCTTGAGCATCGCCATGCACTGCTCCCGGATCTGCAGGAGCTGCTTCCGGATGGGATCGTACGTCGGAAAGTGCGCGACGATCGAATCCAGGGAGATGAGGGCCGCGTTCAACGACTGGCTCGTGTCGTCGTGCAATTCCCTCGCGATCCGTTTGCGCTCTTCCTCCTCCGCGGTGATGATCCCCTGCAGGAGGGCGGAGAGTTTCTCCCGGCTCTGCCGGAGCTCCCCGGTGCGCTCGGCGACCATGCCCTCCAGTCCGGTGCTGTACCGCTGGATGCTCTCCAGCGATTCGGCGAGCTTCTTCCTCATCTCGTCGAAGCTCTTCCCCAGAGTCCCGATCTCGTCCTTGGCCTGCACCTCGATCGGGTCGTTCAGGTTGCCCGAGGCGATCCTCCGGGTGGCGTCGATGAGGGCGTGGACGGGCCGCACGATTCCCTTCGACAGCCCCATGGCGAGCAGCAGGGTGGTGACGATCGCGACGGCGCTCAGGAGGAGGAACCCCTTCCGGAGGCTCGATGACGGCGAGAACACGGAGTCCTGGGGGTCCCTCACGATCACGCCCCAGGGAGCCATGGACAGGGGCGCGAAGGCGAGCATGTCCCGCTCCCTGCCGCTTTTCGGAGCGCCCTCCTTGCAGCGGTGGCAGCTTTGCACCGACCCTTTTCTTTCCGTGACGAGGCCCTTCAGAAACCGGTATCGGTCGCCGCAGGTGAGGATCCGTCGCGGGTCGTTGGACGCGATGATCACGCCGTTGCTGTCCACGAGTTCGATGATCGTGTCGTGGCCCGTGGGGATCGTCGCGATGAGCTGGGACAACATGTAGTTCGTCGGGTCGATCTCTCCCCCGGCGACCCCCACCACCTCCCCATCCTTGTTTTTCATGGGAACGAGCGCGAGGACCATCGACCGCTTGGTCGTGGGGAGGGTGTGGACATCCGTGATGACCGGCTTCAGGTCAGCGGTCGCCTTTCTCACGTAGGGGAGGATGAAGGTATCGACCCCCTCCTCTTCCCGGTGAGGGTAAGAGAGGAGGACGCGACTCTGCCGGTCCAGGAGGAAGATTCTTCCGGTGAAGATCGAGTACTCCATGGCGGTTTTCAGGGCTTTCCTCTCGGGATCCCAGTCGTTGTCCTCGAGGTCGACCTTTCCGGAGAGGGAAATATCGTAAAGCCGCTTGACGTTGTTCTCGATGACGTAGTCGATGTACCGGCCGATGATGTTGGCGAGCATCAGCCGGTTCTCCAGGGACCGTTCGATGCTGGCGGTGACGCTCAGGTGGCTGATGATCCCCAGGCTGACGAGGATGACCCCTACATTCAGGAACAGCAGGAAAATGATCCGCTTCTGCATCTCCCTCCCGCTCTGCTCCGATGTCCCCTACGTCACCACGGGAAGTTTCACCGGGTTGCCCGACCCGGCCGCCGGAGGTTCCGCCGGAACGCCCTCCTTGAACCTTGCAAGCTCGATGGGGTGCTCCCGCGCCATTCTCTCACGCGAGATGTACCCGGTGAAGATGCTCGTATCGAGGGGAAACACTTCGGGGCTGAACACCGCGTTGATGATGTGCCAGAGCGCGTTGATGAGAAAGATCAGCAGGGCCTCGTTGGAGTGCAGGGCCTTCGCCGCGGGGATGGTCTCGCCGGGAAGGATCTTCGTAACGAGGATCGGGAACCACAGGACCGCTCCCGTCAGGATCATCAGGAATCCGCCCATCAGGATCGTCCAGTATTCGAACTTCTCCATGTAGTCGTACCGGTCGCATTTCGCGGGGTGGTCATCCAGCCCGAAGTAATATTTCACGTTGTCGACGGCGTCCGTGAAATCCTTCCTCGTGATGAACATCGAGGGCGCCCATTTCCCCCGGACGACTCCCGCGACGGCCACGACGACGTTCAGGATCAGTCCGAGGGAGAAGAAGATTCCCGCAACCCGGTGGATCCACCGGACGTTGTCGATCCCCCCCATTTTCAGGATGAGCCACTGGGAGAAGTCCAGGTTCCAGAACCGCTGGGACAGACCCGTGGCGAACAGGATCAGCGTGCAAAGGACGATCCCCCAATGCTCGAAGATCCGGAGCCGGCTGAACCTCCGGATCATCCCTTTGCCCTCGGCCCGGTTTCCCCTCATCGCGCTCCCCCTCCTTCAGCGGTTGACCGCGTAACGCCACACGTGCAGAAGGACCTGCAGGATCAGGCCGATGACCATGATGGGGAGGAATATCCTGTAGGCGGTGTTGACGATGAAAATCAGGGGGTGTTTCGACGGGGACGGCTTGTAGTGGAACAGCCAGGCATTCGGGAAGTTCTCGTTCGAGTCGGGGTGGCACTTCTGGCACCTTTTCACCAGGTTCGCCTTGACGGTGAGCGGGCCGGAACTCCCGGTGCCGGTGATGCTGTGCGTTCCGTGGCAGTCCGTGCACACGGCGATCGGCCGCGCCGGCTTGTACAACTTTTCCCTCTGTTTCTTGTAGAAGCCCAAGGTGACCCCGTGGAAATCGGCGAGGTAGGTCTTCAGGACATCGGTGGACAGACCGTACTTCGAGACCACGGCCGGGTTGGCATGGCAGTTCCCGCACATCTGCGGGATCCGTTCATGGTATTCGAGGGTAAGCGGGTTCTGGATATCGTGCGTGGTATGGCAATCGATGCAGATGGGAACATCCTGGTTCTGCTCGTCGATGAGGGCCTTCCCGTGGACGCTCTTCGAATACATCTCGTAGACCTGGGCGTGACACTTCCGGCACTTCTGGGTGGTGAGCACCCTTCCCTTGGCGGTATGGGAGATGTGGGCGATCCCGTGCGCTCCGTGGCAGTCGTTGCACACCGGCGCGTTCAGGTTCCCCTGGCTGAGGATCGCGTAGTGAACGCTGTCGAGGGTTTTCGTGTACTTGTCGAAGTGGCACCGTCGGCAGCTCTCCGAAGAGGCGACCGTGTAGTCCCGCCGGCTCCGGAAGGTCCGCTTCGGATGCTCCTCCTGGGAAAAACCGAAATGGCAGTCCGAACAGCGCAGCTTGTCGTGAGCGAATGTTTCCAGTTCGGAGAGATCCACCTTCAGGGAGATCTTCTCCTTGTTCCGGCAGATCATGTTCATCTCGTATCGGTGGCAACTCATGCAGTACTGCTTCTCGTTCGTATAGATCTTCCCCCCGCTGACCGGGGCCATCGAGTGTGCCTGGTGGCAGTCGGTGCAGACGGACGCCACGCCCTCGCTTTCCCGCTTCAGGAAGCTCGTGTGGATGGGGTTTCCCCCGATTTGTCCGTTGGAATGGCAGCCCCGGCAGGCGGACGTTGTCGCCGCGCGGAACTGCTCCCTGCTGCGGAACCGCTTCTTCGCGTGGATCTCGGGGAGATATCCCGCGTGGCAGGCCGTGCAGTCCAGGATGCCGTGCACGGAGTCCTTGAAGGCGGCGGGGATCACACGGGCCGGGACCGATTCGTCATCGTCCGGGAACGTCGCCCGGATCCCTTCCTTTGCGTGGCACTGCAGGCATTTTCCGGCCTGCGCGGACAATTCCGACTCCCGGGCATGGCCTGCCGGGGAAACGACGGCCAGAAGAACAAGAGCGAAACAAAGGGCGAGTCCCATCCCCTTGATCATGGACGTCCCTCCCTCCGGTCCCCAAACAACGTATCAAAAATCCGCAGGAACGCAATCCATCAATGTCGATCTTCCTGGAACGCGGGATCTTCCCGCATCACCGGCATCCGGTTCAGGATCCATCGGAAGATCAGGATGTGCAGGGTGATCATGGAGAGCACGATGAACACCTCCCGGATCGGCGGAACGATGGCCTGGAAATGCCCCGGGAGGTTCCAGTTGAACATCAGGATCGAGATGTTGAGCCGGGTCAGGATGACGCCGGCAATGGCGTGAAAGGCGCCCACCCGGACGATCCGGGCATCGTTACGCTTGACGCCGACGGTCAGGACGATGCAGGGGAGCAGCACGAAAAGAAGAACTTCCGTGAGGAACCAGTAGCCGTAGGAAGAGGAGAGGAGCGCCCAGTGGTCGTCGTGGGCGACGCCGATCATCCGCAGGGCGAAGTAGACGAACATCACGACGCAGGCGGCCTTTCCGAGGCCGACGGTCAGACCGTCCAGGCTGTCCAGGAACTGATTGTCCGCCTTCTCCCGGAGGTACCTGACGGCGACCGTGCTTACCGCGATCACCATGCAGAGCCCCGCGTAGATGCTGGAGATGAAGAAGAAGACGGGGATGAACGCCGAGTACCACAGCGGGTGGAGCTTGCCGGGAGCCATCAGGAACAGCGCCCCGAGGGCGGACTGATGGAGCGTGGAGAGGATCACCCCCGCGATCGTCATCGCGACGGTGATCAGGATCGCCCATTTCCGCGTCCTGCGCGCCTGGATCCATTCGAGGATCGCCGGGCTGAACTCGAGCAACTGGACGGTCAGATACGTGGCGACATGCCAGGCGACGAGGAAGAGGACGGACGTCGGCCCGAAGGATACGGCCATCGGGTAATAGATCCGCCAGGGCCGGCCGATATCGATCAGCAGGTAGATCACGGCGAAGAGATACCCCATGAACCCGGTCAGTACCCCGAGGCGGACGAGCGGGTGGTATTTCTTGAACCCGAAGATGTATACCGCGGTCGCCAGTACGTACCCCGTCCCCGAGAGAGGAACGCCGGAGAAGAGCCCCCACCCGAGCAGGATGCTCCAGGGGTACTCGTTGGAGGCGTGCGTGACGGTCGCCAGTCCCTTCCAGAACCGGAGGCCGATGAGGGGAATGCCGACGAAGAGGATGATCACCGCCACGACATTGAACGGCGTGACGAGTTTACGGGCATACTCGGACAGCGGCATGCCCATCGTCAGCTTGTTCAGGAATCGCGCGGGGTATGTCTCTTCCTTTACCATGCAGTTGTCGTTCATCCCTTCTCCTCCTTGTTCCGGTTCGCCGCGTAGCACAACCCCAGCAGCGCGGGCCACAGTGTGAGGACCAGGGGAACCGCGGAGAGGAACCCCTTGGTGTTCTCCACGATCGGTTTCCGTGGGAGATTCGTCGGGAAGTCCAGCTGCCCGAAGGGGATCCCCGAGAGGTACAGCCAGCTTGTCCCGCCGGCTTCGAACTCTCCGTAGATCTGGTCGACGTACCGGTCCGGGGACTTCCGGATCCGGTTCCTCGCGACCTTCAGGAGCGTCTCCCTCTTCCCGAACGTGATCGCCCCCATGGGGCAACTCCCGGCGCATGCGGGGATCCCTCCCGCCTTGATCCTCCCGTGGCACATCGTGCACTTGACGACCTTGGGCTCCAGGGCGCTCTCGTAGTCGTATGCGGGGGCGTAGAACGGGCAGGCGACCATGCAGTACCTGCACCCGAAGCAGACGTCCTTGTCGTAGAGCACCGGTCCTTCCGGCGTCTTCGTGTAGGCGCGCACGGGACACGCCGAGGCGCAACTGGGCTCTTCGCAATGGTTGCACTGGACTTTGCGGTAGATCGGGTTTCCCGACCCTTTCCGGTTCTCGTACCGGTTGACGACCGTGTACGCGCTCGCGGTGGGACGCCTCTTCCGTTCGAACACCGATTTCTCGTCGAACGGCACCTCCGGGGCCGGAAGACCGTTCGCGGCGTTGCAGGCGGATTCGCAACTTCGGCATCCGACGCACTCCGTCAGGTCGGTGAGCATCCCCATGCGGTCGGGCCAACCGGAGAGATCATGGAGCGCCTCGGCGTCCGCCGGGGAGCCGAGGAACACGGCCCCTCCGGCCACCGCCACGCCCCGGAGAAAATCCCTCCGGTTCACGGTCTTCCTCCCGTCCTTCCTCTCCTCCCGTTCGCTGCCGCCTCCGGCGTCTTTCACGGGTTTTTCCATCGAAGAAAGCCTCCCTTGGGATTTTCCTTCGTTTCCACAGGCCGATTTCTACCGTGCCTTGGCCTGCGCGGTGCTCTCGTGGCACATCTCGGTGCACCCCTTCGGGTCCGTACCGACGCTTTCCGCCGCCTACCACCGCGCCTGCATCAAGTGCCATCGGGAGGTGGGAAGCGTCGGTACGGACCCGAAGGGGTGCACCGAGATGTGCCACGAAAGCACCGCGCAGGCCAAGGCACGGTAGAAGTCGGCCTGTGGAAACGA
>Ga0075518_1000218_pt1 | contig 11122 bp, 10 predicted proteins | sample NGEPerA_2_FD_76970 | JGI IMG/M metagenome (GOLD analysis project Ga0075518, IMG submission 76970) | Arctic peat soil microbial communities from the Barrow Environmental Observatory site, Barrow, Alaska, USA - NGEE PermafrostAB136-A | ecosystem: Environmental > Terrestrial > Soil > Wetlands >...
ATCTCCGAGACCGTCCGGGGCTCTCTGAGGACCGCGCCGAGCACCTGCCACCACGCGGCGGTGAGACCACAGGCCGCGCGAGGGCGTCGCCGGCCTCGAGGAAGCGTCCGTTCAACGCGAAAGTTGCGACGACGAGGTCGGTGAGCGCCTGGACGGCCGCGGTGCGCTCGAGCGAGGTCTCAGTCTCGCTCATGATGCGACCACGGTGTTGCGCTCCGTCTGCACGGCAGTCATGAGCTGCCCGAAGCAGCAAGGGTCGCCCGTGGCGTAGAGGCCGTGCCAGGCCTCGAGCACTGCGGGTGAATGGCCCAGAACCTCTGTGCCGTTTGACGATCGCGCTGCGGGACCGTTCGGACCGGCCCTGACGGCGAGCAAGTGCTCCGATTGCTGATCAGCTACTGATCAAAGCCGGCCGCTGCGGTGCGGCAAGGTCGTCGGGCAGGTGGTTGAACCAGTCCAGGACGGCGGTCTCGTAGCGCCGGCCGAAGTCGACGGTAACCAGGTCGCGGGGCGCGGCGCCGTCGGCTTCGGCGGCCGCGAACTCGGCCCGATATGCCTGGAGTCGGGCGGCGTGGACGGCGCGGTGGCGGGCCAGGAACCCAGCCAGCTGGTCGGGGTCGAGGTGCCGGCCGAAGAGGAGGGTCAGGAGCAGCGGGTAGCGAATCTGCTCTGGGCCGGGCTCCTGCCCGAGCCAGTTCCGGAATGCCTCCCGTCCGGCGTTGGTGAGCCGGTACGGCCGCCGGTCGCGGGGGCCGACCTCGTCGGCCTCGATCAGCCCGTCCGCAGCCATGGTCGTGAGTTCACGATAGACCTGGCTGCGGGTCAGGCTCCAGAAATCCCCGATCGCCTGTTGGGCGGTGTCGACCAGGTCCCAGCCGGACTGCGGGCCGTCGTGCAGAAATCCCAGCAGCGACCCGACGGTGGCGTTGTTTCGGACAGTGCTCCTCCCGCACCGCAGTGGCGAGGGATATACCAGTGCGCCCATAGTTGCGGCGGCGGTGCAGCAGCGTCGGGATGCCCGTCAGCGATCAACACCTAGGCGAGAGCGGGCCGGCAACGCGGTGTCGTCGATCTCGAAGTACCGGGGCATCGGCCGGCCGCGGCTCAGGCTCAGCAGCCGCGGCAACCAGCTGAACCGCAGTGCCCGGGTGTCGCGGACCGCGTCGTTGTGAAACTGGCGCGCGTACCCCACCTTGGTCGCGGCCACCGCCAGCTCGTCCACCTGCCGCACGCTCGCGTCGTCGGTTGATACCGGCCCCGCGAACGCCGCCCGCAGCTCCCGGCTCAGGTCGTTCTCCACCGCCTCGCGGGCCTGCACTCCGGCGTCCATCGCCGCCCGGGCGGCCGCGGTCACTGCCTCGGCCACGATTGGGTCCAGCTGCCCGTGCGACCCGGCGTACATCGCCAGCTGGACCGCGGCCGCAGCTCGGCGGACCAGCTGGGCATCCAGGACGGCGTACGCCGCCTCGACCCGCGCGTAAAGCCGGTCGATCCGCCTGGCCAGCCAAGTGACGTAGCTGGCGGCGGCGACGACCAGCGCGACGACGGCAACGACGACTGTCACCGCGTCACCTCCTCCCCCCGCGCCCGCATCGGGTCCTCGGCCGCCGGCGTCGGTACGGCGGCGATCACCGTCTCGTAGACGCCCACCACGTGGCGGGCGATGTGCGGCCAGTCGTACCGCTCGGCGACCTTGGTACCGGCGGCGACCAGCTCCGCGCGGCGTACCGGGTCGTCGATCACCCGGCTCAGCACGTCGGCCAGTGCCGACGCGACCCCGACTGCGAACAGCTGCCCGGCCCGGCCGTCGTCGAGCACCCGACGGAAGGCGTCGATGTTGCTGGCCACGATCGGCGTACCGGCGGCCATCGCCTCCAGCAGGATGATCCCGAAGCTCTCCTGACCGGTGTTGGGCGCGACGTAGACGTCGATCGAGGCGAAGAACTGCGCCTTGGCCACCTCGCTGATCATGCCGAGGAAGACGACCCGCTCGCGCAGCGGCGCCGGCAGCTCCTCGACCGCCTCGGCCGCATCTCCCCGACCGGCGACGAGCAGCCGCAGCCCCGGCCGGTGCGGGGCGAGCACGGCGAACGCCGCCAGCAGGACGTTGAAGCCCTTGCGCGGCTCGTCGAAGCGGCCGAGAAAGCCCACCGCGCCGCCGGCCCCGGGCCAGCCAGGCAACGGCCGGGCGCCGCGGAAGGCCGCCACCGAGACGCCGTTGGGGATCAGGACCGCGTCCGCACCGAGATGTTCGACCACGGTACGGCGGGCCGCCGACGACACCGCGATCCGACCGGTGATCTTCTCCATCGCCGGCTGCAGGGCCGCCTGGGCGGCGGCCATCACCCGGGAGCGTGGGTTCGCGGTGTGGAAGGTGGCCACGATCGGGCCGTCGGCCGCCCAGCAGGCCAGCAGCGACAGGCTCGGGGCGGCCGGCTCGTGCACGTGCAGGACGTCGAAGTTCCCTTCGCGCAGCCACCGCCGCACCCGGGCGGCGGACAGTGGCCCGAACGCCAGCCGGGCAACCGAGCCGTTGTAGGGCACCGGCAGCGCCCGACCGGCGGAGGAGACGTACGGCGGGAGCGGCGTGTCGTCGTCGGCGGGGGCGAGCACCGACACCGAGTGTCCCAGGTCCGCCAGCGCCTCGGCAAGGTCCCGGACGTGCGTCTGTACCCCGCCGGGAACCTCCCAGGTGTAGGGGCAGACCAGCCCTACTCTCACGCCACGTGCTCCGCCGGCCCAGTGGGCTCCGCCGGCGCGGTCGCCGGCCCAGTCGAAGCCGGCGCGGTCGCCGGCCCAGTCGAAGCCGGCCCAGTTGAGCCCCCGGTCTGCTGCGCCCGGGCTGGGTCCAGGTCGGACAGCCACAGGCGCGCCAGCATGTGCCAGTCCTGCGGCGCGGCGGCGATGCCAGCGGCAAACACGTCGGCAACCGCCTGAGTCATCGCCGCGATCTGCTCGCTGCGGCTACCCGTGGCCGGCCGGGCCACCTCCGGGTGGATTTGCACGTACCAAACGTCCGGGTCGTAGGCCAGCGTGACCGGCAGCAGGGCGGCGCCGGTCTCCAGCGCGAGGGCGGCCGGGCCGGCGGGCATCCGGGCCGGCTCCCCGAAGAAGTCGACGTCCACACCGGCCGCCGTCAGGTCCCGGTCGGCCAACAGGCAGACCAGGCCGCCCGCCCGCAGCCGCTCGGCCAGGACCGCGAACGGCGGCTGGGTGCCGCCGCTGAGCGGGATGACCTCCATGCCAATCGAGGTCCGAAAGGCTACGAACCGGTCGAACAGCGACTCCGGGCGCAGCCGCTCGGCGACCGTTGTGAACGGCAGCCCGGTTAGCACCGCCCAGGCGCCGGCATGGTCCCAGTTGCCCATGTGCGGCAGGGCGGCGATCGCACCCCGGCCGGAGCCGACCGCGGTGCGCAGGATGTCCTCGTTGGTCATCCGCATCCCGGTGACGATGCGCTCGCGGCTGGTGGTCGGCAGTCGGAACACCTCCCGCCAGTAGCGCAGGTAGGACCGCATGCCGGCCCGGGACGTCGCCCGCAGGGTCGCCTCGTCGACGCGGCCACCGCTCCCGGCCAGCACCCGGCGCAGGTTTGCCTCCAGCCGGCGGACCCCCTTGCCCCGGCGCCACCAGACCGCGTCGGCCCGCAACACGAACAGCACGCGCGCGACCGACTCGGGCAGGCCCCGCACGATGGTCCACCCGGCGGCGTACGCCGTGTCGACGAGCCGCGCTCTCACCGGTGACCAACCTCCGATGTGGCCCCGGCGAGCCGAACCTGCCGGCGGACCTCGACGAAGCGCTGGCCGACAGTGACTGCCGTCAGCACCGCCAGCAGCTCCAGCCCGGCGGCCTGGACATACGGCACGCCGAGCCCGCCCAGTCCGGTGGCCACCAGCACGATGATCAGACGCTCCGAGCGTTCAGCCACGCCAACGTCACAGTGCATCCCGAGGCCCTCGGCGCGGGCCTTCGCGTAGGAGACGACGGCCCCGCCAACCAGGCAGAACAGCGTCACCCCGGCCAACACCGGGGAGTTGCCGACACCGGCGAACCACAGCAGCAGGCCGCCAAAAACTGCGGCGTCCGCGACCCGGTCCAGGGTGGAGTCGAGGAAGGCGCCCCACGGCCCGGAGCTGCCACGAGCCCGGGCGACCGCACCGTCGAGCATGTCGCCGAAGACGAACGCCGTGATGAACAAGGTGCCGGCCAGGAACCGGCCCCGCGGGTAGAACGCCAGTGCCCCGACGGCGACCCCGACGGTGCCCACGATGGTGACCGCGTCCGGGGTCACGCCGGCCCGAGCCAGGGCCGCTCCCAGGGGGGTGACGACCCGGCTGAGCGCCGGGCGCACGTGGGAGTTGAGCATGCGTGTCCCATCTCGCCCGGTCGCACCCCATCGGCGGACCGACCTCCACTGTAGAGCGCCGAACGCTGCAGTCGTTGACCAGACCGGTGCCCCGGACGTGGCGTTGTGGGGAAGGATGGCGCCACCGCCGGAGCCGGCGGACGAGGCGAGGAGGCGATGCGGCGATGGCGGAGAAGTCCAGCGGTCATCCGGGAGCGACCGGCAGGGCACCGGTGGCCGAGCAGCCCGGGGCGGTCCGCAACCTGGTGCTGGTCGGCCACTCCGGGGCCGGAAAGACCACGCTGGCCGAGAGCCTGCTGACCGCGACCGGCACCATCCCTCGGGCGGGCCGGGTCGAGGACGGGACGACGGTCACCGACTACGACGAGGCCGAGGTCCGCCAGCAGCGCTCGGTCTCATTGGCGGTCGCCCCGTTCGAGCACGCCGGGGTGAAGGTCAACCTGCTCGACGCCCCCGGCTATGCCGACTTTGTCGGGGACCTGCGCGCCGGCCTGCGCGCCGCGGACGCCGCCTTGTTCGTGGTGGCGGCCACCGACGGCATCGACGGCATGACCCGCATCCTGTGGGACGAGTGCGCCGCGGTCGGCATGCCGCGCGCCGTGGTCGTCACCAAGGTTGACTCCCCGCGCGCCGAGTTCGAGCGCACCGTGGAGACCTGCCAGCAGGCCTTCGGCGACGGCGTACTCCCGCTGTACCTGCCGATGCACACCGGCGACCCGGACGCCCCCGGTGCCGTCGGCGGCCTGATCGGGCTGCTGTCCCAGCAGGTCGCCGACTACTCCGGACCCGCCCGGTTGCAGCGCGACCCTGACCCCGAGCATCTGCCGCTGATCGAGGACGCCCGCAACAGCTTGATCGAGGGAATCATCGCCGAGAGCGAGGACGAGTCCCTGATGGACCGCTACCTCGGCGGGGAGACGATCGAGGCCAAGGTTCTGGTCGAGGACCTGGAGAAGGCCGTCGCCCGCGGCTCGTTCTACCCGGTGCTGCCGGTCTGCGCCCCGGCCGGTCTGGGCGTGGCCGGTCTGGGCGTGGCCGAGCTGCTCGAGCTGCTCAGCAGCGCCTTCCCCTCGCCGCTGGAGCACGACCTGCCGCCAGTTACCCGCCCGGACGGACGACCGCACAACCCGCTGACCTGCGACCCGCACGGTCCGCTGGTCGCCGAAGTCGTCAAGACCATGACCGACCCGTACGTCGGGCGCATCTCGTTGGTGCGGGTCTTCTCCGGCACCCTGCGGTCGGACATGGCGGTGCACGTCTCCGGGCACGGCCGGGCCGAGCGCGGGCACGCCGACCACGACCTCGACGAGCGGGTCGGCGCCCTGTCGTCGCCCCTGGGCAAGACCCTGCGGCCGGTGCCACAGTGCATCGCCGGCGACATCTGCGCGGTAGCCAAGCTCTCCCGCGCCGAAACCGGCGACACCCTGTCCGCCAAGGAGGACCCGCTGCTGGTCGCCGCCTGGGAGATGCCGGAGCCGCTGCTCCCCGTTGCCATCAAGGCCCGGTCCAAGGCAGATGAGGACAAGCTCTCTCAGGGCCTGGCGCGACTGGTCGCCGAAGACCCGACGCTGCGGCTGGAGCAGAACGTCGAAACCCGCCAGCTGGTGCTCTGGTGCATGGGCGAGGCGCATGCCGACGTACTGCTCGACCGCCTCGGCAGCAAGTACGGCGTGGAGGTCGACACCGTCCCGCTGCGGGTGCCGCTGCAGGAGACGTTCGCGGCCAAGGCCACCGGGCACGGCCGGCACGTCAAGCAGTCCGGCGGGCATGGCCAGTTCGCCATCTGCGACGTCGAGGTGGAGCCGCTGGAGTCCGGCGCCGGCTTCGAGTTTGTCGACAAGGTGGTCGGGGGCGCGGTGCCGCGGCAGTTCATCCCGTCGGTGGAGAAGGGCGTCCGGGCGCAGATGGAGCGCGGGGTGGCCGCCGGCTACCCGGTGGTCGACCTACGTGTGACGCTGTTCGACGGCAAGGCGCATTCGGTCGACTCCTCCGACATGGCCTTCCAGATGGCTGGGGCGTTGGCGCTGAAGGAGGCCGGCCGAGCAACGACTGTGCACCTGCTGGAGCCGGTGCTGGAGCTCACCGTCCTGGTTGCGGACGAGTACGTCGGCGCGGTGATGAGCGACCTGTCGACCCGGCGCGGTCGAGTGGTCGGCACGGAGCCGGTCGGCACCGGCCGCACCCTGGTGCGGGCCGAGGTGCCGGAGACCGAGGTGGTCCGGTACGCCGTCGACCTGCGCTCGCTCTCGCACGGCACCGGCACGTTCGCTCGCCGCTACCTGCGGCACGAGCCGATGCCGAGCCACGTGGCGAGCAAGGTGCTGGCGGAGCAGTCGGCAACCAGCTGAGCAGGCTGCCGCACGGCTGCCCAGCAGGCCCAACCGCCTGGCCGGCAGCCGTCAGACCTGCGCCCAGGCGGCGGCGAGCAGCTCCCGGGTCTGATTCAGCAGCTGCGGCAGCACTTTGGTGTGGCCAACCACCGGCATGAAGTTGGTGTCGCCACCCCAGCGCGGTACGACGTGCTGGTGCAGATGAGCGGCGATCCCGGCCCCGGCAATGCCGCCCTGGTTCATCCCGATGTTGAAGCCCTGGGCGTCACTGGCGTGTCGGAGCGCTCGCATCGCCCGCTTGGTCAGCACCGCCACCTCGGCCGTCTCGGCATCGTCGAGGTCCGGGTAGTCGGCGACATGTCGGTACGGGACCACCAGCAGGTGGCCGCCGTTGTAGGGATAGAGGTTGAGCACGACGTACGCCGTGATGCCACGGGCGACGATCAGCCCGTCGGTGTCCCCCAGGCTCGGGATGCTGCAAAACGGACACTCCGTGTCGCCGGCCGGCTTGCCCTCGCCCTTGATGTACGCCATCCGGTGCGGGGTCCACAGCCGCTGGAAGGCGTCCGCGTCACCGACCCCGACCTGCTCGCGCGGCGGCGCGTCGGGCTCCGATGCGTCCCGGCTCACTCGTGCGTCGCCCCGGCGGTGACAGCGAGCGGGACCAGCCGCCGAGACGCGATCTCCTCAGCGACCTCGCTGACCGCCTCGTCGACCGGCACCCCGCGCCGCTCCTCCCCACTGCGATACCGGAAGGAGATCGCGCCCGCCGTCTCGTCGTCATCGCCGGCGATCAGCATGAACGGCACCTTCTGCCGTTGCGCATTGCGGATCTTCTTCTGCATCCGTTCGGCCGAGTCGTCGACCTCCACCCGGACCCCGCGCTCGCGCAGCTGCTCGGCGACGCCGCGCAGGTAGGGCACGTGCCGCTCGGCAATCGGGATCATGGTGACCTGCACCGGCGCCAGCCAGGCCGGCAGCGCGCCGGCGTAGTGCTCGAGCAGGATGGCGAAGAACCGCTCCACGGACCCGAACAAGGCGCGGTGGATCATGTATGGCCGACGGCGGGTGTTGTCCGCCGCCTGGTACTCCATGTCGAACCGGCCGGGCTCCTGCAAATCCACCTGCAGCGTAGACAGCTGCCAGCGCCGGCCGATCGCGTCCCGGATGTGTACGTCGATCTTGGGCGCGTAGAAGGCACCCTCCCCCGCGGCGACAACGTACGCCAGCCCGCTGGCCTCCAGCGCAACCCGCAGCGCAGCTTCGCCCTCGGCCCACTGCGCCGGCTCCCCGACGTAGCGCTCGGGGCGGGTGGCCAGCTCCGCCTCGAAGTCGGTGAGGCCGAAGTCGCGCAGCAGCCCGATCACGAAGGCGAGCAGGCTGGTCAGCTCGCCGGCCAGCTGCTCCGGCGTACAGAAGATGTGGCTGTCGTCCTGGGTGAAACCGCGCGCCCGGGTCAGGCCGTGCAGCACTCCAGACTTCTCGTAGCGGTAGACGGTGCCGAACTCGAAGAGCCGCAGCGGCAGGTCGCGGTAGGAGCGGCCGCGCGACTTGTAGATCAAGATGTGGCCGGGGCAGTTCATCGGCTTCGGGTAGTACGTCGCCCCTTCCAGTTCCATCGGCGGGTACATGCCGTCGGCGTACCACTGCAGGTGGCCGGAGGTCTCGAACAGCGTGGAGCGGGCGATGTGCGGGGTGACGACGAACTCGTAGCCGGCCCGCTCGTGGGCGGCCCGGCTGTAGTCCTCCATCGCCCGGCGGACCGCGCCACCCTTGGGGTGCCAGACCGCTAGCCCGCCGCCGATCTCGGTCGGAAACGAGAACAGGTCCAACTCTGCGCCCAGCCGGCGGTGGTCGCGCCGCTCCGCCTCGGCCAGCATCCGCAAGTGCACGGCCAAGGCCTCCTTGGACTCCCAGGCCGTGCCATAGATCCGCTGCAGCATCCGGTTCTTCTCGTCGCCGCGCCAGTAGGCGCCGGCGGTCCGCATCAGCCTGAACGCCGGGATCTGCCGGGTCGAGGGCAGGTGCGGCCCGCGGCAGAGGTCGGTGAACGCCAACCCCGGCGCCACCCCGGCCGCGGCCCGGCCGCCTTTGGAACCGACGTTGTCGTAGACGGTGATGTCCGGCCCGGCAGCGTCGACGGTTTCCTCGCCCTCGACGGCGCCGGCGGTCGCCCGATCGATGATCTCCAACTTGTACGGCTGGTCCGCGAACAGGCCGCGGGCCTCGTCCGGGTCGACCCGGCGGCGGGCGAAGGACTGGCCGGCCTTGATGATCTCGATCATCCGCCGCTCGATCGCCTCGACGTCGTCGGGGGTGAACGGTCGCTCGACGTCGAAGTCGTAGTAGAAGCCGTTCTCGACCGGCGGCCCGATGGCGAATTTGGCACCGGCGAAGAGGTCGGTCACGGCTTGAGCCAGCACGTGCGCGGTGGAGTGCCGCAGGATCGCCCGGCCCTCGGGGGTGGCCATGGGTACCGACTCCAGCCGGTCGCCGTCCTCGGGCACCCAGCTCAGGTCGTGCAGCTGCTCGGAGTTGGCCCGGACGGCAATGGCGGCAGTGATCCCTGCCCCGGCCAGGACGTCGCCCACCGACGCTCCGGCCGGTACGACGTGCGGCGTCCGGTCGACGGTCAGGCGGACGTCCGGCACAAGATCGCTCCAGGGTCGGCAGGCATCTTCGACACGATGCTACCGAGCCCGCCGCGGCCGACACCGCAGCGATGGTGGGCGATACTGGGATCGAACCAGTGGCCTCCTCGGTGTGAACGAGGCGCTCTCCCGCTGAGCTAATCGCCCTAGACGGTGCCCGACCCTACCCCACGCTGCCGGGCTCGGAGCGCCGGTCGAGGGGGTCGGTGCGACGGCGAGTGACTCGATCGCGCGTTTGCTGGTAGCGGCCCTTGGTCCAGTGCCGCGTCCGGCGCGCCCAGCGGAACTCGGTTGCCAGAATGGCCAGGCCAAGGAAGATCAGGAGCCAGCCGGGGCCGGGGAGCACCAGCAGTGCGATGCCGACGAGGGCAACGACGAGTCCGGTGACAAAGACGCCACCGCGGTACGCCGGCCCCAACAAAGCGTGACGACGAATGCGCTCACGGTGATAAGTGAGCCGATTCCTGCGTCCCATCTCCCTAATGTTATTGATGGTCCCCCGAACGAGTGGTTACGTCCGTACATTGCGCGGGCAGGTCGTGGACCAGCGGCACACAGCCGCTGACGCGAACGCCCGAAGGGGTCCCGGCTATGACGCCCCGTCCAACCTCTGTCAGCACCGAGATGGAGTTGCGTCTGATCGTCCCGGGTGGCAGTCCCCTTCCCGTCGCGGCGGGACTGCAGTACGAGGCATCCGATCCCTACGCCGTCCACGTCGGCTTCCGCACCGGTGGGGGCGCGGACGGCAATGACGTAGTCGAGTGGACCTTCGCTCGGCAGCTGTTGACCGATGGAGTGGTCCGGGCGGTCGGTGAGGGCGATGTCCAGGTCTGGCCAACCGCAGGTTCGGGCAGCGCGGTGGTCTGCCTGGCGCTGTCCTCGCCGTCCGGGCGCGCGCTGTTCGAGGTGCCGCTCGGCGCGCTGGTTGACTTCCTCACCCGCACGTACGCCGCGGTGCCATCGGGAGCGGAGAGCGACTTCGTCGAGATCGACGCCGAACTGGCGCTGCTGATGTGGACGGAACCCGAGATCTGACCGAACGGCAGCGCCGACCCGGCATCGGAGCGGCGCACGTTGAACGGCCGGAGATCGGCTACAGTCATCCTGTTGCCGCCGGGACGGCCCGGCGCACGCGGACGTGGCTCAGCTGGTAGAGCATCACCTTGCCAAGGTGAGGGTCGCGGGTTCGAATCCCGTCGTCCGCTCGGAAGTGCCCACTAGTTGGCGAAGGGGCATGTCGACCGCAGTACGGCTGGGCCAAGGGCGACCGCCGGCCCGACGGCGGAGTGGCCGAGTGGCTTAGGCAAGGGCCTGCAAAGCCCTGTACGCGGGTTCGATTCCCGCCTCCGCCTCGATGTTCGCACCCTGATTGCGACTTTGAGTCCCGGGCGATTAGCTCAGCGGGAGAGCGCTACCTTGACACGGTAGAGGCCGCAGGTTCGACACCTGCATCGCCCACTTGCGTTACCGCGGGTCTTCGCCCTGGATGGTGAATCCCAGCAGCCGGCTGCAGCCGGGCCGCGTCGTCCGGACAGATCTCGAGCCGCATCGCCGGCACCAGCGCAATATCCGGCGTACGCCGGGTCATCATTCCAGCGTGGTAATGCCCAGGTAATGCCCGAGGAGTCGGCCGGTGATCAGGACACACGGGTAGACGGTGTGCGGCTGCTTACCCTGGCGGCAGACAGTGGCGGTCGGCGAGCTGGGCCGGGCCCCGGTCGTCGGGCCGGAGGCCGGCCCAGCTCGCCGACCGCCACTGTCTGCCGCCAGGG
>Ga0075518_1000219_pt1 | contig 11102 bp, 9 predicted proteins | sample NGEPerA_2_FD_76970 | JGI IMG/M metagenome (GOLD analysis project Ga0075518, IMG submission 76970) | Arctic peat soil microbial communities from the Barrow Environmental Observatory site, Barrow, Alaska, USA - NGEE PermafrostAB136-A | ecosystem: Environmental > Terrestrial > Soil > Wetlands > Peat...
GCGGTCGAGCGCCCGGGTCGCGAACGGTGCGAGGGACGTCACGTGCGTCCGACCGGCGACGACGCCCTTGCGCAGCCGCAGGAACGTGACCCCGGCCTCCTCCTCGGCCTCGAGGGCGACGAGCAGCACCCGTGGGGACCGCTCGAGGTCGGCGAACGTCACGTCGAGCGGACGGCCGGCGACGCTCGACGCGAGGAAGGCCTCCTCCTCGGCCGAGTGCGGCCGGGACCGCAGGTCGATGTCGTTCGTGCCGAGCGCGACGCGCGCGAACTTGGAGTACGCGTAGGCGTCCTCGATCGTGAGCCGGCCACCGGGGAGCACCCCGACGCCGCGCGCACCGGCCGACGCCCCGTCGGCGCCGATCGCGGCAGCGAGCCCGGCCGCCGCGACCTCGAGGGCCTCGGGCCAGCTCGCCGGGGTGAGCTCACCGGTCTCCGCGTCGCGCACGAGCGGGGTCCGCAGCCGGTCCGGCGCCGACTGCCACGTGAAGGCGAACCGGTCCTTGTCGGTGATCCACTCCTCGTTGACCGCGGGGTCCTCGCCCGCGAGCCGGCGCAGCACCACGCCGCGGCGGTGGTCCACGCGGATCGCGGAACCGGACGAGTCGTGCTCCGAGACGCCCGGGGTCGACACGAGGTCGAACGGCCGCGAGCGGAACCGGTACGCCGCGCTCGTGAGCGCGCCGACCGGGCAGATCTGCACGGTGTTGCCCGAGAAGTACGACGCGAACGGCGCGCCGGAGGAGTCGACGAGCTCGGCCGGCCCGATCGGGAGGTCCGCGAACCGTGCCGCGCCCGCGGGGGCGCCGGTCTCGTAGCCGAGGACACCGGTGTCGAAGCGACCGATCTGCTGGTTCGCGCCACGCTTCTGCAGGTCGATGAACGGGTCGCCCGCGATCTCCTTCGAGAACCGCGTGCACCGCTGGCACAGGATGCAGCGCTCGCGGTCGAGCAGGATCTGCGTCGAGATCGCGATCGGCTTGGGGAAGGTGCGCTTGATGTCGACGAACCGGCTCTGACCGCGCCCGTTGCTCATCGACTGGTTCTGCAGGGGGCACTCGCCGCCCTTGTCGCAGACCGGGCAGTCGAGCGGGTGGTTGATCAGGAGCATCTCGATGACGCCGTGCTGCGCCTTGTCGCTCTCGGCGGACGTCCGCTGCGTCTTGACGGCCATGCCCGGCGTCGCCTCGAGCGTGCATGAGGGCTGGGGCTTGGGCATCTTCGACAGCTTGCCGTCGCGGCCCGGCGCCCAGACCTCGACGAGGCACTGGCGGCACGCGCCCACGGGGACGAGCAGCGGGTGGTCGCAGAACCGCGGGATCGCGATGCCGAGCTGCTCGGCGGCCCGGATGACCAGCGTGCCCTTGGGCACCGCCATCTCGATGTCGTCGATCGAGAACGTCACCGCGCTCGCCGGGTCGAGCGGCGGGGTCACGGCAGCCGGCGGGGTCGCGAGGATCCCGGTCGAGGGCTTCGGTGTGGTGGTCGTCATGCGTGTACCCCCGCGAACTGCCCGGCGCCACGGCGCGGGGTGTAGGTGAACAGCGAGCTTCGCTCCGGCGGGAAGAGCACGTCGGCGGGCGTGTGCGTGCCCGCCTCGAACTCGTCGCGGAAGTACTGGATCGCGGACGTGACCGGGCTCGTCGCGCCGTCGCCGAGCGCGCAGAACGCGCGACCGAGGATGTTGTCGCACAGGTCGAGCAGCGTGTCGATGTCCTCGCTCGTGCCCTTGCCGGCAACGAGGCGCTGGAGGATCTGGTCGAGCCAGAACGTGCCCTCGCGGCACGGCGTGCACTTGCCGCACGACTCGTGCTTGTAGAACGCGATCCAGCGCGCCACGGCCCGCACGACGGACGTGGTCTCGTCGAAGATCTGCAGCGCGCGCGTGCCGAGCATCGAGCCGGCCTTGCCGACCGACTCGTAGTCGAGCGGGACGTCGAGGTGCTCGGCCGTGAAGAGCGGCGTGGAGGACCCACCGGGCGTCCAGAACTTCAGCTCGCGACCCTCGCGGACGCCGCCGGCCATGTCGAGGAGCTCGCGCAGCGTGATGCCGAGCGGTGCCTCGTACTGCCCCGGGCGCGCGACGTGGCCCGAGAGCGAGAACAGCCCGTGGCCGGTCGAGCGCTCGGTCCCCATGGACTTGAACCAGTCCGCGCCGGCCTCGAGGATGGCGGGCACCGACGCGATCGACTCGACGTTGTTGACCACCGTCGGGCGCGCGTACAGACCCGCGACCGCGGGGAACGGCGGCTTCAGGCGCGGCTGACCGCGCCGGCCCTCGAGCGAGTCGAGCAGCGCAGTCTCCTCGCCGCAGATGTAGGCGCCCGCGCCGGCGTGCACCGTGATCTCGAGGTCGAAGCCGGACCCGAGGATGTTCTCCCCGACGTACCCGGCCGCCTTGGCCTCCGCGACCGCGTTGAGCAGTCGGCGGTAGACGTGCAGGACCTCACCGCGCACGTAGATGAACGCGTGGTCGCAGCCGATCGCGTACGACGTGATGATCGCGCCCTCGATGAGCTCCTGCGGGCTCGCGAGCATGAGCGGGATGTCCTTGCAGGTCCCCGGCTCCGACTCGTCCGCGTTGATCACGAGGTAGCGCGGGCCGCCGTCGGGCGCGGGCAGGAAGCCCCACTTCATGCCCGTCGGGAACCCCGCACCGCCGCGACCGCGCAGCCCCGAGTCCTTGACTGCGGTCACCACGTCGGCCGGCGCCATCGCGAGGGCCGCGCGCAGCCCGCGGTAGCCGCCGTTCTGGAGGTACGTCGCGAGCGTCCACGAACGCTCGGCGTCCCAGTGCTTGGTCAGCACCGGGGTCAGGGTCGTCGCCTCGGTCATCAGGAGCCCTTCACCTGGTCGGACTGCTGCGTCGTGCCGGCGGCCGGGAACGGCGGCGCCGTCCAGCCGCGCTCGCGGGCCAGCACCGTGCCCCGCGTCGTGGCCTCACCCGCGCCCACGCCCTCGTCGGCCCGGCCGTCGGAGAACCCGGCGAGGACGCGCGACATGGCCTTGAACGAGCAGACGCTCGCGGCACCCCGGGTCGGCGCGACCGCCTCGCCGGAACGCAGCCGGTCGACGGTCTCGACCGCGCTCGCGGGGGTCTGGTTGTCGAAGAACTCCCAGTTGACCATCACGACCGGCGCGTAGTCGCAGGCCGCGTTGCACTCGACGCGCTCGAGCGTGATCGCGCCGTCCGCGGTCGTCTCGTCGTGCCCGACGCCGAGGTGGTCGGACAGCTCCTCCCAGATCGCGTCACCGCCAATCACGGCGCACAGCGTGTTGGTGCAGACCCCCACGGTGTACTCGCCGTTCGGGCGCCGCTTGTACTGCGTGTAGAACGTCGCCACGGCCGAGACCTCGGCCGTCGACAGGTTCAGCATCTGTGCGCAGAACGCGATCCCGGCCGGGCTCACGTACCCGTCCTCGCTCTGCACGAGGTGCAGCAGCGGCAGGAGCGCCGAGCGGGCCTCGGGGTAGCGCGCGACGACCTGCGCGGCATCGGCGTCCAGACGAGCGCGCGTGGCCTCGTCATAGGCGCCGCGGCGGACGGCAGCGCCCTCGGCCGACGGTGTGCTCTCGACGGACATCAGCGGTCCACCCCTCCCAGAACAGGGTCCAGCGACGCGACGGCCACCACGACGTCGGCCAGCAGGCCGCCCTCGCACATGACCGACACGGCCTGCAGGTTGTTGAACGACGGGTCACGGAAGTGCGCCCGGTACGGCTTGGTGCCACCGTCGGACACGAGGTGCACGCCCAGCTCGCCGCGCGGGGCCTCGACGCTCTGGAACACCTGGCCTGCGGGGACCCGGAAGCCCTCCGTCACGAGCTTGAAGTGGTGGATCAGGGCCTCCATCGAGGTGCCCATGATCTCCCGGATGTGGTCGAGCGAGTTGCCCATGCCGTCCGAGCCGATCGCGAGCTGCGCGGGCCACGCGATCTTCTTGTCGGCGACCATCACCGGGCCGGGGCCCGACGCCTGGAGCCTGTCGAGCGTCTGCTCGACGATGCGCATGGACTGGTAGATCTCCTCGATCCGGACGACCAACCGGCCCCAGGCGTCACCGGTGTCGGCGACGGGGATCTCGAAGGCGTACGTCTCGTAGCCGCAGTACGGCGCGGACTTGCGCACGTCGTACGGGAGGCCGGCGGACCGCAGCACCGGCCCGGTCATGCCGAGCGCCATGCAGCCCGACAGGTTGAGGTAGCCGACGCCCTTCATGCGGCCCTGCAGGATCGGGTTGCCCAGCATGAGGTCCTCGAGCTGGCGCATGTAGTGCCGGATCGTCACGAGCGACTCGCGGATCGTGTCGAGAGCGCCCGGCGGGATGTCCTGCGCGACGCCGCCGGGGCGGATGTACGCGTGGTTCATGCGCAGACCGGTGATCAGCTCGAAGATCTTGAGGACCTCTTCGCGAGCCGTGAAGCCGGTCGTCATGATCGTCGTCGCGCCGAGCTCGTTGCCACCCGACGCGAGACAGACCAGGTGCGACGCGATCCGGTTGAGCTCGAGCATGAGCACCCGGATGACCGTCGCACGCTCGGGCACGTCGTCCGTGATGCCGAGGAGCTTCTCCACGGCCAGGCAGTACGCGGCCTCCGAGGAGATCGGCGCTACGTAGTCCATCCGGGTGCAGAACGTCACACCCTGGGTCCAGGTGCGGAACTCCATGTTCTTCTCGATGCCGGTGTGCAGGTACCCGATGCCCGCGCGGGCCTCGGTGACCGTCTCACCGTCGATCTCGAGCATGAGCCGGAGCACGCCGTGGGTCGACGGGTGCTGCGGTCCCATGTTGACGACGATGCGTTCCTCGCCGAGGCGCATCGCCTCTTCGGCGATCTCGGACCAGTCGCCGCCCGCGGCCTCGAACGACGGGATGCCGGTGGCGTCCTCGTCGACGATGTGACCGGTGGCCCTGGGGGTGCTCGACGTCATCGGTACGACCTCCGCTGGTCCGGGGGCGGCACGGTGGCGCCCTTGTACTCGACCGGGATCCCCCCGAGGGGGTAGTCCTTGCGCTGGGGGTGCCCCGGCCAGTCGTCCGGCATCTCGATGCGCGCGAGCGCCGGGTGCCCGTCGAACTCGATGCCGAAGAAGTCCCAGGTCTCGCGCTCGTGCCAGTCGTTGGTGGGGTACACCGCGACCGTCGACGGGATGCGCGCGTCGCCGTCCGCGACCGCGACCTCGAGCCGCAGCCGGCGGCTGTGCGTGACCGACACGAGGTGGTAGACCGCATGCAGCTCGCGGCCGGCGTCATGCGGGTAGTGCGCGCCGGAGACGCCGAGGCTCAGCTCGAAGCGCAGGTCCTGGTCGTCGCGCAGCGCTCGGCAGACCGCCACGATGTGCTCGCGGGCGACGTTGAGCGTGAGCTCGCCCCGGTCCACGACCACGGACGTGACCGCGGCGTCGAACGGTGTGCCGGCCTCCTCGAGGACCTCGGCGAGGATGTCGACGACCTCGTCGAACCAGCCCCCGTACGGCCTCGCGGTCGGCCCGGGCAGGACGACCGTCGTCACGAGGCCGCCGTACCCGGAGGTGTCGCCCGAGCCCGGCGCGCCGAACTGTCCCGTCCGGACGTCGATGACGTCGAGCGGCGGGCGCCCGCCTGCTGACACGGTCGGCGAGCCGGCCTCGAGCTCTGCCCCGCTCGTCGGTTCCTGGGGAGCGTCGCTCATCGCAGCAGCCCTGTCATGTGGGATGTCGGCGTCGCGGCGAGCGCCGCAGCCTCGGCGGCCCGGGCCGCCTCCTCGCGGTTCACGCCGAGCGGCGTGGACCGGATCTGCTCGTGCAGCGCGAGGATCGCGTTGATGAGCATCTCGGGGCGAGGCGGACAGCCGGGCAGGTAGATGTCGACCGGCACGACGTGGTCGACGCCCTGCACGATCGCGTAGTTGTTGAACATCCCGCCCGACGACGCGCACACGCCCATCGACAGGACCCACTTGGGCTCCGGCATCTGGTCGTAGACCTGCCGGACCACGGGGGCCATCTTCTGGCTCACGCGCCCCGCGACGATCATGAGGTCGGCCTGGCGCGGCGACGCGCGGAAGACCTCCATGCCGAAGCGCGAGATGTCGTAGCGCGACGCACCGGTCGCCATCATCTCGATCGCACAGCACGCCAGGCCGAACGTGACCGGCCACAGCGAGCCCTTGCGGAAGTAGCCGACGAGGTCCTCGACCGTCGTCAGCAGGAACCCTGAGGGTGCCTCTTCGATGCCCATGTCAGCTCACCCCTAGTGCCACTCGAGTCCACCGCGGCGCCACTCGTACACGAACGGCACCGTGATGATGGCAAGGAAGCCCATCATCGCGACGAGGCCGAACACGGCGAGCTCCGTGAAGTCCACGGCCCACGGGTAGAGGAAGACGACCTCGATGTCGAAGATGATGAACGTCATCGCGACGAGGTAGTACTTGATCGGGAACCGGCCACCGCCGACGGCATGCGGGGTCGGCTCGATGCCGCACTCGTACGCGTCAAGCTTGGCTCGGTTGTAGCGGCGCGGGCCGAGGATCGCGCTCGCGCCGACGCCACCGAGGGCGAGCACGGCAGCGATCCCCATCATCACCAGGATCGGCACGTACGGGTTGGTCATCTCAGAGCCCTCCCGGTCAGGGATTGGGTGGGCCTCGGTGCCGAGGTCCTGCGGTCGGTCGGACGACAGCCGGTCGTCGAGCGGTCGAGGGTCGTGCAGTCGCCGCTCATGCTGCCGGGACGATCTTCGTCAGACCTGAGATCACGCGGTCGACGATGTCGCCTCCGCGCGGCTCGTAGCAGTCGGACAGCAGCTTGAGCGTGAAGCGCATGAGGAGCGGCCGGGGCAGCCCGTACCGCGTGCACAGCCGCATGATCTGCGGGTGCTCGATGATCTTCACGAAGTAGCGACCGAGCGTGTAGTACCCGCCGAGGTCGTCCTTCATGCGGCTCGCGTACGTCCCGAGCGCGCGCTCACGGCCCGCTGCCGACCCGCGCGACGCGGCCTGGACGACCGCGTCGGCGGCGAACCGGCCCGCCTGCAACCCGTAGGCGATGCCCTCGCCGTTGAACGGGCTCACCATGCCCGCCGAGTCGCCGACGAGCATGAGGCCACGCCCGTAGAGCGGCCCACGGTTGAAGCCCATCGGCAGCGCGGCACCGCGCACTGGCCCGATCTGGTTGTCGGGGGTGAACTCCCACTCCGCGGGTGCGTTCGCCATCCACTTCGCGAACAGGTCCTTGTAGTCGATCTTCGTCGCGGCGGCCGTCGACGAGACGCTGCCGAGGCCCACGTTCGCGGTGCCGTCGCCGAGCGAGAAGATCCAGCCGTAGCCCGGCATGAGGTTGGAGCGCCCCGGGGCGCCGTCCCACAGCTCGAGGTGGCTCTCCATCCAGGGGTCCTGGTCGCGCGGGGTGCGGAAGTACGTGCGCACCGCGACACCCATCGGGCGGTCGTCGCGCTTGGCGAGCCCGAGACCGGTCGCGAGCCGCGCGGACACGCCGTCCGCGGCGATGACGACCGGGGCGCGGTAGGTGATCTCGTCGCCGCTGCGGCGGCCGTCGTCGTCCACCGGCCGGGCCGTGACGCCGACGACGCGACCCGTGCGCTCGTCGAGGACCGGGCCCGTGACGTTGGTGCGCTCGAGCAGCTTGGCGCCCGCGGCACGGGCGTGCTCGACGAGTGCGTGGTCGAGGCTCATGCGCGTGCGTGCGAGCCCGTAGGAGGGGTAGCTCGACAGCTCGGGCCAGGGCAGCTCGAGCCGGTGTCCGCCGCCCACGACGCGCAGGCCCTTGTTGCGGATCCAGCCGTCGCTCTCGCGGAGCGGCACGCCCATCGCGACGAGCTCCTTGACCGCGCGGGGCGTCAGGCCGTCGCCGCAGATCTTGTCCCGCGGGAACGACGCCTTGTCGAGGAGCAGCACGTCCAGGCCCGCCGATGCGCAGTGGTACGCCGCGCTCGACCCGGCGGGGCCAGCGCCGACGACGATGACATCAGCGTCATCGTGCCCTGCGTTGACCACGGACTTCCCCATTTGTGAAGGCTTTCCTGCTACGACTTGCCGAGTCTAACCACCGTCCCACGACGTGTCTGCGAAGGCTTACCTCACCATCGCTGGACAGCCGTGACCCTGCTCACATCACCCGTCACGCCTCGTGCGCGCACCTCAGCGGGCCCCTCGGTCTCACGCCGGACGCACACCGCGATGCAGTGCCACGATCCCGCCCGAAAGGTTCCGAAACGCGACCTGACCCCATCCGGCTGCCTTGATCAGCCGCCCGAGGCCCTGCTGGTCCGGCCACTCACGGATCGACTCGGCCAGGTAGACGTAGGCGTCGGGCTCCTTGGACACCGCCCGCGCGACGGGCGGCAGCGCGCGCATGAGGTACTCGGTGTAGACCGTCCGGAACGGCGCCCACGTCGGGCGCGAGAACTCGCACACCACGAGACGCCCGCCGGGCCGGGTGACGCGCAGGAGCTCCGCGAGCGCGCCCGCGGTGTCCACGACGTTGCGCAGGCCGAACGAGATCGTCACGGCGTCGAACGACTCGTCAGCGAACGGCAGCGCGGTCGCGTCGCCCGCGACGAACCCCAGGTCGGGGCGCCGGCGCTTGCCGACCTCGAGCATCCCGAACGACAGGTCGCACGGCACGACGCGCACGCCGGCGTCGGCGAGCGGCTCGCTCGACGTCCCGGTGCCCGCAGCGAGGTCGAGCACCTGCTCGCCTCGCTGCGCCCCGACCGCAGCGAGGGTCGCCCGGCGCCAGTAGCGGTCCTGCCCGAGGGAGATGACGTCGTTCGTCACGTCGTAGCGGCGCGCGACGGCGTCGAACATCGCGGCGACGGCACGGGGGTCCTTGTCGAGGGTGGCGCGGGGCATGACCACATCGTCTCAGGTCGGCAGGGGTGTCGCGTCCGGGGGACGTACCCTGGCACACGATGACCAGCACCTCGCCCGATGCCGTCCCATACCCCCTGGTCGTACGGACGGTCGCGCTCGACGACCTCGCCCACCCCGGCCCCCCGGCCGTCGGCGCCCATGCCGGTACCGACGACGCCACCGACCTTCTCGACCTGCTGCCCGCCGACGCCCCGCTCGCGTGGGTCCGGCGGGGCGACGGGCTCGTCGGGTGGGGTGAGGCCCTGCGGATCACCGTGACGGGGCCCGACCGGTTCGCGGACGCCGAGCACGCCTGGCACGACGTGCTCGCGCACGCGGTCGTGCGCGACGAGGTCGGCCTGCCCGGGACCGGACCGGTCGCGTTCGGGTCGTTCGCGTTCGACGAGGACTCGGCCGCGGGTGGCGTCGTCGTCGTGCCGCGCGTCGTCGTCGGACGGCGCGCGGGCCGCATGTGGCTCACGACGATCGACTCCGGCGCGACCCTGCGCCCCGCGCCCACGCTCGCCGACGTGGCCGGCACCCGCACACCCGTCCCCTCGCCGGGCGCCGTCGTGTACGGCGACGGCGCCGTCCCGGCGGATCGCTGGCCGGACGTCGTCGGACTGGGCATCGCCGCGATCCGCGCGGGTGAGCTCGACAAGGTCGTGCTCGCGCGCGACGTCTGCGCACGCACCACGGATCCGCTCGACGTGCGCTGGCCGCTGCGCCGCCTCGCCCAGCAGTACCCGTCGTGCTGGACGTTCTCGGTCGACAGGATGCTCGGCGCGACGCCCGAGCTGCTCGTGCGCTCCGAGAAGGGGCTCGTCACCTCGCGCGTGCTCGCCGGGACCATCCGGCGCACCGGGGACGAGAACGCCGACGTCGCGCACGCCGCGATCCTCGCGCACTCCTCGAAGGACCTCGAGGAGCACGAGTACGCGGTCGCGTCCGTCGCGCACGCCCTCGAACCGTTCTGCACCTCGATCAACGTGCCCGACGTGCCGTTCGTCCTGCACCTGCCGAACGTCCTGCACCTCGCCTCGGACGTCACGGCCGTGCTGGCCGGCTCGGCTCCCGACGGTCCGGGCACGTCGCCGGGCGCCGCAGGGCTCGCCGGATCCACGGGCGTCCACCCGTCGAGCCTCGCGCTCGCCGCGGCGCTGCACCCGACCGCTGCGGTGTGCGGGACCCCCACGGTCGCCGCGCGCGACCTCATCGCCAGGATCGAGGGCATGGACCGCGCACGGTACGCCGGACCGGTCGGCTGGTTCGGCGCCGACGGCGACGGCGAGTGGGGCATCGCGCTGCGGTCGGCGCAGGTGGACCCCGACGACCCGCGGCGCATCCGGCTGTTCGCCGGGTGCGGCATCGTCGCCGCGTCCGACCCTGCTGCCGAGCTCGCCGAGTCCGAGGCCAAGCTCGTGCCCATGCGCGACGCGCTCGCGTCCGACTGACACCACGCACCCGCACGCCCCGAGCGGCGCACGAAGGTACGGCCGGCACCCGAGGGTGCCGGCCGTACCTGTGACGGGACGCGGATGCGGGGTCCGCATCGACCGTCTCCCGGGGGGCGAAGGGAGGACACCCGGCCCGGGTGCCTGCGTCAGCCCTGGCCGGTACCACCCTGGCTCTGCTGCTGCTCCTGGTACCACTTGTACAGCTGGTCCGGAGTCATCTGGCGCGGGTCCGTCGGTGCGGTCGAGTCGGAGCTCGCCGCAGCCTCCGTCTTCGTCGCGAGGGTCACCTTGACGTCGATGGCCTTGCCGTCGCGGACCACCGTGAGCGTCGCCTGGGCGCCGGACGCCATGCCCCGGACGTAGGCCGTCAGGGACTCTTTGCCGCCGACCGGCTTGCCGTCGATCGCAACGATCACGTCCTTGGCCTGCAGGTTCGCGTTCGCCGCGGGCGAGCCGGCCGTGACCTCCTGGACGACCGCGCCGAGACGTGTCGTGCCGTCCACGGTCGCCGTGCCGTCGCTCAGCGAGACGCCGAGGAACGCATGCTGCGCGGAGCCCGAGTCGACGAGCTGCGTCGCGATGTTCTTCACCAGGTTCACGGGGATCGCGAAGCCCAGACCGATCGACCCGGACGAGCTCGACAGCGTGGCGATCGACGACGTGATGCCGATGACCCGCCCCGCGGCGTCGAACAGCGGGCCACCCGAGTTGCCGGGGTTGACCGCCGCGTCGATCTGGATGGCGTTCGTCACGACCGCGGCCGAACCGGCCTCCGATGTCGACACCGGCC
>Ga0075518_1000221_pt1 | contig 11046 bp, 11 predicted proteins | sample NGEPerA_2_FD_76970 | JGI IMG/M metagenome (GOLD analysis project Ga0075518, IMG submission 76970) | Arctic peat soil microbial communities from the Barrow Environmental Observatory site, Barrow, Alaska, USA - NGEE PermafrostAB136-A | ecosystem: Environmental > Terrestrial > Soil > Wetlands >...
CGGGTAGAAAGAAAACAGGTACGTGCTGACGCTGGAAAATATGCTTCCGGCGACTCTGAGAACTTTTGATCAGGTACGGAATGAGATCAAGACAATCTATGGCAACCAGATTTTTTTTGAGCGCTGGCGGGCGTTTGTTCAGGAAACTTACGACAACGCCAGCATAGAGTTCAGTCTTGATTATGATCCGGGCACCAAGATAGATCAGAACACTTCTTCTTTCTGAGAACCAGGCTCAGGGAGAGTCTTGATAGCAGTTGTGGTTGAATGATACAATCCTGCCAGTTTTACCTCCAGTTTTTCCCTCAGGGATTACTTTAGTCTTACGCGGTTTTGGCCAGCGCTGATCATTGAGCGTCAATAGCTTAAAACTGGGACAGGCTCAGTTATAAAGGCTTCGAAACAGCGACCAGGGGTGAGGGTCATGCCGGCTGCCATTGAAATTGAGGGGCTCACCAAAGTCTACGGCTATGGCTCCGATGAAGTCGAGGCTGTAAAAGACCTTGATTTGACAGTTGGCCACGGTGAGGTATTTGGTTTTCTGGGTCCGAACGGGGCGGGAAAAACCACTACGGTCCAGATGCTGATGCAAATCATTTTCCCTACCTCAGGGAACGGTGTGCTGCTGGGCAAACCTCTCGGGGATATATCGGCCCGGGAGCGGATCGGTTACCTGCCGGAGCTATTTCAATTCCACACTTTCCTCAGAGCTGATGAATTCCTCGATTTTCATGCACGCCTGTACGGCATTCCGGCTGGACGGCGCCGTCAGCGTGTAGCCGAGGTGTTGGAAATCGTAGGTCTGAGTGAGAATGCAAAATCGAGGATCCGTACCTTTTCCAAGGGAATGCTTCAGCGAATCGGCATCGGTCAGGCAATTATCAATGAACCCGGGCTGCTGTTTCTGGACGAGCCGACATCAGCCCTTGACCCGATGGGCCGACGAGATGTCAGAGACCTGATTCTGAAACTGCGTGAAAAGGGAACCACGGTTTTTCTCAACTCGCACCTGCTTTCCGAGGTTGAGATGACCTGCACACAGATAGGAATACTCAACAAAGGCCAACTGGTGCGGGTTGGTGATATTCAATCCCTGGCGCAGCCTACGCATTGTGTTGATATCAGGGTTGAAGGGCTTCCCATGGAAACGATGGCGGATATCCGTGACCTGGCCACCAAAGTCGATGGTGATGAAAAAGAAATGACGGTTACGGTGGAGAATGAGGCCCAGGTTGAAAAAGTAGCTCGCATGATCATGGAAAGCGGTGCCCAGTTGCGTGAGTTCACGCCACGTAGCCAGCAGCTCGAGGAAATCTTCCTGCAGTCGATCGAGGAGAGCGACTGATGAGGACCTGGGCTATGGCTTTTTTCACTTTGCGGGAGACGATGCGCTCCAAAACCATGATAACCGGGCTGGTCGTCAGCTTTCTCTACCTGGCTATAGTGCCCGTACTGAGCTCCTCCAGCGGCGGCAGCGCCGTTGTTGGTGACATGGAAAGACAGACGGCGGCTGGACGCGATTTCCTCAGCTTCGCGCTGGGCGGACTTAACTTTATTGGCATGTCCATGGCTATTTTTACGACGCTCGGCGCCATTTATACTGAAGTGGAACAAGGCACAATCCTGGCTATTGTCACCAAGCCGATTCATCGCTGGCAGATCGTGTTCGGGAAATGGATCGGCCATGCCCTGCTCATGGGTGGTTATGTGCTGATCATGGGACTGGTGCTCTGGGCTACGGTTTCACTCGGTTCAGGCTCGATTATCTGGCGTTTTTTGCCTGCAATCGCCTTGATAACCATGAATGTCATAACCATGGTGAGTCTGACCCTGTTTTTCTCCACTTTCCTGCCGGTGATCGCCAATGCCATATTCGTGTTTCTGCTCTTCATTTGCACTTCTAATCTCCGCGTTATCAATGCCATAGGCCAGACCTCAGACAATATCTTCGTTGTGGTTTTTGCCAAAGGGCTGAGGATGCTGCTGCCGGTCAGCGAGGTGAGCGATCTGGCCAACCTGGTACTCATGGGAAAGTCGCGGGCCGCGGAGCAGACCGGTACCGAGACAGGTACTTTTGCGCCACGGTCCTGGTCCTTCGGTTATGAGCTTGCCTATATCGCCGGTATGGTATTGCTGGCGGCCCTGGTATTCAGGAGGAAAGACCTGAGATAGCTTCTCACACTTTTCTTTTGAGGGTGCATTAAGCTAGAATAACGCCATAATGACACGGAAACAGAAGATAATTATATATCTTGGTTTTATCGGAGCACTGCTGCTGGCAGCATTGATGCTGGCCGGTTGTGGAGACGACAGCAAGTCGACGACCACGACTGCCGCAGTGCAGTGCAGCCCGGATACGCCCAGCATTATTCCCGCTCCCAGCGGCAAACCGCAGTACGTTCTGTTTTTCCGGGATACCTGACCGGCTTGCCAGGAGCAGAAGCCCATCGTCGATGAGCTACAGGAAGAATACAAGGACAAAATCGAGTTCATTCGCTATGACCTATCGACTCCCGAAGGATATTGCGAGTATCAACGTTATGGCATAACCCACATACCTGGAATGCTGTTCATTGATAAAAAGGGCAATCGCGTGGAAGTAGTTGATACATTACTCAAGAAACCTGATCTGAAGCAGAAACTGGACAGTCTGGCGGCAAGGCCGTAATGCAGACAGGTGCCGAGCTGATTCGCTACGGAGTAATCGGCGGACTGCTAATCGCCGGGGGGATTGTCCTGGCTCTCTATAGCACTAAACGTAAAAAACGTTAGTCACCGAGAACACTGAAAAACCTCTGCCCTTACCAGATATTTCCTGATTTTTCGACGGCTGGAAAAAAGCAATCGCCACTTACTTAAAATGCGGCGACAACATCGCGTAGGTCTCCTCCAGTGCCTGTGGTACCACTCTCATGTCAGCCAGTACGGGCATGAAATTATTGTCGCCTTGCCATCTGGGAACGATGTGCAGATGCAGATGTTCCTTGATACTGGAGCCGGCGATCTCACCCTGATTGAACCCTGAGTTTAACGCATCCGGGTGCATGGTCAGTTTTAGGGCGGTAACACACTTCTGGGTCAGGTCCATGACTTCGTGAGCCTCGCCAGGCTCGAGTAGTTCCAGTTCAGATACGTGACGGTTGGGCGCTACCATCAGGTGGCCGGGATTGTAGGGGTAAAGGTTCAGGATTACAAAGGCGGATCTGCCGCGGTAAAGCACCAGGTTTTCTACATCCCTGTCCTCTTCCAGCACCCGGCAGAAAAGGCAGGTCTGTTCCTTCTCCCCCAGGATGTATTCGATTCTCCAGGGCGCCCAGATGGGACGGTTCATTGGAACTCCCGGTGTTTGATCAGTATTGATGAGTATTTGCCAGAAAGCTTACATTACAAAAAGATGGCGCGCCCGGCAGGATTCGAACCTGTGACCTTCGGCTTCGGAGGCCGACGCTCTATCCAACTGAGCTACGGGCGCGTACAAATGGATTTAGCTGACACGGGAAACGTAAGTTTTCCAATGTGGCGGAGAGGGAGGGATTCGAACCCTCGAAACGAGTTAACCCCGCCTACACGATTTCCAGTCGTGCTCCTTCGGCCAGCTCGGACACCTCTCCAGACTTTTCAAACAAGAAATTATCCAACATCCGGAGCAATATAGCCAACCACGCTTTTTCGATTGGCGGGAATTTTCTGCTATAACTTACAGGTCGGTTTCACATACGAATATGCGGAGATGAGTAAATTTTAAAACGGAACAGCACTTTCATGGTTATGGCCGGGGTCATGCTGGCGATGTTGCTGGCCGCCTTGGACCAGACCATCATTGCCACCGCCATGCCCAAGATCGTCCGCGATCTAAATGGTTTCTCCCACTTCAGCTGGGTGTTCACGGCATACATGCTGAGTTCGGCGGTAACGGTACCGATTTACGGCAAGCTCTCCGACATATATGGCCGCCGTGGTTTTTATCTGGCGGGCATCGCTTTTTTTCTAATCGGATCGATGCTTTGCGGGCTATCCCAAAGCATGACTCAGTTGATCATCTTCCGCGGTTTGCAGGGAATTGGCGGCGGCGCCATCATGGTTCAGTCGATTGCCGTGGTCGGCGACCTGTTCCCGCCTGCCGAGCGGGGCAAGTGGCAGGGACTTATCGGCGGCATCTTCGGCATCGCCAGTGTCGCCGGCCCGCTCACAGGCGGATGGATTACCGATAATGTCAGTTGGCGCTGGGTTTTTTACATAAACATTCCGCTCGGGATCATTGCTTTTGCCGTCATCGCCTGGGCGATGCCGAGGATAGTTCCGGAGATCAGGAAGCGTGTGATCGACTATGCCGGCGCCATACTGCTGGCCCTGGCGCTGGTGCCGCTGCTGCTGGCGCTGGTCTGGGGCGGCAGTGAATATGACTGGGCATCACCGGTTATCATCGGGCTGCTGGGATTCTCTGCGGCCATGGCGGCAACTTTCGGATTCGCCGAGAGCCGGGCTATCGAGCCGATATTGCCGATGACCCTTTTCCGCAACCGGGTATTCAGCGCCTCGATGGCGGCGGTACTGCTTTCTTCGATGGGCCTGTTCGGGGCGATAATATATATCCCGTTATTCGCACAGGGTGTGGTTGGAGTTTCGGCGACGAACTCGGGATTGATTTTAATGCCGCTAATGCTAGGCATGGTTTTATCCTCGGTTATCAGCGGGCAGTTGATTTCGCGTACCGGGAAATACAAGCGACTGGGTATAGCCGGGATGATTGCTACCGCGCTGGGGATGTATCTCCTCTCACGCATGAGCCCGGAGACCACGGCAAACACTCTGAGATTCAACATGGTGATTGCCGGCATTGGTTTAGGCGTCACCATGCCGATTTTCATGGTTGTGGTCCAGAGCGCTTTCGATCATTCACGTTTGGGGCAGGTCACCGCCGCGACCCAGCTCTTTCGCAGCATCGGCAGTACGATTGGCACCGCTGTGCTGGGTGGTCTGCTGAACAGTCAGTTGGGCGACAGACTCTCAAACCTGTCCGGCAACGAGTTCGTCCAGGGGATGCAGCAGCTTAACCCACAGGCCCAGTTTGACAAGATCGACGCTAATGCCTTGCAGAGTCTGCTCTCAAATGCGGGCCAGGACCAGGTAAGGGGCATGATCGCACAGGCTCCGGCCGAGTCTCAAGCGCGATTGATGTCGGGTTTCAATGATTTTATCGAGACTCTGAAAGTAGCATTTTCCAGCTCGATCGGCAGTCTTTTCATCGCCAGCACCACGATCATACTGCTGGCGCTGGTAGCGGTATTTTTCCTGCCGGAGATCGAGTTGCGCCGGTCCAATAAATCAGTCCTGGAAGAAGTGGGGATCGAGCTGGAAGCTGAGCTCGCCATCAGCGATTCGGAGCACGAGCCGGACTTGTACGATGACGAGGAGAATGACAGAACCGGCGGGAAGCCCGGTCCGATGGAACCACTGCCGGAGCGTAACTAGATACCCCGGAAGCGCACGACTTCTTCCACGTTTCGCCTGGAACTGCGGAAATCGTTTTGCGGATTAGCGGTGTCTGCATATCCCAGGGCGATCCCTATGATAATGGCGAGGTCTTCCGGAATGTCGACGGCCTTGCGGATCAGGTCCGGATAAATGACCAGGTTGTAGGCGATAGCTGAAGCCACTCCCCGCTCCTCAGCGGCCAGCATGATGCTTTGAGATATCATCCCCAGGTCATGGATCGACCACGGCGTCAGAGAGCGCTCCATGCACAGGTAAACCACGACCGGTGCGCCAAAGAAGCGATGGTTCTGTTCAGCGAGCGTTTTTCTGGCCGTCTCGTCGGCGCGATCGATCCCCAGGGCTTGTGAGCGGGCGGCCATCAGGCTTTGCACTCGACGGGTTATATGCGGCGGCCATTCCTCCGCCCGTGGAAGATCCGAGTTTCCGGGCACCCCCTGGCGGAAATTTTCCAGGCAGGCCTGGCGCAGGCTCTCCAGATCCTCTCCCCCGGCCACGAATATTTCCCAGGGTTGGGTATTAGCCCATGAAGGTGCTCGTTTGGCGGCTTCCAGTATTGCCAGGATTGTATCTTTTTCCAGTGGTTGTGGTTTGAAAGCACGGCAGGTAAAGCGGGAATTAAGCGCTTCGGTCACGTTCATTACGGGGGGCCTCCTCGGCACTGGGAAAATGGCGGTGTTTTCTGGACGAAGTTCGAACATTTTTTGAGCAAAACCCCAACTAAGGAAACCAGCCCCGACGTCTCTCGAAAACGGGTTCTTTGCTTTTCGCAAGCTTGCTCTTGTATTTCTTCTGAAATCCAACCCATTTCTTTGGGTTGTGGCCAAACCACTCCCGCAACCCGGTGCTCGGACCTATGTTTTTGAGCCATACATCAAGCTTTGCTCTTTCTTTTGACATCCCGCGAGGCCATAAGCGATCAACCAAAATTCTCGCGCCATCTCCGCGTTCCGTTTTGTCGTAAATCCGCTTGATGAAATTTTCATTTGCATACCCCGCTAATAATTCTTCTCGTCATAGCCTGGAAATCTATCCTGCTTGACAGTAATGCCGCGTTCACGCAACTTTAAGCCGATACTCTCAACCATCGGCTTGGGACCAGACAGATAGAATATTTGTTTTCTCGCTTGAGGCGCAAGCTCAATAATTTTATCTGCTGTGACATGCTCACCAATTACGATACGCAAAGTAAATTCTGGATGTTTATTAGAAAGTCTTTGTAGTTCGGTTTGAAAAGGAACTTCTTCGGTGCGATTAAAGTATAAAAGAGTGGCATTAAGTGGTTTTTCCGCTTTGTGTCGCTCAAGCAGAATACTGCGAAAAGGTGTTACGCCAATTCCGGCGGCAACCATCACGACCGGCTCATCTGATTCTTCTTTCCACGTAAAATCTCCGCCAAGATCATACGCCTTAATCTCCTCACCCGGCTTCATGGCGTTGAGGGCTTGCTTGAACCTGCTTTCTGACACCCTCGTTGAGATGTGGATTGCTCTTTCACTCGGTGCGGAAGCAATGGTAAACCAACGCTGTTTTTCGGCTTCAGCCTCGCCCGCTTGCGGCAATGTATAACCCAGGCTCTGTCCTGCTACCCAGGTAAGGCCACCCGTCTCAAAGATAAATGTCCGAACGTTGCCGACCTCGTCGTGTGAGGATATGAGTTTTAATGTGGATATATTTTTGTTTTGTTCCATGTGGTTATTTTAGATAATAAATTAACTGCAAGCCAAATGAGCGGCTTGCGCGATTTTTCTTAACTCGCGAATTCTAACAACGGCTTCTCCGCGCAAAGGAATGCGGATTATGGCGGAAAAATACCATGTCGACGCGCAACCCACCGAGTCAACTTTTTACGATTTCGCAAAAAGTACAATTTGGCGGAGAGGGAGGGATTCGAACCCTCGGTGCCCCGAGTAGAGGCACAACGGTTTTCGAGACCGCCGCATTCAACCAGCTCTGCCACCTCTCCGCGCCAGATGTTAGTTTACCCAATGCGGGGCTCAAGGTGAAACTGTCAGCTGAACCGGGGCTATGCAGGCGAAGATCGCCGGGCTAAACGGGCGTTCAGCGGCGGCTGGAAAAGAATTCCTTGAGAATGGCGGCGCATTCGTTTGCCAGCACCCCCGCGGTCACCTCAGTCCTGTGGTTGAGACGCGGGTCCCGGGTAATGTCCATCAAGGTGCCCGCGGCTCCGGCTTTATCGTCAGGGGCGCCATAGACGAGCCGCTCTATGCGGGCCTGATATATGGCGCCAGCACACATTGGGCAGGGCTCGATGGTTACATAGATGGTGCAGCCGGATAGTCGCCAGCCGCCGAGCTTCTCAGCCGCTTTACGGATGGCGATCATCTCGGCGTGGGCGGTGGGGTCATTCTTCTCCTCCCGTTCGTTACCGGCAACTGCGATCACCTCTCCCCCACGTTCGATGACGGCGCCAACCGGCACCTCGCCGGTTTCGGCTGCCATTCTGGCTTCGTTTAGCGCTATGCGCATGAAGTGTTCGTTGTCTTTCATCTGAAATAGACTATCACGGATGAGGGAGTTTCAATCAGTGAGGTGCTCGCCGCCGTACACTACTAAATGGTGCGCCCGACAGGATTCGAACCTGTGACCTTTGGATTCGTAGTCCAACGCTCTATCCAGCTGAGCTACGGGCGCATATTGTGGCGGAGAGGGAGGGATTCGAACCCTCGAAGGAGGCTTAAAACCCCCTTAATCGCTTAGCAGGCGATCGCCTTCAGCCGACTCGGCCACCTCTCCGCGGCGATCTGGCATGTCGCGACGCTACCGAAGCTTCCAGAAGGAAGCCATCCGCCTTAATTCGATTGCCAAGCTACGATTCTAGAGATTTTAAAGATAGAAATCCAGCCGGGACGACTTGCCGCCGTTCAGACGCATCAGCTAAACTACGAATATTCTACTATCTCAAAAGCAGGTGAGGAGGTGCGGGCCATGTCGCGCAGGTGAAAAGATTCAGCGCTCCGTGAAGAGCGCATCGTATGCGAGGCGTCCGCCTGCACCTGGCGCGTTAACTATCTTCCCTGCTAGGTAGAAATGAAGATAATACTCATCATTGTGATCGTATTAGCACTGGTCGGCATGGTCGACTCAGCCTATGCCTTACAACAGCACTATGCACCGGCTGATACGTCTCAATGCGATTTCAATGCGACCGTTAGTTGCACGGCTGTGAATCAGAGCGAATATTCGGCTGTGATCGGCGTGCCGGTCTCTGGTATTGGCTTTGCCGGCTATTTATTGCTGGTATTGCTGGCCGCGACATGCCTGTCCGGAACGGCCTTGTGCCGGCAGGCCCTTTTGCTGCTTCCGGCGGTTTCCCTGGCTGCGCTCGCTGTTTCCCTGTGTCTGACATACATAGAACTATTTGTGCTCAAGGCTGTTTGTCCGCTTTGTGTCTTATCGCAGTCCTTGATATTGGTAATAACGCTTCTATCCGGAACGGCCTTGTTTATGGGAAGAAGACAGTCCGCTTAGGATTTGTTACCGGGCTCAACCTTGACATCAAAACCCTTTTCGATGCCAAGGAGATATTTTAGATAACGGAACCCGAAGTTCATCAGCTCTATCTCATCATTCCTGATCTTTTCCACTATTTCCGGATCGAGTTTGACGACTTCCAGGAAATTGCTCTCGAAAACGAAGCGGTGGAAATTGTCGATGTCGTAGCTGGCCATGTAGAACATCTGCTGCAGTTTCTCATTGATCCTGTCCTTGGCAATATCCTGCTTCATCATGATGTTCTTCCACTCGCGATTAATATCGTCGTATAGGGCCGCCTCCTGATCATCGCGCCATTCCCGGATAGTCCAGACCTTATCCTCCTCAAAGCCCAGGCAGTGGTCCTCCTTGACGATGACATACCATTCGTCGTGAATCGGGGTCTTGTCATCATCGTCAAGCCGCCGGTGGGTGGCTTGGCCGACCGGATAGTAGCGGCAGGCCGCGGGGCGGTCAGTGTAGATGCTGCAGCCTTCCTTTTCCTTGACGAACGGACAGCTACGCCCCTCTTCCTCCTTCATGCGCATGAAAACCAGCGGATGAGTGGTCTTGTCATCAACTTCATAACGGGTGTACTCGGTGAGTAACTCGGTGCTGGAAAGACCGAGCCGGTTTTTCATCCTGATGACATCGTAGGGCGTCAACAGGATATCGATGTTGCTGCAGCACCTGGTGAAGCACTTGATGCCAGGGTGGCAGCGGAACTTGAGCTTCGAATCGAGCTCGTACTTTTGCGGTATAACGGATTTGTTGTTAAGCGTGGCCATGAATCGCTTCCTTTGGACTGGTCCCTCAGGGGATAAAAATGAAGTTGCTGCCTGAATATTGTAGTCGATACCGACGGCAGGCACAAAAACGCCGGCGTCCCCGCTGGGGACGCCGGCGCGGTTAATGCGTTTTAGTTGCTACTCTATGCCTGTGTCCCTGCCCGAAACCCGCGCAAATGTCAGCGCTACGGTCCTGTAGACCATATGAGCCATCTTCGAGAAGGGCGCGTAGACGAACAGAAAAAGCACTGCCGTCAGGTGGATAAAGTAAGTCGGGTAGGCTATTACCCCTGTACCTGCAAGGCGGAGCACCTCCGACAGGATGCCTGTGACCATGATCATCAGGATGACAATGATCAGCATCCAGTCGAAATAGCTGCCCAGTCCGACCTTTTCCTGATGCTTGAAGCGGTTGATGGTGATCAGACCGATTCCGACTATGCCCGCGATTGCTCCGGCATTGCCGAGGAACTTGACCGGCCCTATCTGCGGATAGGGCGAGTACTTGTGCAGCAGATAATGGAAACCGACTGATGTCGCCGTGGTGATGAAAAGCAGGAGGAAACCGTAGAAAATAAACAGGTGAGCTATTTTACGATCTTCGGTTTCATCGCATTTGCCAAAGCGTTTGTGAGTCATTATCTCGGATAGCACAGGCCCAAGCTGGCTGAAGCCACCGCCCTTTAAAGGCCTGCCCTCGCTTTTAGCCTGCTCCGCCAGAACTCCCCAATATCTTTTTACGCCAATTGCAAAAATACCTATCGCCAGGAAGAAAAAGGCGCTGTAAGTAAGGTCGATAGCGAGAATCGGCATCATCCGCGAGTAGACTATCTCATTGGCGTGCTCGAGCTTGCCGCCGATCATCTCGCCACGCTCCGGCGAGAAGGAACCGAAGGCGCCGATGATTACCGCCAGGATAATGACCGGTATCGCGGCCATCAGAGCCAGCGCTCCCGGGCTGCCCACCGCTTTGGTCAGGAAGCTGGGCGGCGAGAAGCGGCTGATTGTCATCTTGGCTACGGCATGCAGCACCAGCCCCGGCTTGGCGCCGCGGGGGCACTGGGCCACGCAGTCGCTGCACTGGTGGCAGAGCCAGACATCAGGGTCGCCCATCAGCTTGTCCTTGAGCCCCCACTGGGCCCACATCATTTCCTTGCGTGGGAACGGACTGTCGTCCGGCGTAAGGTTACATACAACGGAGCAGGTCGCGCACTGGTAGCATTTTTTCACGTCAGAGCCGCCGCTCTTGATGATCTCCTTGACGAAACCG
>Ga0075518_1000223_pt1 | contig 11044 bp, 7 predicted proteins | sample NGEPerA_2_FD_76970 | JGI IMG/M metagenome (GOLD analysis project Ga0075518, IMG submission 76970) | Arctic peat soil microbial communities from the Barrow Environmental Observatory site, Barrow, Alaska, USA - NGEE PermafrostAB136-A | ecosystem: Environmental > Terrestrial > Soil > Wetlands > Peat...
CGCCCTGCACGGCGACCTCGCGGATGACGAACTCGACCTGGGGCCAGCGGGCCTGTGCGTTGACGACCACGTCGTGCTCCGCCTTGGACTCGCGCCCGCACACGAGGCCGACGACGCGAGGGAGGAACGGCAGCGGCACCTTGCGGTCGGCGTCGAACAGGCCCTCCGCGGCGAGGACCCGCTTCAGGTGCTCGATCCGGGCCAGCAGCTCGCCGACCCCGATGGCGCGGACGGCGTCCGCGCTGAGCTGCAGCGTGCCGCGCTTCGTCCAGAACACCGGCTTCGCGTGGACGACGACGTGGGCGCCCTCAGCGAGCGGAGTCGTGGCCGACGCGAGGACCCCGGCTGTCATGGACACCGGGAGCGACATGTCCGCGTCGGTGTCACGCAGCGTGAGGAATGCGATGCCGGCGCCGGGTCGCCGGTTGAGCTGGACGATCTGCCCCTCGACCCACACGGGCGACATCCGGGCGACGTAGTCGGAGATCTTCGCCGACAGCAGCCGGACCGGCCAGGGCCGCTCGGCGGTCGTCTCGATCGCCTTCTCGGGCAGTGCGCCCACCCCGTGATCCGTCACGCCCCCACCCTGCCATGCGGGTGGGACACCTCTTCTCGGCGGCGACGGGGAGGGCCAGTGCACCGTTGTCTAGACTCAGGGGGTGAACCCCGGTACCGAGCCCCTGCGCCGCAAGCGCGTCCTGCTGGCGGCCCCGCGCGGCTACTGCGCAGGTGTCGACCGCGCGGTGATCGCCGTCGAGAAGGCGCTCGACCTGCACGGCGCGCCGGTCTACGTGCGCAAGGAGATCGTCCACAACAAGTTCGTCGTCGAGACGCTCGCGGCGCGCGGGGCGGTCTTCGTGGACGACACGGACGAGGTGCCCGAGGGCGCGCGGGTCGTGTTCTCCGCGCACGGCGTCTCCCCGGCGGTGCACGCCGCGGCGGCCGCCCGGTCGCTGGTGACGATCGACGCGACCTGCCCTCTCGTCACCAAGGTCCACAAGGAAGCAGTCCGGTTCGCGTCCGACGACTACGACGTCCTGCTCATCGGCCACGCGGGCCATGAGGAGGTCGAGGGGACCCAGGGCGAGGCGCCCGCGCACATCCAGGTCGTCAACTCTCCTGACGAGCTCGACGCGGTGACGGTCCGCGACCCCGACAAGGTCGTGTGGATCTCCCAGACGACCCTGTCCGTCGACGAGACGATGGAGACGGTGCGGCGTCTGCGCGAGCGCTTCCCGACCCTGCAGGACCCACCGAGCGACGACATCTGCTACGCGACGCAGAACCGCCAGGTCGCGGTCAAGAAGCTCGCTCCGGAGTGCGACGTGGTCCTCACGGTCGGCTCGGCCAACTCCTCGAACTCGGTGCGGCTCGTCGAGGTGGCGCTCGACTCCGGGGCGCGCGCGTCGTACCGCATCGACACTGCCGCCGAGATCGACCCGGCCTGGCTCGAGGGTGCGACGACCGTCGGCGTCACGTCGGGCGCGTCGGTCCCCGAGATCCTTGTGCGCGACGTGCTCGCGTGCCTCGCGACCCACGGCTTCGCCGACGTCGAGGAGGTCCGCACCGCGACCGAGGACCTGATGTTCTCGTTGCCGCGGGAGCTGCGGGCCGACCTGAAGAAGGCTGGGACGCCCCTCGCGCGCCCGCGCCGCGAGTCCCGCGACGAGCTCGGCGTCCAGCCCGTCTGAGTCCGCGCGGTCTGGCGCGCCACCTCGGTGTCGCGCCCGACCGATGACGGCTCCCGGGTCGGCCGATCGGTCCCGTCAGCCCATCAGCACCACCGTGTAGCCGCCGACGACGGCGCCCTCCTGCTGTGCCGTGACACGGTAGACGTGGGCCTGTCCCGGCGCAGGCGGCGCGTCGCCGGTCGCGAACATGACGTGCGCGTCGTCGCCGGTCGCGGTGATCGGGCCGGTCCCGCCGAACTGCCCCGGGGCGGCGAGCGTGAGCGCCCCGGTCCCGACGGCCTGCCCGGGGAACTGACCGCGGACACCGCCGTGCAGCTGCAGCAACGGCATCGTGGTGGGGGCGTGGCGGGCGACCGTGATTGTCGCCGCCTGCCCGAAGAGCTGCCCGACCGAGAGCTTGACCGGGCCGCCAGGGGACGTGCCGGCCTGCACCACATGGATGTTGCGCTGGCCCAGGTGACGGTTGATCGACGCGTCCCACTCCGGCGTCGTCAGCGGATCGGCACACACGTCCCACACGCGCACGAGCAGGCACTCGTGGCCACCGTTGAGGTACGACGCCGCCCAGCTCTCCGGGCACTTGACGACCTTGTGGCAGTCGGGTTCGCCGCGCTTGCCGAGCCAGGTGACCTGCGAGCCGATGAGGTGCGCGCCGACGGGGTTGAAGCCCAGCGACGGATCGCACCAGTAGAACTCGACGATGACCTCACGTGCGGCTTGGTGGCCGAGGTTCCAGACGTGCGCGTACACGGTGTTGTCGGTGCCGGCGAGCGCGGTCTGCCCCAGCTGCGGCGGGATCGCCGGTGCCACGGCCGGGTGCACGCCCGCGAGGATGTAGACGTCCGGGCTCTCCCAGAACGGTCCGACGACCGGCCGGGTCCCGGTGTCCCCGGGGTTGGCCCGCATGAACAGGTACGGCAGCTGCATGTCCTTGCGGTCGCCGGGCCAGTGGCCTTTGCCGGGCGGGTGGTGCAGGTCGCCCGGCGTCAGGGGGTCTCCGAGGCCGCCGTCGTTCGTCCCCGGGTGTCGCGTGGGGCGTCCGCCTGGGCCGTGCCCGCCGCCGTCGTCGTGCCCGTGCCCGTCGCCGTGCCCGCGGCCGTCGTGCCCGCGGCCGTCGTGCCCGCCGCCGCGGCAACCGTGCCGCTTGCAGTCGCTGCACCCGCAGTCGCACGGCTCGCCGACGAGCTCGATGACGCTCTCGACGAGGCGGGTGACCGCCTCGGTGCGGCAGCCGCAGCGACACCCGTCGGGGTGCCGGTCGTGGTGCTCGTGTTCGTGCTCATGCTCGTGCGTGTCGTCCTCGTGGTGCGACATCATTCGTCCCCCCTCACGGTGTCGAGGTAGCGCGTGCGGATCGGTTGCTGGACGGCATCGGGTGACGCGCCGTGCCAGTCGGGGCTGCCCTCGGACTCCACGACGGGCTTGGGGTACGGCTGGTGCCGCCCGTTCTCGCCGGTCGCGTCCCCGCGGATCCAGTCCCAGCAGCGGTAGCCGTAGCCGCGGTCTGCGTCGAGGTTGAAGTCAGGGACGGGACCGAGGTCGGGGTCGAGGACGCGGCCCATCAGGTACGCGCTGAAGGGGATGGCGTCACCGAGCGGGCTGTGGTCGGTCGCGGGGTCGCGCCCGATCGCCTGCTCGTTGAGCGCGTCGGTGACCGCGGGGGCCGTCGCTCGCTCGTACGCCGCACGCTCGGCCGGCGCGACGGGCTTGTCGGTCCGGAAGAACACGTCGTGCGGCAGCGCGCCGCTCGGGTAGGGGCCGGAGACGGTCAGACACTCGTGCTTGCCGAGGACCTTGTGCACCCGCGCCTGGGTCCGGGGGTCGACGTCGGCGTAGTCCAGCTCGGCTTGCACGTCCGAGACCTCGGTGGGCGTGACGTAGGTGTGTCCGTCGGGTCGCCGGGACAGGATCGGGTAGGCCCAGGGTCGGCGGAACTCGTCGGCGTCCTCGCTGCCGAGCTGGCGCGGGCGCACCGGCAGGAAGGGGTACTGGTCGTTGCGCGGGTTGGTCGGCTCGATGATGAGCGACGGGTCGCGGTCGAGGTTGCCGAACGGGTCGGTGGCGTCGCTGAGTGCCTGCAGGAACGCCTGGTCGACGGTGTTGCCGAGCTGGATGAGGGAGTGGTCGATCTCGTTCGGCTGCACGAGCTCGCCATCCTTGCTGAGCTCTCCGTGCGGGAGCAGGAACCCAGTGTGCGCCAGGATCTCGTGGGTGTTGTTGACGATGTCCCAGGCCCACATGGCCAGCTGGTACAGCCCCCACCGGATCGGGTATGTGCCGGGGCTCAGAACGGCCTTGATCAGGTCCCCGACGAGCTTGGCGATGGCCTCCGCCTCGTGCGCGAGCCAGTCGAAGAACGACTTGATCGCCGAGCAGACGTCCTGCAGCGGGTCACCGCTGCTGGGTCCGCTGAAGTCCGGCACGCTCGCGAGGTCCTCGAAGTCGCTCGCCGGGGGCCAGATGATGAAGTCGGGCTTCTTGGGCTTGTCGAGGTCGAAGCCGCCCCAGAACGACAGCCGGTAGAAGCTGATCATGAAGCGGTAGGCCGTCTGGACCTCCCACGGCAGTGGGTATCCGTGCGGCACGTCGAAGCCGGGATCGGGTGCGACGGCCTTGAGCACGTCGTCGAGCGGCTTGTCGAGGTGGATGCCGGCGTCGTCGAGGATCTGCTGGAGCTTGCCCTTGACGCCGCCGAGCCCCGACTGGAACAGCCCGCCGCCGAGGTTGGCGGGCTCGACCGAGTCGCCGTCGTGGTATGTCGCGATGAGCGCGCGCACGATGCCGTCGGCGAGCCATGCGGGCATGAACCCGTCCTGGTCGACCGCCTCCTTCGCCGCCGCGTGGTCCTCGGGTAGCGTCGCCGGCCGCGTCCAGCCGTTGGGGTGCTCGTCGTCGAGCGCGACCGCGTACACGAAGGCGCTGCGGGACAGGTCCGGGTACACCTCGTTCGCGGCGAGCGCGTCCGATGCCAGCAGGCCGCCCTCACCCGCCTGTCGGTAGTTCCACGCGTCGATGTGGTTCTCGACCAGGTGGTGGCGCTGCCAGTGGGTGCGGAACGGGCCGCCGCACTGCTCGTTGACGAACGAGTGGTCGATGGTGTCGGTGCCGAGATGGGCGACCCATCCGAGGTTGAAGGCCTGGAACTGCTCGAGCTTGTCCGCATCGCCGTCCTCGTCGAACTGGCGCTGGGCCTCGAGGAACAGGTTGCGCGCCATCTCGGTGGTCTTGCGGTAGTGCAGCATGTCGCTCCACACGAACGACTGCTCGTCCCAGCCGGACCGCATCTTCAGCGAGAACCACGAGAAGATGTCCGCGAAGGTGAGCAGCTCCTCCTCCGCGACCTGCGTGAGGGCAGTGATGAGCTCGTCGATCGCCTGCCCGGCGGCGCTGAGGATCCCGCCCGTGAGGTCGTCGAGGATCTCGGCGGCCGTGTCCACGATCGGACCGATCGTCGCGTCCCAGACCTCGACGAAGTCGTCCCAGATCTTCTTGAGCTTGATGAGCAGCCGCACGATCCGGGCGAACGTCTGGTCGACCTCGGCGAGGATCGCCAGGAGCGGCTCCCACTCCTCGTCCTTGGCCTTGTCGACCCAGTAGTAGACGGCCATGGCGAGCATGATCAGGTCGTCCTGGAACTCGAAGGCCGCCAGCGGTCCGCTGCCGTAGTCCTGGCAGAAGAAGAACAGGTCCGGGCCGATCGCACCGATGTTCGTGTAGACGGGCCACTTGGTCATCACCGCGCTGCAGCGGGCGGGGTCCAGACCCTGAAGGCCACCGAAGATGCCCGGGACGTCCTCACCGGTATCGAGGGGGTTGAAGGACTCCTGGTGCGCGAGCCAGTCGGCCAGCTGTCGTGCGGTGTAGACGTGCGTGAAGTGTCCAGGCACAACGTCCTCCACTCATCGATGAGGTGGCCGTCCGCCGATGAACCGACGAACGGCCATGCGACAAGATGAAGGAGCGCCCGGACTATCGACTGATACGTCGGCTCACCGGTCCGGCGGTCAGGCCTGCCAGTCGTAGCTGTAGACCCCCACGAGCGTCAGGCCGGACCCCTCGCGGACGCCCGTCCCGCGGCGCGCGTCGTGGTCGTAGACGAGGACGAGCCCGGTGTGGTCGTCGTTCCGCAGCCGGGCCAGGTCGAGGGCGGCGGCGTCGGCGAACGACTCGCCGGCCGAGTAGCCCACGAGCTCGCCGACCGGGTCGTCGACGTCCTCGACGAAACCGTCGACCTCGAGCACGTCGACATCGACCCCCACGAGCCCCGAGTCCGCCTCGAGGCCGAACCCCGTGCCGTCCTTGTGATCCGGCACGCGGTACCGGTCGAGCTGGTCGACCGGGACGCTCGTGAGGAACACGCTCACGACGCCGGGTGCCGCCGTGGTCCCGGCGGGAGCAGCCCCGGAGTCGATGGAATCGGTCATACCGCCATCATTGCGGGTAGATCGGACGCTCGGGGCGACTTCTCAGGAGCCGGACGCGGCGGACGTGCTCGGGGTGAGGTCGTCGAGCGCGACGACCTGCTCGGTCGCCGAGGCCACGAGCTCGGGCGCGCTCACCGTCGACAGCTGGGGATTCGCCGGCGGCGGCGTGGGCAGGTCGCCGTCCACGACGTTCAGATCGGCAAACCGCCGCGCGCTGACGAGCACGCGCGTCTCGAGCGACGAGAGGGTCTGGTTGTACGCGCCGGCCGCGGCGTCGATCGCCCGGCCGAGCTTGGCGAGGTGCAGGCCCATCGTCGCGAGGCGCCCGTGCAGCTCCTTGCCGAGGGTCAGCACCGCCTGGGCGTTCGAAGCGAGTGCGTCCTGCCGCCACGCGTAGGCGATCGTGCGCAGCAGCGCGAGCAGCGTCATGGGCGAGGCGATCACCACGTTGCGCTCGAACGCGTACTCGACGAGGCCGGGGTCCTGCTCGAGCGCCGCGTGCAGGAACGACTCCGCGGGGACGAACATCACGACGAACTCGGGCGCGGGGGCGACCTGGTCCCAGTATCGCTTGCCCGCGAGGTCGTCGATGTGAGCGCGCATGTGGCGGGCGTGCGCGGCCAACCGCTCGGTCCGCACCCGCTCGTCGGTCGTCTGGGTCGCCTCGAGGAAGCCCAGGAACGCCACCTTGGCGTCGACCACGACGTTCTTGCCGCCTGCGAGCCGCACGACCATGTCCGGACGAAGAAGCCCGTCGTCGGTCCGCACCTGGCTCTGCTCGACGAAGTCGACCTGCGCGATCATGCCGGCGGACTCCACGACCCGGCGCAGCTGCAGCTCGCCCCACCGGCCGCGCACCTGGGACGAGCGCAGCGCCGTCACGAGCTGCGCGGTCTCGCTGCGCAGGTGCTCCGACGACTCGCGCATCGCTCGGACCTGCTCGCCGAGCGCGGCGTGCCCCGCGAGGCGTCCCTTCTCGGCGGTCGTGAGCTCGGTACGGACCGCCTCGAGCGTCCGGGTCAGCGGCTCGACGAGCGCCTTGACCGCCTGCTCACGCTGTGCGAGCTCGCCGACCTGGGTCTGGTGGCTCGCCGACAGCCGCTGATGGGCGAGCGCGAGGAACTGCTCGTTGTTGTTCGCGAGCGCGTCGGCCGCAAGCGCGCGGAACTGCTCCGACTGCCGCGCGTTGTCGGCGGTGAGGGCTGTCAGGCGCTCGGCGTGCGCGGCTCGCTCGGCGTCGAGCCGGGCACGGGCCTGCGCCGCCTCGACCTGGGCTGCGCGCAGCCGGTCGCTCGCCGACGACGCCTTGGCCATCCACCCCACGAGCACACCGACGACCAGTGCGGCACCAGCGATCACAAGCTCCATGCCGTGCAGCCTGCCAGGCACCTCCGACAGCCGGCCGCCGTCATCCGGGCGGGTGCACCGCGAATCAGCCCTCCGCGTCGGTCCTGTCACCTATCCTGGCCCGATGCCACCTCCTTCCGTCCCGGTGCCACCTCCTTCCGTCCCGGTGCCACCCGCGCTCGAGGTCCGGGGCCTATGGAAGAAGTTCGGCGACAAGATCGCCGTCGCAGGCATCGACCTCGTCGTGCCGGTCGGGTCGTTCTACGGGCTCGTGGGCCCGAACGGCGCCGGCAAGACCACGACGTTGTCCATGGCGACCGGCCTGCTGCGTCCGGACTACGGCCAGGTCGTGGTCCTGGGCCGCGACCTGTGGGCGGACACGGTCGGCGTCAAGGCGCTGCTCGGCGTCCTGCCCGACGGCGTGAAGCTCTTCGACCGGCTCACCGGCGCGCAGCTCATCACGTACGCGGGTCTGCTGCGGGGTATGGACCGCGAGACCGTCGCGACCCGCACGGCCGACCTCCTCGCGACGCTCGACCTCGCTGCGGACGCGGACACGCTCGTCGTCGACTACTCCGCGGGCATGACGAAGAAGATCGCGCTCGCGTGCGCACTCGTGCACGCACCTCGTCTTCTGGTCCTCGACGAGCCGTTCGAGGCCGTCGACCCCATCTCGGCCGCGAACATCCGCGACATCCTCACGGCCTACGCGCGCTCGGGCGGGACCGTCTTCGTGTCGTCGCACGTCATGGACCTGGTCCAGCGCATGTGCGACCACGTCGCGGTGATCGCGGCGGGTCACGTGCTCGCGGCCGGGCCGGTCGACGAGGTGCGCGCGGGCGAGACGCTCGAGGACCGGTTCGTCGAGCTCGTGGGTGGTCGCTCGAGCGGAGAGGGTCTCGCGTGGTTGCGCACCTCGTCCGACTGAAGCTTCGACTGCTCGCCAACGGCCTGCGGCGCAGCGCCTGGCAGATCGTCGGGCTCGCCGTCGGCGCGCTGTACGGGCTCGGGATCGTGACGGGTGCGCTCGCCGGGCTGGTCGCGCTGAGCACACAGGACGCGGAGCTCATCCGGACCGTCCTGGTGCTTGCGGGCGGGCTGCTCGTGCTCGGCTGGTGGGTGCTGCCCGTGCTCGCGTTCGGCGTCGACGAGACGCTCGACCCGGCCCGGTTCGCCACGTTCCCGATCCCACGCCGACCCCTGCTGACCGGGCTCGCACTCGCGGGCGTCGTCGGGGTGCCGGGTGTCACGACGGCCCTCGTCGCGCTCACGACGACCGTCACGTGGCGTCAGCACCCGATCGCGGTGCCGTTCGCGCTCGTCGGCGCGGTGCTCGCGCTCGCGACCTGCGTCGTGGGCGCGCGTGCGACGACGACCCTCCTCGCGCCGCTCGTGACCCGTCGGCGGTTCCGCGAGGTGGTCGCGGCCGTGGTGATCCTGCCGCTGTTCCTGCTCGGCCCGATCTTCACCGTGCTGGGCCGGGGGATCGCCTCGGCCGAGGACGTGTGGCCGGGGATCGCCCGGGCTGCGGGGTGGACCCCGTTCGGCGCTCCGTGGGCGCTGGCCGCCGACGCGGCCGACGGCGAGTGGGGCGCCGCGGCGCTCAAGGTCGCCATCAGCGGGGTGACTCTCGTGGCGCTCGTCGCGGCGTGGTCGTGGGGCCTGGATGCCTCGCTCGTCCGGGGGACCGGGCGCGGACGGGCGCGCACCCGCACGCGCGGGCTCGGCTTCTTCGGTCGACTTCCGGCGACCCCGACGGGTGCGGTCGCCGCGCGCTGCCTCACGTACTGGACGCGCGACTCCCGCTACGCCATCGGTGTCGCGATCGTCCCGCTCGTGCCGGTCATGCTGTGGTTCGGCTTCCGCGGCGGAGCGGCGATGCTCGCGGTCGGGCCCCTCGTGGGCTACATGATGGGCTGGACGATCTCCGCGGACATCGCCTACGACGGCACGTCGTTCTGGATGCACGTCGCGGCCCCCATCCGCGGCCGCGTCGACCGCGCAGGTCGGGTGCTCGCGGCCGGGCTGCTCGGGCTGCCCGTCGTGACCGTGATGACCCTCCTCTCGGTCGCCATGGCGGGTCGATGGGACGCGACCGCGCCGATCCTCGGGGTGTCCCTGGGCCTGCTGACCTCGGCGCTCGGAGTCGCGAGCGTCGTCTCGGCGCGCGTCGTCTACCAGGTCCCGCAGACGGGGGAGAGCCCGTTCTCGTCCAAGCAGGGCGGTTCGACGGCCTCGCTCGTCTCGCAGACCCTCGGGGGGCTGGTGCTCTTGGCGCTCGTGCTGCCCGAGGTGGCCCTGGGGGTCGCGGCCGTCGTGACCGGCTCGGCGCTGCTCGGTGTCCTGGGCCTCGTCGTCGGCGTCGGCCTCGGCACGACCCTGCTCGTCGTGGGTGTGCGGCTGGGTGGCGACCTGTACGACCGGCGTGCGCCGCTGCTCCTCCAGACGCTCGTCTCGTTCGCCTGACGGCGGTCCGGCCCATGGGCGCCCCGTAGAATTCGCCCCGTGGCACTCACCATCGGCATCGTCGGCCTGCCCAACGTCGGCAAGTCCACCCTCTTCAACGCCCTGACCCGGGCGCAGGTCCTCGCGGCGAACTACCCGTTCGCGACGATCGAGCCCAACGTGGGCGTGGTGCCGCTGCCGGACCCACGCCTGGAGGTCCTCGCGGGCATCTTCGGGAGCGAGCGCATCCTGCCGGCGACGGTGTCGTTCGTCGACATCGCCGGCATCGTGAAGGGTGCGAGCGAGGGGGAGGGGCTCGGCAACAAGTTCCTCGCGCACATCCGTGAGGCCGAGGCGATCTGCCAGGTCACCCGCGTCTTCGCGGACCCGGACGTCGTGCACGTGGACGGCCGGGTCGCGCCGAAGGACGACATCGAGACGGTCAACACCGAGCTCATCCTCGCGGACCTGCAGACGCTCGAGAAGACCGTGCCGCGGCTCGAGAAGGACGTGCGCGCCAAGAAGGCCGACGCCGCGCTCCTCGAGGCCGCCCAGCAGGCGCAGGCGCTGCTCGAGACGGGCCAGACGCTGGCCCAGGGTGCCGCGAAGGCGGGCATCGACCCCGAGCAGCTCGCCCGTCTCCAGCTCATGACGGCCAAGCCGTTCATCTACGTCTTCAACACCGACGACGCGGGGCTCGCAGACACCGCGATGCAGGACGAGCTCCGCGCGTTCGTGGCCCCGGCCGACGCGATCTTCCTCGACGCCCAGTTCGAGTCCGAGCTCGTCGAGCTCGAGCCCGACGAGGCCAAGGAGATGCTCGCCGACAACGGCCAGGCCGAACCCGGTCTCGACCAGCTCGCGCGCGTCGGTTTCCACACCCTCGGACTCCAGACCTACCTGACCGCCGGGCCCAAGGAGACGCGCGCCTGGACGATCCACCAGGGCTGGACCGCCCCGCAGGCCGCCGGCGTGATCCACACCGACTTCCAGCGCGGGTTCATCAAGGCCGAGGTCATCGGCTTCCAGGACCTGGTCGCGGCGGGCTCGATCGTCGCCGCGCGCGCGGCCGGCAAGGCGCGGATCGAGGGCAAGGACTACGTGATGCACGACGGCGACGTCGTGGAGTTCCGCTTC
>Ga0075518_1000225_pt1 | contig 11009 bp, 12 predicted proteins | sample NGEPerA_2_FD_76970 | JGI IMG/M metagenome (GOLD analysis project Ga0075518, IMG submission 76970) | Arctic peat soil microbial communities from the Barrow Environmental Observatory site, Barrow, Alaska, USA - NGEE PermafrostAB136-A | ecosystem: Environmental > Terrestrial > Soil > Wetlands >...
AAACAGTCCTTTCAAACTTGAATTAATCAAGATTAAACTACATTTCCCATTTCCAGCCACCGACGCCATCATTATACCCCCCTGAAGCTGATTCCCGAGGCGCAATCCCGCTCGCGGCTCTCTTTCTTGAAGTCGCCGCCTGCCGCATGCTTCTCGAGGCCGTCTCCGATGACGTTTCAGGACCATAGACCGTTGTCTCTGCTTTCATGTGAACAACCTCTGTGTCTATCAAGTCGGCAAAGGCCGCGCAACGCGCGGCCTTTGCCGTTCTGGCCCAGAATCTTGGTCACCGGTGACGCTTGTCTTCCCTGCCGGAGGCGGCCTGTCCTTCCCCTCGCCGCGGCACACAAAAGAAGAAGCCGGCTCTCGCCGGCTCCCCCGCGACGCATGTACGGCATCGCGTTACCTTCATAATGAAGACCCTGTCCTGAAAGCCACATGATTCTTGGCCGCGCCGTTTATCTCGATCTGCCATTGGTAAGCAGTGTCTGGTTCCAGCGGCAATCCCGTGAACCCGAGTGCAAGAACGAAGTCGAGCGGCGTTCCTTTCGCAATGTTGGGTGGCCGTCCTACCTCGAACTGGCTATCAACAAGACAGGGTTTGGCGGTTCGCCGAGGCTCACCGTGTGGCCATCACCGTCCTGCAGCATTACCTTGAGCTCGTGCTTCTCATTCGCTTTGTCCCAGGGGACAAGCACCTTGATAGCGAGAGCCAGGTTACGCGGTCCTGGCAGGCATATGGTCCAACCACCGCCCATTATGTAAAGCTTGCCGCTAATGGCCTCGGCATAGTCACATAAGATTAAGGTTGTATCCATGTCGTCGAGCGCTTCCTCTATAGGCACCATCTTACAAGGGAGAGCAGTTCTGCGTCATGGACTTCGAGCTATATAACCTCGATAACTCTGCGAGGGCCAAACTCCGTCTAACAAATATCTAACAGCTTGAGCCCAACGGAGAGAAACTGCCAGGGACTGGCAGCAAGAGGCACCTCAAGGAAAAGGCTTCAAAAAGCCAACTGAGCCAAACCAAGCGGCACTGAGGCGAACCAAGCAAAACAATGCTCGAAACAACTCATAATCCGCGTGTCGGAGATCCGAGGCTAAACTCAAGACTTCCTACATAAAGAAGCATCTCAGAATAATGCCCTGAACACGCAAAATACTTCAAGACCATGTCTTGGGGATCTCTTTGTCTTCTATTTCTCTCTTTACCTTGGTAAGGATGGCAAAATAGAATCCGGGTGCGTTGGAATCCTTTGCGCGCTGGGCAACCAAGTCCTCCAGCTTGCCGGTAAAGGGTTTCTCTTCCAGGTTTTCTATTATTGAGGACACCGCATCATCGATGATCTTGTTTGCTTCCATTATGACCTTTCCCTTCCGAGAGCTTCTCGCCTTATCTTGTTTGCGTCTTCTCGATTTCTGCTCCGTCAGTACCACAGCGTCAGGTTACTTCTTCTGTATCTTCTCGAGGGCCCTTTCCGCTGCCACGCGTACCCTCACGCTCTCGTCTCCCAGCAACCGGGCTAGGGGCTCAACCGCCCGTGGGTCTCCTATCTTCCCGAGGGCACTTGCCGCTTCCCGGCGGACGGTCCGGCCCTCGTCCCTCAGCAACCGGGTTAGGGGCTCCACTCCATGTGGGTCTCCTATCACCCCGAGAGCCTCTGATGCTGTCGCGCGGATCCGCCAGTCCTTGTCACGCAGAGCATGGATGAGGGGTTCAACCGCCCTTGGGTCTCCTATATTCCCGAGGGCGGCTGCCGCTGTCACACGGGTTCGATAGTCTTTGTCCCCCAAGGCCTTGATGTGTCCCTCTACCTCGTCCACTTTGCCCCCTTGCCACCACTCCGAATCGTATCACTCTGAGCCTCTTCGAGAGAAAGCGTGCTCGATAATGAGGGTTATCGCGACTTGGCTTTACTTTTTGTTTTGCTCGTAATGAAACAAAGGAACTGTCACTTCGTCCGACGGGGCAACCTCTGATATGCGGAGTAGAGTTGTTAGAAGCAAACCCCCGGAAGAGCTCAAGGGATTTGACTTAATGCATATATTGCATTACATTAATGCATATATTGCATTACAAATAGGGGATTACTAATGATGGAGCAAAAGGACATAGGCGTCTGCCTTACCGCACTCGGGGACATTCTGGACGCTGAAAAGGCCGAGCCCGTGCGGCTCTTCATTTGCGGATCCGTGGCGCTGATGATGCAGGGATTGATCAGGAGAGATAGGACGCGGGATATAGACTGCGCTGGCTTTGTCGAGAGTGTGGATGGGGCGCTAGTAATTGAAAGACCGGTGTTAAGCTGGCCGCTAAGAGACGCCATTACAAGGGTTGCAAGAGCTTATTCTCTCCCGGAGACTTGGCTCAGTTTTCAATCAAGGATGCATCTGGAGAACGGGCTACCGGAGGGGTTGGTGGATAGGCTCGAGGTGAGGCAGTACGGAGAAAGATTGACGGTTATGCTCGCCTCCAGGAGGGACATGGTATTTTTCAAACTAAAGGCAGCGATCACTCGAGAAAAGGATCTGCCGGATCTCATAGAGATGGAGCCGACCAACGAAGAGCTGAGAGACGCTGCTGAGTTGTGCATCGAGCAGGGAGCCACCGAAGAAGAGGTGGAGAGTGTGATGGAGCAGATGGGCCGTGGGTGAGAATTACGAAAACATTTCACAAGGAGTGCTCGACATATTGTGGAGCCAATGGTCGACGTTGGGCGCTTACCTGACGGCAGAGCAGACAACAACTGTAGTTGTGGATCCTGAGGCGGCCCTGGTCGGAACTTGTAGCATTGGCCGTGCGGATCCGAGATTGTTTGATGAAGTCTTGGATTGGTTGATAGTGAATTATGGACTCATAAAGACTGCGAGGGTAACAGGGTTTGTAAAAAATGAAACAGAAGAGACGGCAAGAACTGTCGCAGCAGTAGCTGATTACACATCGTCAGTTGTTGGCCACGAGATGCTAGCGAGCATTATTAAGCAGGAGAGGAATAGGATTGTCCACCAACAAACCCGGGAGGCCGAGAGTCTGTTTAGAACAAGCGCAATCGACAGCAGACTCGAGACGCCTGCAAGAGAGCGTAATTCGAAGTTCTTCGAGTGGGGGTTCAAGAGAAGTGAAATTGTGACGAGGGGGCATTCGGCAACGCCGAACTTAAACAACCCTGCAAATGTCATGTTGCTCATGCGAACTCATTACGGGAAGTCTGCAAGGGCGGAGATTCTTACCTATCTTTTAACGGGCAAGACGGCAAACTCCTATCAAATCGCGCGGATGATTGGCTACAACCAGTCGACTGTCTACCGGGAGCTCGTAGCTATGTCCGCAGGTGGATTGGTGATGCTGGAGGGAAGAGGAAAGAGCACGCAGTATTGGATTGACCGCGACAAACTCGCGCGCTCTCTGTGGTTCACAGAATCGATAGATATTCCTGTCTTTTTCAATTGGGCAGACGTTTATCGAGCATTCGAAGATGCAATAAAAACGCTGAGTGATATTAGTTCAAAGAAGCTCGGCAATGTCCTCAAAGTGGAAGCTTGTGTAGATCTCTCAGAACGGATTGTACCTTTGGTAAGAGGTGCAAGTGAGCCTCTCAAGGAAGTCGCTGCACCTGATCCCGCGAAGCTGAAGAGACCCGGTGGAGTAGATGAGATTGTTGATTTTATTGAGAGAGCGTTGAACGTAACACGAGACGCTATTAGTGGAATTGATAAGAGGAAAAGTGGATCAGACGATAGTAAAACTAGGCGAGTTGAATGAGCTCCACATAATGACGGATGGCGCTTCCCAGCATCCTCCAGGATGTCCTTCGGGATGAAGGAACACTCAGGGAACAACGGACGTGCCTCCATAACGGTCGAGTCATCAACGAACATGAGATCGATAATAGGGGTTATGGGGCACAAATACCATTACAACGGTCTTGAATGCCGTTGCACCTTCGGGTGCCGGGGGTTCGAATTCCTCTCCCTCCGCCAGCCTTTATTCCATTGTTTGAGGGAAATTCTATAGATTGACCGTGACACGGAGAGATCAGTTGTCGAGGGAGCGGTAACCGCGAATCATATGTGCTGGAGAGGCTCGATTGGTGGTAACATGACGAGGTTGAGGAGGCACATGAGGCATGCCGGTACACCATACAGTGACATTCAAAACGTGGATTAAAATGGGGGGATCTTGATGTACAAACAAGATGCGGTGGAGAGATGGTTCCTCGGCGTCCCGTTCAAGGTAGAAGACGAAGAGGTTGGCTCGACCCTAAAGAAGCTCAGAACCGAAAGGGGTCTGTCAATCAAGAAAGTCTCTGAGGACACCGGTTTTTCAACTTCGTCCGTCAGCAGGCTGGAGAACGGCAAGACCAGTATCACCATAAAGGACCTCATCAAGCTGCTCGACTACTACGGCGTTAAGATGGCGGAGGTCTTCTCCTCGCCGGTCAGCAAGAAGCTGGTGTTCAGGCGCGACGAGCGACGGGAAGTGGAAAGCCAGGAGAATGTAAGACTCGAGTTCCTGATGGACCTCAAAGAGGCGGAGGTGGAACCCATACTTGCTGATTTCATGCCTGGTGCGCAGTACCGGGATGTACTCAAACACGGTGGTGTGGAGTTCGCGCTTGTATTGAAAGGCGAGTTCCGATTCGAGTTAGAGAATGTCGACCATGTTCTCCACGAAGGGGACTGCGTGTACTTTCCTGGAGATAAAGCTCACGGCTGGCAGAACCTGACAGATTCCGATGCATCGGTCCTGATGGTGATAACGCCCCCCGGTTTATAAACGCTCCAGCGCGGGGCCTCCACCTGGCGACGCATTATCATACGCAAGGAACACGATAAGAGGCTTCTTCCCTCTTCCGAGACCACGCTAATTTGACTTATCGAGTAACTACGATGTGATGGACGGCTTAGGCTTCTTCGCCAGGCGCTCTATTTCATCCCCATCCGGCTCGGGTCGAGGGCCGGCCCGGTTGAACTGCTCTATCACCTCCGGGTTCAGGATGTGCTCCGGGGTCTCTCCACGAAGCAGCCGCCTGAACTGGCCCGCTGCTATCGCTCCCTGGTGCGCGGCTATCTCGAAGGTGTTGCCCCCGATATGAGGGGTGGTAATGACGTCGTCGCGGGCGACAAGCCTGTCATCTTGCGCGGGCGGCTCCACACTGAAGACGTCCAAGGCAGCGCCGGCAAGGCGGCCTGACTCCAGTGCTTCCGCGAGTGCGTCTTCGTCAACCAGCGAAGCGCGGGCGGTGTTGATGAAGAATGCGCCCTCTCTCATCTTCGAGAATGCGTCGTGGTCCATCATCTTCCTGGTGCTCTCATTCGCAGGCGCATGGATAGACACAAAATCACAGAGTGAGAGCAGCTCGTCGAACGAGACCTTGCGGGCATTGAAGAGCGCCCCTTCCTCTTCGGAGCGGTCAGGGTCGCAGAACAGCACCCTCGCGCCGAACGACCTCGCCCGCCTGGCGACTCCCTTTCCCACCTCACCCATGCCAACTATACCGACCGTCTTCCGCCATAACTCGCTGCCCTGGTACCGCTGGTATGCCTCGCCCATGCGACCGAGGTCCCCGGCTTCGCCTTCAGAATTCCTGAGGAACAACGCCGCAGATGGCATCCTGCGTGCCAACATCACCATGAATGCGAGTGTCAGATCCGCGACGGCATCGGCGTTCCTGCCTGGCGTATTCATGACCGGTATGCCGTAGGCCGTGGCGGCCTCGACGTCCACGTTCACAGGGTTAACGCGGCAGGAGACGACGGCCCTGAGTTCGGGTGAGTCCCTCAACGCCTCGAAGTCGACTATGTCCATCTCGGTGACGAACACCTGGAACCCTCGCAACGCAGCGACCAGCTCCTGACCCCCGGTATAGACCCGGTTCGCTTCACGCCACCCGTCGTAGACGACTTCTCCAAGCGCGCTGAGCTCCTCCAGCGCGGCTGCGTCCATCGAGGCCGTAACCAGCATGCGTGGCCTGAAAGAGGGGGTGTCAGTCCCTGCGGTGGTTGTGGAGCGCTCCAGCATAGCCATAGTCATGAGGGTCGTAACGTGCTCGTCGGTGGCCGCCCTCAACGTACAGGACTCGCTCCACCCCGCGTAGAGAGCCTGGTACTTCTGAGCATGCTCAGTAGGTTGGTGCTCCCGCGTAATCTTCACCAAAGCTTCGGCGCCTTCGACCAGGCTCGGGAACGCCCCCGCCCCCACAGCGGCGCACAACGCCGCGCCCAGCGCGGATGCCTCACAGGTGTAAGGCACCAGCACCGCCGTGCCCGTGACGTCACAGAGCACTCGGGTCCACAGGGGCGACCGGGACATCCCGCCTGTGACCCTTATCTCGTCGAAGTCGTGTCCTACAACTGCGCTTATCTGCTCGATGTTAGAACGCGCCGAGTACGCAATTCCCTCGATGACAGAGCGGCTTACGTGGCCGCGGCCCTCCCGCGAACCCGGCGTGACCATGTGCGAAATCGATATGTTGCCCATCGGAACGTTTATCTTTCGCCCGTCGAACGTGCAGGCGCCCAATGTCGAGTAAACGCCTGCGCCACCCGGTTCCGATGCCTCTGCCTCGCCGAACAGCACCATTACCGGGTCCTCGTATTCGGCATAGACGATTTCAGCGAACCATTCGACAACCTGACCGGTAGCAAGGCCGTTGCTCTCGAGCACATACAAGCCAGGGATTACGTGTAGGCCGCTCCAGAGCTTCCCCTCCCCATCGAACATGGGCCTGTCGGTGACGAGCTGTACAGGCATCGTAGTTCCCGCTATCACCCCGATGTCTCCGGCACTTACCGCTCCGGCGCCCAGCAGGCCGCACTGGGTATCGGCACCCGCGGCGGCGATAGGGATCCCTTCGATCAGGCCCATCTGGGAAGCCGCGGCCTTCGAGAGAGCGCCGACCACGGTGCCAGCGTCCACGCAATCGGGAAAGAGCCCCCTGTAGAAACCGTTGGACGTGATGAGGCCGTCATCCCAATCGCGCTTCTCGAGGTCGAACAGCAGGGTCTCTCCGGCCTGGGACCTCTCGGCGTGCGGCCTCCCACCCAGTTGCAGCCCGACCCAGTCCGAGAGGCTAAGCACGACGCTCGCCTTATCGAGTCTCTCCGGCGCGTTCGCTCTCATCCATAGTAGCCTGCTGCCAGTGAACAGCGGGCTCGGCCAGTGGCCTCCCTTTTCGTAGACGTCCTTCCCTTCACGGGCTGCCCATTCGAAGGATTCACCAAGGGCGCGCGCGTCCTGGTTCGGGGTCGCAAGGAGTACGTCGCCTTCGCTGCCCAGCACTACCGTGGTATTGCGCATACTTGTTGCCGCGATGCACGTGACCTCTGAAGGCCTGGCGCCGGACTTCTCCAGCGCTTCGCGCGACGCATCTCCCAACTTTCTCCAGATGTCGTTAAGGTCGAGGTCGTACCCAAGCCCACCGGTGCCAGGCGCGGTTGTGTGCGACCACTCCCTCTTGGCGGTAAAGAGAGAGCCGTCACCCACATTAAGCACGAGACACCTTCCCGAGCCGCCCCCGACATCAAGCGCCATAACCAACTGCTTTCCCATATTGTCCGCCTCCGCTTCCGTGTTTACATCAGCACACTACGGGTCTGTCTTTATGTTTGTCATTGTTTCATACAATCCTTATCGCGATTCATTCGGCTTCTGTCCCGTATGTTGGAGTCTTCGCGATATCGAGAACAATAATCCCCCTTTTTTGCCTGCGCTGCCTCCTTAAAAGCGCACGATAAGGAGGGTTATCGAGCTCGCCAGCCGCTTCATTCGAAGATACGGTTTACTGCCTCAATCAAAGTCTCAATCTTAAAAGGCTTGACTAGGTACTCCTTTATTCCGCGCAACTCAGCATTCTCGACGGAATTCTCGTCATGGAAAGCCGAGACTATCACGATGGGGATGTCCCTGGTATGTTACGATTGTCGCAGTTTGTCTATGACCGCAAATCCGTGCAATCCCGGCATCGCTATATCCAGCAGGATCAAATCGGGCTTCTTGCGATGAGCTATCATTACCGCCTGTTCTCCGTCCAGAGCTGCTATCGCCTTGTAGCCAAGCTGCCTCAACTGGGTAGACAGCATGCGTACAATCCCTTCATCGTCGTCAACTACTAGTATTAGTCTTTCTTTTGGCACATTCTTGATCGGCTTTTGCTCGACATCCGGCGGGGCTTCCTCTACTTCCCTCTTGCCGCAGTAGGGACAGAACTTAAAACTGTCATCGTATTCTGCTCCGCAGTCTTCGCACTCCATGTTTATCATTCTCCAGAACGGATTACGACACTACTCGAATTGCCTCTCCCAGGGTAATGCTACCACGGTCCGGCCTGTTTTCGCGGCAATTGCTCCGGTCGGCCCGTTCAGGCCAGGGGAGACGGTTGCCAAACAAGTATTCGTCCCGGCAACGCTCGAGTACTGGGCCACTATTTCAGGCTACCAGGAATGGGTGCAGGTGCCGCTCAAGGCTCTGTTCGAGGGTTGTAAATAGTCACGATCCTACACAGAACGCTGGCATGAACCACGCCTTGCCTCTAAGCGGTCCGAATTCCCGCAGCTGCCCGCCTGCCATCCTCCATCCTGCGATAGTCTTCCGTGCTGTAAACGGGGCGTAAAGCGATACGGGCGAGCTCGAGAACGAGTATTCTAGAGCGGCGATTCATCGTGTTATCATCACGTGAGGTCTGAGCGCCTTGATAGTTGTAACTGCCGGGCCGCTCATCGGCGGCATGACGAAGGGAAGATGTCATGAAGAAGGTACTCGTGCTGGCGTGCATACTTGCTCTGATCGCGTCGGTTGCTGTGCTGGTCGGGTGTGGAAGCGGAAGCAGTTCTCAAACTCCACAACAGGTGATGGCAGCGTTCTGGGCGGCGGCGAAGTCGCAAGACACCAATGCCAGCTGGAACATGCTGTCGGCGGACAGCCAGAAAACTCTGGCGGACAAGACCGCCTGGGCGGCGGCTATAAAGTCAGCGGCGGGCAGCACTGCCAAGGTTGGAAAGGCCACCATCAACGGCGACACGGCGACTGTCGAGGTGACCGTCAGTGGCACATCAGGACAGGATCAGACAACGAGCATGCGCCTCGTCAAGGAAAACGGTGTCTGGAAAGTGGACATGGTGAAGTCGGTGACTAAGTAGTCTCCGACAGCGATGAGCAAGGCGGTCGCGGGGCGGCCGCCCCCGGGCTGGTGCAGAGCGGGACCGACTTCTTCGTCACCGACGCGGCGGACCCCCATCGTGATGAAGAGCGCCACCAGAAGCGACAAGAGCACACAGGTCACGGCGGTGTCGATGTCCATGGTTTTGAGCGGGACAAACGCCATCTTAAGATTGCCGAGCCAGGAGAGCGTCGGGTTGAGGATCGCGTTCACCCCTGCCGCGATAAGCCCCTGCTTCAGAATATATGCGCGAAGTTCCTTCGACATCCCTTGACCTTCATTCACCGGCGCCGCAACCAGGGCAGCCTAGCGGTAGTATCCATGGTCCTCGATGTTTTTGCGGCGCTCCCTGGTCATGTCCACCATAATGGCCTCCCATATCTCGGGCTTAGCCAGGGACAGATACAAGTTCTCTTTGCACTTTTCCGGGAGGATGATGATGCCCTCATAGTTGGCGACAGCCTCCAGGATGGTCTGCGCCGCCTCCTCCGCGGGAATCGCGTCGTCGGGAGGCTCAACATAAGTCCCCTGTCCCTCAAGCTCCGCGCCGTAGATCCGGGTGGCGATGTCTCCCGGGCAGATGACCGAGACGTGGATATTCTCGTCGGCAAGCTCGTATCGCAGACTCTCGCTCATCCCTACTACCGCGTACTTGGTAGTGTTGTACGGGACCTGGAAGGGGAACGCGATGAGCCCGGCGAAGGACGCGGTGTTCACGATGTGACCGCCACCCTGCTTACGCATGATGGGGATGGCGGCGTGGACGCCGTAGATGACACCCCAGAGGTTGACGTCGATCAGGCGTCGCCAGTCATCAAGCGTCGCCTCGCCGATCGGCCTGAACCATGGGACGCCGGCATTGTTGAAGAGGAAATCGAGCCTGCCGTGGCGCGAGGCGCAGTCCTGGATCACCTGCTCTACCTGTCCTCGGTCTGTGACGTCGACGGTCGCGGGAACCGCCTTCCCGGCGAGGGCGCCCAACCGCTCCATTGCCGAAGCCAACATCTCCTCATCGCGGTCGGCCATGAACACGACCGCGCCCGCTTTCAGCAGAAGTTCGGAAACGGCCTGACCGATACCCGACGCCGCGCCGGTGACCACGCAGCCCTTGTCGCCGAAGTGTTCCTCGAGATTCATGCTGGCCTCCTTATCAAACACGAAAACAAACAGTTACCAGTCTTCCGTGCTATTCATCAAACCAGTGCTCTTTCGTGTGGCAGTTGCGGCACGTGATGTCACACTTGTCTATCTCGAGCTGGATCGCTTCCCTGTTCAGCACGCTGCCGTGTCCGATGGTGAAGAGCTTCTCTTCCGAGTCCCGGTGGTGGAAATCCAGGCAGTTCGTGTTTTGCTCCTCGCAGTGGACGCAGCCATGCTTGCTCTTGAATCGCTCGAGCTCTCGCTGAAGATCTATCGGATACCACGGGGGACCCGGTTCCGGATAACGCTTGCGCTTGCAGTTGTGGCACAGGACCGTGAATTCGTTGAGCAGGATCACCAGGTCGTCCACCGAGATATCGTTATTTCGCGCCCGGATGCGGTTTACTTCTTTGGCGTTCACGGTCTTCTTCGTCTTCTCATCGAGGTAGACCAGGCAGACCGGATGGTCTTCTCCACATACTTCGCATCTGGAGTCGAGCTTGTGAAGGTAGATCACCGCCTTGACGTCTTTTGCATCGCGAACTATGCCGTCATCAGGGAGGCATATCTGGGACAAGGCAACTCTCCTTGCTCAGGAAACAATAGGCCCGCGGATCTTGGTGGGAGAGGCAAAGCCCACGCGATAGTGATTATCACAGGGGGCGAGTACTAGTCTTCCAGGCCAGGACGGGGGCACCGGTTTCTTGAC
>Ga0075518_1000226_pt1 | contig 10986 bp, 15 predicted proteins | sample NGEPerA_2_FD_76970 | JGI IMG/M metagenome (GOLD analysis project Ga0075518, IMG submission 76970) | Arctic peat soil microbial communities from the Barrow Environmental Observatory site, Barrow, Alaska, USA - NGEE PermafrostAB136-A | ecosystem: Environmental > Terrestrial > Soil > Wetlands >...
ATCGCCGTGCCGGTGAAGACCGGCGGTCGAGACGTGGTGGTCAGTGCCAGCATCGGTATCGCACTCGTCCGAGACGGCAGCATCGACGCCGATCAGCTCCTGCGCGAGGCCGACACAGCCGCCCACCGGGCGAAGGCTGCGGGCCGTGGCCGCGCCGAGGTCTTCGACGAGGGCCTGCGCCGCGAGCTGCAGGAGCGGACGCGTCTGGAGTCGGCGATGCGGGCGGGTCTGGCCGACGACGAGTTCGAGCTCCACTACCAGCCGATCGTCCGGGTCGCCACGCGCACGGTGGACGGCTACGAGGCACTCGTGCGGTGGCACCGGCCCGGGCACGGTCTGGTCCTGCCCGACGACTTCATCCCCACGGCGGAGCTCTCGGACCTGATCTGCGACCTGGGTCGCTGGGTGCTCCACGAGGCGGCCCGTCAGCTGGCCGGCTGGATGGCGGCATGGCCCGACGAGTGCCGGGGGATGACGGTCGCGGTCAACATCTCCGGCCGTCATCTCGCGAGTGCGAGCATCGTCGCGGACGTCGCGGCGGCGCTGGCGGCCGCCCAGCTGCCGGCCGATCGCCTCGTCGTGGAGATCACCGAGACCGTCCTGGTCGACCAGCCGACAGCGGACGCGCACCTGCGTGCGCTCCGTGATCTCGGCGTCGCCGTCAGCATCGACGACTTCGGGACCGGCTACACGTCGATCGGCCAGCTGCAGCACCTGTCCGTGGACATCCTCAAGATCGACAGGAGTCTTGTCGAGTCGTCGACGTCCGGCGCGATCGAGCTCGTCCGGCTGGTGATCCACGCGGCGCACGCCTTCGGCCTGACCGTCGTCGCCGAGGGTGTCGAGGACGAGTCTCAGCTCGGCTCGCTCGAGCTGGCAGGCTGCGACACCGCCCAGGGCTACTTCTTCGCGCGTCCCCAGCCCGCGAGCGTGATCACCGCACTTCTCGCGGGGCGCGCGACCACGACCGATCTGGAGCCCCAGGTGTACTAGGCAGGACCGGGACGGCCGATCCGGACACGCCAGACCTCGGGACCCTCCTCGAGGTACTCCCAGGTGATCTCGCCGGGGTTCTCCGCTGCCAGCTGGTAGTAGTGCGGCTTGGGGTCGTGGTCGTTGACCAGCACGAAGGCGGTCCCTGCGGGCAGCGTGGTGAACGTCGAGAAGATCAGCTCATGGCGGGTTCGGGGGATCTCGGTACGGACATCGACGACGCGGTCGGTGACGGCCACAGGGTGGTCCTTTCGATCGGGTGCCGCGGCGGCCTCGAGCCTCTGCTCGAGACGCGCGGCATGGTGCATGGCGCCGTCGAGGCGCTGGGCCTGGACGGGGTGGGAACGGCGGAGGAGAACCCTGGCATCGGCCGCGAGGCGGCCGGCTCGCTGGGGTTGGCCGGCCTCGGCGAGGTGACGGCGCGCGTGGGACAGGACGCGGCTCAGTCCGTCGACGACGTCCGCGGGCTCAGCCGGCACGGGTGATCGCCACGCGCCACAGAGCAGGCCCGGCCTCGAGGTAGTCCCACGTGAAGACGTCGGGCCACAGCGCCTCGGTCTGGTAGCGCAACGGCTTCGGGTCGTGGTCGTTGAGGATCACGAAGGTCGCGCCGGGCTCGAGGGCGTCGAGGCTGTCGAAGATGACCTCGTGCCGCCCGCCGTGCGGCAGGGTCCGGACGTCGAGCGCCGGGATCGCCCGACCGGCGTCGTTGGGTGTCGACTTGGGTGCGTCAGACTGTGCGGATGCTGGTGCGGGGCGGTCGGCGTCCAGCGGCATGCGAGCTCCTGAGGGTCTCGGATCGCGGAGTGCGGGGTTGCGGGTTGTTTTTACTACAGATCCAGTGAAAACTACAGACCGTGCCCTCCGAACCGATCGACCTCTCCTCCCACAAGGCGCTTGCCGGCGTGAGCCGGGTGGCCATCCTCGAGGTGCTGCGCGCCAGCACGGGCACTCAGGACGTTCAGGCCATCGCCGCGCACGTGGGTCTGCACAACAACACCGTGCGCACCCATCTGGACCAGCTCGTCGAGGCCGGTCTCGTCGACAGCTCGGTCGAGGTGCGGACCACACCCGGCCGCCCTCGCGTGCTGTTCCGCGCGTCCGCTGCGGCGCCCGCCGCCGAGGCGGACTCCTACAAGCTGCTGGCTGGGATCCTCGCGAGCACGATCGACGCGGGTGCGCCGGTCCGGGGTGCGTCCGCCCCGCGGACGGCTGCCGCTGAGGCCGGGCGGCGGTGGGGCCGCACGGTCGTCGGGTCTGATCGTCCTGGGTTCGGCTCGGTGGATGCCGAAGACGGCGTGGAGCGCATCGTCGCGCTGCTCGACGAGGTGGGGTTCGCGCCGCGGATCAGCGAGCGGTCGGCCGCTGGCTCGACCAAGCAGGACAGCGGCGGCGCCGGCGTGCACAGCACCGTGATCGAGCTCCACCGGTGTCCCTTCCGGGACGTCGCGCTGGAGCACTCCGACGTCGTGTGCGGCGTGCATCTCGGACTCATGCAGGGTGCCCTGGAGCAGATGGGGGCGCCCTCCGCATCGATCCGCCTCGAGCCGTTCGTGCGGCCCGGGCTCTGCCTCGTCCATGTCTCCTCGACCGACACCGCCGGGACCGGGGGAGCCGCATGAGCCGCGACCTGCTGTCCGTGACCCGCCTGCTCGGCCCCGGCACCGAGGCGGAACAGCTGCGCGAGGCGCTGCGTGACGTCATCGACCCTGAGCTCGGCATCGGCATCGGCATCGTCTTCGCCGAGGGCGCCTACCGCCTCAGGGCCGGCAACGCCGAGCACGGTGCGTCGCAGGTCATGGATCTCGCACCGGCGCAGGGAGGGTTCGTCGAGCTCATGCTCCCGGAGCCCGGTCGCTACCCGTTCACCGATCACGCTGTGGTGGACGGTGAACGGGGCGCCCATGGCGTCTTCGAGGCGTACTAGGTGCTCGGGCTGTGGTCGTTGGTGCGCTTCGTGCACGTGCTGGGTGCCGTCATCTGGCTCGGCGGACAGCTGACGATCTCGGCGTTGGTGCTACCGGTGGCGCGACGGCGGCTCGAGGCAGCCGACCGTGCCGGCCTGATGCGGGTCCTGGGGATGCGGTTCGGCATCGCGACCGTGGCCGTCCTCGTCCCGCTGCAGATCGCGACGGGTGCCGCGCTCGCCGCGCACAAGGGGGTCACGTGGAGCTCGCGCGCTCAGCCGGGGTACGGGCGGACGCTCGCCGGCAAGCTGGTCGCGTTCGTGCTGGTGATGCTCGCCGCCGGGTTGCACGGCTGGGCGAACAGCGCCGGGCGCACGGTGGTCGCCCGGGCCTTGGCGGTCTCGTCCCTGCTCGGCTCGCTCGTCGTCGTGCTCCTGGCCACCGCACTGCCGGTGAGCTGACGGCCCGTCCCGGGGTGGCCGTCCCCTGCAAGAGACCGACTATGCGAAGGAGACCGAGATGACCTACGTGATCGGTGCGCCGTGCATCGACGTGAAGGACAGTGCCTGTGTCGAGGAGTGCCCCGTCGACTGCATCTACGTGGGCGCTCGCACGCTCTACATCCACCCCGACGAGTGTGTGGACTGCGGCGCATGTGAACCCGTGTGCCCGGTCGAGGCGATCTACTACGAGGACGACCTGCCGATGATGCAGCAACCCTTCCTGGCAGACAACGCCCGATTCTTCGAGGACGTCCTGCCGGGGCGCGCGGCACCGCTCGGCTCGCCCGGCGGCGCCGCGAAGCTCGGAGCCGTGGGGGTGGACACCGACCTGGTCGCCGGGCACTCGCGGCCGGCGGCGTCGGACGCCACCGTGTGAGGGCCGGGTGTCAGCGGTTGGGTCGCAGCAGCCCTCGCCACCCGGCCTTCGACGTGACCTCGGGAGAGGGTGGCTCGTCCTCGTCGGGCGGGCGCGACCGAGGCGAGGCGGCCCGCAGCGCGCCGTTCGAGGCGCCGGAGGGTGGGACACGTCGGATCAGATGCCGGACGACCTCGTGGACGAGGTTCGGGTTGTGATGACGAGAGCCCCGCACAGACACAGGTACGGGGCTCTCGTCATACGCCACCAGGGCGCGATGCGGGTCGCCCAGAGCGCTACGGAGTGATGGTGAGCGCCTGGTCGCCGTACGTCAGCTGCCAGTCGGGGTTGGTCTTCGAGAACGTCGACGGGTCGATGACCTGCTCCGCGGTGACCCAGTCAACAAGCAGCTGGCGGATCTCCAGCTGCTTGTTGTAGACGACCGGTGCCGCCGCGACGTTCGGGAAGTTGCCGCCGCCCGACTGCCGGTAGTTGTTGATGGCGACGACGAACACCTCGGCGTCGCCGATCGCCTGGCCGCCGTACAGGAGATGGGTGATCCGCGCCCCAGGAGCCTGCGACAGGTCGACGTCGTAGGTCAGCGGCTGGTCGAGCCCGCCCATGACGTCGTAGTTGTAGTCAGGCGTGCCGTTGGGCGCTGTGGCCGTCGGCGCGTTGGTCACGTCGGCGGCCGCGTAGGTGCCGGGACCGGCCACGGCCTTGTAGTACTCCGCCGACTTCTCGAGGTACGCCTTGATCTGCGCGCCGGTCAGCTTGATGCCGAGCAACGTGTTGTCGTAGATGTACAGTCCTGCGATGTCGCGCACAGACACGTCACCGGCGGGGATCGCCGCGTCCTTGTTGAACGGCGCTGCGATGGACAGCACGGGCAGGGCGGCGTCGGCGCCCGTCAGGTTCGCCTTCACCTCCTGGGCCTGGACGTAGTTGATGAAGTCGAGCGCTGCGGTGTCCTCGTAGCGCGCCGTCGCTGCCGACATGGGCTCGGTCGCCGTCCCGACCACGCCGTTGACGTAGCTGACGACCTTGTCCTGGTCCGGCTTCAGGAGGTTCACGATCTTCGGGTCCTCGGCCACAGTGTTGGAGTTGAGGATGCTTGAGTGCACCGAGCCGACCGTCCAGCGGCCGTGCGTGAAGGACAGGTCGACATCGAAGAGGGACAGCCGCTCGCCCCACTTCAGCGGCTCGGAGAGCACGACGGGCTTGCCGGTCGCCTCGTTCGTGACGACCCGCTCGGCGATCTCCTGGTGGGCGTGGCCGACCAGGATCGCATCGATCCCGGGCACCTGCTGGGCGACCAGCGTCGCGGCGTTCTCCGGGAAGGGGAGCGTGTCGCCGTACGACGACGACGTGTCGGCGCCCGAGTGGGCCGCGACGATGACGACGTCGGCGCCTGCCCGGCGCATCTTGGGCACCCAGACCTTCGCCTGCTCGACGAGCCCGGGGAAGCTCAGCTTGCCTTCGACGTTGGCCTTGTCCCAGATGGCGATCCCGGGGTTGGTCAGGCCGAGGATGCCGACGCGGATGGGCTTGCCGTGGGCGGGATGGATCGTCTTGATCACGTACGGCGCGAACGCGGGCTTGCCGGTCGCGTCGTCGATCGCGTTCGCGCCCAGCAGCGGGAACTTCAGCTGCGACTGGAACTTCCGGAGCAGCGGGATGCCGTAGTTGAACTCGTGGTTGCCCAGGGCCGCAGCGTCGTAGCCGATGGCGTTCATCGCTGCAGCCATCGGGTGGATGCCGCCGGCGGTGATCGGCTCGACCTTGGCGTAGTAGTACGCCAGGGGAGTGCCCTGGATCGTGTCGCCCGCATCGATGAGGAGCGTGTTGGACCGACCCCGGTCCTGACGGACCTGATTGACCAGCGTCGAGATCTTCGCGAGGCCGACGTCGTTGCCGGCCTTGTCGTCGTACTCGGCGTTCTTGAAGTAGTCCCAGTTCACGGCGTTACCGTGCAGGTCCGTAGTGCCCATGACCGTCAGCTGGTAGTCGTTCTGCTGGCCGTGGCCCTTGTCGGCCACGGCAGGGGAAGCGGCCACGGCGACGAGCGCCATGGCCGCTGCGAGGACTCCGAGCCGCCGGACGCGGCGCGCGATGGGGATGATCATGCGGGGATCCTCCGGAGATCTCAGGGGGCGCACAGGAACGGGTGCGGGTCCATGCTTGGCCCCTTCGTTCCGGACGGCAACATGTCAGGATCGTCGGATTCACTGTTCAGCTCGAGTTCACTCCCCAGACGGCGGCCCGGCGCGCCTACTGGGGCAGGTGCACCTCGTGGTGCTCGAGCTCAGCGATGTCGTCGGACGTCGCCTTGAGCAGCCGGTCAGCGACGTCGCGCAGCGCACGGGCCGACGCGAGCTCCTCGCCGATCTCGGGCACGTCGGGGTCGCCCGGACTGCGCCGGGCACGCCCGTAGCCGTTCAGCGTCGTCCCGCTCGACGTCGTGAGGACGGCGTGTGCCTTGGTGACGACACCATCGGCTTTCAGGTCGTCGGTGTCGAAGAGATTGATGGTCACGTGCCAGGTGTGGGTCACGGCGGCGCTCCTCTCGTGCTCGTCTGTCGAACCCATCGTTGCGCGCATCTCGGGAACGCGCCCGCGGTGCCTCAGACCACCTGACGCAGGAACGCGTTCGACGCGGCCTGGCGGGCGAAGTCGCCCGGTCGGGCGACGCACACGGGGCACCAGTGGCCCGCCGTGAGCACGAGGCGCGGGCTGCCCGAGAACGTGTGGCCGTCGGCGCACCGCCAGGAGACGGGTGTCTCGACGTCGGCGGTGGTCACGGTCTGCGACACGAGTTCCCCGCCGCGATGGTCGGCCACCCCGGCCAGGTCCGCAGCGCTCCACGTCGACGGGTCGCGCGACTCGTCGAACCCCAGGTCAAGGTAGGTGGGCGTGCGGGACGGTCGAGGAACCTCGAAGGTCGACCAGTCGCCGATCTGTTCCCACTGCGCGCATGAGCCGAAGTACGCCCGGATATGATCCTCGTCGCCGGAGTCGAGCCAGGACATCGTCCCGCGGGACTGGTGGGTCAGCGGTTCGATGACCCACCGCTTGACCACGCACGGCGGGATGCGTCCGGCCAGTCGCAACCTGGCGGGGGCGGTGGACGCGGCGCGGGCGAGGGCTTCCTCGAACGTCTCGGTGCGGAAGTGCAGAAGGTCATCGAGCCGGCCGGAGTCGGTGAACCAGTGGCCGTGGAAGTTCTGCGTCGCGAGCGGGCCCACCTGCGCAGGCCCGAGTCGACGAGCTCGCGCTCCGCGGCGATCTTGCTCTGCGCGTAGATGTCGAACACGGCGGGCTTGAGCGGGTCGCCGACCCTGCCCCAGTGGTGAGGCGGGTTGCGGTCGCCCGTCTCGGCGACCGAGCCGATCATGACGACACCCACAGAGTCCGGGTCGTCCCGAGCCTTCACAGCGCGGATGATGTTGCGCACCCCGTCGACGTTGACCCGCATCGTGAGCTCTGGTTGCTCGTCAGCCGCGGGGGAGACGAGCGCCGCGGTGTGCAGCACGTAGTCCGCGCCCCGGACGCACCGCTCGACGTCCGCGTACCGGGTCAGGTCGCCGTAGACGAGCGACAGGTTGCGCGCGTCCTGGAACTCGGCGATCGCCTGCCGGTCGTGCGGGGTCGGGAGCACGAGTGCCACGACCTCGAGACGGTCGGCGCGGTCCACCAGCTCGCGCAGGACCGCGCGCCCCATGATGCCGGTCGCGCCGGTCAGGAAAACCCGCTTCGTGGCGGTGCTCCTGCTCATGTCATCTCCGTCAGAGCGGAGGTCACGGCGCTCACGGCGCCCTCACCTCTCATCTTGCCGAGTCGGCACGCGCCCCGCTGGCCTAGCGTCACGCTCGACCGAGGGGCGGGCGACGGACGCTGGACTCTGGTTGACTCTGAGCTACCGGTCATTGGGGATCCTGGAGGCAGTCGCATGTCGATACTCGTGCTCTACGCCAGCAAGCACGGTGCCACCCAGGGCATCGCCGAACGCCTCGCGCGGACCCTTGCGGACTCGGGCCAGCAGGTCCAGGTCCGATCGGTCCAGGACGCCGGAGCGGTCGACGGCTACGATGCGTTCGTCATCGGCAGCGCCATCTACATGGGGCACTGGCTCAAGCCCGCCTCGGCGTTCGTCGCGCGCCATCGTGCCCTGCTGGCGAGCCACCCTGTCTGGTTGTTCAGCAGCGGCCCGCTCGGCACCGAGCCCACCGACTCCGAGGGCAAGGACCTCCGCGAAGCGTCCGAGCCCAAGGAGATCGCCGAGCTGGTGGCACCGATCCACCCGCGTCAGCATCGGGGCTTCTTCGGGGCCTTGGATCCCGACGCTCTGACCCTGCCCGAGCGGGCGCTGCGCCGGTTGCCCGCCGCCCGGGCGATCATGCCGGAGGGGGACTTCCGCGACTGGCTCGAGATCGACGAGTGGGCCGCGGATATCGCTCAGCAGATGGCTACCGGGCCCGAACCGGAGGCGACGAGATGACGAGGTCGGGCGCACTGCGAGTCGCCGGCGTGCTTGTGATGGTCCTCGCGCTGGCAGCGTGCGCCGCCGGCCCGAACGACGCGGCCCTGGTCGAGGCCCCGCGCGTGGCGGGGTTCTGGCTCGGTCTGTGGCACGGGGCGATCAGCCCGATCACCTTCGTGGTCTCGCTGTTCAACTCGGGCGTGAACATCTACGAGGTGCACAACAACGGCAACTGGTACAACTTCGGCTTCATGCTGGGCGCGTCCGCTGCGCTCTCGGGCGCGGGTCGGTCGAGTGCTGCCTCGAGCTCCCGTTCGTCCACGCGGGGCACGCGGCGTGGCCCGCGTGACTGAGTCCGCGGAGGCGCCTGTGGCGAGCCGTTCCCCGGCCGTCTCCGGCCTCAGCTCCGCTGTTCTTCCAGGCGTGTGCTCGGGGCGGCGCGATCGAGCCGCCAGGACGTCATCTCTCTGAGGGCGCCGCGGCGACGTCAGCAGAGGCTGTCGATGATCCGCCCTCCGCCGAGAAGGCGACCGCGGTCCGGGCCAGTTCATCCCGGAGGCCCCCCTCGAGGAGTGCGGTGTCGGTTGCGCAGGTCAGCATCGTGGCACCACGTGCGGACCAGTGCTGGGCCATCTCGACGGAGTCGCAGTGCAGGCCTGCCACGATCCCGTTGGTGTCGCACGCAGCGATGATCCGATCGAGCATCGCGGTGATCTTGGGCTCGGTGCGGTACGTCGCCCGGCCGAAACCGGTGCTGAGCGCGAGGTCGTTCGGCCCGATGTAGATGCCGGCCAGGCCCGGCACAGCCGCGATGAGGGAACCCGAGCGGTCACCGATGTGGGCGGTGAGGGGTTGTGCGACCTGGTTCAGGTGTTGTCGGTCCTGCCTGACCCGCGGCGCCGGCAGGGCCGTCGCTTCGAACTGGACGCCGTGCTGGGGTTGTCTCTCGCGGCGGTGATCGGCGGCGCCCGGTCGTATCGCGCGATCGCCGAACGGGTCGCTGACCTGGATGATCACCTGCGCCGAAGGTTCGGAGCCAGCCGATGTGCGCCTTCGGCGGCCAGGATCTGGTGGGTCGTGCTCGGGGTGGATCCCAACCTGCTGGACACGGTGCTGACCGCCTGGGTAAGCGCTCGAGCACCCGATCGCGACCAACGCGAGGGACTGGTGTCCGTCGCTGTGGACGGCAAGAGCGCCCGAGGGGCACGCCGCGCCGATGGTCGCGCGGTGCACCTAGTCGCAGCGGTCGACCACACCACCGGAGTAGTGCAGGGGCAGGTCGCGGTGGATGCCAAGTCCAACGAGATCACCGCGTTCGTGCCCCTGCTCGAGCCCCTCGACCTGACCGGTGTGGTCGTGACCGTCGTCATAAGACGCGATGCACACCCAGGACGCCCAGTTCCTCCGCGGGCACCCGGCCATCGAGAATGGGGTCCACTGCGTGCGCGACGTCACCTTCGACGAAGACCGGTCCCAGACCCGCACCGGCACGTCCGCGCAGGTCATGGCTACTTTCCGGAACATCGCGATCAGCCTGCACCGCCTGGCCGGGGCCTCAACCATCGCCCAGGCCACCTGCGCGATCATGCGCCGGCCCGAGCGCTTTCTGCCCCTCATCACGTAAAGGCCAGGTCAAGACACTCAAGTGCGCGTCAGGAACATCACGGCGGGATCAAGATTGAAACCGCCCTGGGGACCGGGTGACGCCGCGGTCGAGGAGCAGCGCGGAGACGGGTTCGGACGGGCGGCGACGAGCGGCGGCGACGGTCAGTGGTGGTGGTGCCCGGCTGCGCGGCGCAGGTCCAGGTCCACGTCGGCGTCGCGGTCGCAGACGAGGTGGCCGTCGACCACCCGAGCCTGCGCCACCTGCACGTCCGTCCGGTGCGACAGGAGGACGCCGTCGTTGTCGACCTCGTCGGACACGGTCACGTTGTCTTGTCCGGGCTCCACGCGGTGCGTGAAGTAGAAGACCCATGCGACCTCTTCGCCCGACGCCGTGCTGCCCACCACGACATCCGCGTGCCGGCCCGTGCCCGCGTCCCAGGGACGCGCACCGGGTTCGCCGAGGATGATCCCGTCCCGCTCCCAGGTCTCCAGGTCCTGCGAGCGGTAGACGCCCTGGCCGCGCCACTCGTCGACGACCATCCAGAACCAGCCGCCGAGGCGGAAGACGTTGGGGCCTTCGCCGGCTGGGCTCGTGATGACCGGGCGGGGCTGCGACCAGGTCACCAGGTCCGCGGAGTCCACGGACCACTGTTGCGAGCCGCGCTCCTCGTCCTTGTACCAGAGACGGTGACTGCCGTCGGGGAGCGTGAGCAGGCAGGCGTCGATGACCCGGTCCGAGGAGAGCGGAAGCGTGCCCCGGTAGGACCAGCGCACCAGGTCCGGGGAGGTGTGGTGGGTGATGCTGCGGGTGCCTTGCCAAGCGTCGTGTACGCCCGGCACGTGCGAGAGGAACATGTGGAAGTCGTCCCCGATCCGCACCACCTCCGGGGCCCACAGGGTGTTGCGGCCCGGGAGGTGGTCCAGGCCGTCGAGCACGCCCTGGTACGTCCAGGTGCGGCCGCCGTCGTCGGAGGAGGCCATGCCGATGTCGGTGCCGTGCACCCAGGTGAGGCCCGGGGAGCGGTCCAGCGCGCGGCGCTGGGTGTAGAGCATCCGCCAGCTGCCGTCCGGCGCCTCGACCAGGACCGGGTCCGTGGGGGCGTGGTGGACCGGGTCGCTGAAAAGGGGCGCGGGGACGGGGGC
>Ga0075518_1000227_pt1 | contig 10971 bp, 11 predicted proteins | sample NGEPerA_2_FD_76970 | JGI IMG/M metagenome (GOLD analysis project Ga0075518, IMG submission 76970) | Arctic peat soil microbial communities from the Barrow Environmental Observatory site, Barrow, Alaska, USA - NGEE PermafrostAB136-A | ecosystem: Environmental > Terrestrial > Soil > Wetlands >...
GATAACCAGCCGGCCAGCGGCCAGCCGGACACAGCCGCCGACTTCTTCAGGCGCCATGTTATCCAAGAGAACCCGGTCCGCCCCCGCCTCAATGGCCTCTTCCATTTCCGCAGCCGTTTCCACTTCCACCTCGACTTCGATATCAGGCCCGAGCGCCTGCCTGACGGCGTCCACGGCTCCCCCAACACCCCCGGCCGCTGCCAGATGATTGTCCTTGATCAGCACCGCGTCATAAAGCCCTATCCGGTGCAGCTCGCCACCGCCGTCGACAACCGCCTGTTTTTCCAGTCGCCTGAGTCCGGGGCTGGTCTTGCGGGTGGCGGCGATACGGGCTCCGCTGTCCCGCACGGCGTCGACATAACCGGCAGTCAGGGTGGCAACGCCTGACAGTTTGGAAATAAAATTGAGCAGCGTCCTCTCGGCGGCGAGAATGGAGACCAACCGGCCATCGAGACGGGCCACCTCAGCCCCGGCGGGTACCTGCTGGCCATCCTGAACCAGCTGTAAAAATTTAAGCCCCGGGTCAACCTGGAGGCAGACCTCGGCGGCGGCGGGCATTCCCGATACAACGCAGGCTTCACGGCAGATAACCCGGGCCGCGCCCAGATCCTCAGGGCCGAAAATGGCGCTGGAAGTAATATCCCCTTTTGAGCCCAGGTCTTCCTGCAGGGCCAGTGCGACTATTTGTTTCATTCCTTTTTGCCCTCTTCGTTCTGCAACCGAAAATTGATGTGGTGCTTCCATCCGGCATCGTCAATTTCTGGAAAATCCTCACGCAGATGCGCTCCCCGGCTCTCCTGCCGCAGGAGAGCTGCCTTGACGATATGGATAGCCACCGTCAACAGGTTGTAGAGCTCGTACTCGTCGGGGTCGGCTCCCGGTGATTTGAGTGAGTTGTGAAGCGCGTGCAGCTCCTTGAGGGCCGTTATCAGACCCTGCTCGTTGCGCACGGTTCCGACATTTGTGATCATCGTCTTCTGCAGGCGCCTGAGCCCCTCGGCGACGTCCTCGTGCTTATTTCCCTGCCGCGCCGGTCCCGGCAGGTCTATCTGCAGGCGGCGCACCTCCTCTTCCATGGAGCCGATGTACTTGTCCAGGTCGCGCACGATGCGGTCGCTGAAGACCAGGCCTTCGAGAAGAGAGTTGCTGGCCAGGCGGTTGGCGCCATGGACGCCGGTACAGGCCACCTCGCCGCTGGCGTAAAGTCCGGGCAGCGTGCTGCGGCCCCAGATGTCGGTGACGACACCGCCCGCCATGTAGTGACAGACCGGTGCAATCGGGATACGGTCATTGCAGAGGTCGTAACCCTTCTCTCGCAAGGTCTCGTAGACCGTGGGGAAACGCTCGCGCAGCATGGCGCAATCCAGGTGCGTGGCATCGAGGAAGAGGAACTCCTGGCCTTCCTCGTTCATCTGGCGCACCATCTCCTTGACCACTATGTCCCGGGGACCAAGCTCGGCCTGGGGATGCACGCCCATCATGAAACGCTCTCCCAGGTGGTTGAGGAGATAAGCCCCCTCGCCGCGCAGGGCCTCGGTGATCAGGAAGATAGGCGACTGGTCCGCATAAAGACCGGTGGGATGAAACTGGACGAATTCCATGTCGCCGATAGTGGCGCCGGCGCGGTAGGCCATGGCCATGCCGTCGCCGGTGGCGACCCTGGGATTGGTGGTAAGCGAATAAACTTGCCCGGAACCGCCGGTGGCGAGTACGGTGGCTGTGGCAAAGTTGAGCGTAAAGGTACCGGTTTGAAGGTTGAGGGAAACAGCCCCGATGCAACGGCCACCGTTGGTGAGCAGGTCGACGACGAACTCATTCTCCAGCACCTGAACGCGGCTGCCGGACTCCATGGCCAGGGCCAGGGCGCTGGCCACCTCCGAGCCGGTGGCGTCGCCGCCGGCATGGGCGATACGGGGCACGGAATGGGCCCCCTCGGCGCCAAGCACCAGGTCGCCGCCGGCACGGTCGAACTTGGGGCAGATCTCGGTCAGCTCGCGCACCCGTGCCGGCCCTTCGTTGACCAGGATGTTAACCGCCTCCTCCTTGCAAAGGCCGGCCCCCGCGCGGATCGTGTCCTCGAAATGCAGCTGCGGTGAGTCCTGGTCGCTGAGGGCTGCGGCGATGCCGCCCTGGGCCAGGAAGGTGGTTGTGTCACGCAGCACACTTTTACTGATCAGCGCCACCTTCCATTTGCGCGCCGCGCCGACGGCGGCCGTCAGCCCGGCGATGCCGCTGCCGATGACGATGACGTCATAGAAGCGTTTGGCCGGCTCCGTGTCGGTGGCGGCCAACAGGTAGGGGCGCGTCATGAAGCTTGAGAGTCAGGATGCGGGTTCATGTGGAGATTATATCCCGATTGGGTCGGGATGCTATCCCCTGTGTCTAGGTGTAGGAGACCATCGCTTCGACGGCGGCCAGCGCGCGGGTGCGGATGTCCTCGTCCAGGCGAATCTCGTAACGCTCCTGCTTCAGGGTATCGACCGCCTTCTGCAGGGTGGTCATCTTCATGTTGGGACAGATGGCCTTTTTTGTCGGTGAGATGAACTCCTTGTCCGGATTCTCCTTCTTCAGGCGATGATTCAGGCCCATCTCCGTGGCGATAATGAAAGACCTGGCATCGGACTCCCTGGCATAACGGATCATGCCCGATGTGCTCTCAAGGGAATCGGCAAGCTCCTGGACCTCGGGCAGGCATTCCGGGTGGGCGATGACCAGGGCGTCGGGGTGTTCCTCCCTGGCCTTACGGATGATGTCGGCTGTGATGTATTCGTGGGTGGGGCAGTAGCCTTCCCACTTGATGAGCTGGCGCCCGGTCTTCTTCTCCACGTAAAGGGCAAGGTTGCGGTCGGGAACGAAGATGATCTGCCGGTCTTCCGGGATGTTCGAGACCACCGTGGCGGCGTTGGCGCTGGTGCAACAGATGTCGGTCTCGGCTTTCACCGCGGCCGACGTGTTCACGTAGGCGACGACGAGGGCTTCCGGGTGTTTTGCCTTGAGCTCACGCAGCTGTTCGGCCGTGATCATGTCCGCCATCGGGCAGCCGGCATTGATATCCGCCAGCAGCACCTTTTTTTGCGGCGAGAGGATATGCGCCGTTTCGGCCATGAAGTGCACGCCGCAGAAGAGGATGATGCCGGCCTCGGTTTTTGCCGCCGTGCGCGAAAGTTCCAGCGAGTCGCCGGTGAAGTCGGCGGCATCCTGCACCTCGGCCCTTTGATAGTTGTGGGCGATGACGATGGCGTTCTTCTCGCGGGCGAGCTCCCGGAGCTCCTCCTGCAGGGGTCCATAGTCTACGATGGCTTTCTCCTCCGGTTCAGTTGCGGTTATCCGCTGGTGATTCTCCAGTCCAGCCGCGGCTCATCGCGGTTGGGACATTCCAGCAGCGGCCAGGCTCAGCAGGCTCGCCAGTTCAGTCGCGGCGCTGTATCGTCTATCTCCACGCCGTGGTCGTCACTACTGGCCCTGAGGGCCTCGCCGATAGTGGTTCCTTCCGGCAGCTCAAGGTCAGCGGCGATCTCGGCCAGGGGAACAAGCACGAACGCTCGCTCGAGCATCCGCGGATGCGGGATGATCAACTCCCCGTCCGCTATTTCTAATTGTTCATATAGAAGAATGTCAAGGTCGATGGTCCGCGGACCCATGGGCCGGCGGCCGGCGCGGCCTCCGAGTTCGCGTTCAATGGCGCGGCAGAGGGCAAGGAGATCGGCCGGCCGAAGCTCTGTTTCCAACGCGGCAGCCATGTTGAGAAATGAAGGCTGTTCGACTCCGCCTACCGGTTCGGTGATGTAGACCGATGAGACGCTGATAACGCTGACGCCAGCATCTGCTTCCAGTTTCCTGAGCGCCGAGGCCAGGCTGCCGCGGCAGTCGCCGACGTTGCAGCCGAGGGAGAGGTAGGCTTCGGCCATCAGTCCCGCCCACAACTGTGGTCTATGTCTGCATCCCGGTAGCCGCGGCTCCGCTCCAGCGCCACGGAAACACCGTCAACCGAATGCGGCATCGGCGGTGAGGGCTTGGTGGCGCGAATCCAGACCTTGTCGACTACCGGAAAATCCTCAAGGACCATGTCCGCGAGGAAGGCGACCAGTTTCTCCAACAGATAAAAAGTCTGGGATGTGGTAACCGCGACCAGCCGGTCGGTAACGGCGGCGTAATCCACAGTCGCGGCGATGTCGTCACTGGAGCAGGCCTGGCAGGCCGTCAGGGACATCCTGATGTCGAAGCGGAAGAGTTGGCCGATCTCCCTTTCCTCTGGCAACAGCCCGTGGTGGGCGAAGACCTCGAGGCCGTCTATGGTGATTTCGATGGGCTGGTTCAAAACGCCGCCTCAAAGTTATTTTTTCTTCCGAAACTCACTTTGCCGCTTTCACGGCCGCCGCCACTTTCAGAGCCTGGCAGTTCTCGGCAACATCGTGTACACGGAAAATCCTTGCACCATTTTGATATGCGATAACGTTTGTGGCAATGGTGCCCGGCAGCCGTTCGCCGGTGCCGTCATCCCCCATAATCGCGCCGATGAATCTCTTTCGCGAAGCACCGATCATCAGCGGCAGCCCCAGGGGCAGAAACCGGTCGAAATGTCTGAGGATGGCCAGGTTGTGCTCCAGTTTCTTGCCGAAGCCGATACCTGGATCGAGGATGATGTTTTCAGGCAAAACGCCGCGCGCTACCGCCCACTCTACCCGCTCCTTGAAGAATGCCGTGATCTCGGTGACGACATCATCATATCGCGGATTCTTCTGCATATTCCCGGGCTCTCCCTGCATGTGCATGAGGCAGACCCGACAGCCGGCCGAGGCGACGACGGCGGCCATTTCATCGTCGCCGCGGAGCGCGGTTATATCATTGACCATTTTTGCGCCGGCTTTAAGGGCTTCGCGGGCGACCTCCGCTTTGCTGGTATCGATAGAAATGGGTATGTCTGTCTCGGATACGACTGCTTCAATCACCGGCAGCACCCGCTCCAGTTCTTCATCTGCTGACACTTTCCCGGCGCCGGGGCGTGTGGATTCGCCACCGATATCGATTATGCACGCTCCCGCGTCACCCATTTCCCGGGCGCGAGCTAACGCCATATCGGCAGTCAGATAACGGCCGCCATCGTGAAAGGAATCCGGGGTGACATTGAGAATGCCCATCAGGGCCCAGTCGCGGCCGCCGATAGCCGGCGGCGGAAACGGCAGACCACTGCATCGCGTTCCGAAATTGTTCGCGTCTGACTCCAGCCTGCTCAACTTCCTGTTCGGGGAATTCCGTCGGCTCTACGAGCCGCTGCCCGCGTTGATCAGCGACAGCACCTCGGCGCGGGTGGCCGCGTTGGTGCGGAAGATGCCCCGCACCGCCGAAGTCACTGTCTGCGCCGTGGACCGGATGCCCCGCATCGACATGCAAAGGTGCTCCGCCTGGACCAGCACCAGCACGCCCAGCGGATCCAGCGTGTCCACCATGGCATCAGCGATGGTCGAGGTCATGCGCTCCTGAAGCTGTGGACGCCGCGCCACCACCTGCACCAGGGTCGCCAGCTTGGAAAGTCCGGTGATCAGACCGCCCTCGCTGGGGATATAGGCCACATGGGCCTTGCCGAAGAACGGCAGCAGGTGATGTTCACACATGGAGAAGAAAGAGATGTCCTTGAGCAGGACCATCTCCTGGTGGCGGTCCGCGGGCATGGTGGTGATAACCGAAGTGGGATCGATATCGAGCCCGGAGAATACATCCTCGTACATGGCGGCCACACGGGCCGGCGTCTCGATCAGGCCCTCGCGGCCCGCATCCTCGCCCACCCCTTCGAGGATCAGCCTGACGCCCTGGTTGATTTTATCCAGGTCCATGTGCCTAGTAGGATGGCGCTTCCAGCGGTGGCTCGCCCTGGGGCTTGGCCACCCCTTCGCCGGCGGTTTCCTTTTTCTTGACCTCTTCGGTCCGCTTCTTTAGCTCGCCACGCTTCTCAGCTTCCCGCTTTGCATCCTTCTCGCGGAAAACATCCTCGGCAGGCGTACCGGCCAGCAGCGCTTCGAACTCTTCCCTTTCCAGGGTCTCCCTCTCGACCAGGATATTGGTGATCAGGTCGAGCTGTTCCTTGCGCTCGAGCAGGATGTTACGCGCCCGCTGATGAGCGTCCTCGATTATCTTTTTCATCTCCTCGTCGATCTCCTGGGCGATCTCGTTGCTGTAATCCGGCTCCTGGCCGAACTCACGGCCGAGGAACGGCTGGGAGTGGTCGTGGCCGAAGGTGCGCGGGCCCAGCTTCTCGCTCATGCCATAACGCATGATCATCTGCTTGGCGATACCGGTGGCCTGCTGAAGGTCGTTGGCAGCGCCGGAAGTAACTTCTTCGAACTGGATCTCCTCGGCGGCCCGTCCACCCAGCGTGCTCGCCAGCCGGTCCAGCAGCTCGGACTTGGAAACCAGGAAACGGTCCTCCGTGGGCAGCGATATCGTGTAGCCGAGGGCCTGGCCACGGCTGATTACCGACACCTTATGGATGGGATCAGCGTGTGGCAGAACCTGGCCGACGATGGCATGTCCGACCTCATGATAGGCGGTAATCAGTTTTTCCTTGCCACTGAGAATGCGACTCTTCTTCTCCGGACCGGCGACAACCCGCATGATGCCCTCTTCAAGCTCCACCATGCCGATCTCTTTCTTGCCGTGCCGCGCCGCCAGGAGTGCTGCCTCGTTGACCAGATTGGCCAGGTCGGCGCCGGTGAATCCCGGAGTCTGGGCCGCCAGCACGTCTGGACTGATATCAGCGGCTAACGGCTTGCCGCGCGTGTGCACCTTGATGATCGCTTCGCGCCCGATGCGATCCGGGCGATCGACGACGATCTGTCGGTCGAAACGCCCGGGCCTGAGGAGCGCCGGATCGAGGATGTCGGGCCGGTTGGTGGCGGCGATCATGATGACGTTGTCCTTCATCTCGAAACCATCCATCTCGACCAGCAGCTGGTTCAGGGTCTGCTCGCGCTCGTCGTGGCCACCACCCATGCCGGCACCGCGATGGCGGCCGACAGCGTCGATCTCATCGACGAAGATGATGCAGGGCGCGTTCTGCTTGGCCTGCTCGAACAGGTCGCGCACCCGGGAAGCCCCCACGCCCACGAACATCTCCACGAAGTCGGAGCCGCTGATGGAGAAGAAGGGCACGCCCGCCTCGCCGGCTACCGCCCGGGCCAGCAGCGTCTTGCCGGTGCCCGGAGGGCCATAGAGCAGAACGCCCTTGGGGATCTTGGCGCCCAGGTTCTGAAACTTCTTTGGATTTTCCAGGAACTCCTTGATCTCCTGCAGCTCCTCGACCGCCTCCTCGACACCAGCCACGTCCTTGAAGGTGATCTTGGGCTGGTCGACGCTCATGCGCTTGGCGCGGCTCTTGCCGAAGGACATCACCTTGTTGCCGCCGCCCTGCATCTGGTTCATCAGGAAGAGCCAGAAGATAACGATGATCAGAATCGGCAGTGCCGAGATCAACAGCGAAGACCACATGGACGAACCGGTGCCCTTGGAGGTAAACGAGACATCGTTATCCAGAAGCAGTTGCGTCAGCGGATAATCTTCCGTATAGCCAACGCTGGTCTTGCTATCGCCGTCATTGAGGACGACGTTCATCATCTGGTCCTTGGGCTCGATCTCCACGGACTTGATCTCGTCGTTTTTCACCTTCTGGACAAACTCCTGGAAGTTCATGTCTTTTTGGCCGGAGTCCCGGCTGACAATCATCTGCTGGACGAAGAAAGCCAGCAGAATAATGATTAATATGGGGAAGGCGGCGCTTCTTAAGAATTTTGCCACTTAAATCAATTCCTTTCTTGATGCAGGATTCGATTAATTATCGCACATTTAAACAGGCGTGCCTAAGTTGGCGGGTCGTGCCTGCCAGGCTGCGCTGATTAAGAATCTTCCTCGGGAAGAACGGCGATATACCTGAGATTGCGATACATTTCGCCATAATCGAGGCCATAACCTACCACGAACTTGTCAGGCGCTTCAAAACCTACGTATTTGCAGGCAATATCCACCTTGCGGCGTGATGGCTTGGTGAGCAGGGCACAGACTTCGACGCTGGCCGGATTGCGGGCATGCAGGTTCTTGCGCAGATAACTGAGAGTCAGGCCGGAATCGATGATGTCCTCGATGATGATCACGTTGCGGCCCTCGATGTTGGCATCCAGGTCCTTGAGGATTCGCACAACCCCGGAGGAGTCGGTGGCCGAGCCGTAACTGGAGACAGCCATGAAGTCCAGTTCGCAGGGTACCGTGATCTCGCGAACGATATCGGCCATGAAAAAAACCGCGCCCTTGAGGACGCAGACCAGTAAAGGATCCCGACCCTGATAATCCGCCGATATCTGGGCCGCCAGCTCGGAGACCCGAGCGCGTATCTGCTGTTCACTGACGATGATCTCGTCAAATTCGGTAATCAAGAAGTTCTCCTCGATATCTTGAGCCCGACCAGGCGCTCGCTGGTAACATTCACCTTGAAAGCTTCCGCCATCCGGATCCCGCCCACCCAGACGATAGCATCCCCGCTTTCCACTATGGGAATACCGAGACGGTCGGCCCGTGCTACTTTTTCATCCGTATACAGGTCCTGAATGCTCTTTTTTCCCTGCAGGCCAAGGGGCGTAAACCTGTCCCCCGGTTGCCATGACCGCACCGTAAGCGGTGTTTTCAGCCGGGAGCCGTCAACGGTGATCCGCAGCGCATCGCCAGAGCTGAGGCTCCAGGCTGGCGACTCGACCGCCTCCATTTCGAAGGAACCGAAAACAGCCTTGCCGGGAACCGTAAGCAAAACCGCTGGCGGCGCGGCGCTGGCCGTAGCTGCCCCCTCCGTGGCCAGCAACAGTTTATCGTATTGGCGCTCCACCTGCAGGCCATCGGCCAGGGTCAGCCTGCTACTGCCGCTGGAGACGGCGCAAAGATCGACAATAGCGTCCAGCACCCGCCGGGAGATACGCACCTGACGGCCGGCTGCGGCCAGCCAGCGCCGGATGACCAGTCGCGCGGTTGCCCTCGGCAGCCGGGATATTTCCGATGCCTTCAGGAAATCCTGTCCGTCAGAAGACTCGCGGGCGTTATGCCAGGCGTCTTCAGTTATCGAATTGAGGACTTCGTCCTCATCCTCCAGCAACGACAGCGTGTCGATGATGCGCTCGCGAAAATCGGGGCGGATCCCGGCCAGGCACGGTATCACTTGCTGCCGGATCTGGTTACGGGTGTAAGCGGAAGAACGGTTGGATTCGTCCTCGCGCCAGGAAATTCCGGTATCGACGCAGTACTTGCGGATCTCCGCCGCAGTCAGAAAGAGCAGCGGTCGCACCACCCGGCCCCGCCGCGGCGGCATGACTACGAGGGAGCGCCTGCCGGAGTAAGTGATCAAACGATATATAAAGGTCTCGACACGGTCGTCCTTGTTATGGGCGACGGCGATGCGGGTGTAGCCCTGCCAACGACAAAGGTTCTGGGCGGCCAGGTAACGGAAATCCCGGGCCCAGGCCTGAAAATTCGAACGCTCTTCCCGGGGAGCCCTGATGGCGTGGACGGGAACTCCCAGCTCATCGCCGATGGCGCGGACAAAGGCCTCATCAGCATTGCTGTCCTCGCCCCGCCGGCCGTAATTCACGTGGCAGACGCCAATGGAGAATCTCCGCGGGCCATCCTGGACTTTGGAGCGGGAGAGTGAGTGCAGAAGACGCAGCATGGCAACCGAATCGGCGCCGCCGGAGACCAGGCAAAGCACCCGGTCGACATCGGCGATCAAGCCTTTGTCCTGGATGAAACCGTCGAGACGCGCAAGCATGGCTGCTTCGGTGGTTGTCGAAGCTGAAGATGAAATAGAAGGTTTTTGCATCGGCCCTTTGGCACCCCCGCCGGACGATTAGGACACCCATAATTATAGCAGAAGCAGACCGGTGCTCTTTCCCGCGCGACGGGCAACAGTTAGAATGTTCCCGTGGACGGCGAAACCCGAAAAAGCTATCTCAGGCAGACGCCGATCTTCTCGACGCTGAGCGACGAGGAGCTGGACGACATCGTCCCCAGCGTGGTCAAGCGGCGGCTGAAGAGCAACACGGTCATTTTCCACGAGAATGATCCCGCGGCGGCTTTCTACCTGGTCAAGTCCGGCCGGGTGAAGATCTACAAGGTGGGTCCTGACGGACGCGAGCAGGTACTGGCCATCCTCAGCGAAGGACAGATTTTCGGCGATGTCCCCGCCTTCGACGGCGGGCCATACCCGGCAACCGCCGCCACCATGGTTGATTCAGAGATCTACCTGCTCCGCAGCGAGGACTTCCAGGACCTGGTTCGCCGCTATCCCGAAGTAGCGCTGAAGATCATTCGCGTACTGGGCCAGCGGCTCAGGCAATCCATGGAGCTGGTGCGCGACCTCTCCTTCAAACAGGTGCCACACCGGCTGGCGGGGCTGCTGCTCAAAATGTCCGAGGAATATGGCAGCGAAACCGGCGAGGGCATCCTGATCGATTTGCCTCTGTCACGGCAGGAACTCGCCGATATCGTCGGCACCTCCCGTGAGACGATCACCCGTGAACTGAAAAAGATGGAACGGGAAGGGATGCTGAAAGTCGATCGGCGGCTGATCACCATAGCCGACCGGGAACGGTTGCAGACCTGGGCGCGTTAGTGACGAAGCTCACATCCGCTGTTGACCGACCGCATGTTTGCCGGACGTCCATGCGGATATCCTTAGGCATGGAACATATTCTCGACCAAAGGAGTAACCGATGAGCGATCAGACCGATGGCGCCAAATGCCAGGAGTGCGGCGCCACCAGCGACCAGCAAGTCCTCCTGTCGTGCGTCAGCGACAACCAGCAAAGCTGGGTCTGCGTCAATTGCCTGCCAATGCTGATCCACGGCGCCCACTGAGAACGCTTACGAAAGGAGTTCCAGGTGAGTCCAACTGTAATCGGTTTTATCAAGACCAGCCTGCTCTCGCTGGCGGCAGGGGTTGTAC
>Ga0075518_1000228_pt1 | contig 10946 bp, 10 predicted proteins | sample NGEPerA_2_FD_76970 | JGI IMG/M metagenome (GOLD analysis project Ga0075518, IMG submission 76970) | Arctic peat soil microbial communities from the Barrow Environmental Observatory site, Barrow, Alaska, USA - NGEE PermafrostAB136-A | ecosystem: Environmental > Terrestrial > Soil > Wetlands >...
CGCCGCAGGTCACCGGAAACGACGGGCGGGTGCTGCTCGACTCTCGGATGGTGAATGGCGTTGCCTTCGGCGCTTGGTCCCACGAATACGACCAGTCGAGCCGCGCTATCCATTTCGTCCCCCTGAGTGGTCGTCATGCCACCGACCGAGAGCCTGCCGAAAGCGCGGACCGATCGGAGAACGCCGATCTTCCACCACCTCGAGCCCCGGCACGACGACTTTAACGACGCTGAGTGGCAGGCTTCTGTCAGACAACACGCGGGCGTACACGCGGTCAAATCCGTCTGTGGCGAGCCTACCGAGCACACCGCCGAGTACCTGCGCCAGGTCCGCTCCGCTTTGCGCTGCCGAAGCTCGGCCGAAGGGCTCCCGGGGCATCGTCGCGTCCCAAGCGTCGATGCGGTCGAGCGCCGCCGTGAAACCAAGGGACCGATTCGCTCGGTATTTCAACGCGAGGTCCTCTCGGCCGCCAGAGAGTACGCACGCTCGGGTCTGTACGGCCTCGCTGACTGATCGAAAGGCGCCAACATCGCCATCGTGGTGGGCACCCGCACCGGCGCACAGGAACATTGCGTCCTGCCGCCGATGGTCGACGAGGACGGTGTAGTAGACCATGATCCCGGCCACGCCCGGGAAACGATACATGCGTGCCTCGATGCCGAGAAAAGCCATCCTGTCGATGAGGCGCGCGAGGTGGTCGGGCAACGACGCCGGCTCTATACGGGCGCCGTGCGAGAGCCACACACCGAACGCACATCCGTCACGTTCAATTAGCTCGTACAGCGCGTGGAGCACTGCCTCGCACACCGTGTTCCCCGCTGCCATCCCGTCCGACGCCCCGTGCGCGATCGGTTCGTGAGTCGTGGGCCGGTACGGAACGAGCGTGTAGTCGGCCGGTATCCAGGCCGCGTCCCCCGTCCGTAGCTCGCGGAACCGCTGCCACTCCAGCACCGTGCGAGCGCCCAGCGCGACCCCGGGCCGGATGCCCAGCTCGTGGGGGGACACGTGCGGCATTCCTGCGCGCCCTGCTTCATCAAGCGAAAACCGGGCGAGTTGGTGCCTCATACCCTCGGTCGCATGGCTCTCGCAAGCCTCCGCCAGAGCCGAGACCAGGGCGGCCTCGCGATCCAGCCCCTTCCCGGAACTCACGGTGAGGTTTCCGTCCATGGCGTTCGGGCGGACCGCAGTGAATACCGGGAGACCGATGGAATCGAGCGTCGTGAGATCACCCACACGCGCAACACCATATGTTTCGCGCGTGCGCCAGAGACGGTCCAGTGTCGCGGAAAGGGACGCGCTTCGATAGTCGCTTGTATCACCGTCACATTTCGCCGGAGGCTCGAAGAACGCGGCTAGTTCGGGCAAGTCGCGCGCCCGTGTCAGGGGAGGCATCAGGCAATTGTTCCCCGCAGCGAGCGGAAGTCGTCCAGCGACTCACACCCGTAGGCCTCGGCGTCGACAATCGGAATCGTAAGCTCGCCGCAGAGGAGGGCGCGCAGGGGATCTGGGCACGTGCGGAGGATCTGGTCGAAGAGGAGCAGAGAAAGCGCGGCCGCCTCGCGCCGCGATCCGCAACTCGAACGGACTACACCCGTGTATGCCTCACCGGCGGTGACCGCCCGGTGATAGCACTCGCCGCCGCAGAGCATGCGCGCCCAGCATGAAGAGCAGTTCTCCCGCTCGCTCACAGGCTGGAACCGCCCAGACCGCTCGTCAGCGGCGGGGCCCGACTCGTCATCCTGGCCACTATACGCATATTCGGGCTCGCCGAAGAAGTGGTGACATGGAAAGTACGTCCCGCGATCGTCCAGCGCCGCTGAAAGAAGTCCTACGTCGCACGGCAGATGATTAACTACTGACGACCCGCGCCGCGCTATTCGGGTTATCTCTTTCGCAGTAGGCCCGATGTCCACTACCGTTCCTGAACTCAAGAGTTCTACGTACCACGAATTTACCCTGCGGATCGTGTCGGCCTTTGGTGAGAAGGGCGTGCCGCTCTCGTCGTACGCGGGTTGGAGGTGTATCTCGTTGAATCCGAGGGCAAGTAGGTATCGGTAGAGATCGAGCATGTCCGTGTCAGTGTGAACCACACAGCGGACCCCCTTCACTGCGCTGTGACCTGACTCGATCAGATAGCGCACGTTGGCGAGTATTCGCCTTGCGCTCCCGCTTCCCCCTAGAGTCCTCCGGTGCGCGTCGTGCTCGCGGGGTGGCCCGTCGAGACTTACCACGACCGACACGGACTGCTCGCTGCACCAGTCCACGAACCGGCGATCCATGGACAGGCCGTTGGTGTAGATACCGATGCTCAGTGCAATATCGCGCTCAATGGCGACTGTCCTCAGTTCTACAATATTCTTCATGAGCTCACCTTTAGCGAACAGCGGTTCGCCGCCAACGTATGTGACGTCGCGACGGGTTCCTCGGTCGGCGCAACGGAGCCAGGACAGCACCTTGTGATGGGTGCGCTCGGGGTCGCTGATGCTGCGTGAGCCCTTACCGGAGGCGAACTTGGTGTCGAGTTCGTTGTAACAGTACGTGCACACCATGTTGCAGTCGTACGTGTTCGCTACCATGAGCCGCGCCACCGCTCTTGGTTTGGTGAGTTGCGTGTGAAAGTTCGAATCGGAAGACGGTCGGAGCACGCTCTCGGGCACTCCGACCGCACGCGCGTCGATAGCACGGATAAGCCCTGGAGTGAGCGCATCGGTGTCCGCATCCTGGTTTTGCAGCACATGGAAGCGCATCGTGACATCGTTGTAGACGACCAAGTCGTCCGCTGCGGCCAGCAGATTCAGCGGCATACTCTTGTGCTCTCCTCTGTATTGGCCGGGAGGCTCAGCAATGAACCTCCCGGCCGTTCGTTCAGCCGTGTCGTCAGCTGATGACAGTCCGGTAGTTGCAAAGCACGACCGGCTGGAACTCGCCGCCTACAGTCGCCAGTTCGTCCCAGGCGGCCTCGAGCGCCTCGTCCGTAAGCAGCGGGGAAAGAGTCGTCTCACTCATATTCATCACCCCCTTCCACATTTCGTCAGCGCCCGCGATCGCGGGGCGCAGCCGTCGCTCGGATGCGGTTTGCCACGCAGCAATGCGCGCTTGATCGTCGGCCTAAGCCGAGGATCGTTGCGCCATTCGTCTAAGTGGCTGTGACTGCGCGATTAGGACACTAGGACACCCGTACGGCGTGACTCCGCCGATGGTCACTTGCGGATGGTCACGACTTCTGGTAGACGGGCCTGAGATTCTTGCGCTTAGGATTGAGGCCGTTTCACAATCCAGGGTGTAGCCGTGGCCTGAAGCCGCCGGCTTCCAGGAGCGATCGGGCGATGTAGTTGGTGAGGTTGCGGAAGCCGAGGGCGGCGCTGTGAAGGTGCTCGAGGCGTCCGTTGATCGCCTCTGTGGGGCCGTTGCTCGTGCATGGTCGGTCGAAGTAGGCCAGGACGTCGGCGGCTCGCTTCTTCAGGGTCCGCCCGAGCGTGATGAGCCGGGCCAGCGCGCTGGGAACGTTGGCGCTGACCGAGTTGATCAGGCCTCCATGAGTTGGCGACGCTTGGCGCGCTCGGGCTCCCGATAGGCCGTGATCATCCGCTGGTAGATGCCACAGGGAGCCTCGACCAGCACGTGCTCGTCGACCGCGAACAGCGTCTGACGCCGCCGGGTCTGCTTGTCGGTGAGCAGGTCGGCGCCGGTGTGCAGGGTCCGCCGAGAGGTGTAGAGCGGGTCGCCATTGCGGCCACGGTTGCAATGGAGGTCCTGCTGGACACAGCGACGGCACTGATCCAAGGCCTCATCAGCCAACCGCGCCGCGTGGAAGGGATCCATCACTGCGACGGCGTCGGGCAGCTCCTCGGTGGTGGCGGTCCTGAACCCGGTGAACCCGTCCATCGTGACGACCTCGACCCCCGCCCGCCAGGACTTCTCCCGTTCGGCGAGCCAGGTCCAGCAGTCTCGCCGGCCCCTGACCTCACGGATCGGTGTGAATTCGATGACCACGGTGACGTACTTGTCCCCGCGGCGGGTGTGACGCCAGACGTGCTCATCGGCGCCGACGACCTTCACCCCGTCGAAGCGATGTGGATCGTCGATCAGGACCCGCTTGCCCTCGGCGAGCACCGAACTGTTCGCGGTGTTCCAGGACAGGGCGAGCCAATCAGCGATGCGGGCGATCGTGAGGCGGCCGACCACCAGGCCTTCCAGCGCCCACCGCAGGCCCCGGCGGCAGACCTTCGAACGCGGCTCGGCCGCCCTGCTGGTGTCCTGGAGGGCCGGCAGCCACGGCGGGCGCGGCGCCTCGATGCCCCTCTGCGTCCCGCCGAACGGGTCGCTGCCCGGCGGGATCCAATAGACCCAGCGATGACAGTAGCGGCGCCGGTGGCGGTGACAAGCCCGCGCACAGTCGCTGGCCAATGACGGAGGCGATGACGCCTCAGCCCGCAGTCCTCACCGGTCCCCGTCGTCGCTCCCCCGACCTGCGGCAACTGGCCCGTCATCGCCTCGGCTATACCCCCTGAGCAGGGTCTCCCGTGTCGATCGGACACGGGAGGCGAGGATGAGGAACCACGCGATGGCGACCGCGGTCGGTGGCCCAGCCACCCCAACGACCCGCATCGCCAGCGATCGTGGGGGCCTGCTCGATGCCCTGACGGTGATCGACTACGGCGGCTCTGGGAGTACGTCCGCCCTGAGATCGTCCGCCCGCTGGCGATCGACGCCGACCCGCGTGGAGCCGTCGCGTCACCGGCCGAGGCCACCGGCTGGGAGACGGTGGCCTCGACGGCCCGGCGCGTCGCGTACCCCAACGCGTACCCCAACCGGAACCCGTACGGCTGTGTTCGCGAGCATCCGCGGCCAACCCCGCGCGGCCCTGACCTGGACAGACGCACGCAGGCGGACGTCGGCGGACGCGCTTCCGGTGCCTGACACGGAAGAGGTCACTGGTTCGATCCCAGTATCGCCCACCATGTTTGTGCAGGTCAGCGGCGCGTATCCCACATGGGAACGCGCCGCTTCTCACATGGCGAGATGCTGACAGCAACGGATGTAGCAACGCGGACGTCGGCGGACAACCGCGGACGCTGCCTGTCGGAGCGGGCGGCTCAGCGCGACGTCAGCGTTTGCCCAGGTCACAGTCCGCCAGGCCTCCCCCGCCGGTGAAGCGATGACCCCTTCCGTCCGGATGCACACAGAACCGGATGCACACAGAAGAGGTCATTGCTCAAGAGGTCATTGCTCACGGTGGGGTGACGATCCACCATGCCTCATGGTCGTGTTCGAGCGATCCCACGACGCCACCCTCAACGGTGAGCCGGCCCCGCACAAGGGCGGCACGATGGGGCGATTCCACGTCGTTCAGAAGATGGGCAGGGTGGTGATCAGCTGCTGGGCGGCTCGCAGAATGTGCTCGGCGTCGGTGATCGCTCGGCCCGCCTCCTCAGGGGTTGTGGTCTCGCCAGGCCCGCTGGGGTACTCGAGCTCGTTGCGTCGACGGCGCATGGCTCCGAAGGCCCGGAACCCGTCGCCGAACTGGGCGCGGAGCGCCACCTCGACTGCGTAGTGCCCGCCCGAAGTCGTCGGGCGCAGCCCTTGTTGAGCGAGCAGCGCGGTTGCTGAGTACCGGGCCGCGTCGTAGGCCAGGACGTAGGCGCTGTCTGGGTCGTCCCCAGCGATCTCGCCAGCGGTGGCAACGGTCCGGGCTGCCTTCTCCACCAAGTGCTCACCGTTGGCCTGCCCACCAACGACCCGCTGGAGCTGCTTGGCGGCGATCAGCTGCTCGACCTCGGCCTCACCTCGTGGCCAACGGCTCATGCGGTGACCTTCCGCTCAGGAGTCACGTCCAGGGTCGGGGACGCCTTGATCTGCACAACGAGGGAGTCGGCGTCCTCGGCCCACTGCTGAGGTGTCCGGAGCACAGGGTTGACCTGCATGCCCAGGCGGTTCTGAGCCCGATCTGCCGCGTCATAGACGTCAGCACGATCCACGTTGCCTACCACGAGCACGTCGACGTCGTTGGGGGGCAGACCCGGCGAGCCGTGGTACCGCTCGGCCCACGAACCGTAGATCAGGACATCGTCGGCGCCGACGATGTCGAACTCCTCACCGATCACCGTCTGCGGCCCGAACGTGACCTGCAGCACCTGGGTCAAGGGGGCCGCAACCGGATGGGCGACATTGGCGCGCACGAGCCGCGCCCGGCCCACGGTGCGGTCCTGAAGGATGCCGGCCTCAACCAGGCGCTGCGCTTCGCGCTGCAGCGTCGTCAACGGCACCCCGAGGCGCTTGGCGAGCTCGGACAGGGTGTACTCGTCATCGGGATGAAGGAGCAGCCAGGCAAGCATCGCTGCCTGGTGCTGGGACCTGAAGATTGGCAGGAGAGCCGGGGCCTCACTACGCATAGATGGAATCTATCACCCGCTTATAGGTAACAACAAGGGTCGTTGCGACCCCTGTGCCGCGTGTCGTCAGTTGACCGATCCTCGACCGTCACCTCGCTTACCAGCCGCATCGCCCGCTCACGCAACTCGTCGGGTACTTCCTCCGTGCTGGCATGACCCCACCCTTCCGAGGAATCAGACCCTGCACGAGACCCGGGGCGCATCAATCGGGTTCTTCCACCGGGCCCGGGCGTTCTTCGCTGCCCACGGCTCCACCCGGGCGACCAGGACCTGGCAGACCGACGAGCAGTGGTGCGCCGAGACCGCCGTCGACGAGCCGTCGAAGCTGCGGGCGTTCGTCACCGTCGACCGGGCAAGCGGAACTGGCGACGTCATCCTGACCCACGACGCCGCCGTCGCACGCTCGATCGACTCGGACGTCGCGGCCTGGGCGTCACGCAACCCCGGCAAGGAAGCATGGCAGGGCAACTGCGCACTCCGGCTGTCGCCCATCCAGCACATCGCGATCACCGACGTCGCCACCGCCCTCTCTTGAGCACGTTGTGCGTCATCGACACCGTCGTCAGACTCACTTCCTGTGGGGCTCGACCCCGAGTCGTGAACCCGATCAGCACGCCGGACGCCACGAGGGCGATGACAACGGTCGCGGCGACGACACTGATCCCCTCGACCAGCCACGGCACGGGTCTCGTCGCCGCCCCCGCGGCTCCGCCGGGGGCACCCGGGCCACCGTCGTGGTCGAACACCACGCCGGGCTTCGGACCCCCTCATGCGGTCGAGGCACCGATCCTTCTACGTTGAGCGCGGCATGGGACGAGTTCGACGGCTCCACGATCAGCCGCACACGATCTCGCCGACGGCGTGGAAAACTGACCACCGTGACCGAGACCGCGGAACCGTCGAACGGGGCATACGCTCCCTTCGCCTACGCGACCGCTCCGAACGCCGTGCTCTACCGGCGCATCATGCTTGCCTTCGTGCGGGCCAAAGAGCGGTTCACCGTGCACCTTCGGCCCGAGGACATCCGGTCGGCCCTGGACGACGACGGTGCCGCCCCGGTCACCGAGGCCACGGTCGCGGCAGCGCTGGACTCGCTCGCGGCGCCAGCGTGGGGCAACCTCGTCGCCTTTCCGGATTCGAGCCGGGTCACCGCCATCGAGGACTTCTACCGTCGTCGGATGCTCTATCAGCTCTCGCACGCGGGCGAGGCCGCCGAGCGGGCGCTGCGCCAGTACGACAACTCCCTCGGCGCCCGCGGGGCGCTCCAGGCGGTCGCCCTCGAGGACATCGCGATCCTGCTCCGCTCGCTAGTCGACTCGAGGACCCTGGGGGACCAGCCGCTCGACGAGGCGCGTGTCCATCAGGACCTGCGCTCGCTGCGGGACCGGTTCACCGAGCTCGCGGACAACGCGGTGATGTTCATGGGGTCGGTGCAGCGCTCGATCGACCTCCAGGCGGCAGATCTGGACGCGTTCCTCGCCTACAAGGACAGCCTGATCGGGTATCTCGAGCGATTCATCGCCGACCTCGTGACCCGCGGCGCGCAGATCAGCCAGCTCCTCGGCCATTTCTCCAGCGATGACGTACAGCGTTTGTGCGCGATCGCCGCCCATCGTGAGGCCCAGGACGCCGCGCCCGGCCTGACCTCCGCCGCCGTCGGCTTCGAGGCAGATGGCACCGAGTGGGCTGACGACGCCGTGCCCGCTCACGTCGCCGAGCTCACCGACGTGTGGCTGCGCCGCTGGGCGGGTCTGACGGATTGGTTCGTGGCCACCCCCGCACGCGACAGCGAGGCCAAGCTCCTGCGCGCCCGGGCGCGCTCCGCCATCCCGTCCCTGCTCGCGGTCGTCGCCACCTTGCACGACCGGTACTCGGGAAGATCGGACCGGTCGGCGGATTTCCTTACGCTCGCGTCGTGGTTCTCGGCGCTGCCCGACGACGATGCGCGGCACCGGCTGTGGCGGGGTGCGTTCGGGCTCGCCTCCGCACGCCACCTGTCGACCAATCCCGAGACCGAGGACGACTGGGAGCGTTCGCGCGTCGGACCGTCGACGCCGTGGAGCGAATCCCCCGGGATGCAGATCAGCAGCCAGCTGCGCCGGACGGGCACCTACGAGCGCCGCGGTAGGCAGAACCGTGTGACGGACCGGACCGGCGCCAAAGCGCTACTGGCCGACCGTGCGCGCGAGCAGTCCGAGCAGACGGCGGCGGCGCGCAGGCGCATCCTCACGGCTGGACCCGTTCCCCTCTCGGCATTCGCCGTCCTCGACCGCCAATCCTTCCGCCTCTTCCTCGCCTTGCTCGGCGACGGCCTCGCAGCGCTGCGACCGGACCGGGATCGGGCCGAGATCTCGACGTCCGACGGCGGGCTGCGCCTGATCATCACGCGTCTGCCCGACGCACCCCAGATGCGCCTCGAGACTGTCGACGGTCAGCTCAGCGGGCCTGACCACCTGGTCGACATCGGACTCGTCGGGCTGGCGGCCGTATGATCGACCCCCGGCACGTGGACGGCCTCGCGCCCCGCATCGCAACCGTCCTCGAGGAGCGGGATCGTGACGAGCAGGTCCGCGCCGCGCGGGCCCTGCTCAGCAGCCCTCTCCTGCGAGCCGAGTCCGACCCGGAGGCGTTCCGCCTCACGCGCCGCCATAGCGACCACCTGCGCCGTTGGTTCGACCAGAACACCGGGTGGCGCCTCGTGGTCGACGCGCAGGTCGTGCGGCTGCTCAAGGCACCCACCGCGAGCGGCGCGACATCGCAGGCGATCGCCGGCAGCCATCCGGCGCGCGCGCGCCGCGGGGATCCGCCATTCACACGACGGCGATACGTCTTGCTGTGCCTGGCCCTCGCGGCGCTCGAGCGGTCGGATCCGCAGGTCTCCCTCGGCCGGCTCGCCGAGAACGTCGTGCTCCTGGCCCGGCAGACGGAGCTCGAGGGGATCGAGTTCGCGCTCGCGGGTCGTGATGAGCGGTCTGACCTGGCGGCCGCGATCCGCCTGCTGCTGGGGCTCGGGGTTCTGGCACGGGTGGCTGGGGACGAGGAGTCCTACGTCCAGTCCGGCGGAGATGCGCTCTACGACGTCGACCGCAGAGTGCTGTCACGGCTGCTCGTGGTGCGCCACGGCCCGTCGGTGGTCGTGAACACACCGGGCTTCCCCTCAGGTGATCTCGCGATCGACGAGCTCGAGAGCGCGCTGTTCGCGGAGCCACCTGCCTTCACAGAGGACGAGACGAACCGTAGGTTGCGGCACTCGCTGACCCGCCGCTTGCTCGAGGACCCGGTCGTCTACTACGACGAGCTCGACGAGGCCGAGCGTGTCTACCTGACCCGGCAGCGAGCGGCGATCACGCGACGCATCACCGAGTTCACAGGACTGACCGCCGAGATTCGCGCAGAGGGCGTCGCGATGGTCGATCCGCTCGACCAGCTGACTGACGTGCGGATGCCCGAGTCGGGCACCGACGGGCACGCCACGCTACTGGTCGCCGAGCACCTGGCCGGCGCCGGCCCGACCGAGATCGACGAGCTCCGTCACCTCGTGCGCAAGCTCGCTGGCGAGTACTCGACCTACTGGCGGCGCACCGCACAGCAGCCGGGAGCTGAGAACGCCATCGTCGCGGACGCCGTCAGGCGCCTCGTGGACCTCGGCCTCGTGAGCGTGGCCGGCACGACCGTCACGCCGCGGCCGGCACTGCACCGCTTCTCCATCGGAGCACCCACGATCCGCGCGGCCCGGGACGCGCCCGAAACCAGCAGAGGAACCGATCAATGAGACAGGACTCGCCGGCACCCCGGCCCACGACCCGCCGCTGGCAGCCGCTGCGGCTGGGCCTCGTCGACCTTTTCTACTACGACGACGAGCAGTTCTGGTTCCATGACGGCAGGCTTCTGCTGCGCGGCAACAACGGGACCGGCAAGTCCAAGGTCCTCGCCCTCACGCTGCCGTTCCTGCTCGATGGGTCCCTCTCGGCGCAGCGAGTCGAGCCCGACGCCGACCCGAAGAAGCGCATGGAGTGGAACCTGCTGCTCGGCGGCGATCACCCGAACAGCGAGCGGCTCGGCTATACCTGGGTCGAATTCGGCCGCGTCGACGACGACGGCACTGAGCACTTCACCACGCTGGGCTGCGGCCTGAAGGCCGTCACCGGTCGCGGGATCGTCCGGCACTGGTTCTTCGTGACGGACCGGCGGATCGGCGACCTTCGGCTCGTGGACGCGAACGGGGTCGCCCTCGCGCGCGAGCGCCTGCGCGACGAGCTCCAGGGCCACGGCCGCGTCTACGACACGCGGGAGGAGTACCGCCATGCGGTGGACGAGGCGCTCTTCGGTCTCGGCGAGAGCCGGTACAGCGCGCTGGTCGACCTGCTCATCCAGCTGCGCCAGCCGCAGCTGTCGAAGCGTCCGGACGCGCGCGCGCTTTCCGGGGCCCTGACGGAGGCGCTCGCACCGCTCGACCAGGCCGTGATCGCCGACGTCAGGGCCCCGGAAAGCGCGCGCGCGTCCGGACGCTTCGACAGCTGCGGCTGGCGCAGCTGGATGAGCAGGTCGACCAGC
>Ga0075518_1000230_pt1 | contig 10890 bp, 11 predicted proteins | sample NGEPerA_2_FD_76970 | JGI IMG/M metagenome (GOLD analysis project Ga0075518, IMG submission 76970) | Arctic peat soil microbial communities from the Barrow Environmental Observatory site, Barrow, Alaska, USA - NGEE PermafrostAB136-A | ecosystem: Environmental > Terrestrial > Soil > Wetlands >...
CCATCTTCTTGGGTGACCAGTACTGGGTGGGCTGGAACGACGCGTTGCAGCGCGAGGTGGAGGACGCCGTCGCGGCCTGCGTCGCCGATGGCTGCCCGGACGCGGGCGCGGGCGTCATCGAGCCCCTCGACTCCCCCGACGGCGCCACCACCACCGAGGGCGCGACGGCGGTGCCCAGCCCCGCGCCGACGTCGCCGGCCGCGCCGACGGACGACGGCTCGAACGCCGCCTCCGACGTCATCACGCTCCCGGTGTTCGGGGAGGTGGACGCCGGCAAGCAGTCGCTGGTGGTGACCACGGCGCTGATCGCGCTCGTCGACGGCTTCAACCCCTGCTCGCTGTGGGTGCTCTCCGTGCTGCTCGCACTCACACTGCGCACGGGCTCGCGCCGCAAGACCGTGATCATCGGCTTGGTCTTCATCTTCGTGACCGCGCTCGTCTACGCGCTGTTCATCGCGGGCCTCTTCACGTTTTTCACCATCGTGAGCATTGCACCCTGGGTGCGCGTGCTGGTGGCCCTGGTGGCCCTGGTATTCGCGGTGGTCAACATCAAGGACTACTTCTGGTACAAGGAAGGCATCTCGTTCACGATCTCGGACGAGAAGAAGCCGGGTATCTACCGGCGCATGCGCCGGGTGATCGCCAACGGCGACTCCATGCCCGCGCTCGTCTCGGGGACGGTGGTGCTGGCCGCGGGCGTCTCGCTGGTGGAGCTCGCCTGCACGGCCGGCTTCCCGGTGCTGTGGACCAACATCCTCTCCGACCAGGGCGTCGGCGTCGGGGTGTTCCTGCTGCTCCTCCTGCTGTACATGCTGATCTACCAGCTCGATGAGCTCGTCATCTTCGGCGTGGCGGTCGTGACCCTCAAGTCCAGCAAGCTCGAGGAGAAGCACGGGCGCATCCTGAAGCTGGTGGGCGGGATGCTCATGCTGACGCTCGCCGTGGTGATGATCGTGGACCCGACGCTCATGACCAACGTCGGCTCCGCGCTGCTGGTGTTCGGCATCGCGGTCGCGGCGACGCTCCTCGTGCTCCTGCTGCACCGCGTGGTGCTGCCCCGCCTCGGCATCCACATCGGCTCCGAGGAGAAGCGGGCGCTGCCCTCCATGTCCGGGGCCACCGCCAGGAAGCCACCCACGAAGGCGGGTTCGGGGACGAAGGGGGCGTCCGGCAAGGGCACGGGCCGGTAGCCGGCCGCGCCGCGTCAGTCGATGTGGCGCGCGGCGCCCTTGTCGGCGGACATCGCCAGCGAGGCGTAGATCCGCAGCGCCGCTGAGACCTCCCGCTGCCGGTCGCGCGGGCGCCACCCCGCGGCGTCGCGCTTCGCGCGGCGCTCGGCGAGCACGGCGTCGTCGACCTCCAGGTGGATCGAGCGGTCCGGGATCGAGATGGTGATGATGTCGCCGTCCTCGATGAGGCCGATCGCGCCGCCCGACGCCGCCTCCGGCGAGACGTGGCCGATGGAGAGCCCGGAGGAGCCGCCGGAGAAGCGGCCGTCCGTGATCAGCGCGCACTTCGGCCCGAGGCCGGTGCCCTTGAGGTACGCGGTCGGGTAGAGCATCTCCTGCATGCCGGGCCCGCCCCGCGGGCCCTCGTACCGCACGACGACGACGTCCCCCGCCACGATGTGCTTGTTCAGGATCGCCGAGACGGCCTCCTCCTGGGACTCGGTCACCTTGGCGGGGCCCCGGAAGGCCCACTGGTCCTCGGGCACGCCTGCCGTCTTGACGATGCAGCCGTCCACGGCGATGTTCCCCTTGAGGATCGCGAGGCCCCCGTCCTTCGTGTACGGGTGCTCGGTGGACCGGATGCACCCGGCGACGGCATCGGTGTCGAGGGTCTGCCAGCGGTTGGTGGTGGAGAACGCCTCGGTGGTGCGCACCCCACCCGGAGCGGCGTGGAACAGCTCGATCGCCGTCTCGGACGCCTTGCCGGAGCGGATGTCCCAGGTGTCCAGCCAGGTTCGCAGATCCGGCGAGTGCACGGCGTGGGCGGCCTCGAGGTGACCGCCCCGTTCCAGCTCGCCCATGATCGCGGGAATCCCGCCGGCGCGGTGCACGTCCTCCATGTAGTAGTCGTGCGAGTTGGGTGCCACCTTGCAGATGCAGGGCGTGACCCGGGAGAGGGCGTCGATGTCGTCCTGGTCGAAGTCGACGCCCGCCTCGTGGGCCGCCGCGAGCAGGTGGAGCACCGTGTTGGTGGAGCCGCCCATGGCGATGTCCACGCGCATCGCGTTGGCGAACGCCGGCTTCGTGGCGATCGACTTCGGCAGGACCGAATCGTCGTCCTCCTCGTACCAGCGCCGGCACAGGTCCACAACGAGTCGGCCGGCGTTCAGGAACAGGTCCTTGCGGGCGGCCGCGGTGGCGAGGGTGGAGCCGTTGCCCGGCTGGGCGAGGCCGATCACCTCGAGCAGGCAGTTCATGGAGTTCGCGGTGAACATGCCCGAACAGGAGCCGCAGGTGGGGCACGCGTTGCGCTCGATGATGTCCAGCTGGGCGTCCGGGACGTTCTCGTCCACGGACTTGACCATCGCGTCCACGAGGTCCAGGCGGGTGATTGCGGTGCCGGTCTCGTCGATGATCGCCTTGCCGGCCTCCATCGGCCCGCCGGAGACGAAGACCGTGGGGAGGTTGAGCCGCAGCGCGGCGAGCAGCATGCCGGGGGTGATCTTGTCGCAGTTCGAGATGCACACCAAGGCGTCCGCCTGGTGCGCGTTCACCATGTACTCCACGGAGTCCGCGATCAGCTCGCGGCTCGGCAGCGAGTAGAGCATGCCGCTGTGCCCCATGGCGATGCCGTCGTCCACCGCGATGGTGCTGAACTCGCGCCCGATTCCGCCGGCCTCGAAGATCGCGCCGGCCACCAGTTGGCCCATGTCCTTCAGGTGGACATGCCCGGGAACGAACTGGGTGAACGAGTTGGCGATCGCGATGATCGGCTTGCCGAAGTCGGACTCGGTGAGGCCGGTCGCGCGCCAGAGGGCGCGTGCGCCTGCCATGTTCCGGCCGTGTGTGGTGGTGCGGGAGCGAAGTTCAGGCATATGCAAAGGCTAACCCCGGTGCCCACGAGGTGGACAGGGTGTCTCGCCTCGTGTGCGGCGCGGGAGGGTTCCAGGCGGGCAGCCCCGGTTCAAAGTCCCTTGTCCGACGACGGCGCGCTGGGACGATGGTCCGACCGACGCGTTCTTCCGCTGGCTCCCGCTCATGAACATCGGCTGGGTGGCCGGCATCGCCCTCAACCTCGTGCACCTGCGCACCGGGAGGTGGACCCCCGTCACCCGGGCGGCATCCATCGCCGTCAGCATCCTGCAGCTTGTCATCCTCGTCCTGCTGATCACCGGGCCCGACATCGTCGCCCTCACCCCCGAGCTCCTCACCGGGGGCGGTTTCACGGATCCCGGTGCGGCCGAGACGGTGGTGCTCTGGGTGGGGCGCTCGATCCGCATCGGCCTCGCCTTCGGGATCCTGGGGACCACGGTGGAGATCGTCCAAGGGATCGTCCGATTGGTCCGCGCGGGAAACTCCGGGAGACTGGTCCCATGAGAATCTGCATCATCGGCGCCGGCTCGCTCGGCAGCACCATCGGCGGAATGCTCGCGCTCGGCGGGTCGGACGTCTGGCTCGTCAACCGCCGTCAGGACCACGTCGACGCCGTGAACGCCCGCGGACTCACCCTTCGCTTCGCCGACGGCGACCGGTCGGTGGCTGTCCACGCGGCCACGACCGCCGCGGGCCTGGGGCCGATGGACCTGGTCGTCATCCTGGTCAAGTCCCTCGCGACCGGGGCTGCCATCATCGCCGCCCGCGACGTCGTCGGGCCGGACACCGCGGTCATCTCCCTGCAGAACGGGCTCGGCCAGGAGGACCTCATCGCGGAGGCCTTCGGCGCGGAGCGCACCCTGGCCGGCAAGACCTACGTCGGCGGCGTCCTGTTGGCCCCCGGGCTCGTGCTCAACGGAGCGGCAGGCAAGGAGACCATCATCGGGGAGCTGGACGGCACGGTCACCGACCGGGTGGAACGCATCGCCGAGGTGTTCACCCACGCCGGTCTGGCCACCCGGGTCAGCACCAACATCCGCGGCACGATGTGGGACAAGCTGCTCGTGAACGTCGCCACCGGCGCCCTGTCGGCGATCACCCGCCTCACCTACGGCGAGCTGTACGCCGTCCCCGAACTGAAGGCCTGCGCCCTGGCGGCGGTGGACGAGGCCATCGCGGTGGCCACCGCCCTGGGCGTGGAACTTTCCTCCACCCACGCGGAGGACGCGTGGGTGCTCGCCGCAGCGGGCCTCCCGGCCGACTTCAAGGCCTCGATGCTGCAGAGCATCGAGCGCGGCTCCCTGACTGAGGTCGACTTCATCAATGGCGCGGTCGTCCGGGCGGGTGAGCACGCGGGGATCCCGACCCCGGTCAACCGCACCCTCGTCGCGTGCGTCAAGGGGGTCGAGGCGTCGCTCACCAGCCTTTGAAAGGCGCGGGGTCGCAGTTGTCGTTGTCCTCGTAGCAGCCCACCTGCAGCCAGTCCCAGAACGCCGCCGGGTCACCCTCGAAGGCGTACAGCACGTTTGGCACGCCCGCCGCGGTCAGCACGGTGTTCCCGAGTTGGGAGAGATAGATCGCACTCCCGCAGGACGTCGACGCGTTCGAGATCGTCTGAGCGTGGTTCACGAGGTTCACGTACGCGGTGTCGCCCACCACGCGCACGCCGATGAGGTCGTCCTCGGTGGCGTCGGAGAACCACGACGTGTAGCCCTCCGCATCCTCGGCCGGCATGGGGCCGGCCAACAGTTCGGTGAGCGCCGCTTCTGCGATCCCGGCGGGGTCGCTCGTCGCGGGCACCTCCCGCGGGACCGGGAAGGAGAGCGAGCAGTCCATGGTGTCTGGGTTGAGGGTCGTGTTGCCGAAGTAGACCTGGACCGTCATCGTGGACGGCTCGGTCGCGGTCGACGACGCGGTCGCGGTCGCTGAGGCCGACGACGTCGGCGAGTCGCTCGAAGTAGAGGCGGTGGGCGACGGCTCAGGCGTGGGGTCGCACGCCGCGATCCCGCCGACTGCAACGGCCGCGTGGACCGAAGTCGGCGCTTTCGGGAGCGTGTCGCGGGTCAGCCCGCACGCAGCAGGCGGTCGTCGCCGTCCCGCACGGTGCCACGCCCGTCCGTGTTCGAGGTCCCGACGAGGAGCGGCGCATCGTCCCCAGCGGACGCGACCGCCCGCAGCCGGCCGTACTCCCCCACCCAGTGGGCGATCGGGTCGCCGACGAGCCCGACGGCGTCGTCCTCGGCCGTAGCCGTGGCGTCGTCGTCGGGCTCGGGGTGCACGGGCACCTGCCACAGTCGCTCGCCGCGCAGGCCCGCCATCCACAGCGAACCGCGCCAGAACGCGAGCCCGCTGGGCGAGGCATCGGACGTGGGCCACACCAGCATCGGCGGGGTCATGCCAGCCACCTCGCCCTCCCCCTCCACGAGCGGCCAGCCGTAGTTCAGGCCCGGTTCGATGAGGTTCAGCTCGTCCCAGGTGTTCTGCCCGAGCTCGCTGGCCCACAGCCGTCCGTCCGCGTCCCACGCCAGGCCCTGCACGTTGCGGTGCCCGAGCGACCACACCGCGGTCCCGGATGGGTTGCCGGGAGCGGGATCGCCCGCAGGGGTGAGGCGCAGGATCTTGCCCGCCAGCGAGGCCGGATCCTGGGCGGCCATCGTGTCCCCCGCGTCCCCGGTGGAGACGTAGAGCTGGCCGTCTGGGCCGAATCGCACCTGGCCGCCGTTGTGGTGGCCGGCCACCGGGATCCCGGTGAGCACCTCCTCCTCCGGCCCGAGGGTGTCCCCTTCGAGCGCGCGGCGCACCACCCTGTTGTCCGTGGCAGTGGAGTAGTAGAGGTAGACGAAGGCCTCGTCCGGGCTGAGGGTGACGCCCAGCAGACCCCCTTCGCCGGAGCCGCCCTCGGCGACAGTGCCCAATTGGGTGGCTGTCCCATCCGCCGCCACCCGGAGGACGCGCCCCGTGTCGCGCTCCGTCACGAGTGCCGTGCCGTCGGCGAAGGTGTCCAGCCCCCACGGCGTCGTCAGGCCGGTGACCCAGTCGTCGGCGACGAGGTCCGTCGTGGTCCCGGCCGGCTCCGCGGTGGTTCCGGCGGAATCGGTGCACCCGGTGAGGCCGGCCACGAGCACCGCGAGTCCCGCGACCCTGCGGCTCCTGGCGCTCATGGCCACATGGTACGGGGCAGGGCGCTTGGATGCAGCCAACCGCTACCCCCGCGGACCACCGCCGCCGGGACCGCCCGTGCCGCCGACGTGCTCACCCGCGGTGATCGTGCCCACTGACGTCCCGTCCACCACCACCTCGTACTCGGCTCCGCTCGTGATGTCCGCGTTGGAGAACACGACGGAGGCGATGACCTTCTCCGCGGTGTAGGAGGCCACCACGGTACCCGCGGAGACCAGCTCCACAGTCGTGCCGGCGGCCAACGAGCCGCTGAACGTCACGGAGGCCCAGCCCTGCGCCGAGTCCACCCCCGGCACCTCTGCCATACCGGAACTGCCGCCGGACATGGTGGCGGAGCCGTTCGAGTCGAAGCCGTCGCCCTGGGCATGGATCGTGATCGTGCCACCGGAGATGTCCACCCCGCCGGCGATGTTGATGCCGTCATCCTCCGACACGAGGTCCAGCGTCCCGCCGGAGATCGCCATGGTGGCGGCTTCGAGCGCCTCGTACGACGACATCACCCGGATCGTCCCGCCGCCGATCACCATGTCGAGGTCGGCGTGCATGCCGTCGGCGGCGGCCGCGATGGCCAGGGCCGCCTCGCCCACGATGACGGCCTGGGCGTCCGCGGTGTTGTCCGCCTTCAGCGCGTGCCCGCCGGCGTCCACGGTCACGTTGCCGCCGTTGATGTACAGGTAGTCCCTGCCGCGGATGCCGTCGTCCACGGCAGTCACGGTGATGGTGCCGCCGTCGATGACGAGGCCGTCCTTGGAGGCGATCCCGTCCTTGCTGCGGCCGGTCACGGTGAGCGCGCCGGTGCCGGTGATGGTCATGTCATCCGCGGAGTATAGCGCCGCGTTCGGCTCGTTGGTCGCCGCGTCCGGGTAGACGTACGTGGCGGCGTGATGTCCACCCCGTCGAGGATCAGCCGCACCGGTTCGGCGCTCGACGATTCCACCACCACCTGGCCGGCGAGCGTGCCGGAGAGGCGGTATGTGCCGGCATCGGAAATGTTGACCGTACCGTCGTCGACGCTCACGGCATCGCTGTCCGCGGTGGCGGTCGAGCCGCTGAGCGCGATCTCGACAACGCTCGCCTCGTCCCAGGTCGCGTCCACCTGGTGGGCCGCCTTCCTGGAGGCCAGCGCATCGGTCACGCTCTGGGGCGTCGTCGCCGTCACGACGGCGGCGCTCACCGCCTCGCCGGACTCGTCGGCGGTGGCGGCGAGGATTGGTCGGACGATACGCATGGGTGGCTCCTTCGTGGGAGCGGGTGAGACTTCGCGGGCCGGTCAGGCAGCGAGTGCCCGGGGGATGTGATGGGTGAGGACGCGATGCCACTTCTCGTCGGGCAGGTCCGGGGTGATGGCCGCGAGGCCCGCACCGTACTTCGAGAGGCACACCGGGCGGTGGCCGCGCCGCCAGAGGCGGCGATCCAGTTCTGTCGGCGCCCGGCCGGCCTTCGTCTCCACGATGGCGAGGCCGTCCCAGGTGAGGGCGTCGTCGTCGTTCGCGACGGCGAGGTCCAGGTCAACCGTGACGCGGGCGCGGTCCGTGGGCAGGTAAAAGGTGGTGCGGCGGTAGGTGGTGCGCAGCGTGGGGGCGAGGGCGGCCGGGTCGACGCCCGCGATGCCCACGCGCTCCAGCGTCGCGGCGACGAAGCAGCGCGCCTCCGGGCCGAGGTGGGCGGCGTCGCCGTCGCCGTCCGGGATCCGGGTCTTGACCGTGAGCCCGCCGCCCACCCGGGTCTTCACCTCGAACCACGCCTGGCCGGAGTCGGTGTAGACGCGGCGGCGCACCTTGAAGCGGCGGCGGCGCTTCCGCCCGGCCAGGTGGTAGGCCGTCAACTCGGCGGTGTCGAGGTAGAGGGAGTCGTAGCCGAACTCGCGGGCGCCGTCGATGTCGAGGATGCGGGCGTCGGGCGGCAGGTCCGCGAGCACCTCGCCGAGCAGGCAGGCGGGCAGGACGTACTTGCGGTCGACCCGGGTCTGCAGAGCGGCGAGGCCGTCCAGTTCGTCGAGGGTGATGGGTGCGAGTGATTGGTCCACACGTATCATCGTGCACTCCTCGGGGTGGCGGGGAGGACGTCGTCGAACGCCGCGGCGGGCGCCACCGAGAACCGGACGTCCACCACCGTGGTGTCGTTGACCAGGTCCACCTTCTGCACGGTGACGCCGTGGACGGTGGCGTCGAGGAGCTGCTCGAGACGCCGCTTGAGGGCCGCCTCGTCCGTCTCGGCGCGGTCCAGGACCATCACCTGGTGGCGTTGCCCGGGGTAGAGGGATGGGTTGTCGGCGAGGAAGATGACGAGCACGACGGCGGCCATCAGGCCCATCGTCAGCCACACAGAGGAGGTCCCGAGACCCCCGAGCAGGCCCAGGGTCAGCGCGGCGAAGTAGTACGCGACCTCGCGCTGGTTCAACTCCTCGGAGCGCAGCCGGATGATCGAGAGGACGCCGAAAAGGCCGAGCCCCAGGCCGGCGCCGAGCGTGGACACCGAGAGCGCCGCGGAAACGGCAAGGACACCGACGTTCACACCGAGGTAGGCCACGACCATGTCGCGGCGGTGGTGGCGGGGCACGTACATGCCGAACACCAGGAGACTGATGGCGACGGCATCGGCGAGGTACAGGGCGGCAGACACGATCAGTTCCTCCTGGATGGGCATGCATCAATTAGGCCGGAGGCGCCTGTGAACCTGCTGTGAGGAGTGTCGTGCTGGCCTGTGGGTTCGCGGCGCGGGTCAGACCCACGCCGGGTCGTAGTCGGGGTGGTCGGAGTGGATCGCGGCAAGGGCACGGAGGACGCCGTCGTCGGCGGACATCACCACTTCGCGGCGCGCCTCGCACTCCGCGAGGACACGGGCCGGGTCCCAGCGGGCAATGTGGGCGGCGGCCGCACCGCCGTCGAGGACGCCCGAGGGATCCGGGAACGGGTCGACGCTCTCGATGTCCTGAATCTTTGCGATCGGGCGGAGGCACCAGGTGGAGCGGACGGTGTACTTCTGCGGGAGGGTGGTGGAGACGCGCGAGACGAACCACCGTGGGTCGCCCACCTTGAGGTCAGCGGCGCGGGCCGCATCCTCGTCCTCCTTGATGCGGGCCAGCAGGAACTCGGTCATGGTCATGGGAGCCATGATACGGCTGTTGAGCGGCGCCTCACCCGTCGAGTTCCCTCGTCCGCGGGGCGAGCGCCGGAACCAGGCTCACCACCACGAGCACCGCGGCCAGTCCGAGGTAGGCCGCCTCCAGGCCGAAGCGCTCCACGGCGGCTCCCACCAGCAGCATCGCCAGGGGCGGGGCCGCGTAGAACGCCGACATCTGCACGCCGTAGACCCGGCCCTGCTCATCCGGCGGGATCCGCCGCTGGACGAGGGTGTTCATCAGCGGGTTCGCCGGACCCCAGGACAGCCCAAGGAAGAAGCCCGCGGTCGCCATCACCGGGAGCGGCGGAAGCAGCGCCATCGGCAGGATGCTCAGCGCCACCCCGAGCAGGATGAGCCGCGCCAGCACCGAGGTCCGCAACCGGGCGCTCAGCCACCCGTAGCCGAACGCGCCGACCATCGATCCGGCTGCCAGCGCCGAGATCACGAGGCCCAGCGACGTCGGGTCCCCCAACCGCTCGAAGTACGTGGGCAGCAGCACCGACTCGGTCGGCAGGTAGACCGCCGCGATCACGAGCACCGCCACCGTGACCGCGCGCAGCACGCGGTCATCCCACAGGGACGTGAAACCACGGACCAGCCCCGACCAGCCGGCGTCGGCGGCACCGACGTCGGCGCCCGCCGCAGCCTGGGCGCGGGCCCGCTGGCCGGCGTCGCCCACGCGCATCGCCGCCACGCACGCGCCCGCGACGAGGAACAGGGCGAACGGCGCCCAGAAGGACCGCTCCGCCCCGACGGCGGCGATCAGTGCGGCCCCCGCCACCGGTCCCACCGTCCAGCCGACGGCGAAGACCCCCTCGTGGATGCCGTTCAGCGGGTCCACGGGGCGCTGCGCCGCCTCGGCGACGTCGGGCAGGAGGGCGCGGCGGGCGGTGTAGCCGGACGGGTCGAAGGTGGCGCCCAGCACCGCGAGCGCGAGGATCACCGGGAAGGTGAGGTCGCCGAGCATCGCGGCAATGGGGATGCTGGCCACGGCAATCGCCGACAGGATGTCCGAGACCACGCTGACCACGCGCCGCCCGAAGCGGTCCACCAGCCAGCCGGCAACCGGCGCGGCGGCGAGGGCCGGCAGCGCGCTCACGGCCGCCACCAGCCCCGCCGACGCCGCCGACCCCGTCTCCTCGAGCACCAGCCACGGGATCGTCAGCATCACGATCGCGTTCCCGACGCCGGAGGCCAGGTTCGCCGCCTCCAGCAGGATGATCGGGGCGAGGGTGCGGGGCGGCATCAGCCCATTATCCGGATGCCGGGCGGCTCCGGCGAGCCACACGAGTGCGGCAGGCGGCGCCCCAATCGTGGGGCGGCCCCGCGCCACACCCGCCATCATTGGCTCGAAGGGGTGAGTCCATTGGCAAACACACCGGTCCCCGTGGGGGCCACCGATCCCGCGGTCTCCGGTGACGCCGGGCGGGCGCGCAGGCTGGCGAAGCTGTCCCTCTGGATGCTCGTGGTGTTTGCGGCCTGGACCGTCGTCTACATGTTCGCCGCGGATCCCGTCGCCCGACTGCTGGGCTACGGTTCCGACGTC
>Ga0075518_1000231_pt1 | contig 10875 bp, 10 predicted proteins | sample NGEPerA_2_FD_76970 | JGI IMG/M metagenome (GOLD analysis project Ga0075518, IMG submission 76970) | Arctic peat soil microbial communities from the Barrow Environmental Observatory site, Barrow, Alaska, USA - NGEE PermafrostAB136-A | ecosystem: Environmental > Terrestrial > Soil > Wetlands >...
GAGCGGTACCGAGACTCTGGGCCAGCCGTTTCGGCACCAGCAAACCGAAACGTTTCGCCGCCGCCTTTGCTGGCGGTTTTCTGCTGCTCTTCGGCGCCCGCATCGCCGGTGGCTGCACCAGCGGCCTGGTGCTTAGCGGGGTGGCGCAATTATCGATCGCCGGATTCCTCTTCGCCGCCTCCATCTTCGCGACGGGAATACCCACGGCCAAGTTTCTCTACCGAAAGAAGGCGTCATGACAACCACATTGATAATCGCGCAAGCCGCGAGCGATACGGTCGGCATTGTCGGCGGCATCGGCGCGAAGGCTTTGATCGTCGGACTTTTGACCGGCATAGCATTTGGGGCCATCCTGCAAAGAGTGGGCGCCTCCAGTTTCGAGATGATCGTCAACATGCTCCGGCTCAAGGACCTGACGGTGTTGAAGTTCTTCTTCCTGGCGGTGGCCGCCGGATCGCTGGGTATCTATACTCTGGATTCCCTGGGAACGGCCAACATCGGCATCGCACCGTTATACCTGCTGGGCATCACCGTCGGCGGACTTATATTCGGCGTCGGCTGGGCGATTAGCGGCTATTGCCCCGGCACCTCCCTGGTCGCCATGGGTGAAGGCAAGATCGACGCGGCCATAACCGTGCTCGGAGGCCTGGTGGGCGCGCTGGTGCTGGCGCTGACCTGGGACTGGATCAAACCGTTGCTGGTCGACCCGCTGAATTTCAACGCCAGCCTGCCGGATGTCCTCGGCGTCAAACCGCTGCTGGTCGCGATTGTACTGACCGCCGCCATCGTCGCCTTCGTGATACACCTGGATCGCGTCGACGCCGGACGCAAGCCCGCGACGAGAGGATCCACGGGATCCACAGGCGAAACACCAGGTCCCGCTGCTACCAGAAGCTGACCAGGCAGGACCGCCAGCCGGCTCACGACAGAAAACCGCCGGCTTAGCTCACGCCCGGGTTCTCCAGATTTGCGAGTAGCTCCGCGGCGCCGGTAGAACCGGCGCCGCATCCGTCGCGGTCATCCAGACAAACCGCGATTTCCCAGTGAAGCCGTGTTTCCTGCCGGTTCCCCAGATTAAGATGCGCGGAGCCCAGGTGACAATGGGCCCAGGCATGGTCGCCACGGCAGCCGAGAAATCTTTCCAGCCAGAACACCGCCTCTTCATTCATGCCCAGGCTGATGGCGGTAACCCCCATCCAGAAGAGGCCGTCCAGATGTCCATACAGATGATAGAGAACAGTCCAGTGCTCGAGTTCCCGGATCAGGTCGTCGACACTCCTGGTTTTTCCAGACAGGTCGATGCTCCGGTCATAATAGCTGGCCACGTGTGATTCATGTCCCTGCTCGACAAAGTAAGAGTAAGCCGCCACCGCCAGGTCGGCAACATTGGCATCAAAGAGCCTGAACTGGGGCGCGATAACAGGGAAGTGGCAGGATTTCATAAATTCGAGGTCCGGCGGTCCATCTTCCAGACCATCAACGCTGTAGCCGACTGTTCCCTTATTCTCCAGCCGCCACCAGGAGAAATCAGGCCGCAGCCTCTCGGTCCAGCCCGATTCGATATTGAAGTCTTCGGTCAGAACCAATAGGCTGCCCTGGTCGTAATCCAGGAACCTGACGAGCTTTGCTTTCGACATTTCCCCTCCTCTGCCGCTACCGATAAATCCTCCCGGGAGCCACATCGTCAGACAGGAGGTCAAACCCTTGCCGACGCCCGAAAGGATGTAGAGCCTAGCAGCAGGGTCAGACGGAAAAGCTCCCTCGAGCCAGCCATCCGCTTCAACAAAGACAAAAGGGGCACCCGGCGCTGGCCACGCACGGTAGGGATTGCCCCCGAAAAATCGGTAAAAGGCAAAACGTGGCTGACGGGAGGGATGCCCCTTTAAATTACCCTAATGGATGAAATGCTGCATTAAATCATCCTAAAGTATGATTGAGCTTTGTAAAAAGTCGTATATTATTCTGAAAGTACTGGCTCCATTTTTTTCTGATTCAAGCACAACGTTACAAATACAGGGAAAACATCGATGCCCGACAGGTCTTCCCGCATCTACACCGAAGTAGTGATCACAGTAACCCAGACCGACGACACACACTTTCAAAGAAGCCGAGGCTCATTTATGTATTATCCGGAAAAATCCTTCAGCCGCGCCGCCCTGATCGCCGCCAGTATCATGTTCATAACGCTGCCACTGATGCTTGCAGCCTGCGGCGGCTCCGGCGATACCACTGCCAACCCGGAAACCGACGCGGCAAACACCGCCAGTAACGCCCCCCAGGACCGCGCGGCCGGGCTGGCCGCCGAGTCGCAGCTCCGCAATGCCCAGATGGCGCAGGAACAATACTTTGCTGAAAATGAAAGATACGCCTCCACGACGAGCGAGCTGAGCAGCATCGACCAGCCGTCGAGCTCCCGGGTAGAGGTCGTGCGTGGCGATACCAGGGGTTACGAAATGCAGGTAACCGCCAACGATTCCGGCAAGACTGTGCTTATCGTCCGTAAAACGGGAACCAGGATCGAACGAGTCGACGGCAATGGCGATCCCTGGTAGGACCGGAACCCGGCCGCCGGCCGGCCGTTCCGCCGTACCTCCTACTTCTCCAGCCGGTACTTCTTCTTCATCTCGATGATGCGCGTCACCGACTTGTTGATGTCGTCTTCCTTGATCTTCCCTGACTTCACTGCCGCCAACAAGGCGTCGTAAGCCAGAAGCTGGTTCTCCGTCGTATGCCCGACAATCACCATGTCGTTGCCGGCCATCACCGCGGCCACGGCAGCCTCGCCCACACTCATGCTTGCGGTGATCGCCCCCATTTCCAGGTCATCGGTGATGATGACGCCGGGGAAAGCCAGGTTCTTGCGCAAAAGGTCGGTGACTATCGGCTTCGACAGTGACGCGGGGGTTCCCGTCGCGTCCAGCGCCGGCACCGACAGGTGCGCCACCATGATCATCGGGGCTCCTTCCTTGATGACCTGCTGGAAGGGGGGCAGCTCGCTTTGCTGGATGGCTTCCAGGCTGAGGTCGACAGTCGGCAGCGTCGTTTCCGAGTCGCCGTCGGCGGAACCGTGGCCGGGGAAATGCTTGGGGCAGGAGATGGTTGTGGCGTTGTTGTAGCCGCGAACCGCCATGCCACCCAGCTCCGTCACCAGTTCTGAATCGGCGCCGTAGCTGCGGCCGTCCATAATCGAGCCCCAACCATCGCTGACATCAACCACCGGCGCCAGGTTCGTATTGATGCCGAGTTTTTTAAGGTCACGCGCCGCCGAGGAGGCCTGCTGCTGCGCCGCCGCCACCCCTGCCTCACTTCCCATCTCGCCGATCATCGGCTCGGAGTAAAAGGGGCCGATGTCGGTAAAGCGCCGGGTCGAGCCACCCTCCTGGTCGATAGCGATCATCAGCTTGGCGGGCTGCTTCGCCTGCGCCGCCAAAGCCTGCAAGGAGGCGTCCATGGCGGCGACCTGCTCTTTGGAATTGATGTTGCGCCCGAAAATTACCAGTGAGCCGATGTGCTTTTCCTGGATCGCGCTGGTCACCTGCGGGCTCGGCTCGTAACCTTCAAAACCGATCATCATCATCTGGCCGATTTTTTCTTCCAGTGACATTTCAGCGACGATCTGCTGGGTTGAGGAAGCGAGCGGAACCTCGCCGGTCGTCGCCGTGGCGTCAGTGGAGCTCCCGGAATCCGCGACTGGCGAACCGTTATCGGAAGCAGAGGCGGAATCGCCCCGCGAATTGAGGACGAAGAAGGCCCCGCCGCCGGCCAGGGCCAGCACGACCAGCAAGCCCAACCAGAGGAACGGGCTCTTCAGCCACTTCCTGCTACCACGGGATTTGCGCGAGCGCCGGGAAGATCTCTTGTTGGAATGGTTCCTGTCGACGCGAGTGGTGCTTTTGTCCGAATCGTCGTGCTCTCCCAAGTCGCCTCCCAGTAACTCTAAATTATGCCGCATTTGATCGGCCGAACTGAATCCGCCTGATTCTAGCGTTAACCGGAGATTTGGTAAAGCGATGGGAAATAAAAATACCGAAGACCCTCTCGAAAGAGGGCCTTCGGGTCAGCAAGCCTGTAAGCCGGATTCTGTTCTATGCGACCATCTATCTGGGAAGCGCGTCGCCGCGCTCCTCGTGCGGCCTACCCGAGAGCCGGGCGAGCAACCCGTGAACGCTCTCCTATTTGGCCTTGCACCGGGTGGGGTTTACCTGGCAGACGTGTCACCACGCCTCCGGTGCGCTCTTACCGCACCTTTTCACCCTTACCCGCCAGCGCCGCGGAGCTTCAGCCGAAGCTGACGCCCCACGCCACCGAGCAGGCGGTTTGCTTTCTGTGGCACTTGCCTGCGGGTTTCCCCGACTGGTCGTTAGCCAGCACCCTGCTCTTTGGTGTCCGGACTTTCCTCCCCGCCAAAATGAACCTCCGCCCTAAACGGGATCCCAAAATTTTTGGCGGAGCGGCCGCTCGGCTTGCACCCTTATTGTACCAGCATGGGGGGAATCATTAAACATCCGGAGCGGCGGCTTTCACCTGTTCCGGCTGCTCCAGCACCCCGACCCTGCCGCTGGCAAACAGCATGTTGATCTCGGCGCCGATCAGCACTAAAAGGGCGCTGATCCACATCCAGGTGAGCAGCACCACAACCGCACCCAGGGTGCCGTAGACGCTCTCATAGGTGCCGAACTGATCCACGTAATATCCAAAGGCCAGCGTCGAGGCCAGCCAGGAGCCGGCGGCCAGAACCGTACCCGGCGTGAGAAAACGCCAGCGGGGGCCACCGGCGGGCCCGTAGCGATAGCTGGTCTCGACCCCCGCCACCGCCAGCAGGAGAATAACCGGCCAGCGCATCCGCCCCAGCCAGAGGGAAATAGTGACCGATATCCCCTGGTCGTCGGAAAGCGCCGAGGCAACGATGGGAGCGATGATAACCATGCTGAAAGACGCCAGAATAAATCCCGCCGCCACCAGGCTCATGACCAATGCTCGCAGCCGTACGCTCAGCCATGGCCTGTGTTCCTTCAACCGGTAAATACGGTTCAGAGAGGCTATCAAGCCCGCGTAACCATTGCTCATGACATAAACCGTACCCAGCAGGCTGAGGATGAGTATGGGAAAGCGCCCGTGAGCGAAGGTGCGCGCCAGCGTCCGGTCGACAAGACTGAGGGCGTCGGAGGGGAGCAAATTATTCAGTTGCCCGACTATCTGTTCTCCCAGATTATCGATGGGCAGATAGGCCATGCTGGAAACGGTGAGGATCAAAACGCCCATCAAGGCGAGGAAAAAGTTGTAGGCGAGCATCGAAGCCAGGCTCGTACAGCCGTCGGCCCGCGCGCGCATAATCAGTTTCCAGAGGATGCCCATTATTACAGTTTATTCCCTTTCGGAGGGGAAACATCCTTCCGCGGCTTTCGTCACCTGCTCTACAAGGTCCCCCGCCAGTTCCGCCGCTGCCCGCAAAGCGTCATCCCGGATGTGGGCATACCTGTGGGTTACAGTGCCGCCCTTGTGGGTCAGAAGCCTCTGGACAATCTGAAACTCAACCCCGCTGGAGACCAGGCCGCTGGCAAAAACGTGCCTGAGCCCGTGGAGCGGCCGGAAATCTTCCGGCAGACCCGCTTCAACCTTGATGGCGTTCACCTGTTTTCTCACGTCGCGCCTCTGGCGGCCACCTCTCCCCGGAAACACATAATCGCTCCCGCGCCCACTTCTGCGGTCGCTCCGGCAATCGCTCCGGCAATCATTACCGGATCTTCTCAGGCTCTCCAGCAATAGTCGCGTGTGGCTGCTCATCGGGATAACTACGTTGCGGCCGCCTTTGGGCTCCCTGAGCAGGATGTTGTTTCGATGGAAATCCAGGTCGGACCATTTCAGACGGAAGATCTCCCCGCGGCGCATACCGGTGTACAGAGCCAGCTTCATCATGGCGGCGCCCGCCGTGCGGGATGATCTGACCTCGAGGTGACGGTCCAGAACGGAAACGAGGCACCCCAGCTCCTCCCCGGTCAGGTCCTCGGTCTTCTCGTTGTTGACCCGGGGAAGCTGGATCGTGAATCGCGGCCCCGGGCATAACCCCCGCCTGATGCCGAAGTTAATGATCCGCCTCAGCAACTCCAGGGCGTTGGCGATCGACTTGGGCGATCTGCCTTTCATCTCATCGAGCTTCAGACGGTCCAGGTCGAACGGAGAGATCTCGGCCGGCTGCATGCTGCCGAACGGCCGGCTCAGATGAGCGTTGAAGATAGCCCGGTAGACGCTCATGCCCTTTAGGTCGGGGTTGGCTGTTTGGTATTCATCCCAGAGGCGGGCCACGGTCCACTGATCATCCGCCCGCCTGGTAGATTCCACTTCGGCTCGCCGTCCGTTGGCAGAATCAGTCGGGACGATATAATGCACGCCCTGTTCATCCGTCTTATATTTTTTTTCTCTCGCCATGGCGTGCTCTGCCGGGCGCTAGACTTCGGCCATCAGCAGAGCCACCTGCTCCGGCTCCGGCAGCTGGCCGCATAGCTCCTCGGGCAGCGACGACACCATCCGGTAAGCCGCGACACCGATCGGCCTTTTCGAATCGCGTATCGCATATTCGACTACGGTTTTGTCCTTGGACCGGCACAGGATGATGCCGATCGATGGATTCTCGTCCTGCTCCCGGACCCTGTCGTCGAGGACGGCCAGATAGAACTGCATCTTGCCGACGTATTCCGGGAGAAACTCGCCAACTTTGAGCTCGATGGCCACCAGACATTTGAGACGCCGGTGGTAAAGAAGCAGGTCGACAAAGAACTCCTTTGCCCCGACCTCCAGCCGGAACTGGCTGGAGATGAAGCAGAAGACGCCTCCCATCTCGCGCAGGAAGGGCTCGACCCTGGCCAGGACCTGCGTCTCCAGCTGCCGCTCGGAGAATTCATCCCCCAGCTCCAGGAAATCGAAAGTGTATTCATCGCGGACGGCGAGTTTTGCCTGGTTACGAACCTCTTCAGGAAGGGTCATATCGAAATTGACTTGGTTAAGCAGGGTTTTTTCGTAGGTCTGGTTATCGATTTGATGGATGAGGACGTTCTTGGTCCAACCGAATTTGCGAGTCATACGGATGTAGAACTCGCGCTGGAGGTCGTCTTTGCACTTCTCAAGAATAGTGTAGTTATGCGTCCAACCAATAACTCGCGCCATTGGCGCGAGTTTTCTATTTTCAGCATACGCTTCGTAGAAAACCCGCATGCGCCACAAATTTGAAGCGGAAAAACCTTGAATCCCGGGGAACTCTGCCTGCAGATCATCAGCAAGCATTTTTACTATGGCTCTGCCCCGTTTTCCGTTCTCCAGCCTCTCCACGATCATTCGCCCAATGTCCCAGTAAAGTTCGATCAGCTCCTTGTTGACCGCTCTCAGAGCCTCGTATTGCGCCGACCGTATCCGTTCCTTGATCTCGCCCAGGAGATTGCCATAGCCGTTCTTGGCCGTTCCGGTTGGGCTAGTCATCACAACTCCTCCTCAAGCTGGTCTACCGATATAAAAGGATTTTTCAGCGTCTGCCGTGCGAGGTCAGACTGAAGCGGAGGAAAGGTGGCATCAAAGTTGGTCGTGGCTGAATCGACAGGATCTTTCACATAGTCGAGAATCCGCACATTGTGGCCCCAGGGAATTTGTGCAACAAGCTGTTGCACAAGTCCTTCGTCTACTTGCGCTTTGAGATCCTTGAGAAATTCGCTGTAACCGTCGGGGACAATATCCTGCATCTCCGCCTCCTTTTCCGCTGCAAGCAATTGGTTTGCGCAGCGTTAGCTAAGGGAAGCGAAGCGGCCTGCAGCCGCGAGGAGTGGAATATTATGAGGTATGGTGAAACAGTGGGTGTTCGAAGCTTATCATATTTGCTGGACTTCCTATTATTTATAAAATTCTGCAAGTGGTTTAGTGGTTATTTAGCAATGGTTTTGGCACCAGCGCTCGGAACCAGACTCTGAAGCAATCTGCTTCCGAGCGCTTCAGAATCCAAGGGACATTATGTAACCTGGATAACGTAAATTATTAGTTTACAATTGTAAACTTATGGTTTACAATTTCACCATGGAGCTATTCGGAAAACTTCGTGCCAGTATCCTGTCTCTCTTCTTCCTCAACGAGGATAGCGATTATTATATTCGCGAAGTCGCCTCGATCGTCGGTTCTTCGCCGCGAGGCGCACAGAACCAGCTGGTCAAACTCGAGGATGAGGGGATCCTGAAATCAGAAATAAGGGGCAAGCAGAGGTTCTTTTCTGTGAATCACCAAAACCCATCTTATCAGGAGATACGTAGCCTGATCTTAAAGAAATATGGAGTCCCCCATCTGATCAGGAAAGCTCTTTCCGACATGCCGCATATCAAAGCAGCCTTTATCTATGGCTCGTTTGCCAGTGGTGAAGAGGATTATAGCAGCGACATCGATTGCTTCATCATCACTAATGGGGAGATCGATTACGAGCAGTTGAATTCCCGGATGTCTCGACTGGAAGAGCAATTCAGGCGCGACATCAATGTGGACATGATGACGGAAACTGAGTACCGGAAAAGACTGGCCACGACCGATCCGTATATTTCAACTGTGGAAGATGGCGATAAAACATACCTCATTGGCGAGGAACGGGAATTGTGATGAAATTCGATTTCAGCTATGCATGAAGCTGACTCTGGGGTTGTTCTTTTGCACACTTGCCAAACTTAACTGCTCCAAAGCGCCTTCATCGGAATAGCATAGAACCGATCGCCAAACGGTAGAGCATGCTCGCCGTTATAGAGCACCACACCGCAGGTAAACCTGTTTCCCAATGATTGCCGCAACCGCTTCATTCCCTGGAAATCCTTGCCAGTCACGGTTGCCGCAGCCTTTACCTCAACTCCGGCGATTTTCAATCCTTTTTGGATAACAATATCAACTTCAAATTTATGTTTGTCACGAAAATGAAAAAATTCTAAATGGTCTTCATCCCAGCTTGCCTGTCTTTTCAGTTCACCATAAACAAATGTCTCCAATAACTGACCAAATAGATTCCGGTTCTCGTATAGATCATCAGCATTCAAGGCGAGCAATGCGCCCGCGAGACCGGTATCACCCATATGTAATTTGGGTGACTTGACCAATCTCTTAATCTGATTGCTGTGCCATGATGGCAGGAAGTCGATGAGAAAGATCTTTTCCAGCAGATTCGTATAGTGACGAATCGTTGGCCGGCTGAGTTCGAATGGACTTGAAAGCTCGCTGACGTTCAGCAGGCGAGCTGTCTGACCCGCAGCCAGCGCAAGCAATTTTGGAATAACATCAAAAGTGCTGAGCCGCCCAAGATCATAAATATCGCGCTGGACCAGGGTATCCGCATAGTCACGGTACCACTTACGTCGCTGAGACCATTTGGTGCGCAGCTGCGGAACGGGATAGCCGCCTTTAAGAACACGCTCAGTCAATTCCTTGCCAAGGCGATCATAATCCTGCATCTCAAACTTGCCGGAAAAAAGGATGTCGAGAAACTTTGGATGGCTGCCCTCTATTTCGCATTGTGACAGTGGAAATAGCGGAACGATTTCCATCCGGCCTGCTAACGAATCGGACAACTTCGGTACGAAAAGGACGTTTGCAGAGCCCGTAAGCAGAAATCGACCTGCACGCCTATCCCGGTCAATGACCATCTTAAGAGCGGAAAAAAGTTTCGGCGCCTTTTGAACCTCGTCCAGGATCACCCTTTCCGGCAAGTCTGCAACGAAACCCATGGGATCTTCGTGCGCGGCGTCCAGGAGGGCAAGATCATCAAAGGAGTAGTAACGATAGTCCTTTTCCTCCCCCACAATCTGAGCAAGTGTGGTTTTTCCACATTGACGAGGACCGTGAATTAATACGGCAGGACTGTCTTCCAGGGCTGCCAGCAGCCTGGGATGAATATAGCGCGGTATAATCGCATCGGCTTTCATCGTGGGCCAATTGTAACAATTTTACGGGCCAAATGAAAGTTTATATCTAGGCTGTTTGAAAGTTATTATATGGACCAACTGAAAGTGTTCTATAATTCCAATGGAAAACTATTACGGGTCAGGCTTAATCTATGCTCTACTCCGACGCAGCTGACTTCCGGGTGCTTCGGAGTTGTATGTCCTGCCTTCTCAAAAGTCGATGAGACCGAGACGCAGACCCACTCGCATGCTGTCTTGCCCACTGCAGGCTCATTACCTATAATCCAGTCTCGGGCGAAACGCCCGACCACCCCTCGTCGGAGTGGCGGAATTTGGTAGACGCGCTAGGTTGAGGGCCTAGTGAGCCAATGGCTCATGGGGGTTCAAGTCCCCCCTCCGACACCAGTCTTTTTTTGCTACACTTCATCGCTCCCTTAGCTCAAGGAAGTTTAAGTCTGCTTCCGACGCCAGTCTCAACTTATTCGCGGACAAATCTGTTGCTTCTTCAGTTTCCGCGGCACATAACACGCGCTTGCGTGAATTATCACCATAATCAAAGATCATACTTTCCAAAGATAACAGTACAACCAAGGAACGATGTGAACCTCCTTCTTGGTTGCTATATTTTTAGCTTATTCGTATTGGCGTAGTTTTCCTACGAGAATTATTTCCTGCATTGAATCGTAGGAATAGTCTCATTTCTTGTGAATGAATGGATATTGAGAGAGTGTCAATCTTTTATCCATTGATCAGGCGAACATTAGAATAATACCCATAGATCTCCGACGAACCAATCTGATATCATTAATCACTGGCAAACTAATATTTCACGATTATCGAGTGCAGAGGCCATGAAAATCCTTCTTGTTGAACCAAATTACCGGAGAAATAAAAAACAGTTGCTTGAAGCTGTCCAGAACCCAGACAAGAAGGGCCATATAGACGATGAATCCCTTTGGTATCCACC
>Ga0075518_1000233_pt1 | contig 10869 bp, 12 predicted proteins | sample NGEPerA_2_FD_76970 | JGI IMG/M metagenome (GOLD analysis project Ga0075518, IMG submission 76970) | Arctic peat soil microbial communities from the Barrow Environmental Observatory site, Barrow, Alaska, USA - NGEE PermafrostAB136-A | ecosystem: Environmental > Terrestrial > Soil > Wetlands >...
CGGCCCGGCGCGTGCTCATCGGGAGACAGGAGGCAAGGAATGGAGCCAGTACGCAAAATCTTGATCATACTCTCTACGGCTGAACGCGAGAAAGCGATGGCTGGCCTGATGTATGCCAAGAACACCCATGAAAACCACTGGTTTGATGACGTGCGCGTCATTCTGTTTGGTCCTTTCGAACGACTTCTCGTCGAGGACACAGAAATCCGGGACCTCGGTGCGGAGATCTTCAAGATTATTGTTCATCCCGTCGCTTGTACTATGTTCGCAGACGACCCGGTCGTGAGCGATGCCATCAAGAGCCTGGGATGCGAGATCGATCAGGTGGGAGGCATCATCTCGGAATGCATCCGAAACGGCTACGTTCCCCTCGTGTTCTAAACGTTTCGTTTCAGCATCGTCGCCTGGATCACAAACGCCCCGGGAAACCGGGGCGTTTGTGATCCAGATATGTTCTGCGCTACTTCTGTTTCCTCTCGCACAACTCGAGAAGAACGCCATGCGTCGACCTAGGGTGGACGAAGGCTATCCGGGCCCCGCCTGCACCGTCCCGAGGCGTCTCGTCGATCAACTTGATACCCTTGGCCTTCAGCTCCGTAAGAGCTGCGTCGATGTCGTCGACCCGGATCGCGATGTGGTGCAGACCCTCACCGTGCTTTTCGATGAACTTGGCGACCGAGCTATCGGGACTGGTAGGCTCCAGCAGTTCGATCTCCGTGTCGTCAATGGGCAAGAACGCCGTTTTCACTTTCTGCTCAGCCACCTCTTCGATACCATGCAACTCGATACCCAGCGATGTCTCCCAGAATGACAGCGACTCCTGCAGGTTAGAAACGGCAATTCCGATATGGTCGATGTTCTTCAGATTCATGGGTTCCTCCAGCTTTGCTCAAAGATGATGTCTGCCAGCGAATATGGGTCGCTCTGCTTGCTGGCGACCTTTTCCAGCTCTGCCTGCACGGCCGGCTGGTCCAACTGCTGCTTCATGGTATCTGCCAGGCGCGCCTTGAGGATCTCGAGCACGTCGAGCTTGGCCATCCGGATCTTCAGCGCATCCAGCTTCCCGGAGGAGACGAGATGCGCGCGGTGCCGTTCAATTGTCTCGACAACGCTCTCGATGCCAGTGTTCATCTCTGCCGACACCTTGAGTACAGGCGGATTCCAGCCCGTCGTCATCGACAGCTGCAGGACAGACTCGACCTGTGTCGCCGTGCGGTCAGCTCCCTCGCGGTCCGCCTTGTTGATGATGAACAGATCCCCGATCTCCATGATGCCTGCTTTCATGGCCTGGATGTCATCTCCCATGCCGGGCGCCATGACGACGACGGTCGTATAAGCGACATCGTGGACGTCGACCTCGGACTGACCTGCCCCGACTGTCTCGACGAGGATCCACTCGAACCCCGCCGCATCAAGGATACGGGCCGCCATCCGGGTGGCACGGTTGAGACCGCCAAGCGAACCACGGGTCCCCATACTGCGGATGTAGACATGGCGAGTGAGGGCGACATCGAACATCCGAACCCGGTCGCCCAGAATCGCACCACCTGAAAAAGGACTGCTGGGATCGACCGCCAGAATGCCGACCTTCTGTCCACGAGCCGCCAGCAATGCCGCCAGTCGTGAAACCAGTGTACTCTTGCCCGCGCCGGGGGAACCGGTTAGTCCAACGATATAGGCACGTCCTGTGCTTGCATAGACGCCACGGATCACCTCGGCACCACGTGGATCGCCATTCTCGACCCACGTGATCGCACGCGCGATCGCTCTCGTATCGCCGGCCAGGACACCCAGCTTAACGTCCACCTGACTAGGCTTCCCTCTTCACGTGGCTTCGGATGTAGTCCACGCATGTGGCGAGAGGAGTACCCGGTCCAAAGACCTCGCTGATCCCGTGTTCTTTGAGGAACGGGATGTCATCTTCAGGAATGACCCCTCCACCCATGACCAGGATATCGTCGGCTCCTTTCTCCTTCAGCAAGTCAACGACCTTTGGAAACAGCGTGTTGTGCGCCCCCGACAAGCACGACAGGGCAACCACGTCCACGTCTTCCTGCACAGCGACTTCCGCGATCTGCTCAGGCGTGCGGCGAATGCCGGTGTAGATGACTTCCATGCCCGCGTCCATGAAGGCCCTTGCCAGGACTTTGGCCCCACGATCGTGCCCGTCCAGGCCAGGCTTTGCCACGAGAACTCTGATCTTCTCTTCCATGGTCTCCTCCTTAGAACGTCGCGTCCGGCCGATACTCGCCGAATACGGAGCGCAACACGTCGCAGACTTCGCCGAGAGTCGCGTACACGTCGACGGCGTCGATGATTGCAGGCATCAGGTTTGCATCACCACCGGCGACAGCTTTCACCTGATCAAGGGCAGCTTTGGCCTTGGCAGCATCGCGGTGGCTCTTCATCGCAGCCAACTCCTTGTGCCGTTTCTCAAAGAGGGCGGAATCGATGTGCATGAGATTCTTGAATGGTTTGTTCTCGACCTGGAACTTATTGACGCCGACGATGACCTTTTTGCCTGACTCAATTTCCAGCTGGTACTGATAGCTGCTGTTCTGGATCTCCTGCTGGATGAACCCTCGCTCGATAGCCTTCACTGCCCCGCCGAGCTCGTCGATCTTGCCGATGTACTTCCAGGCTTCTTCCTCGATACGGTTGGTCATGGATTCCACAAAGTAACTGCCTGCAAGAGGGTCGACCGTATCGGCTACCCCCGACTCGTACCCGATGATCTGCTGTGTCCGGAGGGCAATACGCACCGAATCCTCTGACGGCAGCGACAGGGCCTCGTCACGACTGTTTGTATGGAGTGACTGGGTCCCACCCAGCACTGCGGCAAGCGCCTGCAGCGTCACCCGTACGACATTGTTGTCCGGCTGCTGGCTCGTAAGCGTGCAGCCTGCCGTCTGCGTGTGAAAACGCAACATCAGGCTCTTTGGATTCTTTGCATGGAAACGGTCTTTCATGATTCGCGCCCACATTCGACGGGCGGCACGAAACTTGGCGACTTCCTCCAACAGGTTGTTGTGCGCATCGAAGAAGAACGAAAGGCGGGCCGCAAAACTGTCGACATCAAGTCCTGCCTTGACGGCAGCGTCAACATAGGCTATCCCGTCGGCGAGCGTGAATGCGACCTCCTGGACCGCAGTGCATCCGGCCTCACGCATGTGATAGCCACTGATGCTGATCATATTCCAGTTGGGAGCTTCCTTGGAGCAATAGGCAAAGATGTCACTGATGATGCGCATTGACGGGGCCGGCGGATAGATGTACGTACCGCGAGCGCTGTATTCCTTGAGAACATCGTTCTGAATGGTGCCGTTCAGCTTGTCGGCGCTGATGCCCTTGCGCCTCGCAAGCGCGATATACATCGCCATCAGAACCGCGGCAGGAGCGTTGATGGTCATGGACGTGCTGACCTGGTCGAGCGGGATGCCATCGAACAGCACCTCCAGGTCCGCGAGCGAACTGACCGACACGCCGACCTTGCCGACCTCACCCTCCGAGAGTGGATGGTCTGCATCCATGCCCAGCTGAGTTGGAAGATCGAACGCGATGGACAGACCGGTCTGGCCCTGGTTCAATAGATACTTGTACCGGCGGTTGGACTCCTCGACCGTTGCAAACCCCGCGTACTGACGCATGGTCCAGAGACGACCGCGATACATCGTGGGCTGGTATCCTCTCGTGTACGGATATTCTCCGGGGAACCCAATGTCGCGCATGTAGTCCATGTCGACAATGTCCTCAGGTGTATATAGCAGCTTGACGTCGATGCCGGAACTGGTGGTGCAATCCGAATAGGCCTTGCAGGTCTTGCCGGCTGGGATCTTGTCAGCACCCTGCTGCCACTTCGCCTTTGCAGCTTTCAGTCTCCCAACGCTTTCCTTGTCAAACATTCGCTCACCTCACTTTTGACGTGTCCATGGAAGGCTCAGGGCGTGTTCACACCCGATGCTCGTCTCCGAGAAAGTATAGCAGGAAACGAGGACCTCACCACGTGCGCACCCATTCCGTCATTCCCCCCCGAGCACTTTTGTTCAAGGTGAGGGGTGCTCTCGGCGCAGGCGGGAATCCAATCCCCATCACTCCGTCATTCCCCCGAGCCCTTTTGTCCAAGGTCCCCAAGTATGTTAGTTCAATACGAGGGGCGCTTCTGAGGGGCGCTCTCGGCGAAGGCGGGAATCCATTCCTTGTCGTCCATCTGTCCCAAAGATGTCGCGTCGTGGTTGCTTATCTCTTCCCGTATCATCCCCGTGGGCGCTGCAAGTTCGTTCGCTAAGGGAAAAGGAAACGGCTACCTCACCTCCAACAGTCGCCATTTCGGTGAATCAGTAGTGGTGGAGATAGGGGTGTTGAACTATGCTGGCGAACACCCCTCAGTAGCTCCTGAAAGCACAGTCGTGGACGCCCTTGCAGATGTATTGCTCCGGGTAGGGTCGCCCAAGACTGACTAGGTTTCTAGAGCTAGTATACATGCCGTAACGTCACAGTTGCGGCACCCACCAGACGCTGTCGCTTTTGGGCTCGTTCTCGGAAGGGGTGCGATGCTTGACTGCTGCAGCTTGCACGGGTATGGTGGTAATGCTAGGACGAAAAGGGAATAGTCCAGAGGAGGCCTCAATGATTAGTTCGAATTGCGGAAAGATAACCCCTGCCGCTTCAGACAACGTTCTGGGGCGTGCTGCGGAACCGAATACTCGGAGTAGGGCCTCGTTGCCAGCACTTATCCCCTACCGGAAGGGCGACAAATGGGGGTTCTGCGACAGTAGGAAGAGACTGGTAATACCGGCCGTCTACGACCACACTGCTCCTTTCGCCGATGGTCTGGCGCGTGTCATACTCCGGGGGAAGTTGGGCTACGTCGACCCCACAGGAAACATGGCGATACCAGCCATCTACCGTCTGGCGGAGCATTTTTGCGACGGTCTTGCGCCCGTTCAGCTCGGCAGCAAGTATGGTTTCATCGACACGAAAGGGAACATGGTGATATCGGCCATCTTCGACAGAGTCAATGCTTTCAGTGAGGGTCTTGCTCTTGTCCGCTTTGACGGCATCTCTGACCGTTCTGACAGCAGGTATGGTTTCATCGACACGAAAGGGACTCTGGTGATACCGGCTATCTACGGCTGGGCAGGCTACTTCAGCGAAGGTCTTGCACCTATTCAGTTGCAGGGTGAGCAGGCTGGGTCTCACCGCAAGCGCGGCTACATAGATCGCAACGGCGATGTCACGATACCCCCCGCCTTCGGCTCAGCTGATTCCTTCAGCGAAGGACTTGCTCGCGTGGCAGTCGACGGCAAGTGGGGTTTCATAAACACGGAGGGGGACATTGCGATAGCCTGCAAGTATGAGGAGGCAGAATCCTTCAGCGATGGCCTCGCACTAGTTGAGCTCAACTACGAGCGGGGTTTCATCAATAGAGCTGGGAAGGTCATGATACCGGGGCCTTATGACGAGGCAGATGTTTTTGGCGATGGTCTTGCGGCCGTCAAGGTCCGAGGGAAATGGGGTTTCATCGACACGAAGGGGAAGATTGCCATACCCGCCGTCTATGACTATGACGACGCATCTGCCTTCAGTGCTGGTCTTGCAGCAGTCAAGTTCCAAGGGAAATGGGGTTTTATCGACATAGAGGGTACACAGTACTGGGAAACAGCTCATGCGAGAGACAACCTTCCCGCACTGATCCCATACCGTAGGGGCGACAAATGGGGATTCTGTAGCCCGGACGGCGAAATGGTTGTGCCTGCAGTGTATGAAGATGCTTTCCCGTTCAGTGAGGGCCTCGCATGTGTCGAGCTGGACGACCGCTACGGCTTCATCGACACTGACGGGAGACTTGCAATACCAGCTTTGTCCTGCAGCGCGGGTTCGTTCGAGGATGGCCTTGTGACATGGGATCTGGAAGACAAGGTCGGCTACATCAACTCCAGGGGAGACACCGTCGTCCGGGAGGCCTATGAGTGGGTGGGTTCGTTCAGGAATGGACTAGCATCCATCCGTCTTGACAAGAAGTGTGGTTTCGTTGACCCCGAAGGCAACATAGTGGTTTCTGCAATCTACGATTGGGTTTTTCCTTTCAGCGAAGGCCTTGCGTGTGTCGTGCTTGACCATCGTTCTGGGTTCATCGACACCAAGGGGCACATGGCCATACCAGCGGCATTCGATGAAGCCTATCCGTTCAGCGATGGTCTTGCGCTCGTCAAGGTCCGCAGCAGGTGGGGCTTCATCGACGTGGCCGGGGACATAGCAGTAGCCTGCACGTATGCCAGTGCAGGTTCCTTTAGGGAAGGTCGTGCAGCAGTTGAACTCAACGGCAAATATGGCTACATCGACACCAAAGGGGCCATGGTCATTCCCCCGGTCTATGACGGCGCTTGTTCCTTCAGTGAAGGTCTTGCAGCAGTTGGACTCAATGGCGCGATGGGTTGTTACATCAACACGGAGGGAAATCTGGCAATAGCCGGCGTATTCGACGAAGCAGGCCCCTTCAGTGAAGGGCGAGCATTTGTCGAAATCAACGGGAGACGGGGCTTCATCGACACTTCCGGCAACATGGCGGTACCAGCTGTCTATGACAGTACAGATTCTTTCTGCCATGGGCTCGCACGCGTGGAGTTCGATGGCTGCAGTGGATTCATTGATAGCAGAGGCGTCCAGTACTGGGAAGACTGAGGATTCTGGACAGCTACTGCCATACGACCAGGTCACCGTGTTCGGCGGACGAATGGGAATTGGAACCGTCGCCCCACTTGTCCAGTCTTGCTCTCGGGGAATCCATCGCTGGCCGCGCTCGAGGGTGATGCCGGAACGTAGTGTTGATGCAGTTGCGATGGAGATAGGGGGCCTTGGGAGCGCGGACGATAATTGGATGAATCGCTCATTCAGCGATAGTATCTAGCAGATTGAAGGAGACTACTGCGCGCACAGAACGAGATTCTGGAAAACAGAGGTAGTCCGCATTCAGTTCTACTTGCGTCACACGGAGGGTTAAGAGTGAAACCGAGCAAACTGTCGGATCACGTCTTGAAGAAGGGCAAGTTCACTACGCCCTTCAACGCAATACCAGCAATGACCGAGTTGGAGGATGAGAAGACCTGGGCATATGGCCGGTTGCCCGAATACTTGTGGATAGGGCTAGTCTTGAAGCAATACGGCCGCACTGTGGGATTGGCAAAAATGTATGGCATAGTCACCTTCTTGCATGAGATTGCCCCAAGCATGTCAGTTCCAAGGATATCGGACATCTTGGCACTGGACTCTTCCCGCCAGGCTGCGTTCTATGAACACGTTTGCTCCGTCGTATCAAGAGAAACGTTGGCTCCGATGACCCTGTTCCTCACTCAGAGCAAATACCCTGTGTTTGCGCAGTCCTTTGCTTGCCAGGGACTCAGTATTGCCGACCGTGAGAAGACCATCATTGACGTGATGAAGGATCTCTCCGACCACCAGACGAACGATTCTACGGATATCCGTTTCGTTGTCCTGTACTTTTCCGCCGCACTGTCAGGTCGGCTGCATTTCCAGAACAAAGAACAAGCCGATTTTCTGCGTGAGTATCCTGTTCTGGATCATTCGGCAGAGAAGATGCGCATGATCAGGCCTTTGGTGAGATCAGCCGAGATGATGGTGCTGCAAAGTGAGAAGGCGAATTCTGACTACCTGAGACTCTTTTGGGGGAGGTTGAGCTGCATGACAGAGTGTTCGCTGTATTCGGTCCGTTATCCGGATGAGAAGCGAGACATCGCTGCGTACATGGAATACCTGCACGATGTGTTTTCATATCTCTCGCAGCTGTTTGTCACCACATCACCCCTCGATGAGAAGATGAGGGTTATGCTTGGCATCAGTACGTATTCCTACAAGCGTCTCCGAGAAGTTGTCGATCATGGGCTGTGCAACTCTATATCGGGACGGAGTTGCGTGAGGGTCCTCATTGAGAATTACATCATGATGAAATACCTGATAGAGAACGAGTCTGAACACCCAGACATCTGGCGCGAGTTTCAGTTTTATGGCATTGGACTGTACAAGCTAGTGTTGGAACGTCACCGTGAACGCGACAGTGTGGACCCAAATTGCCACTTCAACGCAGAGTACATTCAGGCTTTGGTTAATGAGTTCAAAAGCGAAGAGTTCATAGACATGGACATTCGCTATTTTGATCAGCAGAACATCAGGAAGAAGGCGGAGGCTGTTGGAGAAGTAGACCTCTACGGGCTCTACTACGACTATGACTCGTCTTTTGAGCACGGGCTGTGGGGAGCTATTAGAGAGAGTTCTCTGTTGAAATGCGATAACCCGGCGCATCAATATCATTGCACGCCAGACGTAGACGATCGCATCAATCTGAAGAGTGTGTTGCCAGATTGTATCGGGGTCACGAAGAAGACTGTGGCCCTGCTCAACGAAATCTACGGCATTCCGTCTGCGCTGCTTGAGGGGGTAACGAATTATGCCTTGCCGCCTGCTTGAAGATGGCATCGCAGGTCTTCAAAGAGAGTACAGAGACCTGCTGTTGGCCCTGCTTCCTGACCTGGGTTCGCAAAACGTCATATCGTCACTTGACGAGATAAACATCTTCTGGCACTCAAACATGGACCTCGCTATGCTATATCTGAACTATGTCATTGCCCACGATGACAGCTACGTTTTCACGACGGCAACGTCTATGGACGCAGATGAGGGCGAGCAGTACTCTTTCATGTTGTTGGGAAGAGCTCACATCCTGGATGACCCTCTGGGCGCTTATTCAGCCTCAATAGCTCAGGGTATGCCGAGCACGCTTGCGGATGTTCTGAAGAGGACAATAGCATCGGCTGCTGCAGACAGTATCAGGATCCTTGACGAATGTGGCGGCAAGATCGTAGTCCTGCCGTTCCGGCTACTGAGTCACGAGCAGGAGGAGTTGTCACCTGCACTATACAAGGCAGGCAAACAGGCATTTGTCAGCCTCTTCGATGACATTTCCAGCGTCGACGACTTCTTCGCCAAGTGCGAGTCATTAGAAGACATAGAGGAACATCTCAAGCATAACATGGAGAACATGATACTCTTCACCGAGCACGATGATGGAACGGAACCCTTTGCTGACAGATTCCGAGATGCCGTTCGAGAACACGCTTCTATGTATGAAACTGGCTCGTCCGAGGCGGCCAAGTTTTTCCAGACAGTGTATGGATACATTCAGCAGTCTGTTGACGTACTGGCGTCCTGCCTCCAGTACAATTGCACGCCACATATACGGTCCAGGATCTCTCTACTCTACTTCATGCTTCTGTCCGAGAGCTTCATGGAGGTCGCGACGGTTCCTTCGATGAGGTACAAAGCTTGTGTTGGCCATTTGATATCTTGCCTCTGCAACGCCGAGAAACTGAGCACAGTGGGTTTTGACGATTATTGCAGACTTGTGCTTGAAACGAAGTTTCAAGATCTGCTGTTCTCTTCACTAGCTGAGGCCGGGATAACGGAACACAACTTTTCGCCGAACAAAATAGCGCCGATCTTGAACAAGCGTCTGGACGAATTGTACGCTGCGCTGTGAAAAGCTCATCTGCCAGCTTGTCTGATTCGTCCAGGATCTCGATTCGAAGCATTTGCCCCCCGTCGTCATCATCTGCTCGTCGCGTTCCTTCGCTCAAGAACCTATATTGACATTTCGCTAGGTCAACCAGGAAGCTGTGATGTGGCCAATGCCCGGTTGTTGACATGCACAAGGACCCAACACATACTCCTGTTCTACTGATCCCACTGAAGGAGGGAGTCATGGCGAAGGCGTTGCTTCATGTAGACCCCGGAAAGACGATTCCGGACGATTCGTGTGTCAATAATGGTTTCGGAGCGAAGATTGGGAACGTCGTTCCCTACCGGAAGGGCAACAAGTCGTTCCTCAGGTATTCGCTCAAGTCAGATGAGGGTTGGCAATTACCAAGTAGTGAAATATACCGAAAAACCCAAGGGATTGTCTACAAAGGCCGAAACCGCCGGGCACATGGGCGTTGAGGAAGTGCTTCATCTCCAAAGTGCCGACCGATAATAGCATGGGGGGTGACCAAGATGATAGTTGAGCAAATAAGAGCGAAAGCAAAGCCCGGAGTAATCATTCCAAAACCCGAAGCCAAATCAGATTTCATCGTAAAAGGTTGAGGCAAACGATGGGGAGAGAACCAGGAGGAAAAGAAAGAAGAAGGGGGGCAAAGCCGGGAAACATCAGTATGGACTGGACAAGCATCTGGAGCGCGGCAAACGGGTTCGGGGTGAAGCTCAGGACCCTACAAAGTACTTCGTGAGTGTTGGACGCCAGCGTCGCTGGGGTGCTATCGACACTTGCCAGGACATCGTGTCTTGGTCCGTGAACCGAAGCTGTCCTGCAGAGAGCTGGAGGTCAGTGGCTGCCGGGCCCCGCTTGATGTTCGGAAGACTCGATGGATGTCGGAATCCAAGTGGAAAGGCGGGCAGAAGTGACAGCTACGAAGATGACCAAAAAGCACCGGAAAGCCACATCAAAAGCTGCCAATCAAATGGTGGAGATAGGGGCGAACAGGCAGTCCTGCGAACCATCCACAACGCTACTGTTCAAGCTGACCTTAGAGACCGTTCTTGACCACTTGTGGTGTGAAAGAGGTGCTCGCCGCGGCACGCGACAAGGTACGACCCCGTCTTCCTAACGCGTGGCCGGGGTGCCTCAGGAATCAGAACCGTCATTGAGTTAAGTTCAAACGGTTGCCCCGCAGGACGGCGATTTGCCCCAGCCACGAAATTGGACTGCAGTTAGTGCGATGAACGGCTGTTACAAGGAAGGTAGCTTGATTCCTGGAGCACCAGCTGACGGAGGCAATCTTCTTCTCGCCATCGAAGCAATGC
>Ga0075518_1000234_pt1 | contig 10865 bp, 10 predicted proteins | sample NGEPerA_2_FD_76970 | JGI IMG/M metagenome (GOLD analysis project Ga0075518, IMG submission 76970) | Arctic peat soil microbial communities from the Barrow Environmental Observatory site, Barrow, Alaska, USA - NGEE PermafrostAB136-A | ecosystem: Environmental > Terrestrial > Soil > Wetlands >...
AGAACTACGAGACGTACCACGAGGCGTTCACCAAGCCGTACGGGATGATCCTCGTCACCGGACCGACCGGGTCGGGCAAGTCCACAACCCTGTACGCAACACTGAATGCCGTCTCTCGTCCAGAGATCAACGTCATCACGGTCGAGGACCCGGTCGAGTACCGGCTCGACGGCATCAACCAGGTCCAGGTCAACCCGAAGGCCGGCCTGAATTTCGCGAGCGCGCTGCGCTCGATCCTGCGCTCCGACCCCGACGTCGTGCTCATCGGGGAGGTCCGTGACCACGAGACCGCGCAGATCGCGATCGAGGCGGCGCTCACCGGCCACCTCGTCCTGTCGACCCTGCACACGAACGACGCGCCGTCGGCGATCACCCGCCTGATCGAGATGGGGATCGAACCGTTCCTCGTCGGTTCGGCGCTCGATGCTGTGGTCGCGCAGCGCCTTGCACGCAAGCTGTGCGACAAGTGCAAGGAGCCGTACGAGCCGAACGAGGTCGAGCTGGTCGCAGCGCGCTTCCCGTGGATGCCGGGGGAGGAGATCCCGATCCTGCACCGCGCCGTCGGCTGCCCGACCTGCTCGAAGACCGGCTATCGCGGGCGCATCGCGCTGCACGAGGTCATGCGTGTCTCCGAGGAGATCGAGCGGCTTGCGGTGTCGCACGCCTCGGCCGCCGAGATCGCGATGATGGCCCGCAAGCAGGGCATGATCGCGCTGCGCGACGACGGCTGGACCAAGGTCGTCATGGGGCTCACGTCGATTGAGGAGATCCTGCGCGTCGTGGCCTGAGCCGCCAGAACGGACACGTGCTCCCGATTCCACTCAAGGACCGGGGTCGCCAGGCCGATGAATGGTCGTGGGTGTGGTGCATGACGACGTGGAGGCAGAACCGTGAGCGACCCTTACCAGGCCCCGGCAGGGGAACCGACCCGGCCGCTGCCGCCGTACCGGCCCGCGGGCCCGCAGGCGGGTACGGCACCCTCTCAACCGTCCCGGCCCATCTACACGCCGGTGCCATCGCAAGGCACCGGCGGTCTGCAGGCGCCGTTGCGCGCTCAGGTCGGCCACATGCCAGCGACAGCGGTGAGCTACGTCCCGGGCGCACCTGCGCCGGGCGGCCCGTCGACTGTCCCGCCCCCGGCGCCCGCACCGCGGGCGCCCGAGCCGGGCGCACCGACCGATCCGCCCGCAGCTCGTGACCGCAGCGCGCGCATCGGGATGGCGCAGGAGAGCCGGGCGGACGACCTTCCTCTCGACGAGGCTCTCATCGAGATGGTCAAGCTGGGCGCGTCGGACCTGCACCTGACGATCGGTGCTCCGCCGATGATCCGCAAGAGCGGCTCGCTCCGCCCGCTCGAGGGGTATTCGACGCTCACGGGTGAAGCGCTCAAGCGAAGCATCTTCGCTGTCCTGACGCAGAAGCAGCGCGAGGCGTTCGAGGCCGAGCTCGAGCTCGACTTCGCGTACGCGGTCCGTGGCGTGGCTCGCTTCCGCGTGAACCTCTACCAGCAGCGCGACTCGATCGGTGCAGCCTTCCGCGTCATCCCGTACGAGATCAAGCCCCTCGAGGAGCTCGGGGTGCCGCCCGTCGTGGGGACGTTCGCCGGACTGCCGCGCGGACTCGTCCTGGTGACGGGGCCGACGGGCTCAGGCAAGTCGACGACGCTCGCCGCGATCGTCGACCTCGCGAACCGTACGCGCGAGGACCACATCATGACGGTCGAGGACCCGATCGAGTTCCTCCACCGCCACAAGAAGTGCCTCATCAACCAGCGCGAGGTCGGCGCGGACACGCACTCGTTCGCGGCGGCGCTCAAGCACGTGCTGCGGCAGGACCCCGACATCATCATGGTGGGGGAGATGCGCGACCTCGAGACGATCTCGGTCGCGCTCACAGCAGCCGAGACCGGTCACCTCGTGTTCGCGACGCTCCACACGCAGGACGCTGCGCAGACGATCGACCGAATCATCGACGTGTTCCCGTCGCACCAGCAGTCGCAGGTGCGCACACAGCTGGCCGGCGCGCTCCAGGGAGTCGTCTGCCAGACACTGTGCAAGCTCGCCGACTCACCCGGGCGAGTCGTGGCGACGGAGGTGTTGCTCGCTACCCCGGCGATCCGCAATCTCATCCGCGAGGGCAAGACGCACCAGATCTATTCAGCGATGCAGGCAGGCGCCCAGCTTGGGATGCATACGCTCGACCAGCACCTCGCCGACCTGGTCAAGACCGGTCGGATCACGTACGAGACAGGACTTGAGACCTGCCACCACGCCGAGGACTTCAACCGACTCACAGGACGGTTCTCGGGTGCGGCCCAACAGAACGGGTCTGGCAGCGTTGGTGCGTTCCGGGCGCAGGAGTTCTGATGGCCGAGGGCAAGACGTTCGAGTATGCCGTCCGCGATCGTTCGGGGAAGATCGTCAAGGGGCGCATCGAGGCCCAGAACCAGGCGGCCGTGGCGAATCGCCTCCGAACGATGGGGCTCGCCACGGTGTCGATCACCGAGGTCAGCACGAAGGGCCTGCAACGTGAGATCACGATCCCCGGCTTCGGCGACCGGATCGGGCTCAAGGACCTCGCGGTCATGGCGCGCCAGATGGCCACCATGGTCTCTGCCGGTCTGTCGCTCATCCGCACCCTCGGGATCCTCGCCGAGCAGACCGAGAACAAGGCCCTGGCGAAGGTACTGGCACAGGTCCGCAACGACGTCGAGTCCGGAATCTCGTTGTCCGCCGCGATGGCCAAGCACAACGAGGCGTTCCCGCCACTCATGGTCAACATCGTCCGAGCAGGCGAGGTCGGCGGCTTCCTCGAGATGGCCCTGCTCTCGGTTGCGGGCAACTACGAGGCCGAGGTGAAGCTCAGGGGCAAGATCAAGTCGGCCATGACGTACCCGGTGGTGGTGTTCATCATGGCGATAGCGGCCGTGATCGCGATGCTCGTGTTCATCGTGCCCGTCTTCCAGAAGATGTTCGAAGGTCTCGGCGGAGCACTTCCGCTCCCCACCCAGATGCTCGTCTACATGTCGCAGGCGATGAAGTGGGTCGGTCCGCTCCTGGCTGTCCTGCTCGCGGTCTTCTCTGTGTGGTGGCGGCGACACAAGAACGACGATGCCGTGCGCCGACGGCTTGATCCGCTGAAACTCAAGATGCCCGTATTCGGCAAATTGTTCCAGAAAGTCGCAATCGCCCGTTTCTCAAGAAGCTTCGGGACGATGATCGGTGCCGGTGTCCCCATCCTGCAGGCGCTCGACATCGTCGGCGAGACGAGTGGGAACTGGACCATCGAGCACGCGGTCAAGGACGTCGAGGAGAGCGTGCGCAAGGGTGAGTCGCTCTCAGGGCCGCTCGCTCGCCATGCGGTGTTCCCGCCGATGGTCGTGCAGATGATGGCCGTGGGTGAGGACTCCGGATCCATGGAGCAGATGCTGGAGAAGATCTCCGAGTTCTACGATCAGGAGGTCGAGGCAACGACGGAGCAGCTCACCTCGCTCATCGAGCCTCTGATGATCGCGATTCTCGGCACGATCATCGGCGGCATGATCATTGCCCTGTATCTGCCGATCTTCAACATCTTCACCCTGATCGAGTGAGGCCGCGGTCGCCGCGCGCTCCTGCAAACGGGTGATCTTGTCGGGTCTTCCCGTCTGGTCGCTCAAGTCGGTCCGGATCCCCACCGATGGAGTCCGTGCAGTGCATGATCCGGTTCCACCGGAATTCACCTCAGAAATCGAAAACTCACTCGCACCATCGAAGGGGAGCGCATCACATGCTCGCTCGTATCCGCAAGTCGATCGAGGACAAGGACAAGGGCTTCACCCTCGTCGAGCTCCTCGTTGTGGTCATCATCATCGGCATCCTCGCCGCCATCGCGATCCCGCTCTACCTCAACCAGCAGGCCAAGGCCAAGGACGCGGCAGCGAAGTCGGACCTCGCGAACATCCGCGTCGCCATCGCAACCTACCTCGTCGACACCCCCGCGCTCCCGGCCACGCTGACCACCGCGAACCTGAACAGCGCGGGATTCGCGAATTCTGGAAGCGTCATCATCGGTGCCGTAGCCATCGATGCCGCGGGGCTTTTCTGCGTCGGCGCAACTGTGGCCGGCGGGGCTGTGGGTTCGTTCTCCACCGACCAGAACGGCGTGCTGTACAAGCAGCCCGCCTGCCTCGCGGCGAACAAGCTCTGAGTTAGGAAGCGACGAAGGGGGCCGGGGTCAGTCCTGCGGGACACCTCCGGTCCCCTTCGGTTCCGACGACAGGAGACAGTGCAGTGCGAGCCATATCGGTACGAGCGAGCGATGAGGATGGCTTCGGCCTCGTAGAGATCATGATCTCGATGCTTCTCCTCGGGATGCTGTTCGCGGCTGCGGCGCCCCTGCTGATCAACTCGTTTCGCGTCACAGCCAAGAACACAACGATCTCAACGGCGTCTCAGCTCGTGAGTCAGCGTGTCGAGTCAGCGCGCACGGTCTCGGTGGCCGGAGACTGCGCTGTGCTCCGCGCACAGGTAGAGCCGGCCACAGTGGTGACCGATGGTCGAGGGATCGCACTCACGGTGACGGGAGTCGTCACGGACTGCACCCAGACACCGGGGAGCGAGCACGATCAGCCGCGACTCGCCACGGTCGCAGTGACCGTGAGCACCGCAGCGGCAGGATTTGCGAACCCGGTCGCGCACGCCACCACCCAGATCTTCGTGAAGTTCAAGCCATGAGGCGACGCGGGTCGATGCGCCACCGCGGAGAGTCGGGCATGAGTCTCGTGGAACTTCTCGTGTACTCACTGCTGCTCGTCTTCGTGGTGTTGATCGCTGGCTCGTTGCTCATCCGCACTCTCCAGACGCAGCGCGACGTGACAACGGTCTCCCAGACCAACAACGATGCACTGCTCACATTCGGTCAGCTGGAACGCGACGCTCGGAATGCTGCGAAGGGCAAGACGTCGGACGGCGGAAACCTGCTGCTCCTCGCGACAAGAGTTGCCTCAGACGCAGATCCCAACACGTGGGTGTGCGTCGGGTACTACTACAACCCCGGCACAAAGGTGCTCAGACGAGTCAGTTCCACGTCGACGACCGCCACGGCAGCAGCAGCGGTGGCAGGCTCCGGTTCCGCTCTTGCCGCCTCGACAGCCGCTTGGCCTGTTGCCCTCGAACAGGTGTCTCTGCTCGGGGCGCGCGTCTTCGGAACGGTTGATGGCACGGTCACCAGCGGCTCGACGCTAGACGCGTCGCTCAGCACGGCAACCTCCGGGACGCACAAACCTGTAGCCTTCCAGACCAGTATCAATCTGCGTCCGCAGTCAGGCTCAGTCCCCGCCTGCTTCGCATGACGATGCCCCCCCGATACGACCCTTCCATAACCAGTGCACAGACAGCCGGAGGTCCGATGAGTTCCCGACGTAGGTGCGCCTCGCGCTCGCGTGACGATGCGGGTGTCGGAATGGTCATGGTCATCGGTCTGATGATGGTAGTAGCGGTCATCTCCGTGACCCTCGTCTCGGTGACGGTCTTTGGCACGCGCTATACATCGCAAAGCAGGATCGGCGTCCGGACCCAGGCCGCGGCTGATGCGGGAATCGACGTCATTCTCGCGCAGCTCGAGGGCAAGACCTACAACCAGCTGTCGACGGTGTGCTCGCAAGCGATCTCGATCGACTCCATTCCGGTGACGGTGACGACCCAGTACACGGTTGTCTCCGGCGCCAGCACGGTCACGACGGCGTGCCCGGCCCCCGGAGACGCCGTGACCAGCCTGCGCGTGACAGCCCGCGCCGTGACGGTCAACAGCGTCAACCAGAATCAAGAGGTCGTCCGTCGCACGGCTGCTATCATCGCGCCCACGCCCCCCGAGGTGATGCTGGACAAGGCCGTCTTCGGTGAGGCGGACCTGGTCCTCACGAACGACTTCCAGCTCATCGCGAGCGGCGCCCTCGACGCCGCCGGCCATCCGATCTCCGATGCGAACGTGTACAGCAACGGGAGCGTGACCTGCAAGACGCAGGTGAACGCCGGCGGTTCCATCTACGCCGCGCAGGGGGACTTGACGCTTGAGAACAACTGCGACATCGGGAACTCGGTGTGGGCGAGCGGCAACGTGCACATCAGCTCGAACGCAAGTGTCGACGGTGACGTCTACGCAGCGGCGGCCACCATTCCGTACTCGGTCATGCTGGACAACAACACTTCGCTGGTCACGGGCAATGTCCTGACCAATGGCGGCATCAAGATGAATGACGCAAAGGTCACTGCCCACGGAGGCATCCACGGTTCGGCGTTCAGCAGACTCGGCATGATCGATCTGCAGAACGGCAGCGGGATCGGCGGAAGCGCCTATGCCAACCTGGACATCGCATTCAACAACGGTTCCATCGTCGGGGCGGATGCGCTGTCGCTCACCGGTTCGTTGACCACGACGAACAACGGCAACAGCGTGCTCGGCACCGCCACGGCGAAGGGCACTATCTCGCCGACGCTCGCCGCGGCAACCAAGGCCATCAGCAGCACCTCGTCGTTCCCTGCTGTACCAAACCCGGCCGTCGTGTTCCGGCCGTCTGTGGGATACCCGACGCAGATCCAGCCGCCGGCCCGAGAGCAGCTCGCCCAAGTGCAGATGACAAGCACTCAGATCGACCAGTGGGTTGCCGCCGGATGGCGACTCGAGACCATCGTCAACCAGTGCTCGAGCGCCAAGGCTGCACTCGACGCGATCGCCGACTGGTCATCCCCGGTCCTGGCAGTCTTCACCGGCTGCACGTCGCCAGTGACCTTCGAGTCGGCGCAGTTCACAGGAACCACGGCGCTGCGCAACAACCTCGCCATCGTGAGCGACACCGGGTTCACATCGAACAACGAGCTCCAGGTCTCGTCCTCAGACGCTACGAACCGCAAGCTCTACTGGATCGTGCCGGCCAACGCGCCCGGGATCACGTGGGCAGGTGCGGCCGCTGGGCAGACGACGCCAGTGTGCAGCCCGTCGCGAGACATCGTGATCAACAAGGCGGAAGTCCATCGCATCGAGTGGATGCTGTACACCCCGTGCACACTGACCTGGACAAACGGCATGCCGGGAACGTCCGACGCGTTCCTCGGGCAGATGTATGCCGGCCGGGTCAACATCGCGACCAAGATCACCCTCAAGATGTCGAGCGTGCCCATCCCCTCATTGGCGGTCGCGCACCCGTCGCCGACAGAACCCGCCAAGATGAACCTGTCGTCACGATACGATCTGCCGGCGAACTGATCCGCGAGGGAAGAGCTAGTGCAGACATGATGACGTCACAGTGGTTGTAGTCTTTGCAGCGGTCCTCGGGCTTGCCGTGGGTTCGTTCCTCAATGTCGTCGTGTGGCGGGTCCCCCGTGGCGAGTCAATTGTCCGGCCGCCGAGCGCGTGTCCTCGGTGCATGCACCCGATTCGGCCGAGGGACAACGTCCCCGTACTGAGCTGGCTGATTCTTCGAGGTCGGTGCCGCGACTGCAAGACGCCAATTGCCGTGCGCTATCCACTCGTCGAGGCGGGCACGGCGTTCGCGTTTGCCCTTGTCGCCTCGCATTTCGGCCTCGCTTGGGAACTTCCGGCCTATCTGTACGCCGCAGCGATCGCCGTTGCGCTGGGACTGATCGACGTCGACACGCGGCGACTCCCGGATCGCATCGTTCTTCCGTCATATCCGGTGGTGCTCGGTCTTCTCGCGGTCGCCAGCTGGGCTCCGGGCGGTCTGAGCGACTGGGCGTCCTATGGGCGCGCACTCGCTGCCGGTGCCATTATGTTCGCCGGCTACTTCGCCCTTGCCTTCGTGTATCCCCAGGGAATGGGTTTCGGCGACGTGAAGCTGAGTGGCGTCGTGGGCCTCTATCTCGGGTGGCTCGGCTGGGGAACCCTCGCGGTTGGGTGGTTCGGGGCCTTCCTGCTGGGAGGGGTCTATTCGATCGCGCTGCTCGCCTTGCGGCGAGCGACCCGAAAGTCCGCACTACCGTTCGGGCCCTGGATGCTGGCAGGGATGGCTGTGGGCATCGCCTTTGGTGAGTCCATCTCCCGCTGGTACCTCGACGTGATACTCGTCGGCTGATTGAGACTCTCGCTCAAGTCCCGCGGCGGCGGCGCCGATAGATGCTGTGAGTACTAGCGGCAGGCGGAAGGCAACTCTGTGGGAAGCACACGCGTCATCGGGCTCGACATCGGCACCACAGCCGTTCGCGCAGCCCAGGTCGAGTTCGGTAGCGGGGGGGCCAGAAGACGCGCTCCGGCGACGCTGGTGCGCTTCCACCAGGTTCCCTTGCCGCTCGGTGCGGTGAGAGACGGCGAGGTTGCCGATCACCGTGTGGTCACGAGTGCGCTACGACAGCTGTGGACCGAGGGGAAGTTCGACTCGCGCGACGTCGTCATCGGCGTCGGGAACCAGCGTGTCGTTGTCCGCGAGCTGGACCTGCCGTGGATGCCGAGTGCTCAGATCAAGGCCTCACTTCCATACCAGGTTCAAGAGCTGCTGCCGATGTCCACCGACGAAGCCCTTCTGGACTACTTCGCGACCGAGGAGCGGGAGGGCCCGACGGGTCGAATGTTGCACGGAATGCTGGTGGCCGCGCAGAAGGAGACGGTCAACGCCAACCTGCTCGCCGTCGAGGGCGCAGGCTTGCGTGCCGTGATGGTCGACCTCAACGCGTTTGCCCTCATCCGGGCCCTCACGCGGGCTGAGCTTGGTCAGCGCACCGTCGGGCTCGTCGACATCGGCGCTCGTGTGACGAACGTGGTCGTCGCAGCCCAGGGCGTCCCGCGACTCGTCCGGACTCTCCCCCTCGGCGGTCAGCACATCACCGACGCGGTCGCCAGTGCGCTCGGGATCGCAGCCGCTGAGGCAGAGGCCCTCAAGCGTGAGATCGGTGTCGGGTTCGCGGTGGGTCCAGAGCATGAGGCCGCGGCCGAGGCGATCGGGGGCGTCGCCCGGTCACTCATCGAGGCGATTAGGAACACGTTCGTGTACTACTCCGGCAACAACCCCGGGATGGGACTCGATGTCGCTGCGATGACTGGAGGCGGAAGTCATCTCCCGGGGCTCGGTCAGTACCTCTCAAGCGCTAGTCGACTTCCGATCGTCCTGGGCGCCGCGGTCGAGGGACTTCGCTTCTCGAAGTCCCTCGACCGCGGCGCCCTCGTCGGACTCGAGTCGATCATGGCACTGTCCATCGGTCTGGCCTACGGAGTTGCCGCATGACGAACGTGACCGATCGTAAGGCTGCGGAGAAGCCTGGCTCCGTGGCAGTTGGATTTCCTCAGATCAATCTGCTCCCGCCGGAGCTTCGTGCGTCACGGGCGCTAGCGCGGACTAAGCGGCTTCTCGGCGGCGCATTGGTACTCGTCCTGGTGTTCGCCGCCGGAATCTACGGGGTCGCGGCTCTACGTGCAGGCGCATCACAGTCGGCGCTGACCGACGCGAACACGACCACGGCTTCGCTTCTCACCGACAAGTCGAAGTACTCGGAAGTCACGGCTGTTCTCCAGGGCGTTGAGCGAGCGAAGACCGCGCGTATCTTCGCGACGTCCACCGAAGTCCAGTGGGCCGACTACCTTCAAGCGATCAGCGCGGTGGCGCCGCAGCAGGCGAGCATTCAGACGGTCACGATCGAGAGCGCGACGCCCTTGGCTCCGATGGCGGCGCCGATCGATGTCCTTTCGACCGTGAGTCTCGCCCGTATCACCTTCACCTGGCGGGTACTGGTCAGCCCGGATGCTTCAGCATGGCTGGTTGCGCTCGAGGGGGTGCCTGGGTTGGTCAACCCGACGATCACGTCAGTGACAGTCGCGGGTGATGACACCACTCCGGTGTTCTATGACGTCGTGTGTGCCGTGCAGGTGACGGATGTGGCTCTGGCAAAGCGGTTCGTCGCCGGACAGGAGAACTGATGAGCACCCAGAAGTCCACCACCTGGATCGTCGGCACCGGGATCCTCGCGGTTCTCCTTTTTGCGGCCGCGTGGATGCTTGCGGTGGGCCCCAAGCTCACGGAAGCCTCAGATGCTGACCGAGCTCGCGAGAACGTGGAGCTCCAGAACCAGATCTTGCAGACCGAGATCGTCAGTCTCAAGACGAAGTTCGAGAGCATCGACCAGGCCAAGGCTGAGCTCGCGGCATTGCACGCCGAGATGCCAACGACCGGTGCCCTGGCGGAGCTCAACCTGCAGTTGGACGGGGCCGCCGTCACAGCGGGTGTCCGTATCACCCTGATCACCGTGCAGGACGCCGTCTCCGCGACGCCGGCCGTCGCCCCTGTCGTCGAAGTCCCCTCAGGCGATGCGACGCCCGCGCCTACGGATTCCGCTACTCCAGCCACGGCCGACCCGTTGTCAGGATCTTCAACCGGCGCGGCTGGTCGGGCCGTGAACGGACTCAGCGCAACGCCTGTATCGGTCACCGTCGTCGGCTCGTACTCGGGCACGATGGCGTTCCTCAAGGCGGTGCAGACGACCCTGGGTCGAGTCGTGCTCGTGACCGGCCTGACCGCAACGTCACAAGCCAAGTCGCTGGAGAGTGCTGGCAAGCCCGCGACCGAGCGCGGGGATGTCGCGCTGGTGATCACCGGGCTGGCGTTCAGCCTGGCGGACGTGACGGCAGTGCCGACAACTGCTCCGACTGAAGCGGCTCCGGCGCTCCCGCAACCACCCGCCGACAAGAACCCCTTTGCCCCGGCGGCGGGAGCTTGACGACAGCGAGCACGCTTCGGCGATCCTTCCGCCACGTGGGAAGATGCCGACCATGCTCCGTTGGTTGACCTCAGGTGAGTCCCATGGCCAGGCCCTCGTCGGCATCATCGAGGGCCTGGCCATGGGACTCACCTGAGGTCAACCAACGGAGCATGGTCGGCATCTTCC
>Ga0075518_1000235_pt1 | contig 10836 bp, 7 predicted proteins | sample NGEPerA_2_FD_76970 | JGI IMG/M metagenome (GOLD analysis project Ga0075518, IMG submission 76970) | Arctic peat soil microbial communities from the Barrow Environmental Observatory site, Barrow, Alaska, USA - NGEE PermafrostAB136-A | ecosystem: Environmental > Terrestrial > Soil > Wetlands > Peat...
CCGGACGGCGGCGCCGCCTTCACGCTCGGCCCGGTCGACCTGCAGGTCGACGCGGGCGACCGGATCGCGATCACCGGTGTGAACGGGTCGGGCAAGACCACGCTGCTGCACGCGCTGCTCGGGCGTGCACCGCTCGCGGCCGGCAGCGCGTCGCTCGGGTCGAGCGTCGCGATCGGCGAGGTCGACCAGGCACGCGCGCAGCTCGACGCCGGAGCCCGCGCCCCGCTGCTCGAGGCGTTCGCGCGCGAGGTGCCCGACTGGCCGGACGGTGAGGTCCGGACACTGCTCGCGAAGTTCGGCCTGCGCGCGGCGCACGTGCTGCGACCGGTCACGACGCTCTCGCCGGGCGAACGCACCCGGGCCGCGCTCGCGCTCCTCCAGGCGCGCGGTGTGAACCTGCTCGTGCTCGACGAGCCGACCAACCACCTCGACCTGCCGGCCATCGAACAGCTCGAGGCAGCTCTCGAGGGTTACACCGGGACCCTCCTGCTCGTCACGCACGACCGCCGGATGCTCGACGCCGTGACCGTCAACCGGCGCTGGGTCGTCGACGCGGGAAGCGTCCGCGAGGTCTGAGCCTGCCGAGGATCAGCCGGCAGCACCTGCTCCGGTCGGCACGGCCGGGCATCGTCACACGGATGTCACACGGGCGCCGCGCAGGGGTAACTGCGCAGGTAGATGCTCGCAGCCTCGGCAAGGAGGCGGACATGGAGCTCGGACCGGACGCAATGACCCGGCAGGTCGCGTTCCTGACGCACAGCCTGCTGAACCCGGCGGCGGACGCGGGTCGCCACCCCACCGGGACGGGTCCCGTGCTGCCCCTCGTGAGCACGCTGCGCGACCTCGGGTGCGAGCTGGTCCAGCTGCCCGCTGCCGAGGTCGGCCACCTCGGCGTCCGGCGGTGGTGGCAGTCCCGCGAGATGCTCGACACCCCCGGGTTCCGGGCACACTGCCGGCGGCTGGCCGGGCCCGTCCTGCGGCAGGTGGAGCAGTTCAGGGCCACGGGCTACGACGCGGTGGTCATCGGCGCCGACGGCAGCCCGTCGTGCGGCGTCCGGTCCACGTCGGGCGAGGCCGGCTGGGGCGGTCGCCCGACCGCGGTCGGCGACCCGGTCCCGGTGCCGGGTCAGGGCGTCTGGATCGAGGTGCTGCGCGCGGCCTTCGCGGATGCCGGACTGGCGTTCCCCCGGGCGACCGGGTTCGACGTCGGCCTGGCTGCCGCCGAGGTGCCCCGCGCCGTGCACGAGCTGCGGCGGTTCCTGCGGCAGTCCGCGACGGGGCTCGCCGGATGAGCCTGCCCGTCGACGTCCGCGGCCGAGGCGTTGCCCTCGTGCCCGACTGCCTGGTCAACCCGGCCGCACCCCGATACGCGTACCTCGAGCTCGCGTCGACCGACCTGCTCGCGATCCTGGGCCGGTGCGGGTTCGGGCTGCTGCAGCTCCCGTCGCACGTCGCAGGCGACCCCGAGGAGGGCCAGGGAGTCACCGGGATCGCCCGGGACGCCGCCGACTACGCGCGAGCCGGGTTCGTCGTCGTCGTCCTCGCTGTGGCCCAGGTGCCCGACGGAGCCGTGTGGCGACCCGCACTACGGCGCGAGCTCGACCGCTGGGGGGCCGGACCGCTGCCCGAGCTCGTCCTGGACGCCACCGGGTTCCCGGTGTCCGTCGTCGAGACCTTCCTCACCACACAGCTGTCCTCGCGTCAGACGGTGCCGGTGCCGCCCGCCTGAGCGGCGTCGCCCGTAAGAGCCTCCGCGGCGCGCCGCAGGTCGGGTTCCAGGTAGATGACCCGGGCGATCGGCACGGCCGCGCGCACACGCTGCTCAGCCACGTCGATCGCCAGCGCGACCTGCGCGGCCGTCTCGGCGCCGTCGACCTCGATCTTCGCGGCGACCAGCAGCTCCTCCGGGCCGAGGTGCAGGGTGCGCAGGTGGATCACGGAGACGACACCGTCACCCAGCAGGGCGGCCTCGATCGCATGGACGTCCTTCGCCGTCGCGGACTCCCCGAGCAGCAGCGACTTCGTCTCGAGCGCGAGGACCACGGCGATCACGACGAGCAGCACACCGATGCTCGCGGTCCCCGCGGCGTCCCAGCGACCGTCGCGGGTCACGAGCGTCATGGTGACGCCGACGAGCGCGAGCACGAGGCCGACGAGAGCGCCCGCGTCCTCGAGCAGGACGACGGGCAGCTCCGGGGCCTTGGCCGACCGGATGAACTGGACCCACGACTGCCCGCCGCGGGTCCGGTTGGACTCGTGGATCGCGGTCCGGAACGAGTACCCCTCCATGCCGATCGCCGCGAGGAGCACCGCGATCGCGACCCACTGCCACGCGTCGATGGGGTGCGGGTCGGCCCACTTGTGCCAGGCCTCGTACAGCGCGAACAGCCCGCCGATGCTGAACAGCACGATCGAGACGATGAACGCGTAGAGGTAGCGCTCGCGCCCGTAACCGAACGGGTGCGCCTCGTCGGCCTCCCGACGCGCCCGCTTGCCGCCGACGAGCAGCAGCAGCTGGTTGCCCGAGTCCGCGAACGAGTGCACGGACTCGGCGAGCATCGAGCTCGAGCTCGTGAGGAGGAAGGCGACCAGCTTCGTCGCCGCGATGCAGAGGTTCGCACCGAGCGCCGCGATGATCGCCCTGCTACCGCCGTCGTGGGCCATGAGGTACTCCTGTCAGCGCCGACGGGTAGTCGGGCGCGAGGTCCGGTTTCGGGCTAGCAGGCTCAGCGGGCTCAGCGAGCTCAGCGGGCGAGCGAGCGCGCGTCGTCGGCGAGTAGCACCGGGATGCCGTCGCGCACCGGGTAGGCCAGCGGGTTGTCGGGGTCGGTCGAGTGCAGCTCGGGCGAGCCGTCGGGGCCCACGCCGTCGACCAGCTCGGCACCCGTCACCGGGCAGCGCAGGATGTCGCGCAGCCACGGCTCGAGACCCGGGGTGCCCTCGCGAGCGTCGTTCGATGTCATGTCAGATCCCTTCGGTCAGGCCCGCGCGCACCAGCGCCAGGACGTCGTCGCGCACCTTGACCATGATGTCCTCGTCGGCGGCCTCGACGTTGAGCCGCAGCAGCGGCTCGGTGTTGGACGCCCGGAGGTTGAACCACCACTGGGGCGAGGTGTCCCAGTGCGAGACGGTCAGCCCGTCGAGCTCGTCGACCGCGACCGGCCCGGCACCCTGGTCCGTGACGTACGCCCGCACGACGCGTGCCCGCGCCGCCGGGACGTCCGCGACGCGCGAGTTGATCTCGCCGCTCGCGGAGTACGGCTGGTACTGCTCGGCAAGGGCCGAGAGCGGGTGCGACTGGCCGCCGAGCGCCGCGAGCACATGCAGCGCAGCGAGCATGCCGGTGTCAGCGAAGAAGAAGTCGCGGAAGTAGTAGTGCGCGCTGTGCTCACCACCGAACACGGCGTCGTGCTCAGCCATCTCGGCCTTGATGAACGAGTGCCCGACCCGCGTGCGCACGACCGTGGCGCCGGCAGCGCGCGCCAGGTCCGGGACGACGCGGGAGGTGATGAGGTTGTGGATGATCGTCGGCGTGCGCCCCGCGGCCTGCTCGCGCGCGACCTCGCGCAACCCGACGAGCGCGGTGATCGCCGACGGGCTGACCGGGTCGCCGTGCTCGTCGACCACGAAGCAGCGGTCCGCGTCGCCGTCGAACGCGAGCCCGATGTCCGCGCCGTGCGCGACGACGGCGGCCTGCAGGTCGAGCAGGTTCGCGGGTTCGAGCGGGTTCGCCTCGTGGTTGGGGAAGGTGCCGTCGAGCTCGAAGTACAGCGGGACGACGTCGAGGGGCAGCTGCGGCAGGCCTGCGCCGGTGCCGAGCACGGCCGGCGCGGTGAACCCGCCCATGCCGTTGCCCGCATCGACGACGACCTTGAGCGGGCGGATGCCCGACAGGTCCACGAGCGAACGCAGGAAGCCCGCGTAGTCCGCGAGCAGGTCGCGCTCCGAGATGCTGCCCCGGACGCCGTCGGCGGCCAGTGCGGGGACGCCCGCGGCGAGGTACTGCGACGCGAGGTCGCGGACAGCCGCAAGGCCCGAGTCCTGACCGACCGGGCGCGCACCGGCGCGGCACAGCTTGATGCCGTTGTACTGGGCGGGGTTGTGGCTCGCGGTGAACATCGCGCCCGGGATGTCGAGCAGGCCCGACGCGTAGTACAGGCCGTCCGTCGACGCCAGACCGATGAGCGTCACGTCGACCCCACGCGCGATCAGGCCATCCGCGAACGCCGCGACGAGCTCGGGGCCCGACGGTCGCATGTCGCGGGCGATGACGGCCTGCGGACGCTGACCCGCCGATGCCTCAGGGACGGCGACGACGTCGGCGAAGGCTGCGCCGATCGCCCGCGCGACCACCGGGTTGAGCTGGTCGGGTACGACGCCGCGCACGTCGTAGGCCTTGATGAGGCCCGACAGGTCAGGCGCCGGCCCGGCGGCAGCGGTCACTGCGTCATTCGTGGGCACGCGGCAACTTTACTGGCCCCGACGCCACCGCCGGGCCTCGCGGGCCCGACCGCACGCCGCTGCTCACCGCTTGGCGCTGCGCTCGAGGACGTCCTCGCGGGTCAGCTCGACACCCGTGCCGTCGAGCGCGAACCACGACCGCTCCTCGCACTGGTGGCACGACACGAACACGACCGGCGTGCCGTCACCGAGCACCATCCGCAGCTGCGTGAGCAGCGTCCCGCGGCACGACCGGCATTCCGTCCCACCCGGGCCGGCCAGGTCGTCGCCCTGGCTGAGGGAACCCAGCGGCTCCGGCGCCGTGACCGGCTTGCGCGCGCGCGGCTTGCGGCCTGCCTCGTCCGAGCCCGCGGCGCCGCCCATCGCGGCCGTCACGCGCTCAGCTCTCGTCCCCGCGCAGGATGCGCAGGTGCCCGCGGCGCGGCGCGCTGCCCTCGGCGAGCACCGAGGCCGGTGCGAGCCGGCCCACGGCTTCGACGGCTGCGGGTCGAGTGCTCGCGCGCGGCCGGCCCGCCTCGCGGACGGCGTCGGCCAGCGCGAGCAGGTCGTCCTTGCTCGGACCCACCTCGACGAAGTCGGGCGTCAGCCGCACGACCTCCCACCCGCGTGGTGCGGTCAGCCTCGCGGCATGCTCCGCGCAGAGGTCGTAGGAGTGCGGCTCGGCCGTGGTGGAGAGCGGACCGAGGACCGCGGTGGAGTCCGCGTAGACGTAGGTCAGGGTGGCGACGGCCGGACGGACGCACGCCGGGCGCGAACACTGCCGGACGGATCTCACAGGGTGACGGTACCGCCGCCAGGTGGCCACGACGCGCGGGCACGCCGCGTTACAGTGCCGAGGTGAGCGCCCCCGTCCCCCACGAGCCCGCCGAGCCCCGCCCCGTGCGGCGCCGCGACCGACGCGGACGCGGACCGCGCGGACCTCTGCTGCCCGCCACCGTGCCCGCCTACCGGTCGCGCGCGCGACCGGTAGGCGGGCACGGTGGCGGGCAGCAGAGGTCCGCGCGGTCCGCGTCCGCGTCGGTCGCGGCGCCGCACGGGGCGGGGCTCGGCGGGCTCGTGGGGGACGGGGGCGCTCACCTCGGCACTGTAACGCGGCGTGCCCGCGCGTCGTGGCCACCTGGCGGCGGTACCGTCACCCTGTGAGATCCGTCCGGCAGTGTTCGCGCCCGGCGTGCGTCCGTCCGGCCGTCGCCACCCTGACCTACGTCTACGCGGACTCCACCGCGGTCCTCGGTCCGCTCTCCACCACGGCCGAGCCGCACTCCTACGACCTCTGCGCGGAGCATGCCGCGAGGCTGACCGCACCACGCGGGTGGGAGGTCGTGCGGCTGACGCCCGACTTCGTCGAGGTGGGTCCGAGCAAGGACGACCTGCTCGCGCTGGCCGACGCCGTCCGCGAGGCGGGCCGGCCGCGCGCGAGCACTCGACCCGCAGCCGTCGAAGCCGTGGGCCGGCTCGCACCGGCCTCGGTGCTCGCCGAGGGCAGCGCGCCGCGCCGCGGGCACCTGCGCATCCTGCGCGGGGACGAGAGCTGAGCGCGTGACGGCCGCGATGGGCGGCGCCGCGGGCTCGGACGAGGCAGGCCGCAAGCCGCGCGCGCGCAAGCCGGTCACGGCGCCGGAGCCGCTGGGTTCCCTCAGCCAGGGCGACGACCTGGCCGGCCCGGGTGGGACGGAATGCCGGTCGTGCCGCGGGACGCTGCTCACGCAGCTGCGGATGGTGCTCGGTGACGGCACGCCGGTCGTGTTCGTGTCGTGCCACCAGTGCGAGGAGCGGTCGTGGTTCGCGCTCGACGGCACGGGTGTCGAGCTGACCCGCGAGGACGTCCTCGAGCGCAGCGCCAAGCGGTGAGCAGCGGCGTGCGGTCGGGCCCGCGAGGCCCGGCGGTGGCGTCGGGGCCAGTAAAGTTGCCGCGTGCCCACGAATGACGCAGTGACCGCTGCCGCCGGGCCGGCGCCTGACCTGTCGGGCCTCATCAAGGCCTACGACGTGCGCGGCGTCGTACCCGACCAGCTCAACCCGGTGGTCGCGCGGGCGATCGGCGCAGCCTTCGCCGACGTCGTCGCCGTCCCTGAGGCATCGGCGGGTCAGCGTCCGCAGGCCGTCATCGCCCGCGACATGCGACCGTCGGGCCCCGAGCTCGTCGCGGCGTTCGCGGATGGCCTGATCGCGCGTGGGGTCGACGTGACGCTCATCGGTCTGGCGTCGACGGACGGCCTGTACTACGCGTCGGGCCTGCTCGACATCCCGGGCGCGATGTTCACCGCGAGCCACAACCCCGCCCAGTACAACGGCATCAAGCTGTGCCGCGCCGGTGCGCGCCCGGTCGGTCAGGACTCGGGCCTTGCGGCTGTCCGCGACCTCGCGTCGCAGTACCTCGCCGCGGGCGTCCCCGCACTGGCCGCCGACGGCGTCCGGGGCAGCATCTCGGAGCGCGACCTGCTCGCGGACTACGCGGGCTTCCTGCGTTCGCTCGTGGACCTGTCGGGCATCCGCCCGCTCAAGGTCGTCGTCGATGCGGGCAACGGCATGGGCGGGTTCACCGCGCCGGCCGTGCTCGGCACCGGCGCAGGCCTGCCGCAGCTGCCCCTCGACGTCGTCCCGCTGTACTTCGAGCTCGACGGCACCTTCCCCAACCACGAGGCGAACCCGCTCGAACCCGCGAACCTGCTCGACCTGCAGGCCGCCGTCGTCGCGCACGGCGCGGACATCGGGCTCGCGTTCGACGGCGACGCGGACCGCTGCTTCGTGGTCGACGAGCACGGCGACCCGGTCAGCCCGTCGGCGATCACCGCGCTCGTCGGGTTGCGCGAGGTCGCGCGCGAGCAGGCCGCGGGGCGCACGCCGACGATCATCCACAACCTCATCACCTCCCGCGTCGTCCCGGACCTGGCGCGCGCTGCCGGCGCCACGGTCGTGCGCACGCGGGTCGGGCACTCGTTCATCAAGGCCGAGATGGCTGAGCACGACGCCGTGTTCGGTGGTGAGCACAGCGCGCACTACTACTTCCGCGACTTCTTCTTCGCTGACACCGGCATGCTCGCTGCGCTGCATGTGCTCGCGGCGCTCGGCGGCCAGTCGCACCCGCTCTCGGCCCTTGCCGAGCAGTACCAGCCGTACTCCGCGAGCGGCGAGATCAACTCGCGCGTCGCGGACGTCCCGGCGGCGCGGGCACGCGTCGTGCGGGCGTACGTCACGGACCAGGGTGCCGGGCCGGTCGCGGTCGACGAGCTCGACGGGCTGACCGTCTCGCACTGGGACACCTCGCCCCAGTGGTGGTTCAACCTCCGGGCGTCCAACACCGAGCCGCTGCTGCGGCTCAACGTCGAGGCCGCCGACGAGGACATCATGGTCAAGGTGCGCGACGACGTCCTGGCGCTGGTGCGCGCGGGCCTGACCGAAGGGATCTGACATGACATCGAACGACGCTCGCGAGGGCACCCCGGGTCTCGAGCCGTGGCTGCGCGACATCCTGCGCTGCCCGGTGACGGGTGCCGAGCTGGTCGACGGCGTGGGCCCCGACGGCTCGCCCGAGCTGCACTCGACCGACCCCGACAACCCGCTGGCCTACCCGGTGCGCGACGGCATCCCGGTGCTACTCGCCGACGACGCGCGCTCGCTCGCCCGCTGAGCTCGCTGAGCCCGCTGAGCCTGCTAGCCCGAAACCGGACCTCGCGCCCGACTACCCGTCGGCGCTGACAGGAGTACCTCATGGCCCACGACGGCGGTAGCAGGGCGATCATCGCGGCGCTCGGTGCGAACCTCTGCATCGCGGCGACGAAGCTGGTCGCCTTCCTCCTCACGAGCTCGAGCTCGATGCTCGCCGAGTCCGTGCACTCGTTCGCGGACTCGGGCAACCAGCTGCTGCTGCTCGTCGGCGGCAAGCGGGCGCGTCGGGAGGCCGACGAGGCGCACCCGTTCGGTTACGGGCGCGAGCGCTACCTCTACGCGTTCATCGTCTCGATCGTGCTGTTCAGCATCGGCGGGCTGTTCGCGCTGTACGAGGCCTGGCACAAGTGGGCCGACCCGCACCCCATCGACGCGTGGCAGTGGGTCGCGATCGCGGTGCTCCTCGCGGCGATCGGCATGGAGGGGTACTCGTTCCGGACCGCGATCCACGAGTCCAACCGGACCCGCGGCGGGCAGTCGTGGGTCCAGTTCATCCGGTCGGCCAAGGCCCCGGAGCTGCCCGTCGTCCTGCTCGAGGACGCGGGCGCTCTCGTCGGCCTCGTGCTCGCGCTCGTCGGCGTCACCATGACGCTCGTGACCCGCGACGGTCGCTGGGACGCCGCGGGGACCGCGAGCATCGGTGTGCTGCTCGTCGTGATCGCCGTGGTCCTCGCGCTCGAGACGAAGTCGCTGCTGCTCGGGGAGTCCGCGACGGCGAAGGACGTCCATGCGATCGAGGCCGCCCTGCTGGGTGACGGTGTCGTCTCCGTGATCCACCTGCGCACCCTGCACCTCGGCCCGGAGGAGCTGCTGGTCGCCGCGAAGATCGAGGTCGACGGCGCCGAGACGGCCGCGCAGGTCGCGCTGGCGATCGACGTGGCTGAGCAGCGTGTGCGCGCGGCCGTGCCGATCGCCCGGGTCATCTACCTGGAACCCGACCTGCGGCGCGCCGCGGAGGCTCTTACGGGCGACGCCGCTCAGGCGGGCGGCACCGGCACCGTCTGACGCGAGGACAGCTGTGTGGTGAGGAAGGTCTCGACGACGGACACCGGGAACCCGGTGGCGTCCAGGACGAGCTCGGGCAGCGGTCCGGCCCCCCAGCGGTCGAGCTCGCGCCGTAGTGCGGGTCGCCACACGGCTCCGTCGGGCACCTGGGCCACAGCGAGGACGACGACGACGAACCCGGCTCGCGCGTAGTCGGCGGCGTCCCGGGCGATCCCGGTGACTCCCTGGCCCTCCTCGGGGTCGCCTGCGACGTGCGACGGGAGCTGCAGCAGCCCGAACCCGCACCGGCCCAGGATCGCGAGCAGGTCGGTCGACGCGAGCTCGAGGTACGCGTATCGGGGTGCGGCCGGGTTGACCAGGCAGTCGGGCACGAGGGCAACGCCTCGGCCGCGGACGTCGACGGGCAGGCTCATCCGGCGAGCCCCGTCGCGGACTGCCGCAGGAACCGCCGCAGCTCGTGCACGGCGCGGGGCACCTCGGCGGCAGCCAGGCCGACGTCGAACCCGGTCGCCCGGGGGAACGCCAGTCCGGCATCCGCGAAGGCCGCGCGCAGCACCTCGATCCAGACGCCCTGACCCGGCACCGGGACCGGGTCGCCGACCGCGGTCGGGCGACCGCCCCAGCCGGCCTCGCCCGACGTGGACCGGACGCCGCACGACGGGCTGCCGTCGGCGCCGATGACCACCGCGTCGTAGCCCGTGGCCCTGAACTGCTCCACCTGCCGCAGGACGGGCCCGGCCAGCCGCCGGCAGTGTGCCCGGAACCCGGGGGTGTCGAGCATCTCGCGGGACTGCCACCACCGCCGGACGCCGAGGTGGCCGACCTCGGCAGCGGGCAGCTGGACCAGCTCGCACCCGAGGTCGCGCAGCGTGCTCACGAGGGGCAGCACGGGACCCGTCCCGGTGGGGTGGCGACCCGCGTCCGCCGCCGGGTTCAGCAGGCTGTGCGTCAGGAACGCGACCTGCCGGGTCATTGCGTCCGGTCCGAGCTCCATGTCCGCCTCCTTGCCGAGGCTGCGAGCATCTACCTGCGCAGTTACCCCTGCGCGGCGCCCGTGTGACATCCGTGTGACGATGCCCGGCCGTGCCGACCGGAGCAGGTGCTGCCGGCTGATCCTCGGCAGGCTCAGACCTCGCGGACGCTTCCCGCGTCGACGACCCAGCGCCGGTTGACGGTCACGGCGTCGAGCATCCGGCGGTCGTGCGTGACGAGCAGGAGGGTCCCGGTGTAACCCTCGAGAGCTGCCTCGAGCTGTTCGATGGCCGGCAGGTCGAGGTGGTTGGTCGGCTCGTCGAGCACGAGCAGGTTCACACCGCGCGCCTGGAGGAGCGCGAGCGCGGCCCGGGTGCGTTCGCCCGGCGAGAGCGTCGTGACCGGTCGCAGCACGTGCGCCGCGCGCAGGCCGAACTTCGCGAGCAGTGTCCGGACCTCACCGTCCGGCCAGTCGGGCACCTCGCGCGCGAACGCCTCGAGCAGCGGGGCGCGGGCTCCGGCGTCGAGCTGCGCGCGTGCCTGGTCGACCTCGCCGATCGCGACGCTCGACCCGAGCGACGCGCTGCCGGCCGCGAGCGGTGCACGCCCGAGCAGCGCGTGCAGCAGCGTGGTCTTGCCCGACCCGTTCACACCGGTGATCGCGATCCGGTCGCCCGCGTCGACCTGCAGGTCGACCGGGCCGAGCGTGAAGGCGGCGCCGCCGTCCGG
>Ga0075518_1000237_pt1 | contig 10782 bp, 5 predicted proteins | sample NGEPerA_2_FD_76970 | JGI IMG/M metagenome (GOLD analysis project Ga0075518, IMG submission 76970) | Arctic peat soil microbial communities from the Barrow Environmental Observatory site, Barrow, Alaska, USA - NGEE PermafrostAB136-A | ecosystem: Environmental > Terrestrial > Soil > Wetlands > Peat...
CATCTACCTGAAGCGTGTCCTCTGAAGGCAGCTGACAGACCGCAGAACAGGGACGTTCCTGAGAACTCCACGTCTGTCCCACTTCAACGGGAGTTCTCAGGAACGTCCCTGTTCTGCGGTTTTCGTCGCTACCCGAAGATTCGCCCCAGCAATCCCTTGTCGAGCTCGACGGCGGCCTCCAGCTCCCCCGCGTCCAGCCAGATCCCGCCGCACGCGGAGCACCGGTCGATCTTCAGACTCTTGTAGCCGACCTCGATCAGCTTCATCCCGCACTTGGGGCAGTGCATGAAGTGCAGCTCCTTCCGCTGACGCTTCTCCTGATCGGCCATCTCCCGATGCTTCTCTTCCTCTATCTTCTTCCTCCGCTGGTACTCGATGCGGGCGATATATTCCTCTTCGCTCTCGGACGGTCTCCGGATCCCGCCGGTCATTGTCGCGCCTCCCGGTTGTTGATTTCCTCGATGATGGATCCATTATAGCGAATGCCACGGCGATCACGCGCATCCGGACGATCCGTCTATTCAGGATACTTCGACCGGCTTCGTCAACAGATTGCTCAGGCCGGAATGTCGATCGACGGGGCGCGCCACCGCGTCCTCGAATGCCTCTGGGTCGGAAACGACGGTGACCCGGCTTCTGGCCCGCGTGATCCCCGTGTACAGCAACTCCCGGGTAACGAGCCCTGATTCCGAGGGGCCCAAGAACAGCAGCACCTCGCCGAACTCCGCCCCTTGGCTCTTGTGGACGGTCGTCGCCCAGGCGGTCTCGTGCTTCGGAAGGCGCGGGAGAGGGATCGTCCGGAACTCGGATTTCGGTTCCCCGCCCTTCTTCGCCTGTTTTTCTTCCGCCGGAGGAAAGAACGCCTTCATCCTGCCGTCCGACGGATCCCGAAGAACGATCCCCGTATCGCCGTTGGACAACCGGAGCGCACGGTCGTTCCGCAAGATGAGTATCGGACGTCCCGGATAATGTGCGGATCCGTCGCGGTGGATCAATCTTTCCCGGGAGAGGATCTTCTCGGCCAGCTCGTTCAACCCGGAGACCCCATAGGTCCCTTCCCGGTGCGCCGAAAGGATCCGGAACCGCCCGAACGCCTCGAACGCCTTCTCCGCCGTCCCTTCCTTCAGAAACGGTGAGAAACCGACAAGAACGCGGGGGCGCAGGAACCGTTCCATTTCTTCCGGGGTGGGGGGCAGGTCCTCCCACTCGATGACATCGCCTCCCCCCGACCGGAGCCGCTCCAGCGCCTCCTCCCCCTTCCCAGCCCTGATGGCCGACGACAGCAGTGCGATCGGGCTTTCGTCCCCGAACCGGTAGTTGCGGGTCAGCACCGAAATACACTCCGAGAACCTCCCCGCGGCTTCACAGATGTCCGCGAATACGGTTCCTGCCTCGACCGACGCGAGCTGATCCTTGTCGCCCAGCAGGATCAGGCGGGAATCCCGCGGCATTGCCGCCACAAGGCGGGCCATCATCGGCAGGTCGATCATCGACGCCTCGTCCACCACAACCACGTCGTATGGAAGGGGATTCTCGGGTCCTCGGCTGAATCGACCGCCGAATCCCGCGCCGAGCAGCCTGTGGATCGTGGACGCCTCCCGGGGGATCCGGTCCCGGACCCGCTGGTCGACGTTGAGGGAAGTCGAGTCCTCTACCGATTTGACAATCGACTTCTTCAGGCGGTCCGCCGCCTTTCCTGTGGGCGCGGCAAGGGCAATATCCAGCGGCTTCTCACCAGCCTGCTCCAGGAGCAGCGCCAGCATCTTGACGACGGTGGTCGTCTTCCCCGTTCCCGGGCCGCCGCTCACGACCGATACCCGCTTAAGGACCGCCTTGGCCGCCGCTTCGCGTTGCATATCCGGCACCGCGCCGCCTTCCGGGGCGAAGAGGCGGGCAAGCCCGGAGTCGAGCGCCTTCCGGTCGACAGGATCGACCGCCGCGACAGCCCCCTCGCGCAGGAAGCGCGCAACCTCTTCCTCGTACCGCCGGAACCGGTTCAGGTAGAGCCGGCCGGAACCGTCGAGGATCAGGGGAAACGCACTGCCGGGTTCCCCGACAACTCCCGAAGCCCGAAGGGCGGGACCGATCGAATCACCTCCGCACTCCGACAACAGCAGGCAGACGTTCCCGAGGCGCACGGCGCGGGAGAGGAGCCGGACGGCATCCCGCACCGCATTCTTTTCCGCCGACGCACTCCGCGCGAGGAAGTCCGCAAGGCGGTCGTCGATGGGGAGGAAATCTCCGGGAGTCACTGCGCCCATCCCTCTCCGGCAAATGCCTTCGATATCCGCTCAACGCGCCCTTCGTCCGGGCGGTCGAACCAGACCCCGGATCCCGGCTCTCGGGCAGGGTCGATCCCGCGGAAGAAGAGGTAGAACGTGCCCCCGAAGTGTCGATCGAACGCGTATCCCGGAAGCCGTTTCTTCAGGTAGAGGTGCAAGGCGACGGCGTAGATGTCGGCCTGCAGCCGGTATCTTTGGGACGACATCTCTTCCCCGATCCGCTCGATGGAGTAGTGATCCGCATCGGGGCCAAGCCGGTTCGACTTCCAATCGAGCAGATAGAACCGCTCCCCCGCGCGGCACACCAGGTCGATAGCCCCCTTCAGAATCCCCTCCTCGCGAGGGAAGGAGATCCCCTCGAACGGATCGGGAGCCCCTCTCCCCCCGTCGAACTTGCGAACGGGGAACGCGAACCTCACCTCCGACAACCGGTCGGTCCGGGAGACGGAGGAGAGCGTGAACGGCTCGCCCGCACCCTTCAGCGGAAGCGAGAGGATCGAAGAGATCTGCTTCGCGACGATCTTCTCCCACGCAATATCGAGCCCGTGGAGCGGGAGGAACTTCCGGGTCGCGTCGAGAATCACTTCCTCCGTGGCGCCGAAATCTATCGCCTCGAGCAGTTCATGAAAGAAGATCCCCGCCTTCGCGCCCGCGGGAAAAGCGTGAATCGACCAGGGGTCGGGCGCGGCCACGAAGGCGCCGACCTCGGGCCGGGCCGGATCGCGGTCCGGCGCCTCCGGATCCACCGCCGCTCCCGGATCGGTCGCCCTCCTCGACAGCGCCGTGAAGCTGGTCTCCCCGAAGCGGAGATCGATTCTCCGCCCGGTCGGGAACGTCCGGACTGAGATCCCGGCAGCTTCCTGCGGTGTCGCCGGTTTGTAATGGTCCTTCCCGATCTTGGGGAGCGATTCGACCCGGATCGCGGGTTCCCCGCCCGGCCCTTCCCTCTCCGATTCGGCAAGCGCCTTAAGGTCGGCCAGGATCGCTTCGTCTCCGGCCGCCTTGAACCGTCCCGGGAACTCCGAAGCCGGCGATCCGCCGATACTCTTCCCGTTCCCGTGAAGCACCCAGGCGGCGCCGGTCCGCTCTGCGTCCTTGACACCGCCCCACACCACATAACACCGGGCCACGGCACGCGTCAGCGCGACGTAGAAGAGGCGGGCGCTCTCGGCGAGTTCCTCCCGATCCGCCAGCGCTCGTTTTTCGTCAGGGATGTCGTCGATCCGGCGCACGGCCCGGGGGGAGAGACCGTCTTCGTGGTAGAAGACCCCTTCTTTCTTCTCGATCCTCTCACGCCAATCTTTCCTCGTCGCTCTCCACGCGAACGGAAGGAACACGACCGGGTACTGGAGCCCCTTGCACTTGTGGACCGTGACCACCTTGACCGCGGAGGCGTCGGTCTCGAGCCGTAGCTGGTGCTCCTCGGCGGCCGTCGCCCCCTCTTCCTTCGACTTCGCCTCGGCCTTCCGGGCGTCGAGCCAGGCGACGGTCCGTTCCACCCCTCCCGCGCCGGCCTCGAACTCCTGAAGCAGCTCGGCAAGGTGGAGAAGGTTCGTCAGGGCCCGCTCCCCCCCGTGCGAAGACAACAGGCGCGACCGCACGCCGCCGGAGGAGAAGACGCCCCGGCACATCGCCGCGATCCCTTTCTCCTCCCACGTCTCCCGGAAGCGGATGAAGTCCCGGATCCGTTCGGCCCAAGCGTCCTCCTTCCCCGCAAGGTCGTCGAGATCGACGCCGGAGAGCCCGAACAGGTCGGTGGCGAGCGCCGCGCGCACTTTTCGTTCGTCGGCGGGGTTGGCGACCCCCGCCAGGAAGGTCCGGAACGTCTCCGCCTCCGTCGTGGCGAAGACGCTCTCGCTGCAGTAGAGGACGCACGGGACCCCGTGATCGACGAGCGAATCCCTCACATCCCGCGCCTCCCGGTTGGTGCGAACGAGGACGGCGACATCCTTGGGAAGAAGGGGGTTGCCGCCGAAGGTCACCTTCCCGCAGGCACCCGCCTTCAGAAGCCGGACGATGTTTCCCGCCGTGGCACCCAGCACCTGTTCTTCGACCGAACCCTTCGTGATCTCCTTTCCTTTTCCCGAGGGATCCCTCCCCTCCACGTGCCAGAACACGAGCGAGGACGGACCGCCCGCCTCGGCTCCTCCGAGACCATCCGCCTCTTTACGGTTCGACTCGACTTTCTCGAAAGGGATCCAGTCGAAGACGAACGGGTCGCGGGCGCCTTCGAAGACGGCGTTCACCGCCCGGACGAGCGACGGGACCGCGCGGTAGTTCCGACCGAGCCGGAACCGTCGGTCTTCCGGCACCGCCTCCCTCGCCTGTCGATACGCGAAGACGTCCGCGTTGCGGAAGCGATAGATCGACTGTTTCGGGTCGCCTACGAGGAGAAGGGCGTCTTCCGCCACGTCGGAGAAGATCCCCGTGAAGATCTCGTACTGGACGGGGTCCGTGTCCTGGAACTCGTCGATCAGGACCGCCTTATAGCGGCTCTTCAGCGCCCGCGCGAGTCTTTCCCCATGGGCCGTGAGCTTCCCGCGCCGTTCCTCCGGGGGTCCGAACAGCGCCTCGTGAAGGTCGAGCAGCAGGTCGTCGTAGGAGCGGACGTTCTTCCGGACTTTCAGCCCCCGGATCGCGGCGCGCGTCTTCCGAAGCATCTCGATGCGCAGTCGAACGACCCATGCGGACGCCAGGCGTTCCAGAATCGGCTCGAACGCTTCGCTCGCCACCCTCAGTTCCGTGAACCGCTCGAATGCGGGGTGGGCCGGCGCCACGCACCCCTTCTTGACCTTGGACTCGATCTGGTCGTCGCAGAAGAGGTGAAGTTTTTCGGGGATCGGCAGGGAAGGGACTTCCTCGATCCATGTGAACAGAACATCGGCATACCCAGGGAGATGATCCCGGTGGTATGTTTTACCGTTCAAGGAGCCGTCGAGCAGAAGCGCTAAGATCTTCTCTTTCTCCCCGGGAGCGGTCACGGCGTCCCGGGCGTTCGAGAACGCTTTGAAGAAGCAATCCTTGGCGGCGGAGTATTCGGCGGAATCGGTCACCGAAGGTGATTCGCCGGTCTCTTCGGGCTCCACGATCAGGAACGGGTTCCCGTGGCACTTCCGGACCAGGGAAAGGACGTCTTTACGCTTTCCGAATTTTTTAAAGACGCGGGGCCGCAGGAAAGGGTCCCCGCCCGGTTCCTTCCGGAACGCCAGATCCAGAAAGAAGTCGTTCACCGCCCTGCGCACGATCTCCCCGTCGTCCGGGACCACCTCCGTATCGAAAAGGGACGCGCTCTCGAAGGCGTTGTCCTGGAGGGCGCGCCCGCAGAAACCGTGGATCGTCTGGATGGAAGCAAGGTCGAACGTCCGCAGCGCGTCCTCGAGAAGGCGCCTGTCGGACTCCCGGTCGCGCCCGGCTTTTCCTTCCGGCTCGTCACCGGCAGCCTTGCGGCATTCCGACAATTTTTCCTTGATCTTCTTTCGGATCCTGTCGGTCAACTCCGCCACCGCCGCGTGGGTAAAGGTGACCACCAGCATCTGTTCGACGCGGAGCTTCCGCTCGAGCAGGAGGCGCACGTACCGTTCCGCGATCGCGTACGTTTTTCCGGTCCCGGCGCTCGACTCGATGAGGGCTCGTCCATCGAGGGGGGACGAAGCGGGATCGTAGACGCGGCTCATTCCGGTCCTTCCTTCGGCGTCGTGCCCGACACGCTCTCGAGAATCGGCCCGTACACTCGCTCCGCGATCTTCTCGAACCGGTCGTCGCGAGGCGAGGGGCGAACTTTCCCGAACGCGAGACGGTTCCACGGATCGTCCCCTTCTCCGTCGACCATGGAGAATTCGAGCGTCTCCCACTCCTTCCGGGCCGCCTCCCTTGCCTTCCGAATCGCTTCCTCCGGGTCTTTCACACGAGGATTCGATTTCGTCTTCGCAAAGGCGAACGACACCTTTTCGAAAAACGGGATCGGTTCGCACAACCCGTCCCGATACAGGTCCAGCAGGTCCCGGAGCACCACGACCGGGTCACCAACCGACCCAAACTTATTTTCCTCAACCTTTTGCTTCTTGGCGTCGTACCCAACGTGAAAACTCACCCCCGGATACCCGAAGGCGTCCCCTTGCAACCGCATGCAGAGGAGGACGAGGTGTTCCACCCAGATCGACAGGAGGTCTTTCGGCTTCGTCCCCGACGGACGCCACCGGAGCAACGCATTCCGGCGAATCCCGGTCAACTGTCCGGTCAACCGGAACGGCTCGACGTCGAGTCGGGCCCTCAGGGTGGGGAGTTCCTCTCCCATCCGCGGACGGAGCGCGTCGGCGAAGCGGGCCGAATCCTCCGAAATTTTCCGCGCCTCTTCCTCGCCGAAATGACCGGGGGGGAGAATGCCCTTCGCCCAGAGGATCGATGCATCCTTTTCCTTGCCCTCCTTACATTCCAAGCGCTTCTCCCCCAACATGCGCCTGACCAGCACTTCCCTCTCGGAATACGACTGTAGGCCATCGAGGGAGAACGGTTCCTCGTCGGAAAGGGGCGGGGAGTCGACAGGCAGGGAAATGCCGAGGCGTTCCTGAAGGAAGAACCGGACCGGGTGCTTGAGGAAGCGGATCAGCGACGGAATATCCACGTGCACAATCCCTTCCTCCGGTTCCTCCAACCGCAGGGGGGACGCGACGAACCGGCCATCCTTTGCCGTAAGAGGCGGTTTCCCACTGCCTGCCGCCGAGAGCTTTTCCGCCGCCTCCCGGTTTTCCCTCGAGTAACTGAACGGGCCGCGCGCCGGCGCTGTCTTCCTGCCTTCGAACGCTTTCGGAGAGAACGATTGCAACGGATGGTCGACGACGAGCCAATCCTTCACCGTCGTGCCCTCTTTCGCCTCATCCTTCTCCGCCTCGAATCCGCGGGGCGGAAGGAACCCCTGCTCCCCGTAGTCGAGCAGTTCGGAAACGACCACCGACGGGGGGATCGGATCGTCGCTCTGCATGCTGCGCCCCACGTAGGTGATGATCAACCGCTCGCCGGCGGACAGGATCGACTCGAGGAACAGGTAGCGGTCCTCGTCGCGCAGGGAGCGGTCGCCCGGCCTCGGATGGCGCGCCACCGGGTCGAAATCGGGCGCCCGCTCCTGGCGCGGGAAATCACCACCGTTCATTCCGACCAGGGCGATCACGCGGAACGGGATGCTGCGCATCGGCAGAAGCTTGCAGAAGGTGACGGCGCCGGCGAAGAACCGGAAATCGCGAACGGCGCCGGCCGCTTCGAGCCGGCCGGCGATCCAGTGCCGGACCGGATCGAACGGGACCGGGCCGTTCACCCCCGAGGCTTCCGCGAGCCCGGCCATCCCTTCCAGCTCCTTCCTCAACCGGAGCGCGTTCCCATCCTCCTCTTCTGGCAGAAGGAGCGCATCGGACAGCCCGGAAAGCGTTTCCGCCCACTCCCGGACGGTCCGCGGAGCATCGAGACCACGGACAGCGGTAAACAGGGTCTCCGCGAAATCGACGAACCTCCCGATCAATATCGGGTCCTCGCCCTCGACCCGGGTGCACGGGAGGATTCCGTCGAACGGCTCGGCATCTTCCGGAACAACCGCTACGGAGAGGAGCAGCCGCGACAACCCTTCCCTCCAGCTAAAATTGCTGAATGGCGGGAAACCGGCTTTCCCCCGATCTTCGGCATCGATCCCCCACCGGATCCCGGCTTCGCTTACCCACCGGGAGATCCGGTCGACGTCCTCCGAGGAAAACTCGAAACGGCGGCGCACCGGGTTGGATCCGCACAGTGCCACCACCTCGCTCGCCATGAACCAACCGCCCCGCAGGGCCAGGATGTCGAGGAATGCCCGCAGGAAAGGGCTCCGGGCGACCGGCCCCCGGTTCGCGACGCTGAACGGGATCGCAGGCGGTCCCTTGGAATCGTCTTCCAGGTCGTGCCCGAACACCGCCTCGATGAACGGCACGTAGGCATCGATGTCCGGCGCCATCACCGCAATATCCCCGGGAGACAGGGATGCATCCTTCGCGAATAGGTCGAGCAGCCGGTCCTTCAGCGCCTCCATCTCGCGCATCCGGCTGTGACAGCAGTGGATCCGGATCGAGTCGTCGTCGAGGGAGAGCCGCACCCGTTCGTTCTCCCCTTTCCCCTCCGCCCCCCGGTTGACCAGGTGAAAAATGTCGGACTGGATGCGGGCGAGAAGGGTGTCCCCCCAAGGGGCCTCGAAGCGATCGACGCAATCCCCCTCGGTGGCGGAAACGACCAAGCGGTGGAAATCGCGCCCCTGCCGGCCGAGGGAGGCGAGCAACGCGTTCCCGGTATCGAGGTGAAGGTCGTGCTCCGGATCCAGATCTTCCCCCGCCCTCCGTCGTTCACGGATCTGCTCGCGGTTGTTGCGGATGTCTCCCCAGTACTTTTCGCTCGGATTGAGGAAGAACAGGTGGACGTCCACGAACCGGGAAACCGCGGCGAGCACGTCGAAGTGGAATGCGGGCATCGCCGGAATCCCGAACACGCAGATGCGGGACGGCAAACCATCCGGAGCGGGAATCCTACGCCCCACCCATTCGAGAAAACGGTGCTGCAGTGCGGCGCGGTGGTGCTTCCCGTCCCCCGCGACCAACCGCCTCCAGAGGCCCGGAAGCCACCCTTCCTTCGTACCCTCCCCTTTCTCCCAGGAAAGAACCATCTTCGGGCGGTACAGGATCGCGCGGTCGAGGACGACGGCGATCTTCTCGGCGAGCTGGATCCGTTTTCGTCCCTCCGGGTCGTCGGAGAGATACCCCGCGATCCCTTCCCCTTCGGGGAGAGAACCCGCGTCGGGAAGGAGCCCGAAAAGTCGCCACGTCATCCGCTCCCGGGAGAGGGGATCCTCGGCGGGAACGTCCGTCAACACGCATCGGAACAGTTCGTCCACGATCGCATTGGGAAAAGGGAACCGGGCGTTCGCGAAGACGCCGAGGCGGCCGGCCAGTTCCTTCTCCAGCCACCGCTCCATGTCGCGGCTCTGAACGACGATCGTCTCCGGCTCGAAGGGCGAGGCGAGCGGCCGCTCCTCAAGGAGTTTCGCCAGCTCCTCGACGAGAAGCGGCATCCGGTTGCCGGTGTGGACGGTGAAACCGGTCAACGGTTACCCCTCAGAGCTCGATGCGTTTCCTTAAACAACTTCACCTCATCAAGGTCAACCCTTGAGCGACCTGCGATCAGCGCAACAGCCGCCCTTCCGTCAACTCAACGAAGAAGCGCTTCAACGGAAGAATGCGAAGCGGCCCGTCCTTGAGTTCCTCGGCCCCGGCATAGACGCCGAACCCGGCGTCTAGATTTCCCCCGGCGATCAGGCTTTTCAGCGCGACGCCATACTCCTTCTTCCACCGGGTAGCGGCCTTGACCTCGAATCCCACGGCATGACCGGCACGGGTCCAGACGAAGTCCACCTCGCTGCCGCCCGGCGTCCGCCAATAACTGATCTGCCCCCCGGTGTTGAGCCTCGCCATCGCCGCGCGCAATTCGTGAAGTATCCAGGTCTCGAGCAGAAAACCTCGCTCTACTCCTTCCAATGGCTCCCGCAAACGCCCCGCCAGCGCCCTGGCGACGCCCGGATCGAACAGGTAAAATTTCGGGGCGGCCACCTCCTTGACCCTTGCCTGCTTTCGCCAGGCCGGCACCCATACCCCGATCAGGGTGTCCACCAGCGTGGCGAAGTATCCCTGCACGGTCGGCCGGGCCACGGAGGCATCGCGGGAGATCCCCGCCACATTCACGATCTGTCCGTTCATCAACGCCGAAATCTCGAGAAAGCGCGAAAAGGAATCGAGATTCCGCACGAGCGCCTCCTGCTGGATCTCTTCACGGATGTAGTTCGTCACATAGGCGTCCAACGAATCCAACGCGACGTCGGGCTCCGCCTGAATCTGCGGGAGCAACCCGAATCGCAGAACATGCTCCTGATCGAAGTCGAAGTTCAGTTCGGCGGCCGTCAGCGGGAAGAATTGACGATTGATGGCCCGCCCGGCGAGCAGGTTCACATCGAGACGTTTGAGTTTGCGGGCGCTGGACCCACTGAGCGCGAACGACCAGGCCCGCCCGTACTCGGCGATAAGAGCATGCACTTCGTTCAGCAATATCGGCAGGCGCTGTATTTCGTCCACCACCACCCAACTTCCCTTCGGCCGGGCCAGGACCTGTTGGCGGAAGGAGTCGGGCTGTCGGGTCAGATCGAGAAACGTCCGGGTCCGGAGGAGGTCGAACCAGAGCGCATCCGGAAGAACCTGGCGCAACCATGTCGTCTTGCCGGTGCCACGCGGGCCGAACAGGAAGAACGAACGCCCGGGCACGGTATATTGTCGTGTATACATACCCAGCAGAATATCGGTTAATCTGCCGACAGTCTATACATATTTGCCACCATCACAAAAAGCATCAATTCATTATTTCGACCGTACTGGTCGCCTCGCCCGGGTTTCGGGTCACCTCGATCCGCTTGCCGACCGCCTTCTTTACCTCGTCGATGTGGGAG